>Ga0134121_10000155_pt1 | contig 79321 bp, 37 predicted proteins | sample KB301_FD_96463 | JGI IMG/M metagenome (GOLD analysis project Ga0134121, IMG submission 96463) | Terrestrial soil microbial communities without Nitrogen fertilizer from Kellogg Biological Station, Michigan, USA - KB3-0-1 | ecosystem: Environmental > Terrestrial > Soil > Unclassified ...
GCTATGAATAAGAACACCATCCCCGAAGCTGTTTTGTTGTGCGAGAAACAGATTGAGCGACGCGTCGATGGGCAGCGGTCCGGCAGTTCACCAGTTCTGTCTGCGAACATAATTGAGAGGCAACTCATTTGGTCGTCTTGTAGACCAGACGATTGGGAGATCCTCGTTTACAAACAAACTGAGGGTTGGGAGGTGTGTTTCTTTCGATGGCCGCTCCATCACGAACATGCGAGCGGGTCGTCATTCGATTCGGTGCGGCAAAGGGCTGAGCAGAGGATACGCACTCTCGAAGCGGGCCGTCTAAGGGCCACGAACTGGCGCCGGCCTGGGACGACTTTTACAGGAGCAAAGAGGCCGGGAATTCTACCTACGTGAGTGGGGCCGGGATTTCGGGGAGGGCCGACGGTTCACATAAAAAAGCAAACCTGCCTCCACGACATTGTTGAGCAGGTCAACCTAAGCTTGTTGAATAGGAGCGAGTATGCAACGCGTCCTCAGTATTTCACAGCCACAGATGACATCGCAGCGAGATGGTTTGGTAACGATTCTCTCTGCGCTTGGACGATTTCTAGGAACTCTATTTGGATGTTGGCATCGCCGGATGAGCTGGCCCATCACACGCGATGGCCAGACTTACCGCGCCTGTCTGAAATGCGGTGTGCGTCGAAGCTTTGATGCAACGACGTGGAAAACTTTTGGTTCATTTTACCGCCGTGATTAGCCTTTGCGTGGTTACAAAGGTGGAGAGCATCGGACAAGATTGTTTCGCCTCCGTCAGTTTCTGTCGACTGTTCGGCATTGTGGGCGATTGAGAATTTCTGAGTCACCCGGCAAATAAGTTCACTCGTAGCGCAGAGCGATCATCGGATCAACGCGGGTCGCTCTGCGTGCCGGAATGTAGGATGCGGCCAGGGCGACGAGCGTTAGCAACACTGCGATTACCGCCATCGTGAATGAATCGTTCGGACTGATCTCAAAGAGCATCGAGCGTATCGTTCGAGTAAGCAGGAAAGATCCGATAAGACCGATCGCTACCCCGATCGACACCGTTATCAACCCGTGCCCTAAAACCATTCTTAGAATTTGCCCTCGCGTCGCACCCAGCGCCATGCGCACTCCGATTTCCTGTGTTCGCTGCGCGACAGAATAGGCGAGCACGCCAAACACTCCGGCAATCGCCAGCAACAATGCCGCAAGCGCAAAGGTACCCACCAGCAGCAAATTGAAACGCCGATTGCTTATTGACTCCGAAAACACCTGACTAAAGGTGCTGATCCTTGGCGGCACCGTCGGATCAAGCTGATTCAAGAGCTTAATAGCTGAAGCTGAGACGACACGCGCGTCGGAGTTAGTCCGCAGTGCAATATCGAATTCAAAAGCGCTTCGCGGCCGTTGCCGGTAATTCACATACACGGTCGGACGCGGCGCTGTCTCGAGACTGTGCTTTCGCACCTCGCCGACGATGCCGACGATCGTGAGCAAACGCAGGTCGCCATCCATGTTGCCAAACTCGATTGTCTGGCCGATTGGATCCTGGCCGGGCCATTTCTGGCGTGCGACCGCTTCACTAATGACTGCCACGTGTGGCGCGGTTGGACCATCGCCGTCGTTGAACAGACGGCCTCTCAAAAGCGGAATCTTAAAAGTTTCAAAATACCCGTCACTAGCGAGCACGTAATCAGCAATGCCGGTTTGCGCTTTGTTGCTGAACAAATCGTCAAAAAATGTATTCAGGTCTTTCGAGAAAGCAGGATCAGGTTTGTCACGGGAACCGTGTACGCTCCGTTCGATCAACTGCCGCTGCGCCGGAGTAAGCTGTTGTGGATTGACTGACACAAATGTCCCGTCAGCGGAGTCGGGATTCTTGAGAGGAAGCACATTGGTTCCACCGACTGCTTCAACACCTGGCAAAGCTTGAAGGCCCGAGATTAGCTGGTCAAGAAACTGGACCCGCCGAATCTCGTTTCCCTGTTCGAGATCAGGCAACCGCAAATCGAGCGTGACGATGCGCTCGGCCTCAAATCCCGGATCGATCGAGAGCACACGTAGCATACTGCGGCCGAGGAGACCGGCGCCTGTCAACAACGTGAGCGTGATTGCCACCTGTCCTGCGACTATCATCCGGCCTAAATACCGGCTGCGAGCGCCAGTCCCTTGCCGTCGTCCCGTCTCGGCGAGGGCGCTTCGTACCTGTCCGGAAGTTGCGCGCCAGGCAGTGAGCACACCCAATCCCGTAGCCACCAGGAACGATAAACCCAGTGCGAACCCAAGGACAGGTAGATTTACAGAAATCTCATCAAGGCGAGGAATATCGGGAGGCGCCAACGTGAGCAGACCACCCACTCCAAAATAAGCGGCTATCACTCCGAGCAAGCCACCGACAAGGCAAACCAAAAAGGCTTCCGCCAGAAATTGCCGCACCAAACGCCAACGTGACGCGCCAAGTGCGACGCGAACTGCGAGTTCATCGCCGCGAGCAGACGCCTGGGCCAACGAGAGGTTCACCACGTTGGCGCACGCGACCAGCAATAGCAAACCAGCCACACCGAACAACACCAGCAACGTCGGCTTCACGTCGCTCGTCAGAGCGTCCTTGAGTGGAAGAATAATGACGCCCTTCATGCTCTTCTCATCAAGACCGTTCTCCTGCGATATTCTGCTCGCAACGGTTGAAGCTTCAACAGCGGCCTGACTGATCGAAACTCCATCTCGAATACGTGCGATGACCGGCCAGTTGTGCGCGGTGCGACTCGGCAAACGAGCATCAAGCTCCCGCGGCATCCAGACCTGGCTCTCGTCCGGAAACGCGAATCCGGGAGGCAGCACGCCGATGATTACCACGGGTGTATTTGAAACAGTGAACTTGACCGACTCGAGGTCTCGCGTTTCGTGTAGACGGCGCTGCCAAAAAGAGTGACTGACAAGAGCGGCGGGCGCGGCGCCGAAATGCTGCTCTTCGGGAACGAAAAGACGGCCCAACATCGGTTGCACGTCCATGACGGAAAAGAAGTCTGCAGACACCTGGGCCACGCGCACTCGATCGGGCGCGTTTGCAACCGAAACCGTAACTTCAGCCGAACGCATTTCAGCCATGCCCTGGAGCGAATTGACCTGAGCACGCAAGTCATCGAAATTTGGATCGGCGAACTGCAGCCTGCGATTCCTGGCGTTCGCCTCCCACACGCGCACGATCTGATCAGGTTTCGAGTAAGGAAGCGGGCGTAAGAGAACGCCATACACCACACTGAAGATCGCGGTGCTCGCGCCGATGCCCAGCAACAACGTGAGCACCGAGACAATTGTGTAGATCCGGCTCTTAGCGAGAACGCGTAGCGCGTAACGGAGATCTTGTGCAAAACCGTCCATGTGTGTTGCCCATTCGTTCTAATTCAATGTTTCCATCCGGATCACCCGATCGACCAGCTTGTGATACTCCTCTGAACCGTGCATAACCAGGATCAAGTTCTTCTGTTTGGTCCTTTCGAGAATCAGGTTGATCGCGGTGTCTCTACTCTCGGGATCGAGGTTGGCTAACGGCTCGTCAATAATATAGAGATCAGCCTTTTTCGATAACGCCAGCGAGAGCGCGAGCTTCTGTTGTTGGCCCGCCGACAGCTCGTCGGCAAATGCGTCCAGCACCGCCTGATCGCGAAGTCGGAACTCCGATAACAACTGCGTGTCGCTGACCAGGTCCTTCACCCTGAGCGGCGGAAATGAGATCGGCAACGTTACCGAACTGATCCTCTCGGGCAGGAAAACATCGCCGTGAGACGGAATCAAGTAGCCGGAGAGGATGTTGGCGAGCGTTGTCTTTCCTGATCCGTTAGGCCCAACGATAACGACTCTCTCGCCTGGCGTCAGTTGCAAGAAGAAGTCTTTCAAAATCGGCTTGCCGTTATACGCAAACTCGAGATTACTGACCGCCGGCGAGTTGCTCTTCTGGTACGACGTTTCGGAACGCGTCAACAAAAACGACGCGATTCGTTCAACGATAACGCCGTACGTTTGAAACTCAGCCATGCGGTTGAAAACTTGCACGAGCGTAGTCACTGCTCGCCAGAAAGTGTTTACAAAAGCCAGATACCCTCCGAACGTAAGCGCCCCTCTTAAAACAAACAATGCGCCAACGAACATCGAGAGGAAGTCGGACGTCACCATCGTCAAGTCGTTGAGCCCTTGAAACAACCTTGTCAGCCTGTGTTTGCGGTAACTGGTCGCAAGGTACTCACCCAATTGCTTGTCGACAACGGGAGTGGTCAACGAAACGAGATCGAATGCCTTGACCATACGAAACGCCCCCAGCGCTTTGTTGAGGATCGTCTGCACTCCACCTTCCTGCTCTCTTTCCTGCGCGGTCAATGCCTTGATTTTTCTGCCCAGAATAATGCCGATTGTCGATGAAATAGGAATGATTGCGACTAGAAGAAGGAACGCCTGCCACGAGAGATAGACGAGCACCAGCAGCAGCGAAACCAAAAGCACAACCTGCTTCACAGTCGATTGAACAAGCGCCAACATCGGCACCAATCCCTCGCGCAGGTCTCCGTAGATTCGATTGATGAAATAGCCGAACCCGTTTTGTAGTACCGACGAGTATTCTTTCTCGTAGTAAGACTCGAGCAGCCGTCGATTGACTGTCTTCACGAGTCTGTTTTCGAGGCTCTTGGTCCAGAGCTCGGCGGTAGTAGTGAAAATATTTATGAAGATACCAAGGGCGAGGTAGCTGACGACCATGATCACAAACCGGCTAAAGCTGCTCCTGGCGATGATTTCATCAAATATCGATTTTATTAAGAGCGGATGGAGTATGCCTTCGGTCGCCGAAAGCAGCGATGAAAGGAACAAAAGACCCGCGTATTCAAATCTGAAGCGCCCCAGCAGTTCAAAAAACACTCTTAGCGAGTGGCCGTTGCGGGTTTTAGTTGTTTCGATAACTGGGTCCATGGCTCGTCCTAACAAGCAATTGGCTTTGCCTCAAAAGTGAGGCTCCGCTGTCGGAGAACAGTCAGTACCACCTGCGGTAGCGGGTGGGTGCGCAGCCTTTACGCCTGTATTGAGAATGTCTGTCGCCGCACAGCTACGCACCCACCCGCTACCGCAGGTGGTACTGACTGTCTCCAACGGAATTTCCGACTTTCGAGGCAAAGCCCAAGCGATTGAGTGCGGCACGTATTCCAATAACGCGTCGAACGTTGAATCTATCGAGGCACTGTTCTGCCATGCCGTAGTGGTACGCACGTGAGCTTTTCCGATACCTAATTTGAGCGTTTGCTCCACTGCCTTCGAGCTTCGACGGCTGTCCACGAAAGGCACGGAGCGATAAAGCTCATAACTGTTCTCGAGAAACTCACGTGACACTATTAAGTCACCGTCATGCTCTAACAGACCCAATTCCCAGTAAGCACAAGCACGCTCGAGACGGAAAAAAGTCGTCGCTGCAAGTTGACGAAGCTCTTCAAACCAGTGACGCTGCGTCGCCGTTGACGACTCGTTGTGGCTACAAACACGCAGCAACAAGATTGCTGCCTTTATCCTGCCGGGCTGATCATTCAGATCCGTGCACCACTGGAACGCTTTTTCAGCGGGCTCGAGCGCCTTCTCGTCGTCACCCATCTCGTGCCGCTCGACCGCCAGGCGGTAGGCTATCTGCCTCAAGATCGGCAAGCGCCGAATGAACTGTTGCACAGCCGCGAGATGCTCTTCGAGTTTGTTCAGGGTGTCACCTGCGAGATCCGCGCGTCCCCATTGGCGATAGATTTGGCTGAGCAGCAGATGCGCCACGATGCGATCGGTATTCGTGGACGACATCAAACGACAACACTCTTCTAATGCCGCCAAAGCCATGTCGTACTGTCCCAGATGAAGCAAAGCCCGGCTTTTGACTTCAAGGAGGTACTGCCTGAAGAATGGATCCTGGTATTCGGGCAAGCCTGCGTTTCGTTCCACCAATGTCAGGAGTGCGGAGTAATCCTCAACAGTTTGCAGGACGCGAGCCGCTTCGCTAACTCGACAAGACAACAGCAGCCTCGGGAAAGTCGGTTCCGACACCGCAATCATTCCCGGTTTATCAGCAACAGAGATCCGGTGGTTGAAGATGTATAAGTCGTCTTGTTCAAGGCCAAAGCGATAGATGTCTTCGAAGATGCTCAGGCTCTCCTTCACCTCACCTTTTTGTCCGTAGATGCGAGCGAGGTTGACGTATGGCGCAACCATATTTGCGAGGCAGACCGACCGGGTTTCCGAGTAGGAGCTGAATTCGGCGAAGAACTCAATCGACGCGCGGCAAAGAGTTTCCGCTTTTTCGATCTCGCCGTATTGGTATTGCAGTAAAGCTCCTTGATTGAATTGGACCGCGATGCGGTTGAGCATCTCGGGTGAGTGAGGCAAAGAACCAACGTCACATTGTTGTAGGTTGTCCAGAATCAACTTGCTCAACGAGACGAGATCGATTTTCACACGGTCCTCGAGCTTGGTGACCATGTTGGTCCTTTCCAACCTCGTCAGGTCGCATCGGAGATCCGCGGTAAGCAAGTCAGTGCTCATAATTCCTTCACCCCACTCCTTACGCCACTGGCGCCAGGGCCAGCTCCGCATCTCGCTGCGAGGCGTCCGTCACAATCTCATCAAGCACAAAGTCCGCTGCGTCCAGATGAGTGAACCGATGTAGAGTTCGCAAAATACCAGCGGTGCCCGTGCCGTAATCGCACGAGATACGAAACATGTTGTCGCCGGGCGTCGCCCAGCCCTGCGGGTATTTAAGGAGATATAGATCCCGAATTCCCCGGATCGGACGTTTTGCCATGTCCATAAATCTCGTTTCTCCCGAGAACAAGTAGGCGTCAGTCAAAACATCGACGAAGCTTCCCAACCCATACAGCAAGCCAACAAAGCCCGCGTATTTCCGATGTAGATCCAACAAGATCTTTTCTAACCGCGAATCCCAAAGCCCATATCTGATCGCGACCCGGGCAATACCCGCGCTGCCTTCTTCGAGATAAGGCACTGAGGTTGGATCTTCGGGCGCACGCGCGAACGTCAAAATCCCCGGCTCACGCTCCTCGGCGTGCGACAAATCAAACTCCAACGCACGACGTCCCACCGATCGAAATCGCTGGTTACCGGAAAGCTCTGCCAGACGAAGCAAGAAGAGTGCGACGCCGCTTTGACCGTATGCATAGCCCAGGTGAAGCAAGCCGTCGTTTTCCCAGTAGATGCCACGTTCATTCTCCTTTGCGCTTCGGAGAAGCGCATCGGCGAGATCGTTCGCTATCGAAAGGTATTCCGGCCGGTTTGTCCGAACATAGAAATGCAAATTCGCCAGTCCTATCCCCGCCATTCCGTAGAGGTATGAGTGATGTGCCTTCAGGAGCGGGCTGTCATTCGCGATTCTCATCAACTCGAGCGCGCGATCTTCGAAGCCCAACACCGAAAGACTCCACGCGATGCCGGCTGCTCCGGTTAGCAGGCCCGGCGACAGGTCAGCCGGCACGAGTTTATCCAGCTTTTGCTCCAGCCAATCACACGCTTGTTTTGGAATTTCAACGCCACATTTCTTGAGTGTGTAAAGAACTCCGCTGGCGCCGAAGCCGAGGCTAAGCGGATTGGTCCGGTGAATGAATGGATCAGCAGGAAACAGTGTGTCGTCTCTGTCAGGACGCATGTTGGCGAGAATGAAGCGTCCGAGTTGATGTGAGATCTCGTCGATCGATTCAGTGTCGATGTCGCCCTCGTAACTTGGAGGCAGTATTTCCGCTGGCTGGTCGAGTAGTTCGTGGGCTTCAGCAGCCGTTATCTCATTCTTCGAGAGACTGTTGATAACGTGGAAAAGCGGCGTCTGCGCCCAGCCAAGATCGTTGAGGAGAATTCTCAGGACTTGATCGAAGAGATCGTCGCGAAGTGTCGAAAAGGCAGCGATCGGAAACATCATGTAGAGCATGTTCGATGCCAATGCGAAGAGATCGTCTTCGAAACCCTGAGTGTTTTTGCGGATGCTCGCGACGCTTTTGAATCCGGGCGTGTAAAGATAAGTCGGCGCATCCGAGTCGGGCCTGAATGCTCCCTCGAAATCAATCAGCTTGATGGTGTGAGTTGAGGGATCGATCTTGATATTCCTGGCGTTGAGATCTCCAAATACGATGCCCTGCTTATGCAGTAGATCCACTGCTTGCGCGAATGCTTTAAGTGTTCTTGTACAAAGCTCGTAATACTCCTTGCTGTCGTTGAGCGACGGCCGGACCTGCATCAGCGGGCTTTGAGTAAGCATGATCTCGCGAATGTCCATGCCGTCGAGATATTCCTCGGCGACGAAGAAGTGTTCCGCGGCCTCGAATGCATCCAGCGGCCGGGGAACAGCGCCGGTGTCTTGCAGCAGCTCGAGCATTTCATACTCTTTGCGCAACAGTTTGACCGCGTCGTTACCTCGATCGTCCATCGCTGTGTGTGGTCTTGCTTCCTTAATGATTACTTCCTTGCCCGTCTCCTGGTCGTCGGCGACGTATACACCGCCGGAGTTGGAAAACGAGATCGCTTTCTTCACGAGAAACCGGTTGTTGAGAACGATCTCTTTGCGCTCTGTCTTTTCAGTGGGAAAAGGATCGCTGACCCATGAAGGAGGAGCAAAATAGGGTGTGCGGACATCCGGCATTGCTTCGCCTGTTGGTGATCTCAGGATCAGAACTTTTTCGCCTTTGATGTCTGTTTGGGTGACTCGGCGCAAGCCGCCATAGCGGTAATACAACACGCGGCAGTCTTTGTAGCGCTTGTCAGAGAGAATGTAAGGACCTTCCTCGGAATGGAGTTCCGCATAGAGCGCTTCGAGAAGATCCTTGAACTCGTCGAGATCCGACGGATACATCGTGATGAATTTTCCCGACCCGCCCCGGTTCCATCGCTTCGAACTCATCGTGGCCAGCACGTTTTTGTCGAGAGCAAACTTGAATGGTACGTTCTTCGTGAGAGCCACGCTTGCGGTGCGCTTGAGAATCGACACGGCGTTATGGACTGCGGCCGAAACGTGGACCTTCCACCCTTGAGCCGGAATGTGGTAGTTGCCATTGGGATGGACGTGGTACCAGAAGCCATCGCGCTGTATGGTCCAATCGGCGTCCAGCTCGTCTAAGATCTCAGCAACAGGAGCTTTATATTCATCCCATGGGCGATAGCCGGTTTCGACTGGCTCGTAAAACAGTTCGTCCATTAGGGTGAACATGAACTTGTCCAAATGACGAGCGTCTCGTAAGTACTTGGGACCTTTCATCGGTTTCTCCTCCGCGCGCCAGTGAGCCTTGTCTCAATGACGAACATCTCTTAAACTGCGAGCGAAACTCCTTGGGGAACAGACCCAAATGGTTTTGCGTAGCCTCAGGATCTGTCCCCCTTGGAGGGTCTTGAATTGCGTTGCAATTCAGGTTAGTTCGGGCGACCATTACAACAGCCGCTATCACTGCTGCCAGTGCTGCTACCGAATAGATCTTCTTCTTGCGGGACCTCCAGCTTCTGCAGGTCGAGTACGATTTCTAATGCCATTGCCGTCTTCCTCCTTTCTTAAGTAATTCGCTTGAATAATTGCGACTCACAATTTCCGTTTACTGCGGATCATTGCAACAGTTTTTTGAGCTGCTACCAGTGCTGCTGCCGAACAGGTCTTCTTCCTGAGGCACTTCAAGCTTCTGAAGATCGAGTACTATTTCCATTGCCATTGCTCCTTTCCTCCTTTCTTTAGGTATAGACGAAACTTGTAGGTATGAATTCTCGCGCCATCACCAAAAGAAACATCAGAGCATCTGTGAACAAGTGGCGTTAATTGGGGAAAGGTCACAGGACCCTGGAGAGAAAGTGAGTGATGAGGTTGTAACTGACTCGTCATTGCAATTCTGCCTTACACGAAGCAAGGTCGAGTTTCGGGTTTCGGTCACTTCAAGCGAGTACGGCTATAGTTATTAGTTGAGTAATAGTCGTGCTTATTACCGAACGCGCAAAAAATTTGTGGATTGGGTCAAGGGAAAATTGGGACAGTGCGCGGCTTAAGCGGTAGGTGCTTCAGGGTGGATAGTCTTCTTGCGGATCTGGAATTCCTCGAGGTCTACGAGCGATAGATACTGGTCCACACTCTGAACGAGTCGTTTACCAATGGCATCCTCCGTTAGATTCTCCGCAGGTAACTGAGTGGAAACTTCGCTCAGTGAATCCGCGAGAGGCAGAAGCGGTCGATGGACTTGCTCCTAATCCTGATTGGAGGCGGCATACTCTTCGTAGCGGCGTGTGTCTTGGAGTTCATCATCACAGGCGTCCTGGGCGTTGTGCTCGTTCCCACGATGGACACCGGATTCGGCGTACCGTTCAGATTCGTCGCACTTGGTCTACCCGCGATGTCTAATAATTACTTCTCGGTCACCAAACTGCTTTTAGACTGGCTCATCTGGTGCCTGGTATTTGCCCCACTCTTTTACGGGGTGCGCGCGCTGATTCGCCTGTGAAGAGATCCAACCGCTCCGACGAGCAAATCATTCTCGCTACGGCTTCCATGGCTCCATAATATAGATCTTCTGCCGGGCCGGCTTTTCGGGAGTTGCGGGCCACTCGAGAACTGCGCGCCACGTGCCGTTGGATTGCCGCTCAAACCGAAAACGGTTCATCTTACCCAAAACCGCGGGGACAAACTGGATGTAGTCAGCAGTGATTTCGCTTGCTGCCGATCGTTTGTCTCCCTCGCCTTTTCCAAATTCACCGTTCTTAAGCTCGAACCGGGCGGGGTCGCCGTCAGGGGAGCCATCAGCGTTCAGCCCTTCAACGACCAGCGCCGTTTTCTCGAGCTTGTACCGCTCGTAGAACGGTTTGTCGCCATCCATACCTCGCCAGGTGCCTTCGATCCATTTGAGCTTCGCAATGTCAGCCTCCGTGAGTTTGTTTGAGGGCGTCGGTTGCGCGGTGGGTTCTTGAATATGGCTGTTCGCAACCTGTGCAAATGAGCAGGCCGCAGCGATAAATGAAACCGTGATGATGGCAAGACCAAGCATTGTGTTTCGCATAATGCTTGTTAGTATCTTCGCAGGTACTCATCCACGCAAGGACCGTAGCAAAATACTTGTTGAAATCCCGCCGAGCGGTTGCTTATCATGCTTCCGCGGCATTACTCAAAACCTGGACCTGCCGTCGGCATTCTCGAAACCCAACCCAGCTTTTGATCTCAGTCTCAAACTCTGTCCGCAACCGGAGAAAATATGAAAAACCTCCCCCGTCTTCTCGTTGTCTTAATCTATCTTCTCTGTACGATCTCAACCCACGCGCAGACTCCTCCAGAGCAGGCGCGCAACTATCAAATAAACGAGACTCACACGGGTTCGATTTCTGTGCCTGGCCTAACGCCCCCGCTGCAAGAGAAATGGCGTCGCGAGTTCGGGCGGATTCCTTCATACCCGATCATCGCCGATGGCCGGGTCTTTGTCAGTGTGGCCTCGCAATTTTCCACGGGGTTAGGCTCGATCCTGTACGTCCTGGATCAGAATACGGGCGGCATTCTCTGGCTGGCTGGTATCTCTTCGAGGTTCCCCTGGTCCGCGCTCTGTTACGAGAACGGACGAATCTTTACTCTGAGTTCGGAGGGAGTGTTACGCGCGTACGACGCGGCCACCGGAAATCTTATCTGGTCAATTCTGTTTCCGGGAGGGCACTTCTCAGCCCCACCCACGGTTTACCAGGGCGTCATTTATGCGAGCGGCAACGACGACCAGGGCAGCGGGCTCTATGCAGTGAGCGCAGCCACGGGTAATGTTCTCTGGCGGCTCGGTCTAGACGGCAGCGGCAGTTCTCCGGCGTTGACTAGCGAGGGATTGTATGTCTCTTTCTCCTGTCTCAATATTTATAAACTCAACCCGTTGACTGGATCGCAGATTTGGAGATACCGCACCGGCTGTACAGGTGGCGGCGGTGCGGCCCCGGTTTTGTATAACGGCAGTCTCTATGTGAATGACTTTACAGACACGATTTTCGATAGTCAGACCGGCACGGTGACGGGCAATTTCAATTCCCGCGGACTACCAGTCTTCTCCGGCAACCTGGGTTTCTTTCTGAACGCCCAGGCGCCCTTTTACGGGCCGGTTGAAGCTCGTGACGTGGCCACCAATAACGTGGTCTGGAGCTTTGCCGGAGATGGATCCCTGCAGTCGCCTTTGCTGGTAGTGAACGATTATGTTTACGTTGGATCAGCCCAGGGCAAGCTGTCTGCGTTGAATGCGACTACGGGCGAGGAAGTCTGGTCCAATACGGCAGGCGCCAGCATCCCGTACCAGGATGATCTCGATCAGAGTCATCCAACCACGGGCTTTGCTGCTGCCGAAGGGTTGTTGTTGGTTCCCACCAGCACCGCTTTGGTCGCGTATGAACGTGATCACACGCCTCCAACTGTTACGTGGGGTGTTCCGAGTCCGGCGGCTAATGCCTCGGGCTGGTACAACTCCCCAGTCGATTTTCCTTTCACGCCTTCGGATTCCGGTTCAGGCGTCGCCAGTTCGTTGCCGGAGAGTCCGCTGCATTTCACCGTTGAAGGCGCCAATCAAACACAGCAGGTGACCTTAACCGACAACCTGGGAAATACCGGCACCGTCACTTCACCGCCTTTAAACATCGATCTGAGCGCGCCCACCAGCTCAATCGTAGTTTCCGGGCCACAGGCAAATGGATGGTATCGCCCAGGCGCAGCGCAGATCTCGCTGAGCGCCACCGATAGTTTGTCCGGAGTAAAGGACACGTTCTACAGCATCAATGAAGGCGCGACTTTCCCTTATGTAACTCCTTTTTCACTCTTTCCGGATGGAACGTTCACAGTGAACTTCTGGAGCACGGACCGAGCGGGCAACACTGAATCTCGACAGTCTCGGATCGTGAAGGTCGATGCGATCGCGCCCACAACTCAGGCCTCGGTTCCCGGAATCACACCGGCCGGTTGGTATTACAATCCGGCGCAAGTAACTCTGACTGCGTCGGACAGTGGTTCAGGAGTCGTCCGTACGAGCTTCATGATTGATGGTGGACCAGAGCAGACTTACACCGGTCCGTTCAACGTGTCCGGAGATAGTTACCATCAGGTCGCCTACTGGAGTACTGATGCGGTAGGAAACGTTGAAGTCCAGCGCAGTTTCACCATTTTAGTGGACGCGTTCGGGCCGAGCACGCAGACCTCGATCAGTGGAACCGCCGGCACCAACGGTTGGTATCGCAGCGCCGTGCAGGTTTCGCTGGCTGCGAGCGATACTGTTTCAGGAGTCCAAACCACTTTCTACAAGGTTGACGGTGGGACCACGAAAACCTACGTCGGAACTGCTTTCAACGTCTCGGGCAATGGCTCCCATACGGTCAACTATTGGAGCGTCGACAAAGCAGGCAACACCGAGGCGATGCGGACACTGACGATTAGCATTGATACCAACCTGCCGAACGTCTCAGCAAATGCGACTCCCGGCAGCATTTCCCAGGGGCCGAACCCGGTGACCGTGACGGTGTCGGGCCGGGTCACCGACAACACCAGCGGAGTGCTAACGTCGAGCGTAACTTTCAGTGTGGTTGATGAGTACGGTGTGACGCAGCCCAGCGGTTCGGTGGTCCTGCAACCGAACGGAACCTATTCGTTCACGCTCAGTTTTCCGGCCACCCGTAACACCGGTGATCCCAGCCACGTCTATACCATTACGGTGCGTGCGGTGGATCTGGCCGGGAATGTCGACACCCACTCTGACACCGTGAAAATCACCAGTTGAGTTAGACCGTGAGAGTTATCAGAGCGCTGTTCTTGCTGATCATTCCCGTCGTTGTGGCCGCTCATCCCGGCGGAGGGCTTATCGCTCTGGATGTAAACACGGTGATCTTCGCTGACTCGATGTACAACACCATCTGGCGGTTGGAGAAGGGAAGTAAACCGCAGGCGTTACTGAAAAACTTTCACGGACATTGGACCACTCGCGGGTTGGATGGTGAGGTCTACTCCGAATCGTTTCAGGAGATCGGCGGCGCCTTATTTCGCATTTCTTTGGACGGCGGTAAGCACGTCAAGGTGGCGGAGGAGTCGCACGTCGGTGCGTTGGTGTTTGCAGTCGGGAAACGCGGTGAGCTCATCTTCCAACGAAACGCGCAGATCATGGAGCGATCTGCGGACGGAACCGTGAGACGCTTTCGCGGCTCGGGAGAAGTCGCGAAGAACGAGCCAGCTTTGCAGCAGGTCATCGCCTATTACTGGGCAGTTGATGAGAGCCTTTATCTCTCAGACGGTAATTACCTCCGGCGCGCAGGGAGCGATGGCGTAGTGCGCTTAGTAACTCGAGTGGACGGTAAGCTGATCCAACCGCAGATCTGGAACTCGACTGGAGCACCTCGAATTTGGAGTATTGCGATCGACAGGCGTAAACGCATCTACACGGCGCTACCTGATATCGGTCAGGTTGTACGGATCGATCCCGATGGCTCCCAACACGTCGTCGATCGAAGCGCCGGCGGGTGGCGCGTCACGGCGGTGGCAACGTTTGGCGATTCTGTTTTTCTGCTGGAGAGTAGTGACTCGACGAACGCCGGCCAACGTGTGCGAGTGATCCGCGATTCCGGTACAGTCGAGTTACTGGGCCAGATCGAGCCTTAAGTTTCCGTGGCCTCGGCGCGTGATCTATTTTGGTCGCCAAACACCTCTAATACGGATTTACCAGGTTCGATAGACGTGACGCATGCTCAGTTGAAGCGTTATGCTACCTGCATGGACCGAGAAGAAGTCATGCGCGTGCTGCGAGCATTCGAGTCGACCACACTCGAATACGTGCTTATCGGCGCAGCCGCGATGGGATTTCATGGCCTTGTAAGAGTGACAGAAGATCGTCATCTGCTCATTCACGCGACACCGGAAAATGTCGAGAGCATACTCAACCGTGCTACTTCTGGGTGCCGGGCAGTTGGTCAATGATCCGAGCGTCGGGGACGAGAGGCATTTCCATTTTGATGAAGTTGACTTGACCTTCCGTGGTGGCCACAAGAGAACCACCAGCAGCCTTCGTTAAGGCTTCATAATATTTGAAGTCATCGAAAGACAGGTATATTTGTATAGCTTCTTTTAAGATATCTCGTTCGCTTGGCTGGGTGAAGCTTAGGTGAAATCCTTCCGTCGATTGGTCGCGAGTTGTTCGAATCTTGAACTCAATGTGTGTTTCAGCCACGCGCTGGATGAAAGCAGAAATTGATAACACCAACGTCGTTAACAATGTAGAAGTAAAAACAGCCAGAATGCCTTCCCAAGGTGTCCTCACACTGTCCGGCCAACTTTCTGAGGGAGCAAGATACCGATTTTGGAAAGCAAGGTGGCGCGGCAGGAGTGTGCACTCAAAGTGCATATTCTCACCTGATAAGTAACTGTTGTCGAAGGACCATAGCTTGTTCAGCAAGGCAAGTGGGACCGACTCTGTATAAAGACTAAGCGCCTCATGGCGCGTCCTCGTTGATTTTGCAGTACAAGAATAAGATATTAAGTCGCGGCAGTAGTGCCGGCGCAAGGCTTCCCCGCTACCACTACTTAAATGCCAGAGCGCGGCACGGCTCTTGAGCCCAATAAAATCAGCTTGACATGAATCCGCGATCGTTCGGGCGCGGTCGAAAATTACTAGCGCCTCATTCACTTCAAAAGCTCGTGAGTACGTCTGCCCCAATAGAAAAAGCGAAGACGCTTGCCCTTTGGGATCATTGATGCCTGTGTATAGATCAAACGCGCGATTAAAAGCCGCTTGCGACTTGCCCAATTGATTTACTTGCAGTAGAGAAGATCCAATATCTTGCCAAGCTCGCGCAGCAATATCAGTTGACGACGCTGCCTCATAGTAACCCTCTACTTCTTGAGCCAGTTCTACGGCCTTTTCGTAGTGCCCCGCTTTTATCTCATCCAAAGCCCGAACCCGCAGTTGCAACCCTTTGGCGAACGACGAAGACTCCCTGGCGTATTCGAATTGAGCTATCTCAAACGGAATGGAGTCTAGAACCCAATTTTCCCGTCTCAATTGGAGCGAATATTCGCCTTCTGGATGATCGGTAGGGACTACAAACTCGACGCTTTCACCTTCGATGTTCAATTCAATGGGCTCGCGACCACCATCTTCCGATGATATCAATTCAAGAATTAGCTTAGCCTTGTCTTTGAGATTTTCAACATTGCTAATAATAACTCGCACTGTGTCGCCCCTGGCAGCGACTGGTGGCACACAGGTTATTCGAATGTCAGGGAAATCGCTGAAGATCGCCTGCAACTGAACGTCTTGCTCGTGTGTTTCCATTAAGCGAAAGACTCCTTAAGGAGTTCCAACACCTCGGGGTGGTGGCACAGTTCATTATGCGTGGTGCCTTTCCCGGTTATCAAAAAACGGTCGCTCGCGGATGTTTGAGCAAACGCACTACTACAACAGACCGTGCCGTCTCCATCGACGCATTGGGAGCCGATAATATTAAAGACTTCGTTAACAACGTAAAAAATGTCGGTATCGGAACTGTTGGAGTATACACATTTGATAGTGCTCCCCAGTGGTTGAGCGAGAGCGCTATGAACTGCAACAGCCGAGGCAACTAAGGGATGCAAGTACGGGGGCCACATTCGGTAGTCGACCGTGGAATACTGGATTCCTGTTTTATCGTAAATTGTCTTGATGCTTGAGGGGGGGAGGAGTTGGTAGAGGGAAGGGAAACCCTGTAGCGCGTTCTGTAATTTAGAGCGTGTGCCAGGATCTAAGTTATGGAAAAATTTCCACAGAGCATCGAAAATGCGATCAAACTTCGGATGTTCCTTGAGTGTGAAGAACGCTTTAGCTGAACCCTCCACTGGTGATGCAATCTGAAAGAGCAGATCAGTTCTGTTTGAAATTGCTTCATTCTGCAGCAACATTAAGCGGGAGACGATTCCACCCATGCTATGCGCTATTATCTTTATACGTGATTGCCCTGAAGGATCAACCTTAAGAATGAACTTGGCGAACTCAAGAGCACTATTTCGATTGTCTTCCCTCCAATCATATGCGAACGGATGGAAATTTCGAGTTCCTTCCAGGCACAAACCTTCTGAGTCCGTACAGTAGTTCAGTAATTCGCGATAGACATTGATTCGTCCCCAGCGGCCTATTCGTATTTCTTTGAGAACCTCTCCAGGTTCGACGTTTTGCGATGCAAGCCGCGTCGGGTTAGCGGCTAAGAGATCAATATTCTTCCAAAGGTTCGAACCCCATACCTCCTCGTCAATCAGTTGTCCAAATTCGCCTTCGCCTCGAAACCTCAGGGTTGAACCCATTATGCCAGGAACAAAGAACACCAAAGGGGTTTCGAGACTTGCTGTCATCTTGCGGGGCCTCCGGCTGTACTATGCCATAAATCCTGACTGGCTGCACTGCCCTAATAGCGAGGATGTTGCAGCTCAAAACGTGCCACCAGTCCAGTTCGGTACCGAAGTAGACTGGCCAGGAGAGAAAAGTCAGAAGTGAAAACGTAGCGACCGGGTTCGGCGCTTCTTACCAACCGCCGGAGGAATTCGAACAGCAACTCGAGGCCGCCACTAGCGCTGGCGCGACAATGAGTTTTCAGGCGTGCGGAGGATCATCTACCCGATAGCGTCGGGGCAAAAACGAAGAGCGGTCCGGGGACCGCTCCTCTTTTGACCATCGGTTTAGATGAGTCTCCAGCTGGTTGGCAACTCCAATTTTAGGACTCGCTAAAGTTGAGAAATTTGGAGTTCAACTCTTGTCGCTATAATTTGGCACAGAATAAACGCAATCAAACGCTAGGCTGGCTTGCAACGGGTACTTACGACTGCCGAGTTCCACAGTGGGGCCGCAGCTAAGGCTAACTAACGCAAAGGTTGTTTGAATATTGCGGCTACTTGTCGCAGCTTGCGATGATTTAAGCGGTGGTGTATTTGCACATCTTTGCCCTTCGACTCGAGAATCAATTTATTACCCAACAGGCAATGCTGCTTTAAGGGAGGCCTATTAGTTCAAGCTGCTGTTGAGGCAACCACCATTGAGGAATGCCCTGTAATGAGTCTTGAGCCCTGCCGATTTTTCCAGAGATACTCGAGTAGAGCGAGCGTCACATTAGATAGTATTTTTCATACATTGCTCTTCAGTCCTGCACGAATAAATCGCGGCATCTGTGCGCCACTTATCACGTTGTTGGATCTTAATGCGCGCGCGGTGGGAAGGCGTGAGTTTTGGTCAGTTGGCGGCTACGAAACACGAGACCAAACGGCGCGCGCCGACACCGGCGTTGTCGGCCGCCGGTGGGATCAGAAACCGGGAGACACGCGTGTTGGTGGATCGGAGCTTCGCGATGGAGCAGTCTTGATCAAGGAAGGAACTGTGGGCCACGGTTAAGGCGCAGCCTGGTTGGCGTCTACGAGTCCCTGAACCTCTTCAGCGGAAAGGCTTTTGATTGATCCAAGGATCTCAGTTAAGGCTTGTTCGTCAACCTGACAGGCCTGCTGCTGGACGATGGCAACCGCCATCTCCGCTGGAGTCGGCGCGTTGAACATAGTGCGCAGCGAGAGGTCAATGTCAAAGGCTTCGCCAATGCGACCGATGAGTAGTGTGGCAAGCAGCGAGTCACCACCCAGATCGAAGAAGCTATCGTGCACTCCAACTTCATTGACTGCGACCACTTCCTGCCACAGTTCAGCCAGGCGCGTTTCCGTCTCGCTACGCGGAGCTACGTAAGCGACAGCCAGATTTGGGCGTGGATGTTTCTGCTGGCGAGTCTGCAACTTATTGATCTGATCCAGCAGGTTTGTGCCCGTGCGCTCGCGACTCTCTTTTATCAACTCAGGCAAGTCTCTGGTCGCAACCGCAAAGCGCGAAACTCTGAGTCCGCTGCTGAGTAGACGATCGAACACCACCGCTCCTTCCGCGGGTAGTATGCCTTCGGTGATGAGAGCTATCGGTTTGGCGCCGGCCGATTCAGTTACAGCCTCTCTTTCTGAACCACCTTCGATGGCTGCCGCAGTTGTGATTTTCCTGAGCGTGTATTCTTCGATTTCAACGAGCGGGTTTCCGTATTCGTCCATCAGCAGAAGGTCGCACACGAGAATATCGCTCGCAGGCGCGTCATTAGGATATTTCGCATAACTGAAAACCTTCGACGTTAGCGGTGCATAGACTTTGATCGATTTGTAAGCTAGCGGCAGGTAAAAGCCTTCGCCCGCGATCTGAGCGAAACCGACAGAGGCATCCATCAAAGCTGGATGGAGTTCGTAGTCTTTAAGATCCTCGACAAACTCTTCGGATAACTCGAGTTCGGCGATGGCCTCGTCATTCTTCAGGCCGACTCGCTTCAAGAGGTTCTGCCACCTCGGGCCATAGTTCCGATCATCCTGCTTGAATCGCGGTGTATCGGGTGATGAGTCGTCATCGTTCTGGACTTGCCGCGTGTGGTCCAGCGAGCCTACGTCCTGCGGATCGATCCTCGCCAACGTTTCGGACAGTGGGTGTTGGTCAGCGGGCGCAGACGCAAAAGCCGACACCTGCCCGCGCGCGTGTTCCTGCCACGACTGGCCATCGCCGTTCGCTGGTCCACTAGCGACTGAGAAGTCGTAAACATCGTCGTTCTTCGTTAAGGTGACGCGGACCTCTTTGACTTCACCGTCCTGGATGACGAAGGGAGACATGAATAAGACTTTTCTGAAGACGACGGTTTGCCCTGCAGCGCGCTCGTTGAACGCTTCTCTTACTATCTCCAGATAACCGGTACCTGGCATAACACCTTTACCCATTAAACGGTGTTCAGCGACGGGCCAGTGTGACGTGTCGCTGATGCGCGTCGAATAGATCTGCTTATCCGGATCGTCGAGCAGAACCTGATCGAGCAGCGGTTGCTTAACTTCCCGGGAAGCACTGAGCATTCCCTGAAGTCCCGCCGAGAATGTAGCATTGGCCGCTTGGCCGACTTCGAGCCAACCGTCCCAGTTGATCGAGAAGACGTGACTATCTGCGCGTGGCGCGCATGCTTCGGCGAAGGCATCGAGGAAAGCGTTGGCCGCACAGTGGTCCACCAGGCCGAACCCGCCGAAGATGCCATTGAGTGACGAACAGAGCGCGATGAAGTCTGGCTTTTCGTCTCGCATTACGGCGTCAAGCACAAGCGTGCCCTGGATCTTTGGTGCGAGTACAGTCGCGGCCGTCTCCGTAGTTTTCAACTGGATCATACCGCCGGGAGGTACACCAGCGGCGTGAAGCACGCCATCGATGCGGCCGAAGCGAGCACGTGCGGTCGCTACGACATTTTCCATCTGTGTATGTGAGGTTACGTCGGCACTCAAGACCAGCACTTCCGCGCCGTGAGCTTCAAACGACCTTAACCGTTTGATCTTTTGCGACACTGGATCATCCTCGCTGTGTTCGGCGAGCCACGTATCCCAGGCCGAAGCCTCGGGCAGAGCCGATCTGCCGGTGAGCACAAGGCGTGCGCGCTGCGTGCGTGCCAGATGATCGGCGATGGTCAGGCCAATGCCGCCCATGCCTCCCGTGATTAGATAGACGCCACCTTCTTTGAGCAAAGACTTTCCACGCGTTTCTTCGAGACGAATGGGATCGTATCCGAGCACCCAGCGACGGCGGCCACGGTAGGCGACGAGTGTGTCAGCGCTCTCCGCACCCAACTCGTTCAAGAGCTGGTCACTAATCTCCGAATGGTCTCCAAGTAGTGTGATGTCGATAGACTGGCAAAACACATTGGCATACTCCTGCGGGATGACGCGACACGCACCGAGAACAGCAGCCTTTGCCGGACACAACACCTCATCACCGCTCACCGCCTGCATGCCATTGCTTATGGCAATAAGACGGAGCGAATCGCTTGTGTTGCGGTTACCAAGGGCCTGTGCGAGGAAGAGCAGGCTGTAGAAGCCGTTGGTCAGGTGCGCTTCCGTCGTTTCGTTGTCAGTGCCAGGTGTCACGCCCCAAAGGTGACAGATGACTTGCGGTATGAGTTTGCGAGTGCGCAGTTCATTGAACAGCGCATCGTAGTCGCCAGCCTGATCGGGTGAGATTGAGAACGATCGCTCGCCGAGCTTACGGAAACTTCCGCCGGCTTTAACCGTCACGATCTCACGTCCTGCGGCTTCAAGCTGTTTGGCAAGACGTTGGCCCACCCCACACTCGTCGAGGAAGATTAAATAGCGCGCGGTGTTCGCGGTGGGTCCTTCGGGCGCGAAGGTCACAGGGGGAGCCGTTTGCTTCCAGGCGGGCAGGTAGAACCAGTCAGCGATATCAGTTCGTTTTGTTAACGGCGCCTTGGCCGGCGACGGCGCTGCCGCTGCGGTTTGTTTGCGTGGCTCGATCCAGTAACGCTTTCGCTCAAAAGGATAAGTTGGCAGAGGCACTCGTCGCCGCTCGAAGCCTTCATGGAATTGCGACCAATCGACCGGAACGCCGTTCAGCCACAGACGGCCCAGCGTGTTGAGCAGGAACGCTAAGTCAGATTGTCGATCATAAGAGTGACGCAGCGACGACAGCACCACGCGTCCCTCTACGCTCTGGCTCTCAGGATGTTGCAGCGCCCACGAACAAAGCGCTTGTCCTGGTCCAATCTCCAGTAACACTGAGCTGCGATTCTTCCAGAGGCGTTCGATACCGTCGCCGAAGAGTACCGGACGGCAGAGATGCGTGGCCCAGTAGTTTGGATCAGTGGCCTGCTTTGCCGAGAGCCAGTCGCCGGTAACGTTCGAGATCAAAGGCACGGCCGGAGGATTGAGCTTGATGTTTTTGAGCAGCGCGGTGAAAGGTTCGACAATTGGCGCAATCATGCGCGAGTGAAAAGCGTGAGTTGTTTGGAGCCGCCGCACAACTACACCGCGCGCGCTGAGCTTCTCACTCAACTCATCCACTGCCTCAGCCGGGCCGGAAACCACACAGATCGATGGTCCATTAACGGCTGCGAGATCCAAACGGTTGCCCAGCAAGGGTTCAACCTCAGACACCGGCAGCGAAACCGCCAACATCGAGCCTGAGCTGAGCTTCTGAATCAGTTGGGCCCGCTGCGCAACCAGCCTCAATGCATCGTCCAACGAGAAGACGCCCGCGAGGCAAGCCGCCGTATATTCACCGATGCTGTAGCCGATCATCGCCTTAGGGACGATGCCCCAGTGCATCCACAAACGAGCGAGCGCATACTCGATGATGAATAGCGCGGGCTGGCTATAGATTGTCTGGTTGAGTCGTTGCGAAGCCTCGTCTTCTCTTGTCTCACCGCGCAGCATTTGTCGCAGGTCGAGTCCGCGCCCACCCTCAGCGCCAGTCGTATCTTTCTCGGCGAACATTATTTCCCTGAGATCAGCGCCGAGATGGCTCTCGAGAAAATCGCAACAGTAGTCAACCTCTTTACGGAAGAGAGGCTCGCGGCGATAAAGCTCCTGGCCCATACCGACATAGTGATTGCCGAGACCGGAGAACATGAAGGCAACGTTCGCCTGTCCGGAACTGGCTTCGGCGGTAAACAGCCTGCGGGGATCTTTCTGTTCCAGAGCGTTAGCGACGTCTGCTGCATCACGGCCGGCGATAGCTCTCCGGTGACGAAATGCGCGGCGACCGACCTGTAAGGTGTAGGCCACGTCCGCGAGATCTAATTCCGGCGTTTGCCGCAAATGACTCGCGAGACGCTCGGTCGCAGCCTCCAGGGCTGACTCGGTCTTAGCGGAGAGCAGAAGCAGTTGAAGAGGACGGGAAGATGAAGACGGCGCCGGCGCCGGCGCTTCTTCAACTATGACATGCGCGTTTGTTCCACCCATCGCGAACGAGCTGACGCCCGCACGGCGCACTCCACCTTCGGTCCGCCATTCATTCAGGTGTTGGTTAACAAAGAAAGGACTGTTGACGAAATCGATCTCCGGGTTCGGCTGATTGAAGTTGAGCGTCGGAGGTATTTGCCGGTGCTTGAGTGCGAGTACGGTCTTGAGCAGGCTCGCGATACCGGCGGCTGCGTCGGCGTGGCCGATGTTGCTCTTCACGGATCCGAGACCACAGAAGCCCTTCTTCTCTGTGGCGGCGCGGAATACACGCGACAAAGCAGCTACCTCTATCGGATCGCCCATCGGCGTCGCTGTGCCGTGTGCTTCAACATAAGTAATCGTATCGGGTGTTACTCCGGCAACAGCGTGGGCCATCGCAATAACTTCTGACTGCCCTTCAACGCTGGGGGCACTGTAGCCCATGCGCAAGGCTCCATCGTTGTTGATGGCGGAGCCGCGAATGACGGCATGAATAGTGTCACCATCCGCGATTGCTTCCGATAGTCGCTTCAAAAGAACACTGCCGACTCCAGCGCCACTCACCGTGCCCTGCGCGCCGGCGTCGAATGAGCGGCAGTGGCCATCGGGCGCAAAAACTCCTTCGACCGGGACGTAGCCGGATTTAGGAGGAACGTTCACCGACACGCCACCGGCAAGCGCCAGGTCGCACTGGTAACTGAGCAGACTCTGACAGGCGAGGTGTACTGCCACCAATGAAGTCGAGCACGCAGTCTGGACCGTGACTGTTGGTCCTTTGAGATTGAGTCGATAGGCGACGAGTGGAGTCAGGAAATCCTTGTCATTAAAGAGGCGAAGTTGGACCGCACCGATGGCGGCCACTAATTCCCGATCGGGCAGGAGGTTGTAAAGCACATACTGTCCGGCGCTCATGCCGCCGAAGACACCAATCAGTCCTTTATATATATCGGGATCGTAGCCGGCATTCTCGAGTGTTTCCCAACAGTTCTCGAGGTAGGCGCGCAACTGCGGATCGATGATCTCCGCGTCGCGGGAACTAAAACCGAAAAAAGATGCGTCGAAAAATTCCGGGTGCGACAGCACTCCGCGCGCTCTGACGTAATTAGGCGACTTCAGCAGTTCGGGATCAACTCCGCTCGCGATCAACTCGTCGTCCGTAAAGGAACTGATTGCTTCAACACCGTCGCGCAAGTTTTCCCAGAACTGCTCCAGATCCTCCGCGCCGGGAAAACGGCCGGCCATTCCGACGATGGCGATTCGTTCTATATCATCCAAGTTTTCTTCAATGCTGCTCATCTAACTTTTCCTCTTGTTCTTAGCTTGACGGCTTATTGCCGCTCCCTGTCTTTTCGCGCGTTCCTCCATCTGCCTGCGCACGCCTTCGTCGAGTTGCCCGGGTGCGGTGGCGGGTGCGTCGAGACGCCGGGCAAATAAGTTGTACAGAATGGAGTTTTCGTAATGATCGTCCTGCTCGATCGCGACGAGGTACCCGTTGCGTTCCAGCATCCCGCTGATTTCGTCGAGACGTCCGTCGAAGTCGTGAACCTCGATGACGATTTGTCGAATCTTCGGCCAGTCGTCAGTTGCGATTCCGCGTAATACGTCGAGTTCGCTCTTCTGCACGTCGATCTTCAGAAAGTCTATGACGCCAACGTTTTCCTCGCGGATGATCTCGGAGATGGTGCGTAGTCGACATTCGTAGGTCACTGCCTTGAGGCGTTCGTCGAGTAGCGCACCGGCGTGGCGCATAATGCGATCCATACCGGTCACACCTTGCTGCAACTGATTTCGCATGATCGAAGTCAACGCTTCTCTCTCTTCGCGCTCATCGGCATAGAAAGAGGACATGCCGGAACTGTTCGGGTAGAAAGTGAAACTGGCCATCCGGCTGCGGTCGGAGATGCCTGAATTGAAGAGTCGCGCGTTGACTCCGTGTCGCGCGACATTCTCGCTCAGGATTTCGAACAACGGCGGTGCAGGTTCAAAGGCATAGATGCGAATGTTCTTTGCCCTGAGGTGCGCGAAAAGCGTGAAGAAACCGATGTTGGCTCCGATATCGAAAACGCAGTCGCCGTTTTTCAAATCTATGCCATGCTTGATGTAAATCTGCTTCTCGAATATGTCGTGAAAGAAAAACTCCACTTCAGCTCTGCTCTGATAGGCGATCTCCATACCGTTTGGAAGGAGGTAATGCTTCAGCCTCGCGGTCGCCTCCACCACCGCGCCACCTGTCGTTGTTTCTTTCTCAGTCATCGCTTTGCCCTAAAGCAGGACTAGTAGGACTTATACTTGGATCGGGTCAGTACCACCTGCGGTAGCGGGTGGGTGCGCAGCCGTCTAGCGCCGCTGAAGAGCTACGCACCCACCCGCTACCGCAGGTGGTACTGACCTCTTCCAACAAACGATCTCTGACTTTGAGGCAAAGCCCTAACGAGCTCGACGGTTTGACCAGGTCGCTACCGCTTCCTGAACTGACCCGATCCAAGTACGCGCTTATCAGTAAACAACATCGAGCGTCAGGTAATCGGGGAAGGGCTGGACTTGCGACAGGTCGCTCTCCAGCAACGTGGTGTCGCCCTCGCGGCCAATTTCCCGGAAACCCGCAAACTTGTAGGTCACGTACATCATCCGATTGCGCTTGTTTGGAACGAACTCAGCCCGCAAGACGACACCAGCCTCTTTGGCCCGCTGGGCGATGAGACTCAAGAGAACCGAACCCACTCCACGCGACATGACGCGACACGACATCAGCAGCAATTTGATGGTCCATGCCTGCTCGCCATACTCAACCAGCGACAATCCAATCTTGCCGTAGCTGCCGAACTTGTCGGTCAGCTCAGCAATCAGGAGCTGGTGCTGCTTTGAGCGACGAAAGTGGTCCAGTTCGTCGTAGGAGTAGGGCCGCCCGGTTGTGTTGAGTTGATTGGTGCGCACTGTCAATTCTTCCGCGCGCATCAAATCTTCCTCTGCTGCGGGCGCTACCTTCATCACCATCCCGAGGCTGGCCAAAAACTCCTCCTTCGGGCCGACAAACTTTTCCTCTACAGAATTTCGATCGATGTCAGCCAGATACATCCGCCGTCGCATCCGTGAATCTTCAGTGACGAAGCGCGGATTCATGAGCGGAAGATCGAGCAGACCCTCGAGATCGGTTACATCGAAAAGAGTTACCTGCGGTAGTGAGTGGGCCACCTCGCCGCGCTCAAATGCCTGATCGTCAATGAAGGCGATCGCTTCAGCGCTAATATTGAGCGCGTCAACGATCTTCGAGATTGACGCGGCCTTCGAGTTCCAGTTGATCTGCGGATAAAGGAAATACTCGTCGAGTCCGAACTGACGCAGCCTCTCGAACGCCGCGTCGTGGTCGTTTTTGCTGGCGACTGATTGCAGGATGCCGCGTTGGTCCAACGCCTTAATAATTTCGAGCACATCTTCCCGCAGGCGTACGTCATCGCCTTCGAGCAACGTTCCTTCCCAGAGCGTGTTGTCGAGGTCCCACACCACACACTTGATGACGTGTTTATCCCCGGCTATTTCTTTCATAATCCCCCTGGTAACCGTGTTCGGCGATAAGAATCTCCTGCATCTGAGTGCTGCCTTCGATGATCTCCATGATCTTGGCGTCACGCAGATAACGCTGGACCGGCGACTCGCTGCTGCATCCACGCGCTCCGTGGATCTGTACGGCATCGCTCGCCACCCTCGTGGCCATGGTTGAGGCGAAATACTTCGCCACAGAAGTTTCCATAATCGCTTCGGTGGCGCCCAGATCTTTCAGATACCCGGCGTGCAGGCACAGGAGACGCGCTGCCTTTACGTTAGTGATCATGCCGGTCAACATGCGCCGGACGAGCTGGTGGTCCTTGAGGTATGCTCCAAACTGGCGCCGCTCGCCTGCGTAATTCAGACTGGCTTCCAGGCACGCTTGTCCAATCCCAACACATCCCCACGCGACGGTGTAACGGCCCAGGTCCAATGCCATCGAGGCCACATGCGAGAAGCCGAAGCCTTCGCGACCGACGATGTTTTCGCGCGGCACGCGGCAGTTTTCAAATCGCAGCTCGGCCAACATCGAAGCCCTGACTCCGAGCATCCCCGTGATTGGCTCAATACTCAGACCTGGAGTGTTACGCTCAACAAGGAGAGCGGTCGGACGGCCCTCACACTGCGCGAACACCAGGAACACATCTGCAATTTGCCCAAACGTGATCCAGCGCTTGCGGCCATTCAAGACATATGAATTTGACGACGCTGTCGCAGTGGTCTCGATAGCGCGCGCATCGCTTCCGACGTCGGGTTCAGTGAGTGCAAACGCTGCGATCTTTTCTCCAGTAGCCAGCAGGGGAAGCCATCGTGCGCGCGACTCTTTCGATCCCCACTTGAGAACAACGTGCGCGACCATTCCATGAACGGTGAGCAGGCTACGCAAGGAGGAGCAGCCACGCGCGATCTCTTCATTTAACAGGCCGTAGACCAGCATGCTCATGCCACCGCCGCCGTACTCTTCCGGAAGTACCGCTCCCAGGTAGCCTTGCTTCGCCGTCTCCTCGATTAGCGAACGCGGCAGACGTTCCTCGCGGTCGTAGTCGTCAGCAAACGGCGCGACGAGGGTATTCACGAAGCTCCGGAAAGCTTCGCGCTGCCGCACCTGGTCATCGTTCAATTCGATCACGCCTCTCTCCACTTGCGCTCGACGAGTTCGCCGATTGCGTTCACCGATTTGAAGTTGTCTATTTCCAGATCCTCATCTTCGACTTTGATACCGAAGTCGCCTTCGACGAAGAGGACCAGTTGCATTGCAAACATCGAGTTAACAAAGCCGAGCGCGAAGATATCGACGTCGTCGTCAAAATTCCGCTGACGTATGTGGCGCTCAATAAATTCCCTGATTCGTTGCTTCACCGGTACATCCTTCATGCAATTTCCTCCGTGCTCAGCCTTTGCCTCAAAAGTCGGGATCCGCTGTTGGAGACAGTCAGTACCACCTGCGGTAGCGGGTGGGTGCGCAGCCTTTACGCCTGTATTGAGAATGTCTGTCGCCGCACAGCTACGCACCCACCCGCTACCGCAGGTGGTGCTGACTTTATCCAAGCGCGATTCCTAACTTTTGAGGCAACGCCTCCGTGCTCAGTATTTATAGAAACCAGTACCGGTCTTGCGCCCGTGCAGCCCCGCGTCAACCATCTTCTTGAGCAGCGGACACGGACGGTATTTGCTGTCGTTGAAGGCCTCGTACAACACCTCGAGCGAATAGAGAATGGTGTCGAGGCCGATCAGATCGGCGGTTTCGAGTGGTCCCATCTTATGACCGAAGCAATTCTTGAAGATCGTGTCTATGTCCTCAGCCGAGGCCACTCCGTCCTGTAGCAGGAATATGGCTTCATTAATGGTCAACATTAAGACGCGATTAGACACAAACCCGGGAGAGTCGTTGACGACGATGCCCGTTTTCCCCATGCGCGCCAGCAGTGCGAGTGCAGTTTCGAGTGTCTGCTCCGACGTGTGGTAACCACGGATGACTTCGACCGTTGACTTTAGTGGCACCGGATTCATGAAGTGGATGCCGAGCACCTGCGGAGCGCGACGCGTAGCCGAAGCAATACGAGTGATCGGAATTGCAGAAGTGTTTGCCGCAAAAACGCAGTGCTGCGGGCAGATGGAATCGATCTGCTCGTAAACCTGCTTTTTGATCTTCCACTTCTCGGTCACGTTCTCGATGACAAAGTCTGCTTCGGAGAGCAGTCTCTGATCCGTTGTGAACTCGATAAGCCTGGTGATTTCCTTCGTATCGACTCTCTTTTCGCTTTTATTAAAGAGTCCCTGGAAACGCAGGCTTTGGAATATCTCAGTCCGAGCGCGCTCAAGGATCGCTTCTGAAATATCGATCAGGATGGCACGCTGTCCGGTCATGGCAAGATTCTGTGCCACCCCTGCGCCCATCACACCCGCTCCAATCACACCAACCACTTGATTCGTCATCAACACCCTCCGGCAAAAACGGAAAATTACGCGCGCGCGGGTCCCGACGATCGTCCGGCCGAGCGCGCCTGCGCCAACCGTTTTTGACGACTCATCGCGTTCGCCTGCTGAGCCGCTCGATTCTGCGCCTGGTCAAACGAAGGTTTATCTTCGGCGCCACCTTCGAGAAACCGCGCCAGCGTGCTCACCGTCGGGTTGCGAAACATCTCGACGATCGGAATCTCGCGATTAAAAACCTCGCGCAGCCGGGCATTGACCTGGACCACCAGTAGCGAAGTTCCGCCAATCTCAAAAAAGTTGTCGTGAGCACCGATGCCCGCGACATCCAAAACTTCACTCCAGACCGCCGCAATGTTCTGCTCCGTTTCTGACTCAGGAGTATCGCCAACTGCACTAGGCTCGGTGCCTGCCGGGTCAGGTAGCGCGTGTACGTTCACCTTCTTGTTTGGAGTGAGCGGCAACTCTTCGAGGAAGGTGAAGGTCGATGGAATCTGGTGCGAAGGTAACTTCTGATGTAAGAAGCTACGGACAGCAGCAACTTGCAAAGCATCGGCAGACGGCACGAGGTAGGCCAGCAGGCGCTTGTCACCGGACGCGTGTTCACGGGCGATGACCACGGCTTCCTTGATTCCCGGACAACTTCTGAGCACTGCCTCGATCTCGCCGAGCTCGATCCTGAAACCTCGGATCTTCACCTGATTGTCGAGCCGTCCCAAAATCTCGATTTCGCCGTTTATCGAATAACGTGCGAGGTCGCCTGTCCGGTAAAGCCGTGCTCCCGCCTCGAGCGAGAAGGGATCAGGAACGAAGCGCTCAGCAGTGAGGGAAGGCCGGTTCAAATAACCACGCGCCAGACCCTCGCCACCGATGTAAATCTCACCCGGAACGCCCGGAGGCGACAGCCTCATGGCGCGGTCCAGGATGCGCACAACCGTGTTGGCGATAGGTGGGCCAATCGGGATACTGTCTCCAACTCCGTCGAGCTGGTGCGTCGTTGACCAGACGGTGGTTTCGGTTGGACCATACATGTTGTGAACTTCGCCTGGCGCCGAATCGCGCAGTTGACGCGCGAGCGACGCAGTGAAGATCTCGCCTCCGATCAGAAGCTTTTGCACTCCTCGTACTGCGGCGCGTGTTTCTTCGTCGGCGAGTAACAGTCGCGCCATCGACGGAGTGAGTTGCAGGTGTGTGACGCCGTGTCTTCGAATTTGCGCCGGGAGCGAGTAGTCACCGTCAGCACGCTGCGAGCGGTTGCTACGTTCCTTGAGAGTGGTCAGGCTGGGAAGGCTCGCCAGCACCTGCTTCTGGTCCACTCCGAAATCAATCAGACACCCGACTTCATCCACGTCCGCTTTTTTCAGTCGCTCGATCATCGGCAAACAGCTTTCAGGTGTCCCAAGCAGCGCCGCCGTTCCGAAATAGCGGTCAAAGGCATGGGCCAGGACGGCTTGCATGTCGGTCTCGGTAAGTTGACCTGAATCGAGATCACGACCGAGGCTGCGCGCCGAATTCCTGAGCAGGCTGATCGAGCTCCGCAAGTAGTTTGAAAAAGGTGTCCGGACAAGATCCCTGACTGTCTCGAGATCCTCGCCGATGAAGGTGTGCAGCATCAGGGTGACGTGGCCCTTGCCTGGTCCATGTCCGTGTTCCAGCCACGCTTTGCGATAGATCGCGATCTTCTCGGTCAACTCTGCAACCGTCTGGCCCAGTAGATGTGTCAGCAGGTTGGCGCCCAATCGTCCGGCGGTGCGAAATGTTTCGGGGTTGCCGGCGGCTGTGATCCAGAACCTCAACTCCGGCTGTACCGGGCGTGGATGAATGCGCACTTCGATTTCGTTACCGGCACCCGTGCGCCGCATGATTGGCTCGCCACGCCAGAGACGCCGCACGAGCTCGATATTGCGATACATCACCTCATGCCGGTTTTCGTAAGAGTCAGGCGCAAGCACGAAATCGTTTGCATGCCAGCCGGATGCGAAGGAGATGGCTACGCGCCCCTTCGACAATTTATCGACCACGGCCCACTCCTCCGCCACACGAAGTGGATCATGTAGCGGGATCACTACGCTGCCGGCCCTGATCTCAATTCGATTAGTGATCGCCGCGATGGCTGCACTCGTGACTGACGGGTTCGGATAGGTACCACCGAATGCGTGGAAGTGCCTTTCCGGTGTCCAGATCGCTGAGAAGCCGTGCTGGTCAGCGAATTTGGCGCCCTCTAACAGCAGTTCGTAGGTGTCGTCGCCGCCTATGTTGTCGTCACTTGCAAAGTAGAAGAGGCTAAAGTCGATTGGCTTGGCGGAAACTTCGGCTGCAAGATGCCGCGTCTGATCGATTAGATCTATTTTGCCCTGCAATACGACTTTGAATCCGCGCGATAGCGTCCAGAACAGTTCGAGCACGGAGATGTCGAACGAGATGCTTGTGAGGGCAAGCCAGACACCCGGCTCAGGGCCGTTGAGCTTTTCGTCCATCGCCGTAAACAGGTTGACAACATTGCGATGAGAGATGCAGACACCTTTGGGGATGCCAGTGGAACCGGAGGTGTAGATGACGTAGGCCAGGTTGTCAGGATCGATGTGTGGCAGGTTCTCCGTCTCGATAGCGTCTGACTGTGACTCGGATACTGGCGACACCGTCAGCGCGGGCACATTCCAGGTGGCGGCCAGCGTCGCCCGCGCCTCGTTAGTGAGCACGAGGGAAAGACCGGCGTCCTGGGCCATGAAAGCCAGTCGCTCGGCTGGATACTCAGCGTCTAAAGGGACATAAGCCGCCCCCGCCTTCAACACGCCCAACAGAGCCACCACTAACTCCAGCGAACGGTCCAGTAAGATGCCTACGCGGCTTTCGGGTCCGACACCGAGCCGATGCAAACGATGCGCTAAATGTGTCGCATGGGCGTCCAATTCCGCATAAGTGAGTGATTGGTCTTCAAAGACGAGGGCCACTGCGTGCGGCGTGCGCCGGGCTTGTTCTTCAAACAACTGTGGGAGTGTGGCGGTGGCTGGATACTCACGCTCTGTCTGATTCCACTCGACCAGCAGTTGCTGCTGTTCGGTGGCGGTGAGCAGTGGTAACTGCGAGATAGCAGCCGCCGGATCAGCCACCGCTCCCTGCAACAGTTGCAGATAACGCTCAGCGAGACGGCGTGCCGTGTTTTCGGCAAAAAGATCGGAGCGAAACTCGACCACACCACGCAAGCCGGTCGCACTCTCTTCGAGCGAGAAGGTCAGGTCATACTTAGCGGCAGTGCCGCGCAGTGGTAGACGCTGGGCGTCAAGACCCGCCAAGGTCAGCGACTGCTGCGGAGTGTTGTCGAGAGCGAGCATCACCTGGAAGAGTGGCGCGCGATCGAGCGCGCGGGTGGGTTGCAGCCGTTCCACCACGCGCTCAAAGGGAGCTTCCTGATGCGCATAAGCGGCGAGCGCTTCAGCGCGCACTCGTTGCAGCAGTTCCACAAACGATGGATCTCCGCTGAGGTCCACTCGCATTACCAGCATGTTGATGAAGATGCCGATGAGATTCTCTGTTTCCGGTTGCTGTCGTCCAGCGACCGGCGTGCCTACCACGATGTCATCCTGCCCAGCGTGGCGTTGCAGGAGCACAGCGAAGCCTGCGAGGAGAGTCATGAACAAAGTCGCGCCTTCCCGACGGCTCAAGTCCTTTAGCGCCTCCGTCAACTCCAGCGAGAGCGCGAATTCAAACGTCGCACCTTTATAGGATTGAACAGGCGGGCGCGGAAAATCAGTCGGGAGGGCAAGTAAGTCCGGCGCATCAGCCAGTCGCTGACTCCAATACTCGAGATCTCTTTCGAGGATGCCACCGGCTAAACGTTGCTGTTGCCAGTTTGCAAAGTCACCATACTGAATCGGGAGCTCGGCCAGCGGTGACGGCAGTCCGCGCGTGAATGCCTGGTAAAGCGCATCGACTTCACGAATGAAGATCCCCATCGCCCATCCGTCGGCGACAATGTGATGCATCGTCAATAGAAAGAAATGATCTTGTTCACCTAAACGCAGTAGCTGCGCGCGTATCTGTGGACCACTCGACAAGTTGAAGGGGCGGGCCGCTTCTTCATCGCAGAGACGTTGCGCCTCAGCCTCGCGTTCATCGTCCGGCAGTGACGTGAGATCGGTTACAGGCAAAGGCAAATAGAAGTTTGGCTTGATTCTTTGTTGCGCCTCGCCTCCGATCATTGGGAAGGTGGCACGCAGGATTTCGTGCCGGCGCACTACTTCGTTGAGACTTCGCTCAAACGCTTTCAGGTCGAGCGCGCCACGCAATCGAACCGCACCAGGAAGATTGTAGAAAGAGCTGCCGGGTTCCAGTTGATCGAGGAACCAGAGTCGCTGCTGCGCCGGTGAGAGCGGTGAACTCTCTGTATCCGACCGCTGAATGTGTTCGTCAGGCGCCTGGCCCAATCCACGCGCCTCATCGATCTGCGCGGCCAGTCCACGCACGGTCGGCGTCTCGAATACTTTGCGCAGCGCCACTTCAACTCCAAAGCGCTGGCGTACGCGCGACAAGAGCCGAGTCGCCAATAAGGAGTGACCGCCCAATTCGAAGAAGTCATCGAGGACGCCGACTTTTCCAATTCCCAAAAGCTCCTCGTATATCCCCGCGAGGATCTCTTCCGTCGCCGTTTTTGAAACTTCGAGACTCGCCCGGGCGTCGCGTTCGGGTTTTGGCAGGGCCTGTCGATTAACTTTACCGTTGGGAGTCAGCGGTATTTCGTCGAGAACTGTAAAGCTGCCGGGAAGCATGTGCCGGGGCAGTTTGTCGCTCAGGAACTGTCTCAGCTCACCGCGCTCGATCGTTGACACAGCCGGCTTCGCAACTACGTACGCAGCTAGCGAAACCTCGCTGGAGGGTTCTTCCCAGGCAACGACTGCCGCATCACGAACGAGTGGATGCTCGCGTAACGCAGTCTCGATCTCTCCCAACTCGATGCGGTAGCCGCGCACCTTCACTTGATTGTCGGCCCGGCCCAGAAACTCGATCGTGCCATCCGCAAAGTAGCGCGCCAGATCACCGGTCCGGTAGAGCCGGCCACCCGCCTTGCCTGAGAACGGATCGGGGATGAACTTCTCCGCCGTTGTCGCAGGCCGCTCGTGATAACCTCGTGCTAGAGCCTCTCCTCCGATGTACAGTTCTCCGATCACACCAATGGGCGCAGGGTTGAAGAACGTATCGAGTATGTAAACTTTTATATTTGGCAGGGGCCGGCCCAACGGCAAACGTCTGGCGCGATCGTCCGTAACCGCATGAGTTAAGACTCCGACGGTTGTCTCTGTCGGTCCATAGTGGTTGAAGATGGCGCAGTCGGACAGCGATTTGACTCTGTCGATCAGACTCCAACTCGAGGCCTCGCCACCAAGTGCGAGACAACGGCGAGGCAAAATCTTCTGCGCTTCCTCACCTGCCAGGAGCGCCGAAAGATGTGAGGGCACGATCTTCAGACAATCGATAGCATGCTCTTCAAAGTAGGCGGCAAGTGCTGCTGCGTCCGCAGCCCGCTCGCGTGAGATCAAATGGAGACATCCGCCCGTGCTAATTGAGGGATAGAGAACGGTGTTGCCAAGATCGGCGGCTGGTGTCGACACCATTGCAAACGTCAGCCCGCCGTTTAGGCCAAGCGCATTGGTGACTCCAAGCGTGTAGTTAACCAGACTGCGATGCGAAACGCAGACGCCTTTGGGAATACCAGTCGAGCCCGACGTATAGATGATATAGGCCAGATTGTCAGAACTGGTTTCGCTTTTCGGCGCGATGTTTTCGGCAGGTGCAAACTCCGCCAGCTTGTTTACGAATACAACCGGAGCATCGCACGAAGGCAACTCTCCGGCGAGTTCGGATTGCGTCAAGAGCACCGCGACGCCGGAATCCTTTATCATGAAGGCGAGCCGGTCGCGCGGGTATTCGGGATCCAAAGGCACGTACGCGCCGCCAGCTTTGAGCGTCCCCAGAATCGCCGCGACCAGATCAATCGATCGCTCCATCAGTATCCCCACTCGCGACTCCGGTCCAACACCCAAACTCCGCAGGTATGAAGCTATCTGATTAGCTTTCGCATTAAGTTCTGCGTAAGTCAGTCGCTCACCTTCGAACATGACCGCACCGGCATCCGGCGTGCGCCGAACTAGTTCTTCAAAGAGCTCGTGTATGCAGATCTCGGAAGGGAAGGGCACACTTGTGTCGTTGCCCTTAACGAGCAGCAGTTGCTCCTCTTCTTTAGCTAAAAGCGGAACGCGCGAGACCGGCAGCGAGGGATCCGCCACAAACCCCTCGAGCAAAATACTGAATCGTTCGCCCAGGCGCTTGACGCTTGCCTCGTCAAACAGATCGGCGTCATAGAACCATACTCCAGCGACGCCTTTCTCTCGTTCCTCTATTAATAAGGACAGGTCATACTTAGCCGTACCACTGGATACAGCTTCGCGATCGATCTTCAGCTCAGCCAGCGTCAGCGACTGCTGCGGCGTGTTATCGAGCGCCAGCATCACCTGGAAGAGTGGAGCGCGGTCGAGTGTACGTGCCGGCTGCAGCCGTTCCACCACCCGCTCAAAGGGTGCTTCCTGATGCGCATAAGCGGCGAGCGCTTCAGTGCGCACTCGTTGTAGTAGTTCTACAAAAGACGGATCACCGCTGAGATCTGCCGGGAGGGCCAGAGTGTTGACGAAGAAGCCAATCAGGTCTTGTAACTCGGGACGCTGACGTCCGGCCACCGGTGTGCCGACGGCGAAGCGCGTTTGGCCGGAATGACGGAAGAGCAGGGCCTGAAAGCCGGCCATAAGAGTTATGAATAAAGATGCCCCTTCGCGGCGGCCGAGGGCTTTGAGATCGGCGCTCAGCTCGGCCGGTATCGCAAAGCTGACGGCGCCGCCGCGGTGGCTACTTGCCGCCGAACGCGAATAATCAGTGGGCAGGACCAGCACATCGGGAAGATCGGCGAGACGGTCCACCCAGTAATCCAGTTGTTGTTCCAACTCGCCAGACTCGAGCCGCTCACGCTGCCAAACCGCGTAGTCAGCGTACTGTATTGAGAGTGGCGGCAGCGGCGAAGCAGCGTCGCGAGAGAGCGCCTCGTAGAGCACGCTGATTTCACGAACGAGCACACCCATGGACCATGCATCCGAGATAATGTGGTGCATTGTGAAGAGCAGTAAGTACTGTTCTTCGTCGATGCGAAGCAGAGAAGTCCGCAGCAGTGGTCCACGAGATAAGTCGAAGCCGCGTCGTGCCTCTTCGTCCATCAGTTCGCGCACGCGCTCGCGGCGTGCGTCTTCAGCAAGAGATCGCAGGTCAAGCACAGAAAGCCCGACAGTTGCCGACGACTCGATGATCTGCGCGGGCTCGCCGTCTTCAGTGACGATGAATCTGGTGCGCAGTGTCTCGTGACGGTTCACCACCTCTTCCACGCTGCGTCTCAACACGTCAATGTCGAGACGCCCGGAAATGCGCAACGCGGCAGGGATGTTGAAAACGGAACTGCCAGGCTCCAATTGATCGAGGAACCAAAGACGCTGCTGCGCAAAAGATGTGGGGATTAGAAATAATTCCTTGGCCATGATGTTTCTAAAAGCGGAGTAGATTGCCTCAAAGTCGAATCTTGGACGCAGTCAGTACCACCTGCGGTAGCGGGTGGGTGCGCAGCCTTTACGCCTGTTTTGAGAAGGTCAGTCGCCGCCCCCGGCTACGCACCCACCCGCTACCGCAGGTGGTACTGACCGTATCCAACAGGGATGGCTAAGCGAGTCAGCCCTTTCGTAAAACTTCGGGCTCGTCTTGAGACGGCGGAGGGGAGAGGGTTACGCGGAACCGATCCCTGGCAACGGGAACTATCGCGCGGGCAGTTATTCGCGACGTGTTCATCTGTTCGCTTTCAATCAACTCCGAAAGAGCAGCAACAGTTGAATGTTCAAAAAGCGAGCGCACAGGAAGGTCTATGTCAAAAGATTCGTGTATCTTCCAGATGAGCTGTGTAGCGATCAGAGAGTGACCGCCCAGCGTGAAGAAATTGTCATTGACTCCCACGCGCTCGATGGCCAGCACGTCCGACCAGAGCTTCACCAGTAACTCTTCAGTCGCGTTGCGCGGCGCGACGTAAGGTTCCGGAGCCTCAAACTGCGGCGCGAGCGCGGCGAGTGCGTCTCGATCAATCTTGCCGTTTGGAGTGATCGGAAGAACCTCGACGAAAACGAACACGGAAGGAATCATGTAATCGGGCACCCGTGCTTTCAGTAGCGCGCGCAGCTCAGCGTCGAGAGTCGATGCATTCGCATGACTGGCAACATAAGCGACCAGCGTGCGACGGCCTTCCTGATCGTCATGTGCAACCACGGCGCAACCATTGACTTGCGGATGACTAGTGAGCACCTTCTCGATCTCTCCCAACTCAATGCGGTAGCCGCGTAGTTTGATCTGATTATCCACCCGTCCCAGAAACTCAATTTCGCCATTGGCCAGGTAGCGTGCGCGATCACCGGTGCGGTAGAGCCGCGCTCCGGCTGTATCTGAGAACGGGTCGGGGATAAATCTCTCCGCCGTCAATTCCGGACGTGCGTGATAGCCGCGCGCGAGATTCGCACCGCCTGCGTAGATCTCGCCGGCTACACCTATCGCAACGCGCTGGAAGTGGTGGTCGAGAATATGAATAGCTGTGTTTGCGATGGGCCGGCCGATCGACGGAGCCGCACTGTTCGACTGTTCGCTATCGACGCGGCCCGACGTAGCTACTACCGTACATTCCGTTGGTCCATAGTTATTTATTACTGCAAACGGCAGACTCTGCGACGGCCACTTTTGCAACTTGTCACCGCCGGTCAACATAGTTCGCAGCGTCACCTCATGCGGCCATTGCAGTGACAGTACTTGTTCGGCGAGAGGCGTGGGCAGAAACGTGACCGTGATGGCTTCTGACACGAGCCAGTCGCGGAGCCGCTCGGGCGTTACCCGCGTTTTCTCGTTGGGCAGGTGCACACTTGCGCCCGCCGTAAGATAGGGCCAGATTTCCCAGACCGAAGCGTCAAATGACAGACTGGCGATCTGCGTCGCTCGATCGTTCGGAGTAACGGCGAACGCCTCCTGATGCCAGTGGACCAGGTTGAGCAGGCTGCGGTGAGAAATACAAACGCCCTTCGGAACGCCAGTGGAACCAGAGGTGTAAATGATGTACGCCAGATTGTCCGGGCCCGCCAAAGCTTCCGGTGCGTCCGCGTCTTCTTTCTCTATCTCCGCCAAGGTCTCCTCGAGGTTGATGACGCGCAAACTGCTCGATGACATATCTACCGAAACGGGCTTGCCAGTTAGCACCAACTCGAGGCCGGCGTCTCTCGCCATGAAGGCCAAACGCTCAGCCGGGTAGTCAGGATCCAAGGGAACGTATGCAGCACCGGCCTTGAGCACGCCCAACAACGTCACGACTAATTCAGTGGAACGGCCCATCATGATCCCGATACGAGACTCTGTGCCTGCACCTAAGCGCTGAAGGTAACGAGCAAGTTTGTTGGCCCTTGCGTTCAATTCCGCGTAACTGATTCGCTTGCCTTCGAAGGTAACGGCCAAAGCATCCGGATTGAGGTGCGCAGTTCGTTCGACAAGCCCGTGAACAGTGGTTTCTGATTCGTATGCACGCTGCGTCTTGTTCCACTCAGCAATGAGTTGTTGCTCCGCTTCAGTCAGTAGCGGAAGTTGTGAGACGCGCTGGGCCGGCTCGGCTACGGCGCCCGCGATCAGTTTCACGTAATGATCGATGAAGCGGCGGGCCGTGTCTTCAGCGAAGACATCAGCGTCATAGCTGAGTGTGGCGCAGAGCCCGTCGTTCTCTTCACGCAAAGAGAGTGAGAGATCGTATTTCGCTGAGCCGCCATGGAGCGGGAGGCGCCTAACCTGGAGACCCTTGAGTTTGAACTCGGCGTGCGGCGTGTTATCTAACGCTAGCACTGCCTGGAATAGCGGTGAGCGATCGACAGATCGCGACGGCTGCAAACGCTCCACCAATCGCTCAAACGGTACATCCGAATGTGCATGAGCCCCCAAAACTTCGGCGCGCACGCGCACCAGCAGTTCGGCGAAGGTCGGATCCCCGGAAAGGTCTGAGCGCAACGCGAGGGTGTTGACGAAGAAGCCGATGAGCCCGAGCAACTCTTCTCTGTTGCGACTTGCCACGGGCGAGCCGACGGCGAACCGCTCCTGTCCTGTGTGTCTGTACAAAAGGACTTCGAAAGCGGCGAGTAGCGTCATGTACAGCGTCACTTCATGCCGCACCGATAGAGACTTGACGGCCGAGAGCAGGTCAGGTGGAAACATGAACTGGACAACACCGGCGCGGCGCGACCGTGAAGGCAGTCGCGGCCTGTCTGTCGGAAACTCCAGCGTCTTAGCCACATCGACGAGCCGTTGTTCGCAGTATCCAAGCTGACGTTCCAATTCGTCCTCATCAAGCCGCTCGTGTAGCCATTCCGCATAATCGACAAACTGCACCGGTAACTCCGGAAGTGCCGGAGTAGAACCATCACTGAAGGCTTCGTAGCATGTCGCGAGCTCACGCACGAGCACGCCGAGCGACCAGCCGTCCGAAATGATGTGATGGGTGGTAAAAAGAAGAACGTGGTGGTCGTCGTCGAGCTTTAGGAGCGCAGCACGCCACAGCGGTCCGTGCGCAAGATCGAAAGGCTTCTGCGACTCTTCATCAATGAGCTTCGTGGTTGCGGCATCACGCGCATCATCACTCAACCCGGAAAGGTCTTGTATTTTGATCGACAGGGAATCATGCGGCGCATGGATAACTGCGACAGGCTCACCGGCGACATTCGGGAAGGTCGTTCGCATCACGTCATGCCGGCGCGCGACCTCGTTAAAGCTTTTTTCGAGGGCCACGACGTTTAACTGGCCTTGCAAACGTGTAGCTGAAGCTATGTTGTAAGACGACTGTCCCGGGTCGAACTGATCGAGGAACCAGAGACGTTGTTGAGAAGGCGAAAGCACTGCCGTCCCTTCCGGATTGCTACGCCGCTCGATGGGCTGAGATAGCGCGCCACCTTCCCGCAACAATTCATCGATCGTTGCAGCCAGTCCCTTCACTGTCGGGCGCTCAAACACTTTGCGAAGCGCGATGTCAACGCGGAACAACTCGCGCACGCGAGCTACCAACCGCGCCGCCAACAGCGAGTGCCCGCCCAGCTCGAAAAAGTTTTCGTTGACTCCCACCCGACTAAGGCCCAGCAGCTCGTGCCACGTACTCACCAGCAACTCTTCTGTCGGCGTGGAGGCCGGCTCTGAAACGCCGGACTCGATGCTGGCGGGATCGGGTGCGGGCAACCGGAGCCGATCAACCTTGCCGCTCGGCGTCAGCGGCCACTCGCTAAGAAAGATGAATGCCGATGGCAACATGTACTCCGGTAGACGCTGCCGCAACTCTTCACGTAGTCCGCTTATCGTTGGCGCCGGTCGACCTTCGTCAGGCATCACGTACGCAGCCAGCCGGTGTTCACCACCGATACTGGACTCTTTCGCCAATACCACAGCCTGTCGCACGCCATCGCACTCGGCCAGCGCGGCTTCAACCTCTCCCAATTCCACACGAAAGCCACGCACCTTCACCTGCTGGTCGATGCGTCCTAAAAACACCACTTGACCATCGGCGAGATAACGCGCTTGGTCGCCGGTGCGGTAAAGCCTCGCTCCCGGCTCGCTGGAAAATGGATCTGGAATGAAACGCTCCGCAGTCAGCGAGGGACGCTCATGATAACCGCGCGCGATCGCTATCCCTCCGATGTAGAGCTCACCAGCGACTCCTAACGGCACCGGCTCGAATTGGCGGTCGAGAATATAAATGCTTGTGTTCGCGATCGGCCGTCCGATTGGAGGCAGCAATGGCCAAAGCGATGGATCGCCGGTTAAGTCGTAAGTCGTAACGACATGGCTTTCGGATGGTCCATAGTGATTATGAAGAGTGCAACCATCAACACGACTAAAGAATTGGGCCACCGCCGGAGTAATTTGCAACTGCTCGCCTGCGGTAATGACTTGTAGCAAATCAGGCAGCGTTACGTTTGAGCCGGCAGCCTCGGCCAACTGGCGCAGCGCCACAAAGGGAAGATAGAGACGGTGGATCTTCTCAGTCTCGAGTAGTGATAGCAGTTTAACTGGATCACGACGATCATCCTCCGAGATGAGAACCAACGTTCCGCCTTCGCAGAAGGTCGAAAAGATTTCCTGGAACGATACGTCAAAGTTTAGTGACGCGAATTGGAGTGTCCGCGCTCCTTCCGGCATGGGCGATTGCTTGTGTTGCCAGTAGATCAGATTGGCGAGCGCGCCGTGGTTGAGAGCGGTGCCCTTGGGCACGCCTGTCGAACCGGACGTGTAGAGCACGTAAACAAGATTGTCGAGGGTAACGCCGCTCTCGGGATTGGCTTCGCTCAGTCCCGGCTGAATTTCCACGTCAGCGGGAAAGATAACAGTCCCGGTGTATTCGGAAAGCCGCGCGGCAATCTGGTTTTGCGTTAAGACGACTGCTACAGCCGAGTCGTCGAGCATGAACGACAGCCGTTGCGCGGGATACTCTGGATCGAGCGGTACGTAGGCTGCACCCGCTTTGAGTACGCCGAGCAATGCAATCATCATCTCGATCGAGCGTTCCAGGCAGAGACCGACACGCGAGTCTGGTCCAACACCGAGCGAGCGCAAGTGATGCGCGAGACGGTTGGCGCGCCGGTTGAGCTCTCCGTAACTGAGTTGCTCGGATCCGTAGACGACAGCCGTCGCGTCAGGTTGTGTCGCCGCCTTATATTCAAAGACTTTATGGAGACACTCGCGAGACTCATTTGACGGGCCGGCCTCGTTGCACATCGCGAGCATAGCTTCGCGCTCGTCAGCCTTTAGCAGAGGCAATTCGGAGAGGCGGAGGTCCGGATTCTCCGTCGCGGCCTCGAGCAGCGTCCCGAAGTGTCGCGTCATCTGTTGCACGGTGCCGGCTTCGAAGAGGTCTGTGCTGTACTCGAGAACACCAAACAATCCTTCTTCGGACTCATCGAGCGACATCAGCAAGTCAAACTTTGAAGTCTCACTTGCCGTTCGCAGCAGCGTGCACTCCAAACCGGGTAACCGCAATTCAGCGTCGCGCACATGTTGCAGTGTGAGCATTACCTGGAACAGTGGCGGACGACTCAAGTCGCGCTCGAAACTCAACTCCTCAACCAGCATTTCAAACGGCACGTCTTGATTTGCATACGCCGCCAAAGCCACTTCGCGCACTCGCACGAGCAACTCCGCGAAGCTTGGATCGCCAGAGAGATCTGAACGCAACGCGAGTGTGTTGACGAAGAAACCGATAAGCGGCTCGACCTCCGGATGATTGCGCCCGGCGATTGGAGTGCCGACTACCAGATCGTTCTGATTTGTGTAACGGCTGAGAAGCGTCTTGAATCCGGCGAGCAGAGTCATGAACAGCGTCACACCGTGCTGACGGCTTACGGTCTTCAGTTTGTGCAAAAGGTGCGGTGAGAGACGGAACGCTTCGCGTTTCCCGCGGTAGCTCTTAATCGGAGGACGTGGTTTATCAGTCGGTAACGCTAACGCAGTTGTAGCGTCAAGAGCATTCTTCCAGTAAAGCAACTGCTGGTTCAGGATCTCACCAGTCAGCCACTCGCGCTGCCACGCTGCAAAGTCCGTGTACTGGATCGGCAATTCAGGTAACTGTGCAGGTTGGTTTGTCACATCGCCCTCATAGAGCGCGACGAGCTCACGAACGAGCACGTCCACCGACCAGCCATCGGAGACAATGTGGTGCATGGTGAAGAGTAGAACTTGTTCTTCAGGCGCGAGTCGCAGCAGCATGGCTCGCAGGAGCGGCCCGCGGGTGAGATCAAACGGTAGTTCGGCCTGCTCCTTAATATTATGCAGGACCTCAGCTTCACGAGCTTCGTTTGTCAATCCACTGAGATCAGTTACAGGGATATTGAAGGGCATCGGGTCGCCCACGACCTGCACCGGCTCATCGCCATTCAACTGAAAGCTAACTCGCAAAGCTTCATGTCGTTTGACTATTTTAGTGAGCGATCTTTCCAGAGCCTCGAGGTTGAGCGCGCCGGTCATGCGCACCGCTGCTGACATGTTGTAGGCTGGATTTCCGGGTTCGAGCTGGTCGAGAAACCAGAGCCGCTGTTGAGCTGGTGAGAGCGGTGAATTGTCTGTCCTCGAACGCCGCGGAATGTGTTCGCCGTGGGTTCGTCCCAAACCCATCGCCTCATCAATCTGCGCAGCAAGGTCGCGCACAATTGGCGTCTCAAAAACTTTCCGCAGTGCCAATTCAACTCCGAAGTGTTGGCGCACACGTGACATCAGCCGGAGCGCGAGCAACGAATGACCGCCCAACTCGAAGAAGTCGTCGAGGACGCCGGCCCGTCCAATGCCCAAAAGCTCCTCATATATCCCTGCCAAAAGTTCCTCTGTCGGCGTCTCGGGCGGCTGAACGTCAGCGATCGCTTCAGCCAACGCCTCGGGCGCCGGAAGCCGGCTGCGATCGACCTTAATCGATGGTGTCAGCGGTAACTCTTCGAGGAGCACAAAAGATGATGGCACCATGTATTCCGGCAATCGCTCTTTCAACCTCTGCCGCAATTCGCGGATCACGAGGGTCTTGCCCTCTTTACCAACGACGTAAGCAATCAATCGTTCATTCCCGTGGCCATCATCTCGTTTCTCAACCACGCAGTGGCCCACATCAGCCTGACTCGCAAGCACGGCTTCGATCTCTCCGAGCTCGACTCTGAAACCGCGAACCTTCACCTGATGGTCAGTGCGGCCCAGGAATTCGATCTCACCGCCGGCAAGATAACGGGCCAGATCTCCGGTCCTGTAAAGCCGCTCGCCTGCCGCAAGCGAGAATGGGTCAGGGACGAATCGTTCCGCAGTCAGATCAGCGCGGGCGTGGTAGCCGCGCGCGAGGGCGACGCCACCGAGGTAAAGTTCGCCCGGTACACCGGTGGGGACAGGCTGCATTTGTTGATCGAGGATGTAGACTCGCGTGTTCGCAATCGGTCGCCCGATCGGGATGCGCAGCGAGTGGTCATTCTCCTGGCAGTTCCAGATAGTTACATCGACAGTTGCTTCTGTCGGTCCATATTGCTGGGCCAGGTTCGCATTTACTCGTTCGAAGAAGCGCGTCTGTAACTCGGGTGTTAATGGTTCGCCACCGCAGAATACCTGTCGCAAGCTAACGCAGGTCTCCACCTCCGGTTCGTCCAGCAGCGCCCAAAGCATCGCCGGGCCAAAATGGACTGTCGTGATTTGTTCGGCTGCTATTAGTTGGACCAGGTAGGCACTGTCCTGTTGTCCGCCAGGCCTGGCGAGAATCAATTGGGCGCCCGCGATCAGTGGCGCAAAGATCTCCCAGACGGCGATGTCAAAACTGACTGTTGCTTTTTGCAGGAAGCGATCCGATGGGCCAAGCGGATAAGTCTCCTGTCTCCAAAGCAGGTGATTACAGATGGCACGATGAGAGACGCAGACACCTTTGGGGACGCCAGTGGAACCAGAGGTGTAGATGACGTAGGCCAGGTTGTCAGGATCGATGTGTGGCAGGCTCTCGGTCTCCACAGCGTCGGGCTCAGAGACGGCGGGCACAGTCAGCGTCGCCACATTCCAGGTGGCGGCCAGCGGCGCTCGCGCTTCGTTAGTGAGCACGAGGGAAAGATCGGCGTCCTGGGCCATGAAAGCCAGTCGCTCGGCTGGATACTCAGCGTCTAAGGGGACGTAAGCCGCACCAGCCTTCAGCACGCCCAGTAAGGCCACCACTAACTCCAGCGAACGGTCCAGTAAGATGCCGACGCGGCTTTCGGGTCCGACACCGAGCCGGCGCAAACGATGCGCTAAATGTGTCGCATGGGCGTCCAGTTCCGCATAAGTGAGTGATTGATCTTCGAAGACGAGGGCCACTGCGTGGGGCGCGCGCCGTGCTTGTTCTTCAAACAACTGTGGCAGCGTGCCGGTGGCCGGATACTGGCGCTCGGTCTGATTCCACTCGACCAGCAGTTGCTGCTGCTCGGTGGCGGTGAGCAGTGGCAACTGCGAGATGGCAGCCCCCGGATCGGCCACCGCTCCCTGCAACAGTTGCAGATAACGCTCAGCGAGACGGCGTGCCGTGTCTTCGGCAAAGAGATCGGAGCGAAACTCGACCACGCCGCGCAGGCCGGTCGCACTCTCTTCGAGCGAGAAGGTCAGGTCATACTTGGCGGCAGTGCCGCGCAGTGGGAGACGCTCGGCCTCAAGACTAGCAAAGGTCAGCGACTGCTGCGGAGTGTTGTCGAGAGCGAGCATCACCTGGAAGAGTGGAGCGCGGTCGAGCGTGCGTGCCGGCTGCAGCCGTTCCACCACCCGCTCAAAGGGAGCTTCCTGATGCGCATAAGCGGTGAGCGCTTCAGCACGCACTCGTTGTAGTAATTCCACAAATGACGGATCACCACTGAGATCTGCCGGCAGCGCCAGCGTGTTGACGAAGAAACCAATCAGGTCTTGTAACTCGGGTCGCTGACGCCCGGCCACCGGTGTGCCGACGGCGAAGCGCGTTTGGCCGGAATGACGGAAGAGCAGGGCCTGAAAGCCGGCCATGAGCGTCATGAATAAAGTGGCGCCCTCGCGGCGGCCAAGCGCTTTGAGTTCGGCGCTCAGCTCGGCCGGTATCGCAAAGCTGACGGCGCCGCCGCTACTTGCGGCTGAACGCGAATAATCAGTGGGCAGAACCAGCACGTCGGGAAGGTCGGCGAGCCGGTCTACCCAGTATTCCAATTGCTCGGTGTGATCGGAGGCGCGACGTTCTTGCCAGGCGGCGTAGTCAGCGTATTGCACTGGCAACGACGGGAGCTCAGCCGGCTTACCATTAACCTGCGATTCATAGAAAAACTTCAAATCGCGCAACAGCACTCCGGTGGACCAGCCGTCCGAGATGATGTGATGCATCGCGAGCAGCAACACGTGCTCATCTTCACTGAGACGCACTAAGCGCAGGCGGAGCAACGGTCCACGTTTTAGATCAAATGGGCGTTGCGCATCTTCACGCTGCAGAGACTCCAGCGTTTTCTCCTGCTCGTCTTCTGGAAGTGCCGCCAGATCAATCAATGGCAGCGTCACGCCTGTCGACGGTGCGACCACTTGCACGGGGTCGCCGTCCACTTCCGGGAACGTAGTGCGCAGAACTTCGTGCCGGTGAACGAGCTCGCCAAAGCTCCACTCCAACGCGTGCACATTCAAGGACCCTCGCAAACGCAGTCTGCCGGCCATGTTGTAGAACGGATTGTCTGGCTCTAACTGGCTGAGAAACCAAAGCCGCCGTTGCTGATCGGAAAGTGGCAACGTTCCTTCGCGCGGCGCGGGTACAAGTGGAATCGTGGTAGCGGCTCGACTGCCAGCCAGCAACATCTCGACATGTTCGGCCAGCGCCGCAACGGTTGGAGATTCAAACAGGACGTGCAGCGGCACCTCGAGATTGAAGGCGTCATTCAGACGTGAAATAACCTGCATCGCCAGTAGCGAGTGACCGCCCAGGTCGAAGAAGTTAGCGTGGATGTTTATGTCCTGAATGCCGAGCAACTGCTCGCAGATGCCTGCAAGCACTTCCGTGACTGGCGAGCGCGGCTGTTCGGAAACATGATGCTCTTCGATTGCGATCTGCTCAGGGGCCGGAAGTTGTTTTCGATCGACCTTACCGTTCGGTGTCAAAGGCAACTCTTCGAGCAGCACAAAAGAGGACGGCACCATATATTCCGGTAATTGTTCCCGTAGCTGCTGCCGCAGCTTTGCGACATTGATCGATTCTTTATCGCCGGCTATGTAAGCAGTCAGCCGTTGATCGGCGGTGGTAACTTCTCGCGCCACCACCACGCAGTCGCGCACACCAGTCTGACTGCCAAGCGCGGCTTCGATCTCTCCCAACTCGACCCGGAAACCACGCACCTTCACCTGATGATCGGTGCGACCCAGAAATTCAATCTCGCCGCCGGCGAGGTAACGTGTCAGATCTCCGGTCCGGTAAAGCCGTGCACCCGGAGCGATTGAGAATGGATCCGGAACGAAACGTTCAGCAGTCAGGCCCGGGCGGGCGTGGTAGCCGCGTGCGAGGGCGACGCCGCCGAGATAAAGTTCGCCCAGCACGCCGATGGGAACGGGCTGCATTTGCTGATCGAGAATGTAAACGCGCGTGTTCGCAATCGGTCGTCCAATCGGAACGAGGCGTCTCTTGCTCTCACGCTCGCAAGCCCAGTAAGTTACATCAATCGAAGCTTCGGTTGGTCCATACAGGTTATGCAGGTCTGCCGGGAGCGCAGCGTAGAAACGTGACTCGGTTTCAGCCGGCAGTGCCTCGCCACTACAGATCACTTGCCGCAAGCTGCGACAATTTTCCAACCCTTTTTCCCGAAGGAAAACTTGCAGCATCGAGGGAACGAAGTGCATCGTCGTGATGCGCTGCTCGGAGATGATCTTAACGAGATACGCGCTGTCCTGATGACCGCGAGGACGGGCGACGACGAGTGTTGCGCCATACATCAGCGGCCAGAAAAACTCCCACACTGACACATCGAAGCTGTATGGCGTCTTTTGCAAAACCCTGTCTTGCGGTGTCAGCTTGTAGGTGTCCTGCATCCACTGCAAGCGGTTGACGATGCCGCGATGTGCGAGCATTGCTCCTTTCGGCTTGCCGGTTGATCCGGACGTGTAGATGACGTAAGCGAGATTCTCAGGTCCTGCCACCGGGGTGAGCTGATCGCGTGACTCACGTGCAACTTCCGCCCACTGCGCGTCGAGGTTCACTACCGCTACGCCCCACACTCTCGCGCGCTCTGCCAATCGCTCGTGGGTAATGACAAGCGCCAGACTTGCATCTTCAGCCATGAATGAGAGTCGCTCTTCGGGATATTCCGAATCCAGCGGGACATAAGCTCCACCCGACTTGAGCACACCGAGCAAAGCGATAACCAGTTCAATCGATCGCTCCAGCAAAACTCCGACCCGCGTCTCTGCTCCAACGCCACGCGCGCGAAGATAGCGCGCGAGTTGATTGGCCTTTTCATTGAGCTCGCTGTAAGTCAACTGCTCGCCTTCGAAAACGAGCGCCACAGCGTCGGGCGTCCGACGAGCTTGCTGTTCGATCAACTCGTGGATGCACGCCTGGTCAGGGAAGGGAGCGGTTGTTTCGTTCCAGTCGACGAGTAGTTGTTGCTGCTCAGCGGCGCTCAGGAGAGGCAGTTGTGAAACAGGTAAAGACGGATCGTCAATGAGTTTCGCTAACGTTGTTTTGAAGTGAGCGGCCATGCGCGCAATGGTCGACGCATCAAAGAGGTCGGTGTTGTATTGCCACGATGCCGCGAGACCTTCTTCTTCCTCGACCATCATCAGGGTCAAGTCAAACTGGGCCACGCGTTGGTCCAACGAGAGCGATTCCAGAGTGAGACCGCCGAGCTCGACACGTGAACCTGCTTCACCCAACGCCAACGAGGCCATACCCGCAACGCTGCGCGAGTGAGCTTTCTGGAGAATGAACATTGCCTGGAAGAGCGGCGAGTAACTCGGATCGCGCGTGGGCCGGAGACGTTCGACCAGAACTGGAAAAGGAAAGTCCTGGTGCTCGAAAGCGGCCAATACACGGCGGCGCACTTGTCGCAGCAATTCCTCGAACGTCGGATTGCCTGCCAGGTCTGCTCGCAGCACTAACGGATTAACGAAGTAACCGACCACATCAGTCAGCTTGTGATGATTGCGGCCTGAGCTGGGCGACCCCACCGCAAAGTCAGTCTGCCCGGTGTAGCGATGAAGCAAAACCTGGAAGGCCGCGAGCAAAGTCATATACAGCGTCGCACCGCGAGCGCGTCCGAACTTCTTTAGCGACTGTGTTAGATCCGCGTCGAGCCTGATTGTGTGAGAACTGCCAACAAAGGTCTGGACGGGTGGCCGCGGGCGGTCGGTAGGGAGATCAAGCTTGGGCGGCTCGCTCTCGAACTGCTTCTCCCAAAAAGCTGCGAGTCGCTTGCCTTGTTGACCTTCTATCGCCTGGGATTGCAAACGAACATAATCAGTGTATTGGAGCGCGAGCGCTGGCAGAGTTGGCGTCCGTCCGTCTCTGGCAGCGTCGTAGAAAGCAGCCAACTCGCGCATCATCGTCGCGAGGGACCAAAAGTCGGCGACGATGTGATGGACCACGAGCAGCAGCACACGTTCCTGTGCAGAGCGTTCCAAAAGCGTGACGCGCAACACCGGTCCGGTGCCGAGATCGAAGTGTTTATGCGCTTCAGCGAGAAGGTGCGCTCGCAACTGCTCTTCACTCCAATCTGAAGCATCAAGCTCGACGAAGTCGAAAGCTGCACGCTCGCTGATTCGCTGAACTGGCCCGCCACCCTCAGGAGATTCATGGAAGGTTGCGCGCAAACTGGCATGACGAGCGATCAACGACTCAAAGGCGTGGCGGAATGCTGCCGAATCCAGTTCGCCCGGGATACGCACCGCGACCGGAATGTTATATGCCGGACTCTCGGGCGCCAGCCGGTACAGAAACCACATCGCGCGCTGACCATAAGACAACGGATACTCGTCAGCCGGATCAGCTAACGGTTCATAAGCAAGGCCGTCGACGCCCGCATCGGCGGCGAGGCGTGCCGCAAGTTGCGCGATACTGAAATCCTGAAGGAGGCTCGCCATCGGCAGTCTCAGGCTCAGTTCCGTTTCAAGCTCGTGTGTTAGCTCGATTGCAGTGAGCGAGTCGAGACCAAAGCGCGCGATCGGTGTGTCTACATCCAGCTCGGCATACCGGAGGCCGAGTCGTGTGGCAATGCGTGCGGCCAGCCAGCTCTCAATCTCAGCAGGCTCTCGCCGCGACGTGCCTGTCTGAACCGATCGTTCCTCGGGAATGGCCTCACGCCATTCAGCGACAACTTCGAGACTCCCTTCGAGGTATTTCTGACGACACAGGTGTCGCTGGATCTTACCGCTGGAGGTTTTCGGAATGCTGTGAGGTTTGACAAGCACGATCGCATGCGCCTGCACTTCGTGGTCCTGGCCCACTGCCCGTAACATCGTCATGATGATGTCTTCATGCGAAGCTTCTGGTGAGCGCTCAACTTCCTGGACCAGCACGAGGCGCTCTTCGCCTCCCGACTCGATGGCAAACGCCGCACCGCAGCCGGGACGCAATGCGGGATGGCTCTCCTCCATCGATCGTTCAATATCCTGCGGGTAGTGATTGAGGCCGCGCGTGATGATCAGATCTTTGAGTCGCCCGGTAATGAAGAGCTCACTGTGGTGCAGGAATCCGAGATCACCCGTGCGAAGAAACGGCCCGTCGCCGGTGTCGGCGAGATATGCGTGGAAGGTTTGCTCAGTCTCGTCAGGACGATTCCAGTATCCACCGGCAACACTGCGGCTCGACACCCATATCTCGCCGACGTTCGACTCACCGCAGACCGTGTGAGATTCGGGATCGACAATCTCCACACGCGTACCAGCATCGACGTAGCCGCAACCCACCAGCAGGCGCGCGTCAGGATCGCTCTCCGCAACCTCAACCACGCGGTGATGCTGAAGTGCCTCGGCGTTCAGCGCGTAACGCACAGGCACAGACGACTTGCGCGCTCCAGTGACTTTCAAGGTTGCTTCGGCGAGCCCGTAGGCGGGATAAAAGACTTCCGGCCGAAAGCCGCATGACGCAAACGTTGAAGCAAAACGCTCGAGCGTTTGCGGGCGTATTGGCTCGGCGCCGTTGTATGCGACCGACCACGTGCGCAAGTCGAGTTCATTCAATTCTTCATGGCCGACCCGTCTCAAGCACAATTCGTAAGCGAAGTTTGGTCCGCCAGTGTGCGTGATCGAAAGGCGAGTCACCGCCTGGAGCCAGCGCAGCGGTTTTTGAAGAAAGGCCGCGGGCGGCATTAGATAACCGTGAAAGCCACCGAAGAGTGGGACGATGATGCCGTCAATCAGGCCCATGTCGTGGAAGTGTGGAAGCCACGAGAGCGAGATGCTGTCGGGTGTGTGCTCGAAACCTTGATGAATGTAGGCTGCGTTGTGGAGCACATTCGCATGGCTGATCATCACGCCCTTCGGCTGCGCGGTTGATCCCGAAGTGTATTGAAGATAGGCAAGCGCATCTGGATCGGGATAAGTTGGCTGCCAGTTACGGGGCTCCTCAGCTTCGAGTTCCTCGAGTGATAACCATTGCAACTTGCTTAGCACTGGCGATCCGGCGACGAAGGTCTTTGCCTTCGAGAGCAACTGCGAAGTAGTGAGAGCGATGACTGCTTGCGAATCCGCAGCTATCGACTCGATCCGGTCGAGTGAACGGTTGGGGCGCGGCGGGTAAGCGGGTACGGCCACCGCTCCGGCATAAAGACATCCGAAAAAGGAAACGATGTAGTCGAGTCCGGGAGGAAAGAGCAGCATCACGCGCTCTCCCGAGGCGCCTATCTTCGCGAGCGCTGCACCGACAGTGCGCACACGTTCTTCCAACTCGCCGTAAGTCAAGAGCCCTTGTTCCGCTTCGCCCTCAGGCAGGAACGTGTAGGCAGGCCGGTGTGCCTGCTGCATGGCTCGCCGTGCGAGCAGTTCTATCAATGTGTGAGCCGTGAACATGACTTTCTAAGATTTTTGACGCCGATTAATTCCACTCTGCGTAACCTCTGCGTGCTCTGCGCCTCTGCGGTAAAAGAAAACGACAAAGCATTAAACCGCAGAGGCGCAGAGGACGCAGAGGTTACGCAGAGAGAAGACTAGCTTTACACTGCCGCCTTACGCGCAAGGTCATGCCGGTATTCGGGATCGACGTTGGCTTTGTCCATCGCTTTCAGATAAGCCCGGTATTCATCAGATGATGAGAAAGGTGTGACGCCCAGCTCGCGAGCTATTCCGTCAATGTTTTCCGCGAACCTGCAAGCCTCCGCATAATCCGTGGTCGAGGCTTCGATCTCGAAATAGTTGAATTGCGCTGCTTGAGGAACTGTAGCTAACACAATCTTGTGGCCTCGATACGCATACGTCTTGTAGCGCCGGCTGATGATTCGTCCTTTTGTATAACCATAGTAGCTGACAAAATCGAGCACCTCTCCAAGCGCGAGATCGTCATGCAGCCGAAGCGTGTGCTTCCAGCGAATAATTGCGAGACGCTCGCGCCCGCACTTGAGCACCAGCTCCGGATGCTCATCAACCTTGCGCACGCGCAAATCCAAACTGCCCTCTTGCAACTCAAACACGTAACTCTCGCGATCCTGTTCACCCGATGTCTCTGCGCCCTCCGACTCGAGAAGTTCTTCTACACGGATCCGATCAGCGGCACTGAGTAGTCCTCTGATCTCGATCTCGTAGCCAGGATTTGGAATGTTAAGCATGTGAGCTCCCCCTTTGTGTGAGTTGTGCTTCCGGCAGAAACTCGTTGATGTAAGAACGAATTTCGTCCTCTTTGCCCTCGTTTACGAGCGCGCCCAGGCGCGTCAGCAACTGTTGTATTTCGTCTTCCGGATACGCGACCAAGCTGCCGATAAAAATCTTCGGGTGCCGCGTTTTTGACATATCCTCCTCAGTTATCTGCAACTCTTCGCACAGCTTTTCACCCGGACGGATCCCGGTTATCACGATTTCAATGTCTCTGCCGGGCTTGAAGCCGGAGAGAGTAATGAGGTCTTTTGCCAGTTCCAGAATTTTTACTGGCTTACCCATGTCCAAAATGAAGATCTCTCCGCCGCTACCTATCGTCCCTGCTTGCAGCACGAGCTGCGCGGCCTCGGGGATGGTCATGAAATATCGAACCATGTCCTGGTGAGTTACGGTAACTGGACCACCTTCGCTGATCTGCTTGCGGAAGAGAGGAATCACCGAGCCGTTTGACCCAATCACATTGCCAAAACGCACCGCTAGGTAGCGCGTCGTAAACTCCCGGTTGAGATGTTGCATCACCAGCTCACCGATCCGTTTGGTGGCTCCCATGATCGAAGTGGGACGCACCGCTTTGTCGGTGGAGATCAGGATGAACGTCTCAGCCTTGAACTCTCCCGCCAGCCGGCCGAGCAGGTGGGTCGCGAAGACGTTATTCTTGATAGCTTCGAGTGCGTTGGCTTCCATCAGCGGTACGTGTTTGTGCGCTGCTGCATGAATGACCACCTCCGGTGCGTGCCTCTCGAAAATCGAGCGCATGCGGCGCTCTTCGCCCACGTCCGCTAAACACGGCACGTAGGGAAGGGAAGGAAGTTCGGCGCGCAACTGCTGTTCTATCTCGAAGAGCGCACCCTCAGCGCGCTCAACCAAAAGCAGCTTCGCTGGGTGATAACGAGCGACCTGCCGGGCGAGCTCTCCACCGATGGATCCGCCTGCGCCTGTCACCATAACTACCTTGCCGCCGAGAAACTCTCCGATAAACTCCTCGCCGAGATCTATCGGATCGCGGCCCAGCAAATCTTCGATCTGAACGTTGCGCACGCGAGTTACCTGGACCACGCCCTGAAGAATTTCGTAAAGGCTGGGAATCACCTGGACCTTTACCGGTATGGAGTTGCAGATGTTAACGAGGCGTCTGAAATTCTCACGTGACGCATGCGCGATGGAGATGATGACTTCATCTATTTCCAGCTCTCTGACTAGCTGCGGCAGGTGTTGCGACGTGCCCAGCACCTTGAACTTCTGGATCACGGTCATTTGTTTCCTGGGATCGTCATCAACAAAGCCGCGGACGTCGAAGTTGATGCCCAGATTCCGTCTGATCTCCCGGGCCGCTAATACACCGGCGCTTCCCGCGCCGATTAACAGCACACGCTTTCTTGGTCCATCACTAACACGCGCCGCCCGCAGCATCTCCTCGTTGTGCTCGTGGGCCGCGCGCCAGAGTACGCGTGGGCCAAATGTGCCACTGAAGGCGAGTAAGACGTCCATTATCAGAACTGAAAGTGGGACGCGGCCCTCGGACGGAGCCAGGATCCACAACACCAACAGCGCGGCCGTTGAAAACACAAAAGCCTTCAGGAAGGTTTTCAACTCCAACATTCCGACGTAGCGCCAGAGAAATCTGTGTCCTTCTGTTAGCACTAATGCGCCGAACTGAATCAGCACCACGATGGCCAGTTGATAGACCAGGCGGGACAGGTCCTCTGCCGTGACGCGAAAATCAAACCGAAGCAAATAAGCCAGAGCAAAAGCAAACGTCAGAATCAGTAAGTCTGAAAGCGGAGCGAGCCGGCGAACCATGAGGTTGAGCCAGGCGCGTTCTACTGTCTTATGTTCTTTGTCTGGTGCGGCAGGATGCTGAGTGATTTCCTGCATGAGTTGTAAAACTTCCTTTTTATTCCACGGCTTTGCGTAGAGACACAACGACGTGGTCCAACTGGTCCGGCGTGAGTTCCTGGTGAAAGGGGAGTGCAAGAGTGCGTTTTGCCACCGACTCCGTAACCGGCAGCTTCGCGTTCACAGTGACGCGATCTTGAATGTATTTCTGCAAGTGTACCGGCGAGAAATACGCGCGAGTCGGGACGCCGGCGTTTTCCAGCTCACGGATCAACCGGTTGCGATCGATACCTTCAGCCAGAGTCACGACATAGACGAACCAGCTCATCCGCACGTGCGGCATGATGACTTGGGGCCTGACCCACGAGTACTTTTCGAGGCGTTCAGTGTAGGCGGCGGCAACAGCTTCTCGCCGGTGAAGGAAATGTTCGATTCGCTTGAGTTGAGAACAGCCGAGGGCAGCGGACATTTCGTTCAGCCGGTAGTTGTAACCAAGATGTTCATGTTCAAGCCAACTTCCCATCTTCCCGCGTCCTTGATTACGCAGGCTGCGAAAGAGCTCGGCAAGCTCGTCTGAATTCGTGACGATCATCCCACCCTCGCCGGTGGTGATCTGTTTGTTTGGGTAGAAAGCGAAAGCGGCCGCATCGCCAAACTGACCAATCTTGCGCCCTTTATATTCCGCTCCCAACGCTTCGCACGAATCGTCGATGACCTTCAGTTTGTGCTCACGAGCAACCCGCAAAAGCTCGTCCCACTCGACCGGGTGTCCATACACATCGACCGCCATGATGGCCCTGGTTCGTGAAGTGATCTTTCGCTCCAGGTCGGCGATGCTGAGGTTATAGGTGACCGGCTCGATGTCGACGAAGACAGGTGTGGCTCCTTCATAAAGAATCGCATTGACGCTGGCAGCGAAGGTGAAAGAGGGAACCAACACCTCGTCGCCCGGTCCGAGGCCGAGCGCCCGCACGATCAAATGGAGCGCGGCCGTTCCGGAGCTGAGTGCGATTGCATGCTTGACGCCGATGTATTCGGACATGAGGCGTTCGAATTCAATCGCCTTCGGCCCGAGTGCGAGGCGGCCTGAGCGCAGTACGTCGAGTACGGCCTGCACATCCTCGTCATCGATTTGACTGGCAGACATCGTGATCATGTTCAGCGCTGCACTTCCAAGACTAGTTGAAATATCTCCGCTGCACGCAGGCCGACAGTCGCGCCGTTGCGGTAAGCGATCTGCCGCATGGCTTCGAGTGAGCGTGGGTGAGGGTATTCTCTTATTTCGGTTTCGTAGATGGCCATCGCTTCCAGTTTGGTTTCGAGGGTCTTGGTGATATCCGAGTAGACGTTGTATTGCGCCGGGCCATGTCCCCAATGTTCCAGCGTGTCCACTTGATAGCAGAGCAGCCTTTTCAAAGAGGGAAGCACAAAGGGACGAACCGAAACGGTAGTGGCCTCATATGCTGTACGGTGATCGCGATTCAACTCGGCGAAGTGATGTGTATAAACGATGTTCGGCTTTACCTGGGCCACCACTTTTTCAAGAAAGCGTGTGATCTCAAAAATAGGGAGTGCATCGAGTCTCATCTCGGGGAAGTTTCCGGTGAACACTTCGGCGACGCCGAGTAGTTCCGCAACCCTGATGGTCTGTTCCTTCTTCCGCGCTGCGATTCGCTCCCAGTCGTCTGGGTATTGCACACTCGTCCCGTCGGTTAACACTGCGACGTAGACAGCGTCGCCTTCGGATACATGCCGGACAATTGTGCCGCCCACCCCAATCACTTCGTCGTCAGGATGTGCGGCGACAACAAGGATGTTTTGTCGTTCTCTACTCACAATGATTTATGCTCCACCTGCGCCGCGTATCAGATCGCGGCTCGCCGCCGGCCCGCAGTTAAAGAGCAAATCCAGCACAGACAGGTTTGGCGTGAATCCACTACCGTCCGTGAAGAGTTGCTGGTAAACAGGATGAGCAAAGTTTTGCACTTTGATCTGTATACCCGCCTCATCAAAATCAGCTTTGCGCAAGTAAGTGCTGCCCGACCTACCGGAGTAGTAGGCAGTAGCTCCTAACTCGCGGCAGATGTTCAGCACCAGGTCTGATTTTTTACCGCCTGCATTTAACTCCGACGCCAGCACCCAATTCTTCTCAATACCAAGCGTGCCGGCGATCAACTCCAGTGCGTGAAGGTTGTAGTCAAGCATCCGCTCCGCAGACTGCCGGTAAATAGCTTCAAACACACCTTTCAAATCTTCGAAAAACGCGGCCCGCGAATAGCAGCTAACGAGCGAATGCCAGTGCTTCATTTCCCATTTGTGACCCGCGACTCTGACCTCATTGATCTTCGCGGATATCGAACCGTGAACTGGTATGCTCAACCATTGAACGCCGGCAGTACCTTTAATCCGAGTGCGATTGTGAAAATTTCCTTTCGAAAACTGCACGTTATCCAGCAAGACAAAAACGTCGGCTCGTAACATCTTTTCGAAGTAGCCCAGCCAGGGCAGATATTCGGGCTGATGGATTGCAACGAGCATGACGATTGTTAACCTCGACAACGATCGACAACTTGCCTTAGCACTGAAGCAACAGTTGCGACATCTTCGCGGGTGACTGCTGCATGCATCGGAAGACACGTCTGCCGCGAAAGGATCTCTTCGGCTACGGGAAACATTCCGTGGTGACAGCCGAGGTGTTTTTGAAATACCGGCTGGAGGTGACACGGCGGATCGTAGAGTGATCCGATCTCGATCCGGTATTCATCCTGAAGAATTTGGCGTAGACGATTCTTGTCAATTCCGGCTTCGAGCAGAACCGGCAATTTGTAGTAAGCGTGATAAACGTTTGCAGGATAACTCGGAATCGTTAGCCACGAGTCGCCTGAAAGTTCCTCGCGATACCACTCCGCCACTTGCCGGCGGTGTTCGACGTTTTGTCCTAAACGCTTCAACTGATAGATGCCGAGGACGGCGCTCAACTCGTCCATGCACCAGTCGTTACCGAAATTGACGATGTCCTCGAGACCGCCTTCGCCCTGGCCGTGGTGCCGCAGCGAACGGGCGTAATCGGCGAGTTCGGCGTTATCGGTTGTGATCATGCCGCCAGTCCCCGTTGTCATAACCTTCGTTGGATAAAAGGAGATGCAGGCGACATCGGCAAGACTGCCGGCCTTTCTTCCATCTATCATCGCTCCATGAGCGTGAGAGACATCTTCGATAAGGAACAGACCACGCTCGCGGCAGAGTTGACGCAATCGATCAAACTGCGGGTCGATCAATCCGCCGATGTGAACCGCAATGATGCCCGCCGTCCGGGGGTTGATCCGGCGTAAAGCATCTTCGATATCGAGACCAAACGTGCGCGGATCCATGTCGGCGAGAACCGGAGTGCCGCCGGCATACATGATCGCCTTCACGTCCGAGGCGAAAGTATTCGTCGGCACGATTACTTCACGACCAGCCAATTGATAGAAGCGAAGAGTGATCTCGAGCGCCGTCGTACAGGAGTTCACCGAGACAGCGTGGGCCGTGCCAACGAAGTTGCGAAAGCTCTCCTCGAATTCGCGCGTGTTGTTTCCGAAGATGAGCCGGCCGCCACGCAGTACTTCCTCGACCCGGCCAAGCATCTCCGGCATGTCTGCTTCATGGAAGAAGGGACGCGCACCCGTAATCACTCTCGTTAATTGTGCTTTCAAACAGACGCTCCTTCCGACTTGCTCAAGCTGGCGCGCGGTGAAGAGTGCTCCAGCAGTTCGTGAATCCCGGCCTGTAACCCGACGCGCGGACTCCACCCCAGCTCCGCTTCTGCTTTAGCTATCGAAAGCCATCGGTCAGGCCAAATCTTGTTGGGGGGCGCCTCGGCATACAACACTTCCGGCCGGTGTTTGAATTCAGCGGCCAGCCGAACGGTCAACTCAGCAAGACTCTTGATCGTGGCAGGCTGACCACCACCGATGTTGTAGACGAATTGCTCCCCAGGTCGTTTCAGCGCGGCTGCGAAGGCGGCACACACATCATCGATGTGAACGTAGTCGATGCTCTGACTGCCATCGCCGTAAATCTGTAGCGACTCGCCGTTCAGTGCAGCTTCGACAAACCTGCCGATGACGCCGCTCGATCGCAGATGAAGGCCGGTGCCGTAACCGTAGACGTTCGCCAGTCTCAGAATCTGCGCGTGCCCGGCATCGATCAACAATTGTTCGGCCGTGGCTTTGAGAGCCGCGTAAAAATCATCGGGACGGGGCTCCATATCTTCTTTGAGCGGCATCGGTCGCGCTTTGTAGGTTCCATACACCGCTATCGTTGAAGCAAAGACGAAACTCTCGATCCCGTGACGCATAACTTCCTGCAAGAGCCGGTGCGTCCCCTGAACGTGAGTCAATACCGCAGTCACTGGATCGGAGAGACACGGCACTTCGCCGCCACTGCCCGCGACGTGTATCACCGCCTGCGAAGCACCAACCACTTCGCTGAGAAGTTTTGCGTCGCTCAAATCTCCTTCGATGAATTCGACATCGCCGCCGATCGAAGCGCGCAATTCGGCATAGTTGCGACCATGTCCGAAGCAGATGCAATTGTGATCGCGCGCGAGATGTTTCAGCAGCGCACTGCCGATAAATCCGCCACCGCCGGTGATTAGTATTTTTTTCATTTCCTAAAAAGAAGTTTCACGCAAAGGCGCAAAGGAAGACGCAGAGGCGCAAAGGCGCGTCCTAAGCATTTGACCCGCCTTTGCGTCTTTGCGTCTTCCTTTGCGTCTTTGCGTGAACCATATCTTATTCTTCTTCCAAACTGGCCAAGTCGGTGAACACCTGTTGCTCTTCTTCAGTCATCAACGACAACTCAGATAAGGGTTGTCGCGGATGGGAGACCATGCCGGCCAGCAATCTCTCGAGATGTTGAAGAATCTGCTCGACAAAGGCGTCACTGAATTTCGTGGTGTCATAAACCATCCTGAAAACAAATCGCTCGCCAGGCTCGGCCTCGAGACGGAGCGGCAACGACGTTTTATGTTCGGCTCGTGCATTTGTTATCTCGATGCCGCCTTGTGGACCTTTGATCAAATTTCCCGTGAAGGTGTTCTTAAACACGAGGAGACTTTCGAATAACGGCATTCCTTTTTCCGTATCACTCCACCGTTGTACGTCGGTCAATGGTGTGTACTCATACTGCCGCGCCTCAACCTGCTCCGCTTGCAAACGTTTTAGCCAACTCAGCACTTCCTCGGATTCATCTACGTTCACGCGCACCGGCAAAGTGTTGATAAAGACTCCAACCATCTCCTCGACTCCAGCCAGATCGATACCTCGTCCACTGACTGGAGTGCCGAAAACTACCCGGCGTTCGCCGGTGTAGCGACTCAACAGCAGCGCCCATGCTCCCTGGGCCAAAGTGTTGAGTGTCAGCCCGTGGCTGTGCGCGAGTTGCTGCATCGAGCCACTCGTTTCCGAAGAAAGCGCTCGGCTTTTCTCGACCTGAAGCGCATCGTCTCCCGAATGCTGCGCGCCGCCGTCTGCCGCGAGCACAGTCGGGCGGGAAATACCGCGCAAGACGCCACGCCAGTAAGTTTCAGCTTCCGAGAGCTCTTGCTGCTCGAGCCACTTGATATAGTCGACGTACTGGCGCGCCCGGCGTAGCGGCGCAACTCGCTCATCGCAGAGATTGTTATAGAGGGTGATGATTTCTTTCAGCAGGACTGAGAACGACCAGCCGTCGAGAATTAAATGGTGCCAGCTCCAGACAAACTCATGACTATCGTCAGCCGTGCGCAATAACGACGCTCGCATCAGCGGCGCTTTGGATAGATCGAAGCCGCGTTGCCGGTCGGCTTGTAGATAGTTTTTTAGACGCTCCGACTTTTCTGTGTCTGGGAGTTGTCGCCAGTCGAGCTCCACAACGTCAAGGAGCGCGCGCCGGTGGACCACTTGCACAGGCTCGTCCAGTCCTTCCCAGTGAAAGGAAGTCCGCAGAATCGAGTGCCGCTCGACGACCTGCTGTAGTGCTTGTTTGAGGGCGCTGGCGTTCAGGCGGCCTTTCAACGTCTGCGTGAGCTGCATCGCATAAGCGCCCGATTGCGGGGTGAAACGAAGATCGAAGAGTATGCCCTGCTGCAAAGGCGATAACCGGTAGATATCTTCGACTGCGTCCTGCTTCTGCAGCAGCCCGTCCAATTCGTCCTGGCTTAGTGAGGCATGCGGGAAATCGTCGAGCGTGTAGCCCTTGCCCGAAAGGGCAATTAAGTTCTTTAGCGCGGCGATATAGCCGTGGGCCAATCTCTCGATCGTTTCCTTGCGATGCAGGTTTTCGCTGAAGTGCCAATCGATGCGCAGTCTTCCGTTTGTTACAAGCGAGGTGATATCCAGCAAAGATCCGCGCAGTCCTTCCTGGCTTCGGAGCGGTCCTGCTGATTCCGGTGCGGGCGTTAAGACGGAGGTGCTGGAAATTGTCTGATCGAACTGTCCTAAATAATTGAAACTAATTTCGGGTTCCGGAGCTGAGCGCAATCGAACCGCGGTCTCTGTGTTTCGGCTCAGGTAACGCAGCAGTCCATAGCCGAGACCTTTATTTGGTAGCCGCCGCAACTGCTCTTTAACCGACGTTAAGAGCGCAGCGTCATCAAAACCGGGCGCGTACAGGTGCAGGGGATATAAAGTTGTAAACCAGCCGACCGTGCGCGAGACGTCCACGCCGCCGCCAATCTCTTCGCGACCGTGACCTTCAAGGTAAGCAAACAACGAGTTTCCACCGGTCCATTGCGCGGTTGTTTTCAGCAAAGCCGCGAGCAGCACATCGATTATGCCTGTATCTGAAACACCGAACACGTTGCGCAGCAGGCTTTGGGTTTCATCCTCGCCGAGCTCTACGGACAAGAGCCTTGTCGAACTCACGGTGTTCTCACCTGTTGCATAATCACGAGGCAGGGGCTCGTGAGTCTTCTCTGCCAGACTGGTCCAATAGGCAGCTTCGGCACGCACTTCATCTGACTGTGCGTACTCAGCCAGAAGATTGGCCCAGCGCGTGTAGGACGTCGTTCGGGACGGCAGGCTAACGACTTCGCCGCGTGCAAGCTGCTGGTAAGCGGTTTGTAAATCTTCCAGCAGGATTCGCCACGACACGCCGTCGACAACCAAATGATGAACTGTAATCAGTAACCGATCGTGATGCTTCTCACCGAGACTAAAATGGCCGATGCGCAGGAGTGGTCCATGTGTGAAGTTAAGACTGGATTGCAAGTCGCCCAGCTCCCGTTGGAGCGTATCGAGCTGCTCGGCTTCGGAAGAAACCGCGGACAAGTCCATGGACGTGAACGGCGCCGGCACATTCGTATCGACGCGCTGTTCCCATCCGTCATCTCCCTTTACGAAACGAAGCCGCAGTGCGTCGTGATGGGAAATCAACGCTTCTACCGCTCGTTTCATTAGATCTGGAATAACCGGTTCTTGTGATCGCAGCAAAACTGATTGGTTCCAGTGGTGTGGTGTCGGGTAATCCTGTTCAAAGAACCACTCCTGGATCGGCGTGAGCGTCGCTATCGTTGGCGAAGAGGTTTCTGCGACCTCGCCTTCAGTTATCGTCACCGCGACCTGGGCTAGTTCGGCGATGGTCTGATGACTGAACAATTGTGCGGGCGTGAGACGTAGCCCGGCTTGCTTTGCCTTCGCCACTACCTGGATGCTGAGGATTGAGTCGCCACCCAATCTGAAAAAGTTATCCCCAGCGCCAATGCTCCTGACACCCAAAACTTCCGACCAGACACGTGCCAACGCTTGTTCCACCGGAGTGCGTGGGGAAGTGAACCCTTCCGCACGCGTGTGTTCGGTGTACTGAACTGCTGGTAGCCTGCGCCGATCAATTTTGCCGTTCGGAGTCAACGGCATCGCTTTCAGCGGGACGAAGGCTGCCGGTTTCATGTAGTCAGGCAGTCGCTCGTGCAGGTATTTCTCTAACTCGTCCACTGACGGCAATTTCTCCTGCTGCGGCGTCAGGTATGCGATCAAACGTTTATCGCCCGGCTGTTCTTCCCTGACGATAACAACTACCTCGCCAACGTCCGGATGCTGGCTCAGTGCAAACTCGATATCACCTAACTCGATGCGGAAGCCGCGAATTTTGACCTGCTTATCGACACGGCCCATGAACTCTATATTGTTGTCAGCCAGATGCCGGGCCTGATCGCCCGTCTTGTAAAGTCGAGCTCCCGGTTCGCTGGCGAATGGATCGGGAACAAAAACCTCCGCCGTCCGCGCCGGATCGTTCAGGTAGCCGCGGCCCACCCCAACGCCTCCTACGTACAGCTCTCCACTCAAACCAACCGGCACGGGTTGCAACCAGTCGCGCAGAATGTAAAGGCGCATGTTCGCCACCGGCCTGCCAATCGGCATGTTCACTGTATCTTCAGGTGGTGCGTTACGAATGAGATAGTGAGACACATCGTCCGAGCACTCGGTTGGGCCATAAGCGTTGAGCATCGGGACTTGCGGGTGAGAGTCAAACCAGCGCCGGCATAAGGCAGGTGGCAGCGCTTCGCCGGTCGGAATCATCCAGCGCAAGTCAGCCATCGGTGAGGAGGTGGCTTTATTACTTTCCACTTCGTCAACCATCATTCGTAACAGCGAGGGAACTGTTTCGAGCACGGAGACGCCAGTGTCTTTCAGGCGCCCGAGCATTTGCGATGGGTCGCGGACGATCTCATCGCTGAAGATGTGTGTGCACCCGCCGGTGAGCAACGCAGCGAAGAACTGCCAGACAGAGATGTCGAAACACTGCGAGGCTGTTTGCGCCACTGTGTCCGCCGCCGTGAGTTTCAGGTCCGTGATCTTCGCGTACAGGTGGTTCAACATTCCCGCTTGTTCAACCATTGCGCCCTTAGGCTGTCCCGTGGATCCTGACGTGTAAATCACGTAGGCGAGATTGGTTGGTCCACTACGCCGGTTTTCAGCGATCGACCCTGAGGCAAACGCCTGGTCCAACAGGCTGACTTGCGGTTGCCTTCCGGGATCGATAGCTGCGATCGCAGCCGAAACTGTCGACGCGAACTCGGGCGCTGACAGAACCAGCGAGACACCGCTCTGTTTCAGGACTTCTGAAATTCGCCGTGCCGGATGCTGCGGGTCGAGTGGTAGATACGCGCCTCCTGCTTTCAGGATGCCAAGCACCCCTGTGAGAAATGCAATTCCGCGATTCGCGAGCAGTGCTACCAATACGTCAGGCCCAACTCCACGCTCTACGAGGAACTTCGCGACGCCGTTAGCTCTCGCGTTCAATTCCGCGTAGCTAACTTCTTCATTGCCACAGACGGCAGCGGGCGCGTCAGGCGTTTGCTGCACCTGCTCTTCAAAGAGCTCGTGGAAACAACGATCCAGCGGAAAACTTGTCTCCGTGTCGTTAAAGTTGAAAAGAAGCTGGCGCCGTTCCTGCTCGCTGAGAATAGAGAGTTGGGCGAGGCGCCGCCGTGGCTGGCCCAGCAGACCTTCAAGAACGGTTTGGTAATGATTGAGCAGTCGCTCGATACCGGCCTCGTCAAAAAGATGAGTCTGGTACGTGAGTCTTAGCGACAGCTTCTCGCCCGGCTCAAACAAGATCTGAATTGGATAGCCGGTTCGTTGCAACGACCGGTCGGCAAAGGCCCATGGACCATCGCCCTGGTCAGGCTGATTGCCAAAGACCAGAATGCTTTCAAACAGCGGCACGCCCTTTCCGGTTCCGCTCCACTTTTGGACCTCGGCCACAGGCGTGTACTCGTACTGCCGCGCCTCCGCCTGCTCCGCCTGCAAGCGCTTCAGCCAGCTCAGCACTTCTTCAGACTCGTTCACATCGACGCGCACCGGCAAAGTGTTGATAAAGACTCCAACCATCTCCTCGACACCCGCGAGGTCGATCGCTCGGCCACTTACCGTGTTACCGAAAACGACCTGACGTTCACCTGTGTAGCGACTCAGCAACAGCGCCCAGGCTCCCTGAGTCAGGATGTTGAGTGTCAGCCCGTACTGTCGCGCGAGTTGCCGTAGCGAAGTGGATGCTTCGGGCGAGAGTGTGAGTCGTTGCTCGCCATAAGATTCGGCTGCTTCACGATTGTGCGAAGGTTCAGCCGAAAACGTGGTAGCTGCGGTTACATCCTCGAGCGTGCGACGCCAGAAGCCTTCTGCGAAGCCGAGATCTTTTTGCCTTATCCACTCGATGTAATCGCGATAAGAGGGAGCTTCTTCCAGTTTCGGCTCTATTCCGGAAGTGAGAGCGTTGTAAGCCTCGGCGAGGTCTCTGAGTACCAGGCCCTGTGACCAGCCATCGAGAATCAGATGTTTGTAGCTCCAAACAAACTGGTATGAGTCGTCCGCCAGTTTGATCAGAGACAAATGCATGAGGGGCGCTTCAGAGAGATTGAAGGCGCGTCGCTGCTCGTCCTTTATATAAGCATCCAACTGCTCCTGTTGTTTACTCGGTGGCAGATCACTCCAATCGGACCGCTCGATCTTCAACTGCGCGTTCCGGTGGACCACCTGGACAGGTTCGTCAAACTCGTCCCAGATCAAGGCAGTGCGCAGAATCGGATGCTGCTGGAAGACTAACTGCCAGGCACGCTCGAACATCTGCGGATCCAGCTTTTCGGGTGTTTTGAAGCTGACCACCTCAACATATTCGCTGGCGGTGGGATTCGAAAGATCATGGAAAAGCATCCCCTGTTGCAACGGAGATAGAAAATAAGCGTCTGCTATTTCCGGTCTTTCACGGAGGTGCTCGAGTTGCTGAACATCATGCGTGCGCACACTCGTCGCATCACCGTTCACGCTTATCGTGGTGCCGTCCGTTTCCGCTAGCCGGGCCAGCTCTGCAATAGTGGGATGATCGTAGAATTCTTTCAGATTGAGTTTTAGGCCGGCACGGTTAGCCCGCGCGACGACCTGAAAACTCAGGATTGAGTCACCACCCAACTCGATGAAGTTGTCGTTCACTCCGACGCTGTCGAGCCGGAGGGCACGCCGCCAGATTTCGGCTAACGTTTTTTCCGCCGCTGTGGTTGGCGGCAAATAATTGCTGTCGAGTGCGGCTCTTCCCGCATCTTGTAGAGGCAACGTACGGCGATCAACCTTGCCGTTGGGAAGTTGCGGAAATGCTTCGAGCATGACGAAGGCCGCAGGCACCATGTAATCCGGCAGCCGATCTTGTAAAAACTGCCGCAACTCTCTGACTGTGGGTACGGGCTGCTCGGGATCGGCGATTACGTAAGCAACCAGACGCTTCTCTCCCGGCACATCTTCGCGAGCCATGACAACCACATCGCGCACACAAGAGTGACGACCCAGGGCGATCTCGATCTCGCTAAGCTCGATGCGGTGACCGCGGATCTTTACCTGATGATCGGCCCTGCCTAAAAATTTTATATTGCCGTCATTCAGATATCGCGCCAGATCGCCGGTCTTATAAAGGCGTGTTCCTCGCGCGCCGAACGGATTGGGAATAAACTTTTCCGCGGTGGCATCCGGCCGGTTCAGATAGCCGCGCGCAAGGCAGTCGCCGCCGATGTACACCTCGCCCACCACTCCGATTGGCACCGGCTGCATTTCCGCATCGAGCACGTAGATTTCTGTATTGGCGATGGGCCGTCCGATCGGAGGTAGCGTGGGCCAGTCATGCGGTGGATGTTTCGCCGTGAAGGCCGTGGTGATGTGCGTTTCTGAGGGACCGTAGTAATTATGAAAGACGCAGCCTTTCAACTGGTCGAATAACCTTGCAATCGGTCGCGTGATAGTCGGTTGCTCACCGGCGACGATCACCATTTTGAGGCTCGCGAATAACTCAGGCTCTTCGCAAAACTCTTCGGCGATCTGTTGCAGGGCCACTACCGGAAGGTAAAGTTTTTCGATTTTGTGATCCGCTACGAAACCCGTCAGTCCGGCGAAATCTGTGCGCAGCGACTCAGGAATGATGAAGAGAGTTCCACCCGAACAGCAGGTGGAGAATATCTCGTAAAGACTCATGTCGAAGCTGAGCGAGGAAAACTGGACGGTGCGCAAACCGCGAGAAATCTCCATGCTCCACGAGATCAGATTCGTTAGCACGCGATGAGGAAGTCCGCTTCCTTTAGGCCGTCCCGTTGAGCCGGAAGTGTAGATGACGTAGGCGAGGTTATCGGCAATCGCGCCGCTGCTGAATGCTTCGCTGCTTTCGCGAGAGATAACTTCCCAATCCTGGTCAAGCGCGATGGTCCGCGTGCGCTGTGCGAACTCCCGATCGCGCAACGCGGCGTGCGTTAGCAAAACTATGACCCCACTGTCTTCCAGCATTAGCGAAAGACGCTCAGGCGGGTACGCTGGATCGAGCATTACGTAAGCACAGCCGGCTTTCAACACGCCCAGAACCGCCACTACGACATCCGCCGATCGCTCGACACAGATTCCGACCACCGCATCCGGCCTTGCTCCCAGCTTCCTTAAGTAGCGCGCTAATTGGTTTGCTTTAGCATCGAGCTCGGCGTATGTCTGTTGTTGCTCCCCGCAGACGACCGCGATCGCATCAGGCGTGCGCCGCACCTGCGCCTCAAACAGTTCGTGCAAGCATGCTGTGCGTGGATAGTCAACGGCGGTTTTATTCCACCCGGCGAGCAGTTGGCGCCGCTCTTCTGAAGTAAGGATATTCAGAGCGGAAAGACTTTGATTCGGATCGGCAACGATGCCTTCGAGAAGGTTCCGGTAGTGGTCGATCATGCGGCTTATCGTTTCCGGTTCAAAAAGGTCGGTGTTGTATTCGACCGTGCCGGTGATACCGTCCGCTGTCTCCGTTACAAAGAAATTCAGATCTTCAAAAGTCTGGATGGGCTTCGCGATAGGAAACTGCGTCAACAGGAGATCCGACTGCGCGAGGCGAATGCTTGGAACTGGAGCGTTCTGTAACGAGAAACTTACTTGAAAGAGTGGCTGGCCCACGCTCAGATCGCGCTCTGGCTGTAACTCTTGAATCAATTTGTTGAAAGGAACATCCTGATTCGCGTGGGCGTTGAGAACCACTTCGCGCACACGCGCGAGTGCTTCCCGGAAACTGGCAGCACCCTTGAGATTCGTGCGCAACGCTTGCAGATTGATGAAGAAACCGATGAGTCCCTCGAGCTCGCTGCGGTTTCGGCCGGCGCTTAGCGAGCCTACCAAAATATCCGGCTGGCCCGTGTAGCGATAGATAAGCGTCTTGAAAGCCGTCAGCAGAGTGATAAAGAGAGTTACGCCTTCCTGCTCGCTGAGTGCGTTGAGTTTGTTGGCGAGTGACTTCGGCGCCTTCCAGTGTTGTTGTGCGCCATTGGATGTTTGGCTTGGCGGGCGCGGGTGATCGATCGGTAGTTCAAATTTAGGCAGCTCGCCTCCGAGCTGGCGCTTCCAGTAGTCGAGCTGGTTTTGGTAGTCCTCACTTTCGAGCCATTGCCGTTGCCAGACAGAGAAGTCGGCATACTGCAGCGGCAGCGATTTCAATCGTGGCGGCTGTGCGCTAACAAATGATTCGTAGAACGCCGCGAGTTCCCGGATGAAGATGCCGGCCGACCACATATCGAAGACAACGTGGTGAAAGATCACAAGCACAACGTGGTCACGCTCGCCGAGTTGAAAAAGGACAGCGCGTAGCAGCGGATCCTGGGCCAGATCGAACGGTTGGTTTGCTTCCAGGGCAGCGAGGCGCTGTGCCTCCGCCTCGTCACGCAGTTGGACCACTTTCAGCCGCACATCAGGCACTGGTGGGATCACTTGCGCTGGCCGGCCATTATCGCTTTTCAAGTTTGTTCGTAGCACTTCATGCCGTCGAGCGAGTTCGATGAAACTTTTCTTGAGCGCACTCACATCGAGCGCACCGTGGACGCGCATCGAGATGTTCAAGTTGAAAGCTGAACTGCCTGGTACGAGCTGATCGAGAAACCACAACCTTTCCTGAGCCGGAGAGAGCGGAAAGATGTTGGCGCCTTCACGTCTGGGGAGCTGCGGGATCGAATGTTCCGCCGTCTCACCCTGAGACTTCTCCTTCAACCGGAGCGCCTTGAGCGCAAGCAGCGCACGCCGCTCCGGCGAGAGGTTGCTCGTAGTTGATCGTTGTTCAGACATCTTCCTGTTAATCCGCTGAGCGAGCACGTGCCAGTTGGGAAGTCTCGTCCGTCAGCAGGGCCTTCACTTCTTCGTCCGTCAACTGGTCCAGTCCTTCCATCATCTCGGCCATCAGGCCGCTGTCCACCTGTTTGATCAATTCCTGCTCGATGACTTCAGCTAGTCCGCCAATGGTGGGCCGTTCAAAAAGTACGAGCAAAGGCAACTCGACCTGGAAGTTGTCGCGGATACGCGAGATGAGCAAAGTGCCCAACAATGAATGACCACCAATTTTGAAGAAGTTGTCCTTCGTGCCGACGCGATCGAGATTGAGTATCGACGTCCAAATGTCCGCCAGCATTTCTTCAACGGGCGTGCTCGGGGCGGTGTAACCTACCGCCACGTCAGCACGCGCGCGCAGGCTGCGAGATGCGATCAAGCGCGTCACTTCCTCCGGATCGGACAACTCGTTCGCGATGCGACTGATCAAGGCTGACTCGGCACGCGCCGCGGGACGGTGTTCTTCAGTCTGCGTGCGTGCCTCATGCGGCTCGGCTACTTGCGATGGTTGGAAACTGCTGGCCGCGGCAACGGTAGCCGGCAATCTGTACACGCCGTCGATCTCTTCGAACTCGCCGGCCACAGACTCGAGAAAATCGCGAACCGGTTGGTTTCTTTCTGTGTAGCGGCAAGGGATGTCCACGCAGGATAACTCACGGCCCAAGGCGATCCGTCCGATCTCCGCCAGCATCCGGTGCTCGACACCCTTTCCCAACGCGCGACAGCTCAGCAGAAACGTATCAACGTAGAGTGATCCCGATGTCTCGTTGAACATGATCGCGCCGACGAGACCATAGTCGCCGAAGCGATCTTTTACTCGTACGCTCAAGCAGCTCCAGTCATCTGATTGCAACAACTCCCTGACTTCGATTTCCGAACGCTGGATGGAAGTAGTGTTGAATTGATTAGTTCGCCAGGTAAGCTGCGAAACGCGCTCGATCTCGTTAGCGTCAGTCTCGGAAACCTGGATTTGCAGACCGAGTCCTTCAAAGAAACCCTCCAGGCTCAGAGACTCCTGACGAAACTGTTCGCGTTCGCGGTTTTGTTTGTAGAGCGTGGTCCGTTGCCGATCTTCTTCAGTGGCCTGCAACTGATCAAAGGCCCAAACGTGTTTCAGGAATTTGGGAATCGCTGCGGCGTCGGACGGGAGTTGGAGCGACAGCACGCCCGGGCAGTTGGCCGCTACTTCCGCGCACTCAACCGGGTTATCGTCGATGAAGATGAAACTATCGAGGCCAAGATTAAGCTCGCGGGCGAGTGAGCGAATGTTGTCTGACTTTGACTCCCAGTTGATTCGCCATGAAACTACGTGGTCGCGCCGCAAAACCATCCCGGGACCTTGCTGGAACACTTCGACGACATCGCGCTCACTGTTCTTGCTGCAAACGCAGATCAGCATTCCCGCCTCGTGACGAGCAACCAGAAACTCCTGCAGCTCTCTACGCGCGGCGTCGATCTCAATTCCGGCTATTCCATCTTCAGCGTAAACGCCCTTCCATAAAGTTTGATCGCAGTCAGTCACCACACACTTGTAGGGCCGGCTTTGGATCGCGTGAATCTTGCGCGCGATGATTGTTCCAAGCGCGGTGAAGAAGACTGGTGTATAGCTTACATGGCCCAATTTGTTTCTTACCGCGTCGAAGTAGTCGCTGACCGGATACAACGTGGCGATCTCGTTTGGAGACACGACGTACACCTGTTTTATTTCCGCCAACTTCGAGGCAAGCAAATCCTGCATCCGCAGGAAGAACGACTCACGTTCAGAATCGTTATGAATTGAGGGCGACGCCGGACAGAGGCAGACTAGATAGGGCACGCTGCTGCGCTGCGTCGCGCCGGCAAGCGCCCGGACAAAGTCGTTTACATTACGTTCGATATTTTCTTTAGCCCCAGTCCAGTCGTCTCCTGAGACTTCTTCTTCAAACCCCTGCCAGTCTTCCAGACGCACGAGCAGCACGTTAATCCCGCGCTCATTTGTTGAAAGCAGACTGTCCGGAACGAGCAACTGCTGGAAGACCTGATTATGAGGTGCGAAGGTTACCTGCGACGGCGTATCCAGTTCCTGCATCCAGAAATTCAGTGCCTGCTCGAGTGGCTCGGCCGTGAACGTGGCTGACACCGCAATGGTTTGCCGTTGCTCGCGCATTCTTGAAGCTAGTCTTTTAGCTTCGAGATCACCCGGAAGTGCAAAAGCGGAAAGTAATGTGTCCGGCTGCTGGACCGCCGTCTGCAGTATTTGAATGAATGCCTCAGAAAACTGATCGATAGTGCTGTCGTCGAAAAGAGCCGAGTTGTATTCCAACAAGCCCGATAGTCCGTCGTCAGTCTCTTCCAGCAGCCAGAATAAATCGAAGCTCGCTAGTTCCTGAGACACGTCGATCTGGCTAAGCGTCAAACCAGGCAACGGTCTGAAGGGCGCGGGACTCTTTTGCAGATTGAACACGACTTGAAAGCGCGGCACGCCCTTGCCTTCCGTTTGTAATTCCTGGGCCAACTTTTCGAAAGGAAGGTCCTGGTTTGTTTGCGAGTCGAGCGACATTTCGGCGACCTGTTTCAATAGGTCACGGAAGCTGAGATCGACGGCGAGCCTCGTTCGCAGCAACACAGTATTTGCGAACAACCCGATGAGGTTCACGATTTCAGGCCGGTTGCGGTTAGCGATAACGGAGCCAACAACGATGTCCGGCTGAGCGGTGTAACGATAGAGCAGTGTATTGAGTGTCGCGAGCAATACGACGAAAAGCGTTGTGTCTTCATCGCGGCTGAGTTTTTTGATCTTCTCCATCAGCTCTCTGGAGAACGTGAAACGGAACTTCTTGCTTTGTCCGCGCACTCCCGTTGTCCGTGGCCGGTCGGTCGGAATATCGAGAGCAACGGGCGCACCGTCCAGCTGTTTGGTCCAGTAAGAAAGCTGCTTCTTCATTTCTTCGCTCTGTAGCCAGTCGTGCTGCCACAAAGCGAAGTCGGGATATTGCACCGGTAGCTCAGGTAAGGACGAATGCTGATCCGCAGCGAAAGCCTGGTAAAGCGTGAGGAGTTCGCCTATGAGCAGCCCCTGCGACCATCGGTCGCAAACGATGTGATGAATCGTAATGAGCAGGACATGCGCATCCGAGCTGAGTCTTACTAAGGTGGCGCGCAACAGCGATTCTTCTGCGAGTTCAAAACGTCGCAGCGGCTCCGCTCCGGCAAGCTGAAGCGACTCTGCTTCTCGCTCCGCTTCAGGCAGATGCGACAGGTCAAGCAACTGTAACTTCGTGGTTTGAGTAGACGACACGAACTGGGCCGGCTGTCCCTCGACGAGCTTAAAGGTTGTGCGCAGAGTCTCGTGACGCTGGACGATTTCATCGACCGCTCGCGCGAGGGCAGCAGCATCGAACAGCCCGTCAATGCGGACCGCGGCGGTCAGGTTTGACCTCGTCCGCGTTGGATCAAGCTGCTCCTGGAACCAGTATCCTTGTTGGGCCAGCGAGAGCGGGATCGGATCAGAATCGCTCCGATCGCGTGGACGAATCCGCATAGGCGCGGAAGAGCCGCCCGCGGGCTTCAGCTTCTCCAGGTGCTGTTTGAGTAACTCAAGCTGGGCCGGAGACAATCCGGTAATAGCATCCATCAACTCACTCATCTGATTTCTCGCTGCTCCTGCGCCTTAGCTAGGATTTGCCTCAAAGTCTGTAGTTGAGGTCAGTACCACCTGCGGTAGCGGGTGGGTGCGCAGCCGTCTGGCGGCCGCTGATGGGCTACGCACCCACCCGCTACCGCAGGTGGTACTGACCTCTTCCAACAAAGCGCTTAAGCTCGTCCATTAGTGTTTTTCAAACACGAGTATGTCCTGGTAAAAAACGCCCGGCACTTCTTTCCAATTACCCACGTAGGTCTCGACCAGCGAGAGTCGCGTGGAGTCGAGCATCGTTTGAATTCCCGCCGGCGTTACGCCAATGGTTTCCTCGGGCTTCGCGGCCCAGTCCGGATGAAACCAGTTTTTGGATTGGGAAGAAGGAGTATTGAAGATGCGCGAATTCTGGTAACTGTTGTTGTACCTTCCCATCTTATCGGCCCAGGTGTTTACGGAAGAATGGTAAAGGTCGTCGAGGAGATAAAAAGTTACGATGGCCTTTCCGCCCGGCTTCAACACCCGATCGATCTCACGGAAATAGAAGATCGCATCGTCCTCATTCATGTGAGTCCAAACAGAGAGAGCGGTGACGACGTCTGCGCTTGCATCCGCGACTTCCCATTTCACTTTGCCGGCACTTTGATCGGGCGCGAACACTTGATTGCTCGCGTCGAGGTGGATGAATGAAAAGTTTTTGTTCGGATAGTGTTGCCGGCAGAAATCAATATCTGATCGCTTGACGTCGATGCCGGTGTAGTGGCCCTTGTCGCCGAGAAACGGCTGGCTTGCAATCGCCATGATGCCGGTGCCGCAGCCTACATCCAGAACGTCATTGTCAGTGTCCTTTTTCAGATTGGTGCGCAAAAGGGTCTGAAAAATACCCACCAGATAACACCACTCTCCATAAGAAGGTCTGCCGGGCGCGCTCCTTTCGCTTAAACCCGGCATCAGCCCCAGGTTTCGCGTCCTTCGGATCATCTTCTTGTCGTAGTGAAGATATAGCCGGTCGAGTGTCTTATAAGCCCGCAGTGGAAATCGAATTTTCATCGTTATCGTCTTCCTCCTGCCACGTGTTTGAGTCTGCGGCCGGCCACTCGCTGGGCCATAATCAACAACGGATCGGTACATTGATATCGATTGCGCTTTTCCGTTGCTGACATGAAATATTTCGCGAGTAAGTGGATCTCAGTACAGCCGGCGATGAAGCCGTCAACACGGTATTTCACGAATAGTTCTTCCAGCGCTGCGGAGATGGAATCAAGATCGCGATTTCTTTTGATCTCGTAAATCAAAGTGTGAATGCGTTGTTGATCGTCTGCTTCAGGCATCACGATGTATTGAGCAGCACGCTGCCACGCGGGGTGACGCTCGAAGACACCGAGTTGCCGCACTCCGTTTGAGCAGAGCATCAACTGCTTCGTCCGCATCTCACTCACGGCCTCCATGATCGGATCCAACAGGGACAACACTTTCTCTCTGAGGTGTTCGGGAAGCTCTGGCAGCAAGTGGTGGATCGTGATGCAGCAGATGATCACTTCAGACACGTTTCTTTCGCGCAATAACTCCAAAGCACCAACCAGTCGCTTCAGTAAGTGTTCGTAAGAACCACTGAGCAGCGTTTCGGTGCGGTCCGGGAAGGCGGGGTCGGAATACATAAGGACTGCGGGCGATCGCTGTTCACCCGTACCCACGCTGTATTCGTAAATCGTTTTTACAAACTCAGCCGACGCGAGCGGTCCCAATCCTCCCAACACACCCAGAAGGTATTGCTGCTCGGCGTCAACATCCGGCATTGATTCTTTAGTAAGTAAAGCACTCATAAATCTGGTGATGTCTGAATTTGAAATTCTCTGCGTCCTCTGCGTATCTCAGCGTTCTCTGCGTTGAAATAACCCATTAACGCAGAGAATGCTGAGATACGCAGAGGACGCAGAGATATACCTACGAGGGCATCTCTGGTCTGCGATTCTTGAGTTGTAAGGCGCGCAACGCGAGGATTGAGCGCTTTTGGGGGGAGAGATTATTCAACTTCGCCACTGCCTCAGTCTCCGGCAACACTTCATTAACTCCAGCAGCAGGCGGCACGAGCTTGAGCAGGAAATTGTCCCAGGGGACACTTCCGATTTCAGACACGAATTTCAGCGCCGCAGCGCGCGAGGCGTTCGACGTAGCTTCGTAGTGATGTCGATCTGAAGTGAGTGAGACTAATGCGTCAACCCACGGATCGATATCCTGCGGGGGAATTACGGCGATGGGACAGTTGCGTTCATCAAAACGCTCTTCGTAACGAACGAATGGACGAACCGGCAGCACGTAATCTACACCGAGTTTCGATTCGGGCAGACCACCGACGTTACTGGCCATGACCGGAATACCACGCAGCATGGCTTCGATGACGATGTTGCAGAACGCTTCGTTACACATTGATGGCGTTAGAAGCACGCGAGTCCGGGCGAAGATCTCATCGATATCATCGACCGGATCAAGGAACGTGATGTTGGGCAACGCCGCCAGTGCCTCTCTATCAGAATTGTTCGTGGCCCACGTCGGCACTGCCGCGAACTTGATCGACGGAAGCCGCCGTGCGAGTTCTAAAAGGATGTCGATCCCCTTTATGGCTGACGGGTTCACGAGGGTAACGAATTCATTTTCAAAAGAACCGAGATAGGGGAAGGGACCCGAGCCGTAGACTGGAAAGTGAATGACATCCGAATCGAGACCCGCCCACTGCTGTATGTACCGCCGGAGAAAATCACTGATGCTGATGATGTAACTCGTGCGGCGGACGAGCTCGGTACTAGCTTCACTGGCGAAGATACAGCCTGGTCCAAACGGCAGGTCCCACGCTGCCACTACGAGATAAATGACGCGTCCCGGTGCTTCCCTTAGAGCAGTTTCGAGCTGAAGCTGTCCGGGATCTTGTGACGGCACGATGATCCACTCCGGCTCGAATTCGCGGATTTGTTCGACGGCGTAGGATCGCATCCGCGTAACGTCGGTGACCGCGTGTATTTCCACGCCTCGTTGCTGAAAAACATCTGCCTCAGGCGATGAGTGACTGACGCTGATTTGATGTTTAGCGAGCTCTTTGCGAAACGCATCGTGATCTTGCGGACCGTAGCTGCCCAACGCCGGCACGATCATGCGACAGGTGTGTCGGCGCTGCGCCAATCCTTCCATCAGCAGGCGCGTAGTGGTGTTCGCACCGCCGAGCGAAGGCACGTAAAGCATATTTTGGATCAGGAGCAGTTTCATGTGTCTTAATTTCATCTCTGCGTGTTCTCTGCGTCTCTGCGGTGAGATTGTTTTTCAGATAAGTTCACCGCTGAGGCGCAGAGGACGCAGAGAACACGCAGAGACCTTGCACTAATGTTCTGTTTGAAAAGCGAGCGCTTCCTGCTCATCGTCGACGACTTCGTGTGTCTGAATAAAACCCTTTTCGATGAGATAGTCCATAATCCGCTCTACGTTTTCATCAGCCGAATAGTTAACCGTGTCGAGTTCGATTTCGGGGTTCAAGGGGGACTCGTAAGGATCGTCAACGCCGGTGAACTGTTTGAGATGTCCAGCGCGCGCTTTCTTATACATACCTTTTTCGTCACGCTGTTCACACACCTCGAGCGGAGTGTTGACGAAGATCTCGATGAATTGATCCGACCCGACCATTGAACGGCACTCGTTGCGCGTCGCACGATACGGACTGATTGCCGCACAGATGACGCCGCCATGGTGACGAACGAGCTCCGCGGCGACGAAGCCGATACGGCGAATATTGGTATCGCGATCCTCTTTACTGAAGCTGAGTCCTTTCGAGAGATGTGTGCGCACCACGTCGCCGTCAAGCAGTGTTACCTGCCGGCCGTGTTCGAGCAGCCTGATCGCAAGGATGTCTGCGGTCGTGGATTTACCCGCGCCGCTCAAGCCTGTAAACCACAGGCAGAATCCTATCCGGTGTCGCGGCGGGTGCGCTTGCGCAAGGATGTCGGCCACTTCCGGACGCGTGAACCAGGACGGCAGTTGGCGACCGCGTCGCAGGTATTGCTCACGCACTTTCGTTCCCGATAGTGAGTAGTATCGTTTCCCGCTGGGGATCCGATGGCGCTCCTCGAAGCGATCTTCATCGGGCATGTAGAGCAACTCGGAGAACTGCACCGCACGGACACCAGTTTCTTCACTGTGGCGCGTGACGAGTTCCTGTGCGTCGAAAGTGCCATAGAAGGGTTGGCCTTTGGAATCTGATCCAGGACTGGCGTGGTCGCGTCCAACGATCAGGTGATTAGCACCGAAATTGCGGCGAATGATCGCATGCCACAGCGCTTCGCGTGGGCCGGCCATGCGCATCGCGAGAGGCAGCAACGCCAGAATCATACGATTCGGATCGTAGTAACGCTCGGCGAGCACCTTGTAGGAACGAACGCGCGTGAAATGGTCAATATCACCGGGCTTCGTCATTCCAACTACCGGATGCAACAGCAGCGTACCGTCAACTTCAGCGGCGGCCCATCTTGTCAATTCTTCATGGGCTCGATGCAACGGGTTGCGTGTCTGAAAGGCTACGACATTCGCATGGCCCAGGTTGTTGAGCTCCTCACGAACCTGCGTGGGCGTCAAGCGATGCGCGCGAAAATCGTAATGACGAGGCAAACTGATGACGCGTAAGTGTCCGGAAGCGTAGAACTCGCCCCACGAATTCATCTCGGCTACAAGCGGATGTCGTGAGTCGAGTGTGCCGTAGGTCAACTGTGCTTCAGTTTCAAGGTTCCACCGGAAGAGTTCTTCCACGCGCATGACCGCGAGCGTGTTGTTATGTTGATCGACGAGGGCGACTTCGCCGTCGAGTTTGATTGAATCTTCATCTCTGACGGGAAGCGTGATGGGCAATGGAAAGAGAGTGCCGTCCGCGAGACGCATTTCTTTAATGACGCGTTCGTAATCGGCCTGTCTCATAAACCGGTCGAGCGGCGAAAAGGCGCCGGTGCTGAGCAGTTCCAAATCGCAGACGCTGCGCGGCGAGAGTTGCAGCCGTGGCAGGGTTGCGGCATGCGCGCGCAGTTCCGCCTGTTCTTCCGGGGAAACCTGTAGGTTTACCAACTTCCCACCATAAGGCGGAATCAAGCTGGTGCTGTGGTCGTTCATATCGTTTACAAAACTCCTGTATTAATTGTGAATCTGACGGTTTAGTTTTAAGTACAAACTCCAAAGAGCGAGGCCGGCATCGCCTACGCGCTGGCCTTGCACCCAGTTGTTATATTTTTTGAGCTTATTCAACTCCTCATGAAACGACTCGTCCTGCTCGGACAAAAGCCGCTCAAACTTCTTTTTGGCGAAACGGTACAACTCGACGTCCAGTGCGTTCGTCTGCTCGATGAGCTTTATCGTGGCCTCAGGAATCTTCTCTTTCACTGGTTTGTTCTTTTGCACATTCCGCCTGCTGTAGAGCGGGTAGCTCCAGCCGAAATGTTTCTTCATGAGCATGATGGTCTCGTCAAAGCGCTCGGTTAATCCTGCGACCGCGTACTGGCGTATCAGATTGAGCTTGGCCGTCTCCAGCATCTTCTCGGTGCACTTTCCATAAGGCACGCCTTCGACACCGGAAATTTGCCGCGTCTGGATGTTGTCAAACTCCGTGCTCAGCCCGGCGGTGACAAACTCTTCGAGGCGCATCCGGTTAGCGAGCACGATGTTGTGTAGATAATGGCCGGGCTGCTTGATGATGTAGTAGTAATATGAAACGACCCTTTCGACTGGATCCCGGAACAGAGCGATGTAGGTGTAACGATCGTAATATTTATGAAGACCATAGCTCATGTGTCCCTGCAAGACTTTGAGCCCGTTACGCTTCTCTTCGGGGAGCTGCATGAATTCTTCGAGCGCCTCGCTGGTGGTCCCGAACTTCTCGCGCACGTAAAAATAGAATTGCTGGTCGGGCCTGTATTGCCGTTCCAGGATCGTGATCAGCGTCGTGCCGGCACTGCGCGGCACGTGCGTGAAGATGATCGGAAACTGATCGAAACCGTTTGACATCTCTTCAACCGCGAGCGAACACAGCACGCAACTTCGTGAGCACACCGGTTGGGCGGCCCTCGTCGTCAGTCACGCCTTCGAAGTTCTCTGCGCCGATGCGATACAGCAGGCGCGCGACATCTGCGGGTGTGTCGCGGAGCAGGTAATGGCCCACGTTATTAATCACGACCAGCCCGACGCGGCGAGCGTATTTGAACCAGTCTTTGTATCGCGTCTGATAGTTGTGCGTGAGCGGATCGCGATCGCCCGTGACGCAGATAAGCGGCGCTTCGAGTTTCACGTACGAACCGTTTTGCATATCGCGCAAAGCGTTGTAGTAGGCGATTACTGCAATGATCGCGTCGTACTTGAAATTGCGTACGAACATGACGAGATCAGCCGGGTCGTCCGGCACGGTTGATCCGAGTCCGCTCACAAACCTGAGAATGGCGTCTTCCGAGCGTGTGTCGATGCCAAGCGTGCTGGGATCGATATAGAGCCGCGCCAGAGCACCGCCCATGCAGACAGCTCTCAAATCGAGTTGCTCTCGTTCCATCGCGCGCGCGAGTTCAAGCGTCAACCCCGAACCGTTTGATTGGCCGTAGAGAATGATCGGAATACGTATCTTCTTGATCTCGCGGAGTAGTTCTTCGGTGAGTTGCTGTAAAAGACCCTGGTAGGTCTCACCGCGGTCGGGTTCTGGACGAGGCTGCGCGACAGCGAAGAACTGATACTCATCGCTCAGTTGCAGCAATGCTTCACACGTGCGCTGATAGACCAGCGGGTCGCCGGCCGAGTGTGGTATCGCCACCACCGCGACTTTCTTCTCGCCGCCTTTCGGCGACAACTCGTAGAGTAGCGAAAGATTTCCATCGCCATTGCGCCGTACGATCTCGGCCAGCCGTTCGATCGTCGGATTGTTGAAGAGGTCCGGCACCAGAAAGCCGCGCCCAAACTTCGAGACCACGCGAATGGCTTTGAACGAATCACCGCCGAGGGCAAAGAAGTCGTCCTTGACCCCCACTCGTTCCAACCGCAACACTTCCTGCCACACCCGCGCCAACTTCTCTTCCACTTCATCTCGCGGCGCAACGTACGTAGTGCGCTGGTCACCATTCTCCACCGCGTCGTGTAACTGCATTAGCGCCTTGCGATCGTGTTTGCCATTCTCATTCAGCGGCAGGCTGGGCAGCACCGTGAAATACGAGGGCACCATGTAGTGCGGCAGCTTCTCACTAACAAAGCTGCGCAGTTCCTCGACCTCAAAGCCATCGTCAGCCGCCAGGTAACAACTGAGATAGCTGTCGCCCGCCGCATCCTGTTTGTCAATCACGATCGCTTCACGCACGCGCCCGTGTTGCATGACCACCGCTTCTATCTCTTCCAACTCGATGCGATAACCACGCACCTTCACCTGGTAGTCTTTGCGACCGGCAAACTCGAGCCGCCCATCGTCCAGATAACGGCCCAGGTCGCCCGTGTGATAGAGCCGCACGCCGCGCTCCGGCCGGAAGGGATCTTCAGTAAACGCGCGGCGCGTTCTTTCTTCGTCGCCCAGATAACCGCGGCCCACCCCAATCCCGGCAATCAGAATCTCGCCTTTCACCC
>Ga0134121_10000156_pt1 | contig 79114 bp, 64 predicted proteins | sample KB301_FD_96463 | JGI IMG/M metagenome (GOLD analysis project Ga0134121, IMG submission 96463) | Terrestrial soil microbial communities without Nitrogen fertilizer from Kellogg Biological Station, Michigan, USA - KB3-0-1 | ecosystem: Environmental > Terrestrial > Soil > Unclassified ...
GCAATTGGCAGTAGGCAATTGGCAAAAAGAAAAACCAGCGCAAGAGCAGATTGCAATCTGTCAAATCGCGAATCCCGATTAAATCGGGAGAACTCGTGATACGTGAATCGTGAATCGTAATAAGTGAATCGTAAACTAAAGATCTACCATCCTCAACTCCTCTTCCATCCTCACACCTTTCTCGGTCATCTTAAGGGTGCATGCTTCAATAGTGCGATCGTGCTCGAAGAATAAAATGTAATTGTTCTCAGCGGCAATTTTGAGAAATACTTCCTTCTCTTCAATGGTAATGAGCGGGCGCACATCATACGCCATCACATACGGAACAGGTATGTGACCTGCGGAAGGAATAAGATCGGCCATGTACACAATCGTATGTTCCTTATAGCGAATCACGGGAAGCATCATTGCCTCTGTATGACCATTCACAAAAATCATGTTGAAGCCGGGGATCACTTCATCTTCTTTCGTCAGCATTTTTAATTGACCACTCTGCTGCAACGGCAAAATATTTTCCTTGAGAAAGGAAGCGCGCTCCCGTGAATTTGGATTTGTTGCCCATTGCCAGTGCTTCTCATTGCAGTAATAAGTTGCATTCGGGAAGGCAGGAAATAATTTATCATCTTCTTTCGCCACCGCTCCGCCACAGTGGTCAAAGTGGAGATGCGTTAAAAATACATCGGTGATATCTTCAAATGAGCAACCATATTTTAACAGGGAGCTTCTCAGAGTTTCATCTCCGAATGGTTCATAATAAGAGAAGAATTTTTCACTCTGCTTATTTCCCAAACCGCAATCAATAAGGATCAGCCGGTTTCCTTCTTCAACCAGCAAACAGCGCATCGCCCAGGAGCACAGGTTGTTTTCGTCCGCAGGATTGAGTTCATTCCAAATTGATTTCGGCACTACGCCGAACATGGCGCCGCCGTCGAGTTTGAAGAAGCCGGTGTCAATGGTGAAGAGTTTCATGCGATGAAAATAGAAAATTGAGAGCAACCTCATTTCGTCATTGCGAGGAAAATTGCGCGAGCTTATGAGAAAGCTTTCCGAAGCAATCCCCACGACTTTGTAATGGATAAATTGAGGAGATTGCTTCCCGAAGAAAGCGGGACAGGTCGTCGCTTCGCTCCTCGCAATGACGATCAATGGGAACCTTACTTCTTCAGCGAATTCTTCACCATCATCATCTTCACAGCAGTGGCTGCAGCTTCCACTCCTTTGTTACCATGTCTTCCTCCTGCGCGATCGCGTGCCTGCTCCACAGTTTCACACGTGAGTACTCCGAAGATGAATGGAATATTGTAACGCAAATTCAAATCCATGATTCCCTTGGCAACAGCCTGCGAGATAAATTCATCATGTCGTGTTTCGCCTTTGATAATACAACCAAGACAAATCACGGCATCCACTTTCTTGTGCTCTACCAGCATTTTCGCTGCCGCTGGTAATTCAAAACTTCCCGGCACGCTGAGTTGAATGATGTTTTTCTTTTTCAGAATTGCTTTCTTCAAAATGCTCATACACCCGTTGAGCAATGCGGAAGTGATTTCACCATTCCATTCAGATGTGATGATGGCAACGCGTGCATCTTTCATTTCAGGAATTGCGTCAAGCTTGACTTCGGAGAGATTTTTTTTCTTGCTTGCAGTAGCGCCTTTGGAAGAAGCCATAAGAGAAGTTTGAGTAGGCTTCAAAGATAGGAAGACGTTCTACTGATCATGTTTGAATGAGAGAATTAAAGATTTGATAACTGAAAAATGATTCTCATTGGAAGTTACCAGTGACGTGTCCATGGAATTCTGATTAAAGTATCCTGCTATTATCCTTTAAATCTTAACTTTGATAGAAACCTTTGTTTATGTGGAAGAATTTCCTTTTTATCACTATCACCCTCTTACTCCTTCTGCATTTTTCTAATTCTTCAGCACAACAGTTTGTCTGGGCCCGGCAAGCGCCTGCGGCATATTATATTCATACAGGAGATGTTGCCAGCGATCGATGGGGCAATATTTATGATGCCGGATACTTCTACGATTCAATATCGTTTTCAACCACTACTCTTCATGCCACTTCCACTGCCAAATCCTTTCTTGCAAAGTACAATGCACTTGGTGAGCTACAATGGGCGAAAGTATTCGACGGGGGATTTGATCAGGAGGATTGTTATTCGCTTGCCTGCGACTCAAGCGGCGATGTTTATATGCATGTGCTATATGAAGGTGCTGTTCACGTGGGCAATTATACATTGATTGCTCCCGATTTCGTATTTTCATTTTACGTAGTCAAGCTTGATTCTAATGGCAGTGTTACATGGGTCAGAGATATTCAACCCGATGAGAGCCAAATGACTTCTACCATTGGTGGCGGACAGATTACTTGTGATAAAGGCGGAAATATTTATTACTGCTGTGGTCTTGCCGGTGAAGCCAACATTAACGGAACATTATATTCCTCGGGTACCACCACCAATGGTTTGTTTGGAAAAATTTCTTACTCCGGTGATTTTGAATGGGTCAATAATATTGATGGCACTGCAAATATTTATCCATCGCATTTATCCTGCGATGCAACAGGCAATGTAATTTTCTGCGGAAACTTCGGACATCCGTCCGTACCTTTTTCCGGGCTTCAGGCAGATTTTCCTGCGCAAACACTATCTTCAATTGCATACGTAGATCTATTTGTTGCCGCCTATGATTCTTCAGGAAATAATTTGTGGACAGGCAGTGATGGAAGTGCCTACTTCGATCGTACCACAGGAATTGGAGCAGACGCTGCAGGGAATGTTTATGTGTCAGGCGCTTTAGGCAGCAATGCTTCTGTTCATAAATTTGATAATAATGGAATACTGGTTTGGAAGGAATTAGTATCATCAAGTTCCTCTTTCGATGATATCGCTGTTCAGAGTGATGGTGACTGTTATCTGATAATTCACGTTTCTTATGACGCTAATTTTGATTTTGATGGACAAACCTATTTTGTTAAGGAAGGATCATCAACTCTGTTCAAGATTTCCAATGCCGGAAACGTGAAGTGGTACAAACCAATTAAGTCTTCATTTCCTCTCTGGAGAACTCGTTTGTCTAAATGCGGTGAGAACGGAGTGGTGCTGAATGGAATCAATGTAAATAGTCTCATGATGCTTGATCGGAATATGCTTTATAACGGGAACGGCGATTATAGCTATTATGCATTTCTGGCACTGCTGTGTGATACCGATTTTACTTCTGCCTCCGGCAATCTTCTTACAGGAATTATTTATGATGATGATAATCTTGACTGCCTGACAGATTCAACTGAAGAGAAATTATCCGGTATGCCTGTAATAGGAATGCCAGGCCCTTTCTTCGCTTCAAGTTCACAAGATGGCAGTTATAAACTTCCTGTGGATGTGGGCAATTATTCTATCACACAACCAACTACTAATTCGCATGCTTACATCATGACTCATATTTGTCCCGTATCCAATCAATATCTTGTATCTGTCGCCGGTACCAATCAAACAATAAGTGGTTATAATTTTGCAAATGATTTTCAGGACTGCACTTTTACCAACCTTGATTTTCCTGGGACATGGTCAACCTGCGGAGTGACCAAGACAACCAATCTTACCTTCTGTAACGCCGGGAGCATTTCGGCACCTCAAACACTTGTAACGTTAACATATCCTGCCCTCTTAATTCCCATTAGTAGTTCACCGCCATGGTTTAGTTACGATCCTGTTGACTCATTAGTAACTTTCGTTTTTGATAATCTTCCTGTTGACACTTGCATAGTGATTCAACTTATTGATAGCATGGCCTGCCATTGTCCGCAGGATGATGGAATGTCATTTTCAACGGTGGCCGCAATTTCACCTTCCAATATTTGTTATCCGGAAGATTCGATTTATAATATACAATACAGAATTGATTATGATTATTGTTTTGGATCAATTTCATCAGAAGCGGATGATCCATCATTCCATGTTTTTCCAAATCCAACGGCGGGTGTTATAAATATCGAAATGAGTTCCGGAGAGAGCGGAACCGTTAATATTCTTGATATATATGGAAAAACAATATGGGCAACCCCAAACAGATCCGGGTCAAAAATACTGAGCCAACTCGATCTTTCTGATTTACCCGATGGATGCTACTTCCTTCGCTTTGAAACTGATTCAATGAGATGGGATGTTAAAGTTATCATTCAGCATTAAGCAACTTGCAGTGATTCAATTCACTCACGTATGAGTGAATGCATATTCAAATGGACTTGTGAAAGCTATTTTAGAAGCGAGCGGAAGTAAAAAATTTCTTCATTCAAATTCTGTCAAAATGTTGGCAAAAGATTTCAAATTCTATTAAAAGTATCTGTTGAAGAAAATGGTGAAGTGCAGGGAAGAGAAATTCTCATGTCTGCTAAATTGGTCCTAAATCCTGGTTAAATAATCACCTCCCGAATGCAGCATATCGGAATATCCGTCGCTCCTTTTAATTCGACGTGAGAATCGGTGGCATCCCACACAGTAGTCTCAACCATGATTGGACCTTCTGTGGTTTCGAAGATCATTTTTACTTTTTGCTTTTCTCCATTGCCGAGTAGCATGGCTTCATCAAGGAGCCTCCGTCTGTCATCAACTTTAATCCCTGTTTCCAGAACTTCGCGATTGAGGAAGTGGTAATGATGTAGTTTTTCTTTGGGAACCAAAGGGATGCTGAAGTTTTCCATGTGAGAATTGGAAAGTGAAGGTACACTTTTCCGGAAAGTACCAGTGAAAGAACCATGGAGGAGCACGTCAATCTATTCTCACAAACTCCGGCTATTTGAAAAGGCAGTATTGAGAAAATAAAATCCTTTAAACTGGCGAAGCACATTTTTACCAGAAATATAAAAGCGTTCATCCACACCTATCGTTTCAATCGTTCTGCGATGCAAAGCGAGCGCATGAAGCGCGGTCATGACCTGGCTTCGCATTCCATCATAGCTTCCATTTACCGAATTTAACTCTCCCCAGTCAATTTCTTAAACTTAGGATTATCTCTCAGTGAAATCCATTGCGGCGACATCTTTAGAAGCGGAATGCTGTTCGTAGTGCCAGAGCTGAATGGCAGTTGCATCAGTTGACCGAGAATTTGAATGGCTTCATCCTGATCGCCCAATAGAGTATGGATGAGCGCCATCTTTTCCAGCGGAACCATCCCGATAAAGATGTCTTTAGCAAGCGGGACCAACTCGCGCGCCTGATTACCGTAATCGAGCGCTTTCTGTCTTTCACCAAGACCTGCGTATGCAATTCCCAATGCACTAAGGATGCGAAAATCATTTGACGCAACACTGAGTTTTTTTGCTTCGAGCACATCACGTGCTTTGGTAAAATATTTTTTCGCCTCTGCAGATTTTCCTTCTGCACGATAAATAATTGCAATGTCAGATGCGAATGATCCTATGACCAATTCGTTTTCCACAATGGTGTCAGGATGCTAAAACAGGTCATGGAGATGTGTTGAGTAATTTCCTCCCAGCACTTCCAGGACGCTATGCATTTCAGCAAATTTGTCCGCTTCGAACATTGGCTCTGCTGCACTTAAAACACTATCCGCTTTTAATAAATCACCCTGCAGCGCTGCAATAGTTAAAGCTTTATACTTATAGTTAACGGCTTCATCAGGAGCCAGCGAAATGAGCTTATCAGTGCATGCGAGTGCTGCTTCTGCATTTCGCATGAACAGGTAGGTTTCAAAGAGGGCGGCCAAGTGCCATACTTCATTAGGATTTCGATCCAGCACTTTCTGAATATCCTCCAGGGCTTCACTCATCTTTCCCTGCCTTTTGTGCACCTCTGACCTTAACAGTGGTGCTTCAGTGTTATTCGGATCTTCCTCAATCGCTTTCCCGAATTCTGCAAGAGCGCTGTTGTAATCACCATCTATTTTGTATCGGTAACTTCCAAGTGCCACATGAACAATTGCCTTATCAATATTCAATGCCAGCAGTGTATCGAGTAATCCTTTTGCCAGAGGAAGGTAAGAATCACTTTCAGCGGCGATGTGATAGTAATACACATCAATATAGAGTGCGATTAAATAAGCATACGGGTCAACAAATTTCGGATCAAGCTTGAAAGCCTCCCTGAACATGCGGTTAGCAAAGGGTACATACTGCATGTCGCCTTCTGACCAAAATTTACCTGCATAGCTTTTACCCCGCAGGTAGTAATCATAAGCCAACATATTATCAGTAGGTTTTTCTCCAATGCGCTTTTTCTCCTCGGTAGTAAGTTTATTGTCAAGCTCACTGGCAATTTGCAGAGCGATTGCACTTTGAATTTCAAACACATCCTTGACTTCACGATTGTAGGTTTTCGCCCAGATGTGCTCGTCCGTTTTCGCATTGATGAGCTGAACGATCACGCGCAATTGATCACCTACTTTCCTCACACTTCCTTCCACCAGCGATTGCACACCCAACTCTGCCCCGATCTGTTTCATTGTTTTCGTCGTGCCTTTGTATTGTGCAGTGGAAGTACGGGAGAGAACTTTTAACCCGCTCATTTTTGACAGCTCCGTTAAAATTTCATCTGTCATACCCTCGGTAAAATATTCATCTTCTTTATTGTCGCTGAGATTTTCAAATGGAAGGACGGCGATGGATTTATCAGTAATGTTGTTTTTGCGATGAAAGAAATTCTGGTAGAGAAGATATCCGCCTGTAAGAATTACCAGCGCCATCAATGATGAAAGGATAATGGTGCGCCGTGAGTTCCTTTTTGAATAATGAGAGAGATCAGAAACTTTTTTCCCTTTCCCCTCTAATTTTTCCTTTGAAGGAACAATTAATCCCGCATTACTAACAGCATAAATTTCAAGGGGCAGCTTCACATTTTTCAATTCAAATGTGCCGAGTGAAACCGCCTCAATGTTATTTTGATTTTTGATCTCGTCGTAAACTTTTGCTGAGATAAAAATTCCTCCTGCTACCGCAAACGATTCAATACGCGATGCGATGTTGACGCCGTCACCATAAATATTTTTTTCATCCACCATCACATCACCCGAATGAATGCCGATGCGCAACGGTACCTGAGGATCATCACGCATGTCTTTCTGTATGGCCATGGCAGACCGGACTGCATCAATGGCGCTGTTGAAGCTGCACAGCGCACCATCGCCGTTGTATTGAATGATGCGACCGTGGTGTGCCATGATCTCACGATCCAGCGCCTTCCGGAATTTCTCCCGGCTTCTCATGGCATGCATTTCATTCTCCTGCATCATGGCTGTGTAGCCCATGATGTCGGCAAACATGATGGCGGTAAGTTGACGCATTTGAATTAAGGAAGGTGATTATGCTGAATCAAAGCTAATAGAATGCATGATAAAGAGATGGAAGTAATCGGGTAATTCTTTCAGTGATAAAATAGTGAGTCTGGTTATAACTTTTAAATTGATGCAGAATGGAAAAGTTAACACATTTGTGAGAGTTAGTAACTGTTGGCGGTAATTTTACAAAACCAACATCATAAGACGGAAAAACAATTTAAATAAGCGATGAAGAAATACTTATTTTATTTTGCACTCACAGGTTGGATACTAGGAATTATAGTTCATTTGCTCTCTCTTGCCGACATTGACGTAACAGAAAAAGTACCTTTTGTTTGGCTTTTACACATTGGAATTTTTGTTGTTTGGATTCCAATAGTTCTGGACTTAAAAAATAACCAGGAACTTCGGGAGTATCAACAATCGCGTTTGCGGAACAGAATGAACCCGGTTGGTTTCTTCAAAATTGTTTTTAAAGACACGCCTGCCTGGATGGCATTAGCAGCAATTGGAGGTTTCTTTTACATGGGAATTAATTTTATGCTTTTTATTGCTTCTCAAAGCGGAGGTCCCGAAATTAAAGATGGCCAATATATTTTAGAAAGCCACGGACAATTTATTAAAACCTTAACAGAACAAGAATATCATCATTACAAAGCAAATGAAGTAAGAGGATTTTCGGGACATTGGATTTTCTTCTATGGCTTTGCGACTGCTGTTTTATATAAGTTCAGTGGACTGACAAAAAATAATGAAAACGGTTAGAAAAAAACAACCGATAACACAAACTTCTCAATGTGAGAACTGAGGTGCTTCATAGAAAAATTTATACAAATCCGAACAGTAATCCTTCGTATGAAAATTAGTGCCTGAAGCATGGCCAATCTGTATTAAAACTTCGCCCCAAAGCTCAAATAACCAGTCCTTCCATCCCCCGGCAAAATTCCCGGACCGGGATATGTGTTAATACGCCGCGTGAAATATTTTTTATCCGTGAGATTATTAATTCCTCCTGTAAGACTGAATTTTCCAAAATCAATTACACCACTTAAATCAAAAATGCCGTAGGCAGGAACAATTCCGGTTATGGCATTTGAAGATGATTCCGCATTGGAGGCATCGCTATAAATTGAGCTTGTGTAACTGTACTGAGCAGTGAGTGAAACTTTCTTATAGCTCCATGTGATTCCTGACCGGCTGATAAGGTCGGGAGCGTTCTCAAGCTTGTTTCCTTTGATGTCAATGTTCTCGCCGTTTGCCACCACATTTCCCTTTATATAAATTGCATGATCGGTAGACGTAGAAGAAAAAATGCTGATGTCTCCGATAGCTGTGCCGCCTGCTAAATTGAGAGGATGAAATTCTACAAACGCTTCCAATCCTTTGGCTTCCGTAGTTCCGGTGTTTGTCCGGTAATTGTAATTGTTCCCTGCTGAATCTTTAAGCGTGATCGTGCCCACACGGTCAGCATAGTAGAGATAATACAAGCCGGCATCGAAGCGAAGAACGTCTTTGATGCTTCCCCGAATGCCGAGGTCGGCCTGATAGCCGTGAGAATCGGTAATGTCAGGATCAACAATATCGAGTGTGGCGGAAGGAACAAGATCAGAATAGAGAATGGGCTTGTATGCCTGTGAAAAATTCGCGTACACATTTAGATGGTTTGAGAAATTATATTGAGCGCCGCACCCTGCCGTGAGAATGTTGCGGACTCTGTCATACGGAACTCCATCAGGCAGATAATTCACCAACCCATCAGAAGTGGTTTTCAAAACGTCCAAGCGGATTCCCGGCGTGATCGAAAAATTTTCTCCGAGGTGAAAAACGTTTTCTGCAAACACGGCATAGTTGAAAGTTGTAAAAACCAAATCAATGGGATAGGCCGAACTTGCTGAATAGGGTGAACTGATTGACAGATCGAAACCGGTTCCTGTTGTTCCAACTCCGCGCTGCTGCCGGTGTGTTTTATTGTCAGAATAGCGGATACCGATGGAAAGCACGCTTGTTTGTTTTAAGAATTTATAGCGCTGAAGTAATCGCGCTTCGCTCGCAAAGCTGTTATAACTATCGAGATCAACTTGCCTTGGCGCGTATTGCAGTGTGGTTGCGTTAATAGTGTCTGCAATGGCCGGTGGAGCGATGAACATCACGCTGTTGCGCTCACCGATCAGGTAATTTGATACCAGTGAAATGGATGTGTTTTCAGTGAGCCTGAGATTCAACGTAAGTGCCGGTATGTTGAAGTTGGGCTGAAAATAATTTCTTGAGCGTGTGCTTTGATATGGGTCTTCATTAAACATGGAATCGGTCAAACCACCGGCAAGCTGATCTACATAGTACATGCGCGAAAACTCAAGCCGCGCTGAAAGCTTTTCTGAAAACCTGTAACCAAGCGAAGCATAATACTGGTAGTTGAAGTACTCGCTGTTAGGGCGATAGCCATCACTACGGCGGTAGTTGAAATAAGAATAGTAATTCCATTTACCAACTGTACCGCCAATAGAATTAAAAGTAGAAATCAATGCATCACTGCCAATGGTTTCTTGTGTGGTGTAAGTAAATTTTTTATTAGCGTCACCTTCCCGCATGATGTAGTTAAGCAAGCCACCGAATTGCGGACCGTATTGGAGTGAAGCACTTCCCCGGATGAATTCGATCTTCTGAACTCCGGCCATAGCTGGAGCGTAGTGCGCTTCAGGATAACCGAACAAATCGGAATTGATGCAATAGCCATCCTGCCGCACATTCATCTCAATGCTGCGATGAGGGTTCAGTCCGCGTGTGGCAACATTCACCTGGTTTCCCGAACCATCAAAATCCCAGATGGTGACGCCGGGAACTTTAGCAAAAATTTGCCTGGTTACTACCTGTGCTATGTTTGAATTTTGCCGGTCCATCTGAATCACATCATTGCGCTTGGCAGCGTAAATCATGGTGCCTTCTGTTTCAGGCATGCGCTTTACGGTGTTTACTTCCTTCTGCCCGATGATCACAGCTTCATCGAGTAAGTGTGCATCGGGCTCCATCACAATCTTAAGTTGCAGCACTTCTGCATCATTCACGGTAATATCTTTTTCAAATTGCTTATAGCCGAGATAAGAACAAACGAGATGATACTTCCCCGGTGTCACTGACTTCAGGAGGAAGACGCCATCAGAAGTAGTGAGCGCGTTGTAACGCGTATCTTTCAAAAAAACTCCGGCAGCGTCGAGTTTCTCTCCACTTGAAGTTGTCACAGTTCCCTTTACCATTGCAGTAGCGGGTTGCGCATTAACCCCGGAATGAGAGAGAACAAAAATTAAAGAGAGGGAGGAAACAAGATGAAATGAAAAGGAGCGGACAGAATATTTCATGTGCCAGGACTAAGATCGTAAAGTTATCGCGCGCGAGGGCATTCAAGAATTCTTGAGAGACGATTAACAGTGGATTAACAGCGAGTGCCTGATGTTTACTGCACAATAGTATCGGAAGTAAAATTCAGTGGCCGGAATTCAAGACTGAAAGAAAAAGGAACTGCGCAAGTGTTCAATGGTGCTGGTATGAACAAAAATGGCGACAAGCATGAGTGCTATCAGCAGATATTTATAATTCTATTTCCCGTATGACCTTCTATTGAACGACGATCTTTTGCCTGTAAATATTCACTCCGTCATCAGCAACCAGGAAATACAATCCAGCTTCCCGCATATCGGATGCTTTCAAATCAAACTTGTGTGTGCCTTCACCAAGCCATCCGTCGTTGAGCATTTTCGTGGTTCTACCGAGGAGATCAACAATCCGAACATTCACCATTCCCGAAATTTTTTGTTGCAATACCACTAAGGAATTTTCAGAAAGCGGATTTGGAAAAACATTCAGCGTAAACGATACTGCATCCGGGTCATTCATACCAACAGGATGAGTATTGATGTTCACATCATCAATATAAATATTATTGCCTGCCCCGTTGGTGGTGTATTCGAACTTGAATCGAACATTGGAATGCAGCACGGCTGAAGGAAGAAGTACCGATTTATTTTTCCATATTGAACCCCAGGTCGGAACATAACCGGTGCTATAGCATCCCGCTGCAGCAAGATCAATTGCTGAAATGGTTGTGCGCAGTGACCAGGTTTTACCACAATCAAGAGAAGAATAAATTCTCAGGTCATCATTAATATCGTCTACATGAGCGGAAGCCGTGGCACAACTGTATCTGAAATTCAGATATACCGAACCAACCGCACTCAGGTCAAAGGAAGGGGAGATCAGGTTGTCTTTATCGCCATTCATGTTGTGAAAATTATTCAAGCGGGCACTCGATGAACTGTTGTATCCTGCATCTGAAACCCGGTTCCATTGGGCAGAATTTCCTTCCGGGTTTTGCACGACCCAATCATTTGAAAAAACGTCGGCGTCTTCAAAGGTTTCCCAGTAGCCGATGGTGTATTGGGCCGTCGTATTGTCGCTTACGTAAACATATTTCTCACGGGTTAAAGAACTTGTTCCCGCAGTATTGGATGCACTGAGTGTAACTGTCTTCCATCCCGGACTTGAAAAACTAACCACCGGCGCCTGAAGGGAAGACGTTGCGGGATTACCATCTTGAAACGTCCACGTTCTGCTATCTTCTGCTCCGCTCCATGATGCATCGTAAAAAGTTATTCCGGCACCAGTGCAAGCCATAACATTGGTAGAATAAAAATCTATGCGTGGGGTACACAGAGGCTCAATGGAATCATTGGTGCCTGTTAATAAAAGATTTTCATCCGTCCATAAATTATTGCGATCTGCGGAAGGAGAATTGAGTATTCCACGCATGACGGCCACTTGTCCCTCCGTAAACATCTTAGAGCAATATGAATACTCCATGAAATTCTGAACATTTTCAATGATGGGTGGATTGCAAATGGAGCCATTGAGATTGCAATACGACCATCCCTTTGTTTCAGGAGTGTCTTCAACGCCATCGTCGCCACATTCTACACCGGGTTGGTTGGTTGATCCCCATGTATGATCAAGATTCATCGTGTGCCCGATCTCATGCGTGAGGGCACGTGAATGAGATGTGTTTGAGGTGCCGATACTTCCAACATAGTCGGAGAGAATGATGACTCCATCATAAGGTGCGCCCCACGGCGGTGAAACTGAACCGGGCAAATAAGCATATCCTGCAACATTATCGGCCATTGTTTTCACCGTCCACACATTCAGGTACCAGTTTCTTGGCCAATCATCGAGCTTAGAACCATCATCTCCAATGTTGGTTGACAGCGAATGAATGTGATTGATACCATTGGTACATTCTCCTCCCGGAGTTTTATTCGCTAAACGGAATTCAACTTTTGCTTTGCCCTTGATGTTTTGGAAGGAAGGCACAATAGCAGTTGTGTCGGCATTGCGCAATTGATAATCTTCATTGATGATGCGCACAGCATCACGAACCTGGGCATCGCTGATGTTTTCAATTCCGTAATCATGAATGATGTGAAATACAATCGGAATCACATAAGTCTGATCATCGCGCAGAGTGGCGGAGTTGGAAGCAATCCAGTCTTTCACGAACTGATCAAGCTTTTGTTCTTCAATTAAAATCTCAGGATGGCTTTGGCGCAGGGCCATCTCTTTTTGAGAAGTGCCGCAATAATCTGTTTGCTGCGCATATAATCCTGTGATGCCAAAAGCGACGCAGAGTAAGAAAAATTTTATGGAGTATTTCATCATTAAACAAGATTTAGTTTGAGAAAGAATTAAAGCCGGACACACGTGTAATGTTAACTGAAGCCATTATCAAAAAAAATTTAGCAGAGGTGGTGGACATTCCATCAAAACAAGAAAAGAACTAGACAAGTTGTACCTCTGACAAATAGAGTCAGCCGTTAAACAATTTTTGTTAAACCGGCTGGCAAATGAAAGATACTCTTCAAATGATTAAACTTTTTGTAAAGATAAATGAAGGAACGGAAATATTACTGTTGCGTCAATATTGTTTTGCATGGTTGCGGTTGTTTGACTTCAGAATGACAATATCAGGTAGAGTAGGTAGAGTATTCTAATGCAGCCGGCAAATTATCCCTGATGCATCAGCAGTGAACTCAGGATCATGAATACAACCCGGGACACAACTAAAAAAAATGACAGCCCTCATGATCACAGTAAAAAAAATATTTTTCGTCCTCATTTATCAAAATCGTAACATTGATTCTGCAAACACTTTAACTTCTATGAAACACAATTTACTCCTCCTGTGCATACTCTCATTGACGGTGAATGCACAACAAAAAAAATCTTCAACCACTTTTGACCCGTCCAATTTCTACAGCATCCGCGATAAGTTCTACGGCCAATTCGATAAGGATGACCTTAAGCCTTCCGCAAATGAAAAAGAAGAACCACAGGACGGCATCCTCGAAAAATTTCATCGCTGGGAATGGCTGATGACACCGAGAACTTTTCCTACCGGAACCCTCCCTGACCCGGCCATCACCTCGAAAGAAATGGCGAAATACAGGCAAGCGCATCCTGAAATGAACACGATGCGCAACTCTAACTGGTTTCCTATCGGCACAGCGGTAGTACCCGCAAATGGCGGAGGTGCCGGAAGAATAAATGCAGTGCGCTTTGATCCCAATACCAGTGACATCATCTATCTCGGAACTGCCGGTGGAGGCGTTTGGAAGAGTACCACTAATGGAAGCTGGCAGCCGCTCTCCGATTTTCTTCCCGTCACGAGCATCGCAGATGTTGCGATTGATCCCACAAACACCAATACCATTTATGCTGCTACAGGAGATGGTTACGGTTATGAACTTAATTGGCAAAGTGACAATGATTTCTGGGGTGGTACTTATACAGCAGGAGTTTTTAAGTCCATTGATGGCGGAGGCACATGGTCACCCACGGGTTTAAGCTTTGAGCAGAGCAATCTTGAAATTGTTCAGCGGCTTGTTATTCATCCCACAAATCCCAATAAACTTCTTGCTGCTACCCGAGCCGGAATTTATTACACCGGTGATGCAGGAGTAACATGGTCCCTGGTAGATTCAACACACTGCTACGATTTTGCTTTCAATACCGCTCATCCCGATACAGTGTACACAGCAGGAAACAAAGATTTGCTCTGGTCAACAGATGGCGGAGCGACGTGGAGCATTCTCTATGACAATGTTATTGGCCAGGGAAGAGTTTCGATTGAAACATCAGCAGCTAATCCGGATGTGATCTACCTCCTCAATGAAGGCGGAAGCTTCAAGCGATCTTCAGATGGCGGCTTAACATGGCAGAATAAACAAACGCCGACGGCAGGTTTCTATGGCTATTACGATTCTGACTTTGATGTTTCCTCAGCCAATGAGAATTATTTAATCGCCGGTGGCATCTACACGGCCATTTCGAATAACGGCGGCACCTCCTGGCAAACGGCCTCTGTCAACGCTCCTTACACGGCCAGTGATTATGTGCATGCTGATGGCCATTGCGTGCGTTTTCTTCCCGGAAGCACTGATGTAATTTTCTCCGGCAATGATGGAGGGATTTTTAAATCTGTTGACTTTGGTACTAACTGGACTGACCTTAGCAATGGACTCATGATCGGGCAGGCATACCGCATGAGTTCTTCTGAAACAAATCCCGATGTGATGTATTCAGGATGGCAGGATAACGGAAGCAACAAATGGGATGGCACTAACTGGGCCATGGTAAATGGCCCTTCTGATGGAATGGGAACGCGTGTGGATTATACAGATGAAAACATTGCATACATTGAAACTCAGTACGGCGGATTATATAAAACCACCAATGGCGGACTGACATGGGCATGGGTATCTCCTGCCGGCGGCGATTGGATCACCCCGTTCATTATTGATCCGGTTGATCATAACACCCTGTATTATGGCGGCTCCTATGAAGTTTATAAAACCACTAACGGCGGAAGTAGCTGGACTTCTCTGAATGCAAATCTTGGCGGCTCTTGTTTTTGGGTGGAAGCTGCAGCTTCAGACAACAATTATGTTTATGCCTGCGCCCTGAATAAAATCAAGCGCTCGTCGGATGCCGGCGGCTCATGGACTGATGTTACAGGTACTCTTCCCGTCGGCACCGTGGGAATGAATTACATCGCCATCAATAACAATGATCCCATGAGCTTGTGGGTGGCCTTCAGTGGCTATTCCGATGGCAATAAAGTTTTTCATTCTGAAGATGGCGGAGCAACGTGGACCAATGTATCAGGCACTCTTCCCAATGTGCCGGTGAATACCATCGTGTATGAGAATGATAGTCCGGACGGGCTTTACATTGGAACTGATGTTGGTGTATTTTATCGTGATAACAATCTTGCTGATTGGATTCCGTACATGACCGGCTTACCAAACGTAATGGTGCATGAGCTGGAAATAAATTATGCCGCAGGAAAATTAAGAGCGGCAACGTATGGTCGCGGACTTTGGGAATCGGATCTATACTACTATGTTCAATATGTGAATGACATCGGTGTTACGAGTGTGATTTGGCCGACAGCGGATGTATGCACTGACCAGGTGGCGCCGCAGGTGAAAGTGAAAAATTTCGGAAGCGCTCCTGTAACTTCCTTCGACGTGAGCTACTCGATTGACGGAGGATCACCCAACATCAGCAACTGGAACGTCACGATTGCTCCCAATGGTTATACTATTCTTACACTGCCTCCAACGAATGTTCCCGGTGCGGGGGTACACACATTAACGGTGACTACTGAAAATCCCAATGGCATCAGTGACAACAACCTCGTGAATGATGCCGACACGGTCACATTCAACTCTGTTGCAGCCGGAATGCCGCTGCCATTCCAGGAAGGATTTGAATCATCCCTGATGCCGCCGCCAAACTGGACGGTGGAGAATGATAATCACCTGTGGTCAGATACGATTGCTGTTGGCGGCTTTGGGAATTCTGTTTACAGTGCCAAGGGAAATTGCCATGATGTAGTTCTCGGTACCGATGCGCTCACTACCCCGTATCTCGATTTCAGCGGGGCTGCACCTCCGTTGCATTTCACATTCGATTGGGCACATGCCAATCACGGCCCTTATCGTGCAGACACCCTGAGAATTCAAATCTCCACTGACTGCGGCTTCACCTGGACCGATTTGTTTTATAAAGGTGGTGATAGCCTTGCAAGTGTTCCCTACCAGACACCTCCTTACATTCCTGCTGTGGCTGATTGGAAGTTAGAGAACATTGACCTCACGAGCTACAGTTCGTTTTCTAAAATTCTCATCCGCTTCAAAGTCATTTCTGATCATGGAAATAATTTGTATGTGGATGACATCAACATCTCCAGCACTCCGCTCAATACTGAGACTCCAATTTCTTATGATAAGCTCGTTGTTGTGTATCCGAATCCAACGAATGGGATGTTGAATGTTTTCATTCCAACATCACAGCATGCAACCAGTATTTCGATCTGTAATTTGTTAGGAGAAGAAATGATTTCTTCCGCTGTCACTAACACATCGCAGGTTTCTCTCGATGTTTCATCGCAGGCAAATGGAATGTACTTCGTGAAAGTGATTTCGGAAAAAGGAATGGAGATGGTGCCGTTTGTTTTGCAGCGGTGAGGGAGAATTTGGGGAGCCATTGTTGCGTCCCCTGACCAACAATGAAGGGCAGCATAATGGGACTGTGGTTCATTGGCATCAACTAAAATAAGATTGTAATGCGAAGCTTCAAAGTTTACACAAAGCCAGTCAGCAAGCTCTTGTTTCTAATTTTTATAATTGCAGGAGCGGAAAATTCGTCCGGGCAAAAGATTTCAAATGTTGACTTTGATGATGTTAAGTCAAAAACACAGGATAGCTCGTCCAGTCAATACTATCCGTTGTTACTGGAGAGATTTCGCAATCTTGATTCCACGCTGACAGAATCCGATTATAAATTGATCTACTATGGGAATACATTAGATAGTGCCTATAAACCTTATTGGAAAAGTGACAATGAGAAAGAATTCATGAAGTTATACAATCAAGAGAAATATCAAGAAGCGATTCCGGTTGGAAAGAAGGTATTGGATGAAAACCCGGTAAACCTTAAGATCCTTTTTAAGATCGGTGTTTCTTATAATCAATTGGGTGACAAGCAAACCGCCCAAAGGTATGCACGCATGTATTTTAATACGCTGGAGGTTATTTATAGTAGTGGAGATGGTAAGAGTATACCTACCGCCTATGTAGTGATCAGTGTTCCTGACGAGTATGAAATACTTGACGACCTTGAATTGACTATTACAAGACAGGCTCTTATAGGTTCAACAGACCTATTGACAATTAATACCAAAGGTCAGAAACGCAAAAAGGGAGAAACCAAAATAAAAGAGCTTTACTTTAACGTGAGCAAACCGCTTGACTTCTTGTTAGAGGAGTTTAAAAAAAAGCGATAGAGAAAGCTGAATATTCTACCGGCTCCCCTGTGTTGTTGGTCAGGGGACGCAACAACGGCTCTCGCTCAGGTCTACCAACAGCGGCAGAAAATCTTGGCGGTGAATTCTTAACCTAATGACATTGGACTTGCGCCCAATGTCATTAAGTTAAGGATTGACCATTAGGGGATTTCTTTTTTCTCATCTTCCGGTTACCACAAACTTTCCCGTCGACCAAATGGTACCCGAGCTATGGAACACATAGAAATAGTAACCAGCTGCCCACGTACTCATGTCAAGATCGGATAACTGCGCCACAATTGCATGAGAATAGATACGCTGCCCAATCCCGTTAAAAATTTCAAGAGTTAATTCCGAAAAATTATTGATGTTACAATTCACGAACGCCTGAGTGTGTGATAAGCACAGCGAAGGATTCAGAAACATGTCACAACTGCAAGCAACTCCTGATATTAAAATGCTGTCGCTTACTACGCCGCACTCCGCCCTTACACTTACACTATACAATCCGGGCTGAGTGACAAAGAATACACTATCATCACTATGGTCTTGCCATTGATAGGTTGCTCCCGGAATTTGTGGAACAGAGAGACGAATGGGATCTTTGGTGAAGCCGGTGCAAATCACCGTGTCATTACCTAAATCAATTGCAGGAAACGAATGAATGCTAATAGTCTTCGTGATTGTGTCAGCACCATTACATCCTGATACAATCAGCGTTACCATGAAATCTCCATTTGATGAAAAGATGTGCTGTGGACACTGCAATGAACTGAAATTGTTCGCACCGGATGCTTCATCACCGAAATTCCATTGGCAGCATGATACTTCTTCCGCAGAAAAAAAAGTTGGGGCATTAAGACAAAAGTTTGAAGAGGTGAAATCCGCAACTATTTGCTGAGAAGGATTACGGTAAGCTTCGAAGATCATTAGGTTTGCACGAATAGGTACCGACAGTGAATCCGCGAAGGATTTGCTTCCGCTGCAGAAATTGTAATCAAAGATTCCTTCAACACTGCCGTTGGCGATTAAACCACTGAAATAAACGTGACCGATCAGCGGATCCACTGCTGCATTGAAAAAAAGAACTGCATCGAAGTAATCAGTGAGAAAAATCTTTGATCCGGTAGCAGGATTGATTTGAATGATCCTGTTGTGCCATAGATCAGACTGATTCGGGCCATTAAAATATGCCTCATCGCCATAAATCTTTTGCGTACAGTAATCATAGCACAAAGCCAGCGAGCTATTTTCATACATCAGAGGTACAGAACTTCTGCTTACAGTTAAAGAATTCAGGTCAGCACAATAGACAATAATGTTGTGGCTGCCGGAATATGTGTAACAATAAATTTTTTTTTCAAAAACGTCGAACCCCTGGTGAATGCCGTAGATATAGCCGGTGTCCACAAAAAGTATTGGCGTGATTGTTCCTGTTGAAATATCAATTTCTGCTATGAAAACTGAATCGTGTGAGGAGTAGGTATCGTTTTCAAAAAGAGTATAGAGTTTTTTGTCGGCCCAATCATATTGCATCATGGGTCTGTTATATGTATAAGAATAGATGTAGGGATACGATTCCAGAACAACTGTGCTTATCACCTCTGCTGTAAACAAATCAATGCGGTATAACACGACCTTGTTGTTTTCACCTACCACACCATAAAGTTCATGAGCATCTTCGTCAATTGTCTGTGGGCCGAAAGGAAATTGCCTCGGTCCGTAGCCAATCGTGTCGAGTAAAATTGTTTCGCCAGTTCCGGGAATATATTGAGTCAATCCCCACATCACTGAATCTGTTATTGGCTGAGTATTGAATTCCTCCAAACCAAAAAGACCTGCATTGATGTTCTGTGAAAATGCATTGAGTGTAAGTGAAAGCAGAATTGCCGGGAGCAGGTATTTCATTCCTTCCAAACCTACTCGAAATTTTTTTATCGGCAGGCATCTCAACGTAGCTCTACTCGCCGATTGTTTACATAAATTTTCCTTCCTACTCCACCACTCTACTCACTACGATACTCCAATAAAATTCTCCTTTATGATTTTTTAACTTTTATTCCCTTTGATTAACAGATAACTTCGTCGTATTCGAAACAAGGATTAACTCATCGCTAATCAAAACATCCACTATGCAATCAACTTTACTCGGAAGTTTAACCACACTTGTTTTCCTGTTGTGTTCTGCATTTCAAACCTTTGCGCAAGCGTGGTCTCCGCAAGTATCGGGAACGAGCGCTCTCCTGAGCGAGGTAACTTTCATCAATGATTCAACCGGCTGGGTAGTTGGTAACGGAGGCACCCTCCTGCATACTACCGATGGCGGAAATAACTGGCAGCCCCAGGATGCAGGTACCATTGAGTGGCTGCGGGCAATTGACATGATAAGTGAAACAGAAGGATGGATCGTCGGGCACAACGGAACCATACTTCATACATCGGATGGCGGAGATAACTGGACATCGCTGTCAGCAGGTACCACGGAAGAATTCCGCGATGTCTTTTTCATTGATGCTTCAACGGGATGGATCACCGGTGTAAATGCCATTATTGAAAACACGGTGGACGCTGGAATTTACTTTACCGATCAGACAGAAATTTCCAATCCTGAATTATCTTCTATATGGTTTACGGATGCAAACAATGGCTGGGCAGCCGGCTACGATGGTTTGATTATTCATACCACCAATGGCGGCTCATCATGGAGTACGCAAAGTGATGGGGTGTTTGATTGGGTGGAAGGATTATTTTTTTTCGATGCTCAAAACGGATGGGCAGCCTGCTCCAATGGACAGCTCCTGAAAACTACTGACGGCGGAAATAACTGGACGCTGATGACGTCGGGTGTTTCAACAGATTTGTACGATATTCATTTCACTGATGCATTGCACGGAATTGCCGCCGGCGCAGGCGGAGTTATTATCTCCACGAATGACGGAGGAAATAGCTGGACTCCTCAAAACTCAGGCACAAGCGAATACTTATACAGCATTCAAATAAATCCTTCAGGACAGGGCTGGGCTATAGGTTGGGCGGGAACAATCATTCATACGAGTTCGGGTGCCACAGGTATCAGCACAGCCTCATCCAATTTATTTTCTCTGTATCCGCAACCGACGTCTTCAAATATCATTTTGAATTTACCACCCGGTCATGAACTGGTTTCTTGTTTCATGGAAGACATCAGTGGAAGAATCGTTTCAGAAAAAATATTTATTCCACAGTCAACAACTAAATACGAGCTGCCCCTTTCGCAGTTCTCAGCCGGCGTTTATTTTTTACGCTGGCAATCCGGCCTGCAATCCGGGGCTGAAAGAATATTGGTTGAGTGAAAGGACATTGAAGAAATATTTTCGTGGCCTTACAGCAGGCCGGTGAGTCTGTTCATCTGATCCCTTTTCAAGTGCCATATAAATTCAACCGTACTTTGCAGTACGATGTCATTGAAAAAGGAAAGTCACCTCTATTCATTTCTCTACATGAAGTGCCCGCATTGCCATCACGGCGATATGTTCACCAATAAAAACCCTTACGCACTTAGCGAGTTGAGCCACATGCCGCAAAGTTGCCCTGTCTGTGGTCAGCCTTATGTTCTTGAAACCGGTTTTTACTGGGGAGCCATGTACATGTCCTACGGATTAACAATTATTTTTTCAGCAATCAATGTCGCATTGATCTGGGCGATCTTCGGGTTCCATCTTTATTTTGTCGTCTTTGGAAATGCGATTCTGCTGCTGTTGATGTTCCCGTTATTTTTCCGGTACTCGAGAGTTATATGGCTGCAATTGAATGTCCCGTTCAGCCGCGAGGCATTCGAAAAAGCGGAGTTGCCGATCAAGTAAATGAATTCACTTCCTTTATTGAAGTTGCTCCTGTCTTGTGTGAATCCCGCAATGCTGCGAGATCAGAGGACGGCATGGAAATTTATCGCGACCGGATTTTTTTTGGTTTTGCCTGCTGCAAAAAAAACGGAGCGATTGCTCACCCCGTTTTTTTTCATTAGACCTCTTCAGAAAATAACCTTTCGACAGGCTCTCGCTGCACCTCTAACTCCTGAAGGAGAACCCCTCTCGCTTGACGAGTGCGAGGCTCTCCCCTTTAGGGGTCGGGGGTTGCGGAGAGGGTTGTCATTAGAAGCACAAACTATTTTCAATCGAGTTCTTTGGCAATGTCATTCACCCTCGCTGCACCTCTAACTCCTGAAGGAGAACCCCGCTCGCTTAACGAGTGCGAGGCTCTCCCCTTTAGGGGTCGGGGGTTGCGGGGATGGTTGTCATTAGAAGCTTGTCGAAAACTTCTTCGATTCACAATTAATGTATTTTCCGAAGAGTTCCATTAAAAGAAATTAAACGTTATTCCTTTATAAAACGATTTACACTTTGTGTTTTGGTTTGACCATCAAGAATGCGGGCGCAATAAATTCCGGAAGATAATTCCGATACATCCATCCTTAGAAAATTATATCCTGCTTTCAGAGTGTACTGGTTATTGGAAATAATTTGTCCGTTCACGTTCAGCACCTGCAAATCAATGTTCGATGCGTGCGCGGCGTACATCATAATTTCCAATGATTCCTGCGCAGGATTAGGATAGAGCTTGCAGCTAAATGCCTCGTCAGCATCCGGAAAATTCAATCCTGAAATAATGGTAGTGTAGTAATAGAATATCTGCTCCGTATTATCGAATGAAACAGTGGCAGGATTGTAACGCTGCTGCAATTGATAGCTCATGTTATTATTCACGTCATACGTGTAGGTGTAGTTGTATGCCGGAAAATAACCCGAAGCACCATCGCCATTGGAATCAATTCGCTCTATGAGCTGATTCATTCCATTGAACATATAGGCATATTTGGTATCAGTGAGTGAGAAGCTCCCTGAATGCCAGGCACGTCGCTCATAAATTACCACATTGTAATTGGCATCGTACGACAGCGTATCTCTCCAAGCGTTTTTCCAGGTGCTGCCATTCCATGTTTGCTGAATGTTTTGCGTTTCATAATTGGAGGAGTCGTAAGAGGTGATATACTTATATACAGGCGCACCCCCAATGGAATCAATTTCCCCGATACGATTATTATTTGCATCATAAGAGAAAGCAAATTTTGAAAGCTCATCCCATGAGACTCCGTTCCAGCTTAGCTGAGTTTGCAGGATCAAATTGAAGCTGGTATCATAGGCATATAATACCTGGCTTGCGTTTTTCCAATAGCTCGAATCCCAAATGTAAAAAGTAGACGATAGCACATTATTGTTCGCATCAAACGTGTTTACAGTCAACTGCTGGGCAAGCCAGACTAAATTGGAATTGTCCCAAAATGAAAGCATGACAGTATCATTATTATACTGCGCATCATAACCATAGTAATAAGCAAGATAATTGATCCAGCCGCTGTCAACATCGTGAATGAGCTTGACATAACGGTTGAGCGAAGAGTCAGAGTCAAGGTTGTAGAGATATTGAGCTGAGTCAGCTACATTGAACACTGCCCCCGGCAGATCGAATGTATCCCGGCGGGTTCCGCTAAGAAAGTAAGTCATGTCGCGTAATTTGGACTGAGCTAAACATTTATTGAATTGTCCATGATCAAGTGAAGGGTGGTTATGCAACCAATCATTGTAGCCGGAATGATGAGGCTGTTGCGCCATTAAAGAAACCGGGAAAAGAAAAAGGAGAAGGAGAATTTTGTTTTTCATTGAGTTGAATTTTTTTAGTTTGGAAAAAAATGCAAATGAGGCGCACCGGAGTGCGCCTCATTTTACTTGTCATTCGTCTTATTAATCATTCTTCATCAAATGCTACTTGTTAAGGATGATGTTCTGAGTAAGTTGATTTGTTCCATCAGATATAACTGCATGGTACATTCCCGAAGGAAGACTGCCGAGGTTCATGTTAATCGAAGCGTCTGTCGAAGCGTTCGCCAAACTGTAGACTACTTCACCAAGAACATTCGACACTTTCACAGATACCAGGGAGCCGGATGCAAATCCATTCAAGTCAATTTTGAATTGCCCGGTTGATGGATTCGGGTAAATATTCAGCACTGGCCCGCTGCTGCTGTTTTCGCCGGACAAACGTGCAGTTGTGGCGCAGGTTAGAGCAGTAGAAACACCGGTGTTTCCGCTTGTGCAGGTTCCCCGGAGTTGAAAATCATACTGAGTATTCGATAGCAACCCGGTGATGGTGGTGCTGGTACCATTTCCAACATTGATGTAAGCTCCATAAGTTGAAACAGTATGTTTCTTATAACGGATTTGGTATCCGGTAACATGTCCTGCTAAATTGCCGGACCAAAAGACCGTAATGCTCGTAGAAGTAGCGTTGCAACCGGTAAGAATAGGAAGTTCACTTTTCACACTGTATTTCTTCGGAGTAACACTGCAATTCTTGCCGGCGTCAGAAACAGTAACAGTATATGAACCCTTGGCAACTGAGCTAATGTCCTGAGTAGTTGCTCCGTTAGACCATGAATAAGAATATGGAGTAGTTCCACCACTTACGCTTATATCAACAGCACCTGTATTAGGACAAATTGCGTCCGTGATTAAGGTGGTGGTTACCGTAGGTGTAAAATTTATCTTTACGGTGTAGGTAGCATTTACAGGATCAAAGTTTGTCCAGTCACCGGCCCAATTATCTCCTGCGGGATTGAAAGCGCCCACATAAGAAACCGATGTCCAGAAACCACCTGAGTATAGTGAAGTGTTACTTGACGGCAAAGGATTGCCCGCAGCAGGAACGAAATCGTCGGGAGACGAAGCCGGAAAATCAGGATCTGTAAGAACACCACTGTAGGTCGTACTTAAAACGTTGCCATTACCCTCGATGTTAGTGCGTGCAGTCGCAGTATCACCATTGGCAAGATCCGGTTGAGGGTTGGTCCAGCCGGCAAACTTGATATACTTTCCTGTTGCTTGCTCGAGATAATTATTATTCAATAAAGAGGAACCTTGACAATTAAAAATTGACTTTGAGCCGTCAACCAAAATTCCAAGAGGGAAGCCCATCATAATTGAGTTGTTGATGTGGATGTTCGAATTGCGGCGTATGTGTGCGCTTTCATTGAAGAGAGGATTGGTAGGTCCGTTGTTTGACGAACCGCCTAAAGCAGTCACGTTTTGGAAAATAGCGCTCGTCTGCGGAGTGTTCGTTGTCCCTGTCGGGTCGTTATCTGATTCAAAAGATTTTGAACCTGAAACATCGGCCACTGAAGGATCTCGCATGCCAAGAGCAAACTGGATTTTGCCCGAGTAACCGTTGTCAGTATCAAAGTCATCATCAATACCGTCATAAGCAATGAGGTACTTGCAGTTTACAGTTCCGCCAAACCATTCGTAAGAGTCATCATTCGAATAACTGACCTGAATGTGATCAATGGTTGTTCCGCTTCCTACACCGCCGAAGGTGAGACCGTTGATTTCATTGTTGGGCGAAAGTGCAATTCCTGCAAACTCAATTCTCACATATTGTAGCGTTCCGGAGTTATCGGCATCATTGGGGGACGCACCACCACCGTAAAGCGTGTTAGGGTTAGGAGTAATGCCCTCAATATGACCGGTATCACCCGGCCAATTCACGTTCGCATAGCCAAGAAGAATCAAGCCGCCCCAATCGCCACGGGCACGATGACCTGCAGACTTTGCCGACGTGAAAACGATCGGTTTGCAAGCTGTTCCAATAGCCATAATTTTTGCTCCCCGCGTTACAACAAGACTTCCTTTTGTTGCGCTGTCACCCTGAATCCACGTTCCGGCCTCAATGGTGAGTGTGGCATTGTTTGTTACATAAATGATACCCGTGATAACATATTTGTTCTTTGCCTGCCAGGTGGTGCTGACGGAAACGTTGCTGTTCACCACAATGGTTGATGCAAGCGTTTTCACGATGTTGAATGCCACCACCAGAACAATCAGCGTCGTGATTTTGAGTAAGAGTTTTGTTGACATAATTTTTTTTGTTTTTGGTTTTATGAAGGGGCAAAAGTATCGGGGCACTATTTCGGCAACGTTCATACTGCCTTATGTGATGATGAATGAATGGAGGGAGTGAAAACTGTAAGTTCACATGGGAAGAAAAATTTAACGACGTGTTTCAATTGACTTAATCTTCTGAATACATTCAATAGTGAATGCCTGTTTTCAATAAGAATTCTTTGTGGATCAGATAACGCAGAAAGGTTTCAATGTTAAGTTTTCCTTTTGTGCTTTTATTTCTGCTCACATCTATCTTCCTTTATCACTTCAAATAAAAAACTACACCATGCAACTGAATAAAATTAAGAAGCACACCCTGGCAGCATTCGCCAGCAACGGTACCATCAATGCAAACGACTTCATGAATAATTTCAAAAAGCATTTGGAAGAAACACTTCACGTTGACAAAGCCACCATCATCGGAATTGTTCATTCTTCTCCTGATAGTCAAAATGCGATGACTGTTTACTTTGCCTATGTAACACCGGAAAAGAAAATAGATAAGGAATCGAAAAATGGAAACCAGGAGAACGTGAAGAATGAAAAGAAGCGTAGTGAGACAGGAAAGAAAAAGAAATTGAAAACGGAAGCATAAATTTTCCGCCAGGGGGATGATTTGGTTCTGTATAATCAGTTTTTCAAGCCGGGAAAAAGAATGCCAAACATTTTTACAAAAACTTTAAATCCCATGATGAAGGCGAACTGCGGTTTATTTTATTGAACTGCTCGCAGAGTCCTACGGACAAAATGTGGGTTGAATAGTTCCGGCTTACCCATAAAAAAACAAAACCCGCATGTGAACGGGTTTTGTTTTTACTATTCCACCAATGCTACTTCTGGTAAATAATGTGACCAGTATAAATTTTACTCCCTATGGCTACTCTTACAAAATAATTTCCTGCGGGAACAGATGCATCAGGTTTTACTTCCTGGACAATCCTGTTGTTTGAAATAGCTGCCTGATTTGTATAGACAATTTGGCCAAGCATATTTATCACCTGAATATTCGCAGTTGTTTCCAAAGTGTTTGCAGCATTCAGTTCAATAATAAAGTTTCCGTTAGCAGGATTGGGATAAAGTTTGAGTGATGTAATGGTTTCATCTTGCTCATCATTCAATTTACAGGATTGAACGACTGTAACCGGAGATGAGCTCGCAGAACAACCGCCGGGACTTGTTACAACAAGTGAGTAGTTTCCTGTTTCACTGACAATAATTTTTTTAGTCGTAACACCGCTCAGCACCAAACCATCTTTATACCACGCATAAGAATTGGCAGTGCTGCCGGCTGCTTTAAGTGGTACACTTCCGGTCGGACATAAATCCAATCCGCGTCCGGCAACAATGGTAGCCTGCGGCGTAGGTATTATATTGATGGTTACTGCAGAAGCCCATGAGCATGTGCCGTTAGATTGAACTACTGAGTAAGTACCTTTTGTGAGTACATTATATGTCGCGTTTGTTGCTCCGACAAGAGTAGCATTTCCTTTATACCATTGATAAGTGAATCCATATCCACCATTCGCCCTGAGTGTAATTTGTGTGCCGTGACAATAGGTGCTGCTTCCCGGTGTCACTGACGGAGTGAAGTTGTTGCAATCACTACTCAGTGGATTATAGAACGAAAGGAGTTGTCCGCCTTCAACAATATTGGCAGGGATGCCGGTAGTGTAGTGTGCCTGGTCATCAATGAGGAACATGCCCGGACCAAGCAGCGCCTGTACATCTATTACCCCTGATGTTTCCTCATCCTGAGTGAAAGGAGCAGTAGCAGCAACACCAATGTCACCAAAGCGGGCAGGATCGTGCTTGCCAATCATAGTGAGCAGATCAGTTGAAATGTTGTAATCCCAGATTTTTCCATTGTGAGCAGCATTGCCTACATCTTCCAGATTAACGATGTGACCTGAACGGTCAATCGTTAAGTTGTCGAGCATGTTTTGTCCTTCCGTTCCATCGAGAACTGCTTCTACAGTTCCACCCGATTCGGGATTTGTAATGTCAGTGAAGTGCAGGTGCCACACCCGTGACCGGCCCACCTGGGTTCCAATGCCATCATTCACCTGGTCAAGCTGATCCGTGGTGTTAAAATAAAAATCATTGAGGTTGGATGGATCCCATGCTCCGTCTTCGCATCGCGAAAAATAAGTTGCACCTGCAGCTAAACTTGCTGCATCCACTTGTGACCCGGTCAACCCGGCCACAGAACCTAAATCAACGAGATCAAAATGAGTACCGGGTACAGGTGGGTTATTGATTGTAGTCGAGTTCACCCGCTCCTGAGGATAGCCGTTGATCTTGACACCATATAATTTTCCATTGCTAAGCCCGGCTTTATCAATTTCAGTTCCTGTGTTTGTCTTGGTTCCTACATAGAAGTAAATATTGCTTGTTGTGATGGCTCCATCATCCGTGCAGGCAACAATAGTCTTGTCTTGCTCCGTGCCGTTAGCCACCTGATTCTCGAAAGCCATTTTGCCCATCTGGGGCAATTGATAGGATGTTCCGCCATTCAATCCGGTTACAATGTGAGCCATAGCGCGACCGTCGGTTACTTCTTCACCATTCATGTAAATGCGTTCCGGGGTTCCGTTTCCTGATTGACTGTTATAGAAAGCCGAGACAGGCGGCAGATCAGCAGAGCAGAACCGGCCGAATGCTGCCAGCGAAGATGGATTCGCTGCATTGTAAGCGTCATAGCCGGTGCCATTCCAAAGATTTACACTCTGAATGAGATCACTGCCGCTGACGACAGACAAGTCCTGCTTGTTGATGATCCACTTTGAAACAAATGCTCCTATTGAACCATGAGCGCGCACAACTCCAAGCGTGCTTACTATTTCGTGATTCACTAACAAAGTAAATGTGCCGTCTCCATTGTCGAAAGCTCCGAGACCATCGGGAATGCCGGATAACTTGTAATGATTGATACTGTCATTTGCACTAAGTATCGAAGTGAACCTGACTCCTGAATTCACCGGAACTAAGTATGGTGATTGGGAGCTGCTGGGTCCTGCTGTTTGAGCCGAACTCCGCAATGTTTGTGTAACAATAAGAACGAGTAAACCAAGGCACATTCCTGACATGCCTTTAATCTTGTTTAATTTGATCATGATATTTGATTTTTTTTTGTGAAGAAAAAAGTGAATGAAAAATTTTCGCCGCAAAAATCTTCGTGAGTCATGAAGAAACGTTAAGAGCAGGATTACCTTTCCATTTCCGCGAATTACCTTTTCATTTTCTCTTTGTACTTATTGTTATTGCAGATTATTTACGTTGTCCGCTTTAAAAATTTGAAATACCACGGAAGAGGAATGATCGGGTTGATGATCAGAACTCATTTCCCTATTAAAGAATTTTTAGAGCAGGATTAATTTTTGTTCAATTCAGGTTATGAAGGTTGAATGTGAATGTTAAGAAATTGAAATGATTCACGTCTTTCCGAAATTTAAAAATCGAACAATATTATTTTTGATTGTCACCTAATAATTTTTTCACCAGACAAACTGCAACATCATGGCAAAAAAAACAATCGTCTTCATCCACGGCTTATGGATGCATTCCAGCACCTGGGAGCCGTGGATGAAATTCTTTTCTGAAAATGGTTACGAAACAATGAACCCTTCCTGGCCGGGTGATGGCGATACGGTAGAAGCATCCCGTGCAAATCCAAAAGCCATTGCCAATTACGGAGTGACGGCAGTAGCCGACAGCTACGCCAAAAAAATTTCTTCACTGCAAGAGCAAGCGATTTTGATCGGTCATTCTTTCGGAGGACTGCTCGTGCAAATACTTCTTGGTCGTGGCGTAGCAGCAGCAGCCATTGCAATTGATCCGGCACCGATGAAGGGCGTGTGGCAGTTACCATTTTCTGCCCTTCGGGCCGCGTTTCCTGTACTCGGCAATCCTCTCAATCTCACGAAATCTGTTTCACTTACTTACAATCAGTTTCGCTATGCCTTCGCAAACATGTTGACTGAGCAGGAAGCCAAAGAACTTTACGATCGCTGCACGGTTCCCTCTCCCGGTCGCCCATTGTTCCAGGTGGCTACAGCTACGTTCAATCCCAACTCTGAAACGCGGGTGAACATTTCGAACTCCACACGCGGACCCCTCCTTATTACTTCGGGTGAAAAAGATCACATTGTTCCACCGGTGCTTTCAAAAGCAGCATTCAAAAAGTACAGCAAGTCACCGGCAATTACTGAACTCAAATCGTTCGAAGGGCGTGGTCACTCGCTCACGATTGATCATGGATGGAAAGAAGTGGCGGAGTACTCACTATCCTGGCTTAAGAAGAACGGAATGTAAGATGTTATCTCAATAGAGTTTTCGAACTTGCAATCGCCCTTGCTTACGATTGTTTTACCAATTGCACTTCGCAACTGATATAAACATCTTCGCTTACCAAAACGCCACCGGCTTCTAAAGCAGCATTCCAATTCAGTCCCCAGTCTTTGCGATTGATTTTTCCATTGATGGTGAAAGCCGCCTTGTGATTTCCCCACGGATCCTTCATCACCCCTCCAAATTCAACGTCTAATTTGACCTGCTTTTTAATTCCCTTAATGGTAAGGTCACCATACAATTCGTAGTGGCCGGCTTTGTCAACTTTTTCATAAGTATTGCCGGTGAAATTTATTTCCTTGAAATTTTCTACATCAAAAAAATCGGCGCTCCTCATGTGTGCATCTCTTTTCTCATCGCCTGTTGTAATAGAGGCCGGGTTTAGCCAGAAATCAATTTCGGAAGTCATGAAGTCTTCTCCTGTTGTGTAAATGCTCGCATCAAATTCTTTGAAGGTGCCCCTCACATTGGTGATCATGAGGTGCTTCACTTTGAATCCGATTTCACTGTGAGCGGGATCAATGCCCCATTTTGTTTTGGTGGTTGCTGCTGTTGTTTCCATTGTATTTGTTTTTGAGTTAGTAAAAAGGATTTCGCTTTGTAATTAGTTCCTGTTATAAGTCATCTCACCATATTTGCCTGCATAAAAATCTCTGTATGCTTCGGCAATTTCCAGTTTGGTGTTCATCACAAAAGGACCTTCGGCTACAATTGGTTCCGTATATCTTTCGCCACCAAATAAGATTACATCCATAGAACCTTCAGAGTTGTTATTGAATTCGATGGTTCCTCCCTCTCTGTCAAATTCAATGAACTCGCCCGCCTTGTATTCAGTGTCATTAATCACGCCATTGTTCGACGGAAGAACGGCGGCATACTCCAATCCGTTTTCTGTCGTGATGGAAAATTGCTTCCCTGCCTCTAAGTGAATGTGATATATAAATTGCCTTGAGTAGCTTGGAATTTTTGAAATTAGCTTTTCATATTCACCCGCAATCACTTTAATCCATCCCCTTTCATCACTCAGCTTTTGTTGCGGGACTTCATTTGCCTGTATCGCAAGATGCTGAGGCGGTTCGGTTTTATTCTTCGATGGAAGATTGATCCAGAATTGAAAACCGTGAGTGAGCCGTTCGTTGGTTTGAGGATCAACATTAAAATTTCCATCATGAATAATTCCGTTGCCGGCTTTCATCCACTGTAATCCTCCTGAATTCACCTTGCCGTAATTTCCTTTGCTGTCAAAATGTTCTTCTTCGCCTTTAAGAAGATAAGTCAGGGTTGCAATGCCCCTGTGAGGGTGCGCACCGTTTCCGTTTTTTTGAATGGGCTCATTGGCGGCATGTTTGGTTGGCGCGATATGATCGAGAAATACAAAGGGACCTACTGCGTCAGCGTACCGGTTGGGCAGCATGCGGTAAATAGTATGATGACCAATGTCGGCTCGTTGGCCTTGTGTTGAGAAACTGATTTTCTTTTTCCCCGAAGGCATTCGGGATTTCACTTCGTTCAACATGATTTTGATTTTTTAATGATACAAAGTTCCATCAATGAAGAGACCTGAAACGATGATAAAGGATAGAAAAAATCATTGACAAATGTCAACAGAGTCAGCGGATGCCAAGGTGCTAATCCCACAATCCTGCGGGACTGAATGACCGCTGAGTGTTGGGCTTCAATCCTCCTTCACAAACTTACCCACTTCACTCACTCCTGTTTTGTTGTTGATGATTTGCAGCAGGTAAATTCCATTGAGCAGGGTGGTGGTGGTTAGTTCTGCTTTGTTGTTTGTAAAAGTTGTTGGCAAAACTATTTTTCTCCCCGCCACATCATACACAGCAATGGCGGCGGCAGCAGATGGAGAAAGGAAATCGCATAATATTTTTAATGTTTCAATCCAGTCAAGAAAGAAATCCCAATTATAATCTGTTGATCGTCGGCACCAAATCCTGGCTGGAGTGTTTTGAAGGGTGCACCTAAATTATTATCACGCTTATAGTATCCGCGCTGGTATCCTAATCTGACAAAAAATTTCCTATGTACTTTCAGATCAACACCGATTGCTAATGCCGCTCCATTTACAAACCCAACATTTCTTATTAAAGTATCATAAAAAGTTCCCTGGTTTACATCAATACGGCCAACGCTACCATATTCGTTATACCATGAACCGACATAGAGTGCATTAATCCAAAAATATGATCCCTCAATTGGGAATCTTGCTTTCAATCCAATTTTATAAAAGCCACCATGAAGTTCAATTAAATCCACGAAGTCATTAACTTTAATTCCTCCGCGCACAGGATTGTAAGTGTATCCACCAGCGAGGGAAAAACCAAAAGTTTTCCCAAAAAAATAATCACCCTGAAATTCCGGCGTGCCACTGTAGAGTGTTCCAAGATTTAGTCCGAAACCAATTCTATTCTTATATTTCTGAGAAGAATCATTCCCCACCCAATTCTGCCCCCAACTTCTGCCCTCAATAAAAACCATGATCACAAAAACAACCACCACAGTAAATCTTTTCATAACCGAATTTTTTTCTTCCAACTAAAGTACTGTAAAAAAATCTCTCGCTGCCTCCTAACCTCCTGAAGGAGGGACCGCTCCCCAACCCAGTGTGTAGCGGTTCTCGCTATAGGGAGTTAGAGGGCAGCGTGGATATTTTTCATCCACTCAAAACCTTCTTGATTTCTTCTATCACATCTTTGAGATTTCGCATTACCATCTCATTACTGAATCTGATTACTTTAATTTCAAATTCACTCAACTCTTCTGTTCTTCCTAAATCATATTCTGCTTGATCAGCTTCATCATGTATAGAGCCATCAAGCTCGATTACTAATCTTTTCTGATGACAATAAAAATCTGCAATGAAATTATTCAGAGGATGTTGCCGTCGGAACTTCATGCCATTCACCTTCTTTCCTTTCAATTCTTCCCAAAGCAGTTCTTCGGCGGGTGTCATTCTCTTTCGAAGTTCTTCGGCTCTTCTAAATATTTCAGGTGAAGCGCCAAAGAACATGTCATTACCGGTTTCAATTTTCATTTTGTGGCTATTCATTTTAACTCCCGCGCTGCCTCCTAACCTCCTGAAGGAGGAACCGCTCCCCATTGCGAGTGCGAGCGGGGTCCTCCCTATAGGGAGTTAGAGGGCGGCGTGGGTAGTGGCTATTCACTCCTTCACAAACTTACCCACTTCACTCATCCCTGTTTTGGTGTTGATGATTTGCAGCAGGTAAATTCCATTGGGCAAGGTGGTGGTGGTTAGTTCTGCTTTGTTGTTTATAAAAGTTGTTGGCAAAACTATTTTTCTTCCTGCCACGTCATACACAGCAATGGTCTCGCCTGTGGCGAGAGCAGATGGAGAAAGGAAATTTATGGTGAGAAGATTTTGAACGGGATTGCGGGAAAGGGAAAAGGTTGATTGAGGATTTAGACCTTTAATTCCTGTTACACAATCGGCACTCGCACAAAAAAGATTTACGCTGTCGATATAATAATATGCATAAAGATATTGTTGACCACCGTTCAAAGTATCTATATGAGAGTTGTCGTAAAAATTTCCAAGGTAGATATATTTGTATGCAGAATCAGCAACGTAATCCCATTGAAGCAAGCCCCAATTTATTGAATCGGTAATAAGGGAATCCTCATGAAGTTGTGGATGATTGTTAAAAGAAATTACATCATCATTATGATACACTTTTGAAAACTGTGCGCCTAAGCCATTTGTAGCGATCACTGTACCGTTAGAATCATTGAATGCCCAGCAAACCCTCATTGAAAAATGATAAGCATTTCCAATAACCATCGAGTCAATCAATTTTGCTCCAATAATTTCACGAACAGCATAGCTACCGCTATATGAAACGTAAGTGAGTAATCCAGCATAGTTATCTCCCTCAAATGGATATTGAAAGCCCAACCAATTATTTGGTACGGATACAGGATAGGGGGAACAAGTTGCAATAGCATCAGGTGAATGTACCTCTGTAAACCAGTCAACGCAATAGTCGAATGAACTCCATCCCGGAGGACAAGAAGTCACTTCTTCAAAACTTCCATTCCCCACCAAATTCTGCCCCCAACTTCTTCCCCCAATAAAAACCATCATCACAAAAACAACCACCATAGTAACTATTTTCATAACCAAATTTATTTCTTCCAACTAAACTACTCTAAAAATTCCTCTCGCTGCCTCCTAATCCCGCACTGCAGGAAGGAATCGCTCCAGCGATTTTATTTCTTCACTGCGGCCGTGCGTATACGGCTAAGGGTTTCTTTGGTGATACCAAGATAGGAAGCGATGATGTGTTGCGGAAAGCGTTTCAAAAATTCAGGGTAGCAGCTTACAAACTCTTCATAGCGTTTTTCAGCCGACAGACTAATCGAAGCATTCAATCTTCTTTGATTGGCAATGGAATGTCTTTCGTCCAGCTTCCTGATCATTTCAGCAATGGCAGGAATTTGATCCAGCATATTCAAATCAGCATAGGTGCTTAGCAGAGCGTCGGTATCTTCCCATGCATCAATGTTATAGATTGAAGGAGTGAGCATCACAAAACTTTCGCGGTCAACCGCCCACCAGTTTTCAATTGACAAATGGACAATATGTTCTGCACCTTTTTCATCAACACTGTATTGCCTCATTGCACCTTTAACTATGAAGGCAGAATATTTACACACTTCACCTTCCTGTAAAAAGTATTGCCTCTTTCTGAATTTCTTTGGAACAAAAGTATTTTTAATCAACTCTATCTCGCTTTCGGTGAGCGGTGTTGTAGCGTAGTTGTTGATGTATTTAATGAGTGACTCGTGCATTGTTTCCCGATGTGCGAATGTAGCTAAGTGTTTGAATTGAACCTCTTTCAAAAGGTCATTGCCAGCAACTCAAACCCAAGTGATAATTTGCAGGCTCTTGTTTGCCTGACGAGAGACCGGCAACAGCGGAAAAGAACATTTACACCTTCACACCATCTTTCTGAATGCTTTCCTACTACCTCAACATCGGAGCCATCGTCCTCTTTGCCATCACAGGCGCACTTGCCGCCATTCAATCAAAGAAAGAATTGGACATCATTGCTGTGATCATTTTGGGGGTAGTAACAGCAGTTGGTGGAGGTACAGCACGTGATGTGATATTAAACCTTGAAGTATTTTGGGTGAAAGATCCTTCCATGCTTGTAGCGGCAGTCGCCGCTTCCATCATCACTTTCTTTTTCCGCTCAGTGATAAAGAAGAGCCTTTCGTTATTGCTTTATCTCGATGCGCTTGGTAATGCTTTGCTGCTGATGAGTGTGATGAAAAAGGTTTTTGCTGCGGGTTTTTCCTGGGAGATTGCCGTAACAAGCGGAGTGCTCACCGCTATCGGCGGCGGGCTGATCCGTGATGTGCTTACAGGAAGAACGAATCTTTTGCTCTCACGTGAGTTGTATGCCACACCCATTCTCGTTGGTGCGTTACTTTATGTGTTGCTGATGAAATTTATTCCTGATTCTTCCGCTCTTCAATTGGGCATCATCATTTTCATTTTTCTTTTTCGTGCAGCGGCAATCCGGTTTGATCTTACATTCCCGCTGTGGCTGGTAGCGAGTGAGAAGAAGTAAGAACGGTTCAAATTCTCACGTGTTGACTCTTATCGGAAAACGTTTTACATACGGCATCCATTCAGGATGTTCCTTAATGTATTTTGAAATGAATGGACAGTACGGTAAAATTTTGAGGTGATGATCCTTCGCATAGTTGAGCGCGTACAACGCGAGCTTTGTTCCAAGACCCTTTCCACTGTACTCTTCGGGAACGTCAGTATGAAACAACCCTATCATGTCGTCTTTGATGTTGTAAGGAACGAAGGCGAGCTTATCGTTTAGTTTGATTTCAAAACGATGATCTTTTTCGTTGTTGATCACTTCGGCATTTTCAATTTCTTCTTTCATACTATTTGCATTTTGAGCTTTGCTATTTATTCTCATTCACAAATCAACTTCTCACATTCTATTTCAGTTCAACCACCCATCTCATAAAATGGTTTGCGTGGATTCTTTTTCATCCGCTCATCAATGCGTTCAGCAAGCCATTGAAAGTATTCGCCAAGAAAAGGATCGGGCTGTTTCTCGCGGATGTCGAGGAACATTGTTTTGTATTTCTCCCACGTAGTCGTAACAAATGAACCAAGCGTTTTATCTACGAGTTCAATATTGATGAGCCCCTCTGCTACAAGAATGCCGAGTGATTCCATTTGCTGTGATAACTGAATAAACATAACCTGGTCATTAGCCGGAAGCGCTCGCATTTCTTCGAAGGTGGATGGAAGTTTACGCGCAGCAATAAAATTTATTAGCTCCGCAAATTCACGCGTTTGAAACTCGCGCAGTTTTTCGAGGGTGAGTCGCTCACGGCGATCACGCTCTGCTACACGTACCTGAGCAATACCAAATACGAGTGCGACAATAAATGAAAGTGCAATCGCAAGATCAGCGATGAGGGAGATGAATTCATTCGTCATAAAACAATTTGGATTTGTACAACCTTATTTTCCCAAAGGTAAAGATTGAAAGGTGTCAGAGAAATTTACAGATGTGCCAATCTGAGACACCCTTTAAAAGTCAAACACATGCTCAATGTTAATCTTGTTGTTAAAAAATTGTATCAGCAGTTTATTCAATTGTGTTACGGGAATCGCCAGGGCAATTCGTTTCATTGTCCGGTCTGATGAAATTGGTTGGGTAAAAACTATTTGTGCATTTTCAAAATTTGCCTGGTAAGTTGAAGGAACTAACACCGTTAAGAGAATTGCTGAATTGTTACCTGCAATTTCTTTGAAGCTGCAACCTCTCTTTGCCAGGTCAGATATAGCACCATTGAATTTGTCATATCGCGGAAGGCTTATCAATACTGATTTATCAGCAAACTGTTGAATGATGTTAAGACCGGAATCATTTTGCGGAAGCGAATCAATCAATACCGCTGTTGTCGGCAAAGCTTCATCATAAACTGTTTTTGTTCCCAACCCAATTAGCTTACCATAAGCATATTTTACCAATAGCTCGGAGGTGAGAACGTATTTACGCTCGATCTTCCTTGAAAAGCTTCCGCCAAAGAAGGAAGTTGTCGTCCACAAAGATTTCAGGCGGGTTGCAAAGTCAAATTCATACCAGGGACGGTCCTTTATAAAATCAACATAGTCCTGTGCGAACCTTGCGTTGAACTTATCTTCGTCAGTAATTACCCGGTGAGTATCGGTAATTCTGCCTATAATGGTTTCGTACCATGCTTTTATCGAATACTCAACCGATGAACTTGTTCCAATTATCCAAATCATAAAATGATAACCGGTGTTCGTTGGAAAATTATCTTTAATCTGGTCGTTGACGATTTTATAACCCTGCCAAATTTGAGCGGTGTGACTCATGAATGGAAAGCTGCTTGAGGTATGCCGCTTAAAATAATTCGCCTGTTCTTCGGGACTAAAGACCAGGTACCATTCAGGGAAGGTGAGAAAAGTTTGGTCGGCAGGTCGTATATCCTTTTGAGGAGTAACGGGATTTTTATTGGTGCTTAACCACTCTTTTTTAATTACCAATCCTTCACCGGCTGCGATAGTGGTAGGATTCCTTTTCTTGAAGAAGAAAATTGAAACTGCTAACAGAATTGAAAATAATGTAAGAATTCTAAGGCGCCCCATTCTTTATAATTTTGTAAACGCTACAAGAGTATTGTCTGATGGATCTTTGTCCTGCAAAATTCTTTCTCCCGATTCTTTAAAACCCTGCGAACAAATTATTTTACTCCACTCATCAACCGGTTTGAATGATTTGAATTCTGATGAATCTGTTTCCCAGGGTACATTCAGGCCTAAATTAAAAACGGTATGAACTAATGAAACGAAAGTGGCCATCTCAGCAGTTTTTACATCATGATCTCTCATTATAAACAAACCACCTTTCCTCAGTATTCTCTGAATTGATTTTATGTACCCCTCTAAAAGCTCATGCGGGGCATGATGCAGTCCGATATGACATGCTACTAAATCAACACTTTCATCAGGAATATCTTTTTCGCTTATCGGCTGGTAATTATTTAACGGAATAAAGTGACCGATTTTTCCTAATTGTCCCCTTTCAAAAATATCTGCAAGGGAATTGTTGGGAACAATATCGTTCGTCAAATAAATAGGTCCTGTAAGAGAAATGTGCTTCCGTAATTCGCTTATATACCTCCCGGTCGAACCAATTTCCAAATAGCCATTGATTTGTTTTTTAGAGCCGAGTAACCGCAGTACTTGTCTTGCCATTTCTTTCTTCTGCTTCTTCAATGCAGGTAAAGCAAGAGTAAGTTCAGAAAGAAATGGTTTTATTTTTGGAAGGTTGGTCTGTACAGTTTTGTAAATTTCTTCGTCTGTGTTTTTTTCCTTGCTTGTTATTGCAATGAGGTGATGAAATTTATCCTCGGGATATAAATGAAAAATCACCTGCAGAAAACGGTAAAAATCATCACTCCATTTTGTGTTTGAAAAAACAGCCTTGAATTGTGAAGCAGTGTTATTCATCTTTGTTTAGTTTGAGTGATAATAAGAATCCCAAATTACGTTTCTGAATTTAAAGACAGGGTCGAGCTTATCTTTTAGCTCAAATAATTTTTTTGCGTTTGGATAGGCTTTATGAAATTGCTCTTCAGTTGCATGTACCTGGTAAGGCAGGTAATAAGAACCGCCCAAAGAGAGGGCTGCATTTATCAATTCTCTTGTCCAAATGGCCACTTTGTTTTTTGCTACTTCATTAGTACCCTGCTTGTACCAGACCACGAAGGCAAAAACCTCTTCCCTTGCCCAGGCCAGCAAAGAACCAATATCTGCTTTTGCATGGCGTATAGAAACATTGATCACATTTACACGATACCGTGTAAAGATTTCAGCCATTAAAACGGCGAACTCATCAAACCTGTGAACCGGAATAAAATATTCCTGTAAAACATACGTGCTGTGTTTTCTTGATTGGGGTTCTAATTCGAGGACATCGTATCCTGCTTCATAATTTCTCCAGTGAATTTTTTTTCTTAAATAAAAGATTGGTTCAATAATATTTTCCCGGCGCCACTTACCAAACCTGCTTCTGCTAAAGGCATTGATAAAATATCTTTCTATAGGATAGGCTGCAGACAGGGGCATTAGCTTTGATTTCACGGTTGGTTTCTCGTCAGTCTTTACCCAGCTTACGGCTCTTACATTTTTGAAGCCCGGCGGATAAATATCTGCGTTATGAAGAATAACGTTCTTGTTTTCCCGGACATTTTCAAAGAAAAATTTTCTATACTCATTTCGTTTCATTTTTTTATGAATGCGCTTTAGCGGAATATTTTCTTCCAGTTCAAATTCAACAACAGCAATTACCGCTATTGCATTATAACAGCCAATGCAGGAGAAAAACAATTCAGCATTTTCATTTTTTGAAGCATGAGCAAGCTCTCCGTTTGCTAAAATTATGTCAAGCGATTTTACCGATAAAATAACAGGTCCTAAACCTATATATCGTCCATGAGAATTTACACTCAAAGCTCCACCCACCGTAAAGTTGGCGTAGCTCTGCATAATCTTAACGCTCAAATCATACGGGTCAATAAACTGTTGAATATCACACCACCGAATGCCTGCCTGCACTTTTATCGTTTTATTTTCAGGAGAAAAATCAAGAACGGTATTCAGCTTTCTCATGTCAATGTGAATGCTGTCAGGGCTTGCAGTCTGCCCTCCCATGCTAAATCGTCCGCCACCAACCGAAATGGGCTTGTCGGCATTTTTGATTATGGCCTGAAGCTCTTCAATTGTTTTTGGTGCTTCCACTTTTGCAACCAAAATCGGATTGAGTTCCGTAACATCATTCACAATTCGCTCACTGGTTTTCAAGTGAGGCACGCGTCCGGCATCCCCAACCTTAAAGTAGTCTGACGCAGAACCCGGGACAGCCCCGAAACGATTTTGGTTTGCATTTCCTTTTTTGAAACCCAATAAGAAAACTAAAATCAGCGGACCTAAAACAGGAATAAGAATCAGCCAAAGCCAATGGCCCGACTTATTACAATCGTGCAATCTTTTTATTGCTGTCGAAATTAAAACCCAAAACAATAAAGGATAAATGACAAGGGTCGCAGACCAGGAGAAAGCAAATTCAAGAAGGTTGAACAGGATATAAAAAGTCGTCCAGATAAAAATTGAAACAGTCCAGTAAGTCAGCCGGTTTATTCGTCCCCTGTTTGTGAAAAGTAAATAACTTACCGGTAGTTTGTCTTTAAGGGCCATTCAAGAATTTCTATTAATTATAGTTCTCCTGCAATTTTAAGAAATATGAGAAAATTATTTTCAGCGGATCAGTGTAACATTTCCCTTGAGCAATATCGGAGACGGTGAATCTGCGAGCTCATATCTGCACAGGTACGCATAAACGCTCATAGGTTGCGGCGCTCCACTGAGTGTCCCGTTCCATGAACCATTAGGATCATTAGTTTCAAAAAGCAATTGACCCCACCTGTTAAACACCCGGAACAAATAGTCGGAGTAGTTACAATCAAGAGCATGAAGGGAATGAAAGTCATCATTAATTCCATCATTGTTGGGAGTAAAGGCATCCGGAAAAAGCGGATCGCAAAAGCAAACCTTTCTTGACGCCCCAATGGTATCAGAAAAAATTTCACCCGTACATGAATCCGTAATGGAGGCGATGTATTCACCATCTTCTTTTACTATAATCTCCAAACCTGTCTCGCCCGTGGACCATTCCGTGTTTATCGATGGCCCTGTTAATATCACCTCGTCGCCATAGCAAAAAACAGTATCACTCCCCAGGGTGAATGGTTGCACTAATAGGGGAAAAGCAGATACTACAAATTGAACGGTATCATAAATACAATAAGCAGAATTAACAATCACTATATACTCTCCTGTTCCGTTTACGGTAATGGTCGCAGTCGTATCACCTGTAGACCACTGATACGATAAACCTAAAGGGGCATTTAATTGAAAAGCAGATTTACAATAGTAAAAAGTATCACTGCTGAAAGTACTCGCTGTATCTATAAACGGGACCACTACATACCAATCGTAGTGCTTCTCGCACAAGCTAAATTGTGTTACTACTGCAAAAATTCCGGCGCTATCTACATCAGTGGACTGCGTTGTATCTCCATTTGACCAGAGATAAGATTGTCCTCCTGAAGGTGCTGTAATTGTAAGAGGCTCACCGCATGAAAACAATGTATCCAAAGGAAGTGCCGCGGAGTCAATTAAGGCCTCGCTCACATAAAAGAATTGAAAAGTATCTTCACAATCATTGAGTAAAACATAGACGTAATACATGCCTGTATCAAGGGCTATGAAGGTAGAATCAGTAGTTCCATCGTTCCATAAATAACTTGTGCCCTGCAATGCATACAACACCGCTGGTACGCCACACAAAGTATCCGTTTCATGTACCAGCGGTGGTTCCGGATTTTGAAGGTGAAACGCCGGAAGCTGTGTCGCATAACTCCCGAACGTGTATTCGCCATAGAGAGACGCAAGAAAATCACAATTGCACTCCAGCAAATAGGTAACGCCGGTATCTAAATCAACTCTTGAATAAGCCATATTCTGATCGGTGTTGAAGCGATGAAAATTCTCAGTTATAGGTGTTCCATTCAACAGGATTAAATCTGTATCACTGGAATGTATAATAACGTTCACAATATGATTAAAAGGATTTCCCCCGAAAGGGTAGCTGGTTGAGAATTTGGTTTTTTGAATATGGTCTTTAAAGCTGCTTACCGTAAGCAATGCCGGGTCACCCTGGTACATCCCACTGGGGTCTGCATATTGAGAAACCATCATCTGCATAATCTCCACCGGTGCGTCTGCGGTAATTTTTACAGCCGTATCCACGGAGCCCTCTAAGAACCCGCCGCTATTTATAGTTCCTGTGAGCACACCGTCAAAATAAATATTGTTGGCATTGGTTGCTGACAATATGCGGATGATGTCATAAGGGGGATATTTGAATGGAACGAAATAATAAGCAGTATCCCAGGACTGCTGTGGGTAAATAACCTCTACCCAATTGTCGGCACAACATGCAAAACCAAGCGTGGTAGTGTCCGGATAAATATACCACGGAAGAGCAACCTCGTAAATGTTGATCGGATTGCAACATGCACCGCTTAGCACTTCCACTTTCCACCCGGTTATATCTTTCTCATAGTTGACCGAAGCCCAGGAAGTGCCGCACTCGTAAGTATCCCCTTCATTCAAAACAATATTATAGGGAACTCCTGCAGGATGGTTTCCTGCACTCAGTTGTGATGGAGTGATTTCCAGCACGGTGGAATCACACGAACTCACAATGGTAAAATCTACAGGGCTTACAGAGAGCGGCTGCACCTTATATGAAATGGGGTAAAATATAGTCCCATAGTTGGGTTGATCAGCCGGCAATATCAAGGTAGCATCATCGGTAGAACCATTGGGTGAGAGCAGGTACATGCTGATGGCTCCCGAAGAAATAATATGCACACTTTTATTTTCAATCACTTCAGCCTGCACCGGTGAAGCCGGAATTTGATTCAATGAAATCGTTTTTAAATCTCCTGCTAGCATGTTATAGTTTACCACTGAGCCATTAGTCGTATAATGAACTTCTATAGCTGCATCTTCTATCGCTGTAACCTTTAGTCGCACATCAGTGAGGTAATAGAATCCCTGGTCACCTCCCAAAGAAATCCAAAAATCATGACCTACCGATCTTACAGATTGCTGAGCATGGATTTGACACGTAACCTGAGTTAGCAGGAGTAAAAGCAGGAGACAGTTTTTCCTTTGCATACAGTTAGAAGGATAAGAAACAAAAGAGCTTCAGAAATATCCGTTCGTGCAAACACACAATGATAAGTGAAAGGTAGTGAATTTGGAGACTTTGAATAGCGAAACCCTAAGAAGCAGCTTGGAAAATGGAGACTTAGGCAGGATGTCATTAGTAACGGAGTTCACATTCACTATCCTCAGATGAGTCAGTGAGAACAACTTAGCCCTGCATTAAAATATTTCTCCGAACCAATTCCAATACTTCACCACACCAATTCTTTCCTCTCCAGTTTTTTCTGTCCTGATTCCTGGGATTGGCAACACTTAAGCCGATTCCCCAATTTCTATCGTAGGGACTTGCTTCGGCCAAACTTTTTTCTTTAGTATCCACAAGTGCTTTCATGAGCTTCTCGCTTTCAGTGAATTTAGCATAGTTGGCTTCATAAGCATACTGCTTACATTCATTTTGCCACACAGATTTTATGAAGCCGGCAACCTGCTTTCCGAGATACCTGTGCCGCTGCGGGTCTGATGAGTGTAGAATTTTATTTGCGATTTCCAAATCATTAAACAAGATTGCTTTCTTGTACATAATGTATTGCTCAACGCAACAGTAGTTTTTACCGTCAATTGCAAAATTGCATTTGTACCAGTGAGAAAACACTGAATCAGGCCCGAAGTAAAAGATGAATTCCTCCTTCATATTTTTCTGGTTGTTCATTAGGAGTTTGTCTGGTTAGAAAGCCTTTGTCGGATGACGTACACATCAATCCAACACCACCCTCTCATACTCGCCAAGAATTTTTCTCCGTAGCGCTTTTGAGATGCGTTGTGAAACAGATGAATCTTGCCTCTTCAAGTCCTCAAAAAAATTTACCACCGATTCAATCTGCCATGCATAGCGGAATTTATTTTTAATGGTGTTGCGAATGCTCCCTGATAATTTGTGGTAACATACCATCGTCTTCAACTGGTTCTCACTGATAGCTTGCTCATAGAACTGCAACCCGTTTTCTTTAATGGCACCCTGCTTCAATTTAATGTGAGGCGTTTGTGAAGTCACGTTTGTATTGAAGATTGCAAAGTCTCGTTCTTCAGCGGACTGGTTCAGCCTTCCGTTGGTATGCAATGCTCTCACTTCCTTATAACCATTGGATAAAAGAATTTTCACAAGTTCATCGTCAGATTTATAGGTCTTCATCTCTTCGCTGATCCTTAATTTTTTCTCGCTGTTATTTCTCCAAAAAAATGAGAACGGGCGCGAAATAAACCTGTTAAAAGGTAATTAACTATACCATTGATGAAACTTAACTATAGAATAATCTCAAATCATCTAAAGCTTCGCATTACAGTGTGATAACGATACTATAACCATCAGAAGATATCACGTTGGTGCTAAGAATCAGAAATCGCTTTGCAGGTAGTGAAATAACCTTTCCATAATGGGCAATTAACAATTTCCTAACAACTGATGTGTCTTTTTGTGGCCATGAAAATATGCAGTGAGAATAAAAACTCCCCGGCATATAATACTTCACACTTCCTTTAATCACCAAAACTTTCAAACATGAAACTTAATTCATTACTAAAACGATTTGCTTTTTTTCCGGTCCTACTGTTATTCTCACAATTTGTCGCACAAGCCCAGGAAAACGAAAATCCATTAGATACATTGACACGCACGGTAAATGGCATGCGTTCAGAACTTGATGCACTCAAGAGAATTAAAGTGACGGGCTACATCCAGGGGCAATTCCAGGTGATTGACTCGGCAGGTGCGAGAAGCTTTGCCGGGGGTGATTTTGCTTCGGGCGTTGACAAGCGTTTTATGGTTCGCAGGGGCAGAATAAAATTTACTTATGATGCGCCTCTGAATGCAAAAGGATGGTCCACGTCGCAATATCTTCTGCAATTTGATGTGACTGAAAAAGGGTTGACGATAAAGGATGCGTGGGCAAGGCTTACAGACCCATGGTCAGGATGGTTTTCACTAACTGCGGGAATGCAGAACCGTCCCTTTGGCTACGAGATTGTTATGTCATCTTCAGTGAGAGAATCGCCTGAACGCGGAAGACTATCGCAAATAATTTTTCCGAATGAACGTGATTTAGGAATGATGCTTACCCTTCAAGGACCAAAAAACTCCAATTGGAACTGGCTGAAGATTGATGCCGGTTTCTTTAATGGTACCGGCGCGCCATCTGTCGGAATCAATGCAAGTGACTTTGACAAGTTCAAAGATTTCATTGGACACATCGGAATATCCCGCACTGCGATGGAGGAAAAAATAAGATGGGGACTTGGCGCATCATATTATAGCGGAGGATTCCGTCATGACGTTTCCGACTCTTATAAATTTGGAACTGATGCAGAAGGATCAAAAGGTTTCGAAATAGTTGTACCAAAGGCTGACGTTGATGCGGATATCAATAAAAGATTGAAAATCGAAAGAACTCATGTGGGAGCCGATGCTCAATTCAGCATCAGTTGGCTTGCGGGAATTACCACTTTGCGCGGAGAATACATCCAGGGAACTCAACCCGGTACATCAGGATCATCAGCGAGTCCGGTTGCGGCGCCTACCGGTACTGCAACAACATACACTTCCGTTACAACTATTGATTCATTAACCGGCACAGCAACTACTACAACCACCGCCAGCACGTCAACATCAGCCAGCGATTTGTATTCAAGAAAATTTAACGGGGCTTATTTTTATTTCGTTCAAAGCATTGCTCAAACTCCATGGCAGGCAATTGTAAAATACGATTGGTACGATCCGAATACCGATGTTGCCGACGATGAAATCGGGAAAAAAGTAACAGCTCCTTTGAAAGCTACTAACGGTACGGATATAAAATATACCACCCTCGGTCTTGGTCTCGCTTACCGCTGGGATGCGAACATAAAAATTACCGCATACTACGACATCGTGAAAAATGAAACAAGCACCAACCTTGCCGGTTTCACTGCAGACATACCCGATAATGTTTTCACGCTTCGTGTTCAGGTTAAATTCTAAAATCAAAAACAGATTCTAAAAACAAAAAATCAAACAATGAAAAAACTAATTCTAATTGCAGTGGTCATCTGCTTTAACATGGCAAGCTTTGCACAGAAAATTGTGGTTAAAGGGAGCGACACTGTTCTTCCATTGTCGCAGAAAGAAGCTGAGGAATTCATGAAAAAAAATCCAGCACAAGGCATCACAGTAATTGGCGGAGGCAGCGGAGTGGGAATTGCTGCATTGCTCGATAACTCGACAGATATTGCCATGTCATCACGTCCCTTGAAAATGGATGAGCGCATGAAGCTGCAGGATGCCGGTCGTGCTTTTAAGGAAGTAACGATTGCGTTTGATGCGTTGTCAGTAATTGTAAATCCTGAAAACAAAGTAGGCAAGCTTACCCGCGAACAGCTTGAAGGAATTTATACAGGCAAAATCACGAATTGGAAAGAGGTGGGTGGTGACGATTTGAAAATTATTGTGTATTCACGTGAATCAAGTTCGGGTACGTACGAATTCTTTAAAGAGCATGTAATGAACAGGAAAAATTATGCTTCGTCCGTTCTCAATATGCCTGCGACCGGGGCTATTGTTCAATCGGTGAGCCAGACGAAAGGAGCCATTGGGTACATCGGCCTTGCTTACATGGAAAAAACAGTGAAAGCAATCGAAGTTTCTTATGACAAAGGTAAAACGTATGTTACCCCCAGTTTTGAAAATGCAAAAAATCATACTTACCCGATTGTGCGTCCGCTCTTTTACTACTATAACACTTCACTCGAGAAAAAAGTGAAATCATTTATTGATTTTATTCTTTCACCGGAAGGGCAAAAAATAGTGCAGCAGGTCGGGTACGTTACGCTGTGATTATTCGCTTCACCTGTTAGTACTTTCAAAACAGCATGGTCCCGCAAGTAAGCGGGATTTGTTGTTTCTCTTAGAATAAATTTTTTTTCAGGATAGAATTTATATTCTGTGCTGCAAAAAAATAGTGCATACCAAATTGTCGCCGTGCGAGGATCGTGGAGAGCTTGTCGAACCATTTGCGCGCGCGACCCTTCCCGAGAAAAACGGGATAAATCGACAAGCTCAGGGTGACCGAAACGACAATTTGATATGCGCCCAAAAAAATTTGAGAACAGAGCACCGAAAAAATTTGCAGTATGATATTTCAAAACTGTTGTTGCCGGCATGAGTGAATCTTTCAGACGGTTCGTTGAAAAGGTAATTGAATCAATCCTGATGCTGAGCAGTTGGGTAACTACCATTACTGTATTACTCATCATTATTTTTTTGTTCAGCGAAGGAGTGTCGTTATTCCGTGAATCGCCGCTTGAAAAAGGAGATGTGATTTTAGTGAATCACCGAAATCCGATTACGCGTTTGAAGGCAGAGCAAATCAAAAATATTTATGACCAGAACATTACCCATTGGAATGAAATAGGAGGAACCAATGACAGCATCATTTTACTAACCATAAATGAACTGAGTGTTTATTTCTCTGACGAGGAACTGGGTGCCAACTTCGAATTTCTCCCCCGCAAATTAGATAGTCTTATTGATGCCAACCCCGGTATAATCGCCATTATGCCCGAAAAATTTGTTGACAAAAATTTCTCAGGAAATAAAGTAAGCATTGCGAACAATAACATCCCTGATTTTCTTACAGGTCATCTATGGTTTCCGAGTGCCCGCCCTGCCGCACAACTTGGTATGTTGCCGCTTCTTCTCGGAACCTTACTAGTAAGTTTCGGAGCTATTGCCATCGCCTTACCTGTTGGCCTCGCAACTGCTATTTACATGGCAGAAGTTGCCGGAGAAGGAACCCGGAGATTTCTAAAGCCAATGATTGAATTGCTCGCGGGAATTCCTTCCGTTGTTTATGGTTTCTTCGGACTAATTATTATCGTTCCCAACATTCAGCAATTGTTCAATCTGCCGGTTGGAGAAACAGCACTCGCCGGAAGTATCGTGCTTGGAATTATGGCACTCCCCACCATCATCACCGTTTCTGAAGATGCGATGCGAAATACCCCGCGTGCGATGAAGGACGCATCATTTGCACTCGGTGCGAATAAATTTCAAACCATCATGCGCGTGATCCTTCCTCATTCGATATCAGGTATTACGGCGGCGGCAATACTTGGCATCGGAAGAGCAATGGGAGAAACAATGGCTGTGCTCATGGTAACCGGAAATGCCGCTGTCATTCCTCATTCCATATTGCAACCGGTGCGAACTATTCCTGCCACCATCGCTGCCGAGCTTGGCGAAGCGTCGCAAGGCGGCGTTCATTTCAAAGCATTGTTCGCCCTCGGGTGCATCCTGTTCATTATTACAATGATTGTGAATCTTACAGTAGAATTTATTTCATCAAGAAATAAAAATGTAACATAGAAAAAGATGACACCGATTTTAAAAAAAAGCGATTACACCGAGCCGCAGGATTCCGCGAATGAAACACACTCGGGTTATCGGTATAATCGGTGTAATCATTTTGACATCGGTGTAATCTCCTTCTAATGACCTCTCCAAAAAATTTCGAACGGATAAAAACCCTCAGGGAAGTGCTCGCCTTCACTATTTTCCGTTTGCTCAGTTTTCTGGTGCTCGGTGTTCTGTTTTCGATCCTCGGTTTTATTATCTACAATGGACTCAAAGTAATTAGCTGGGACTTCATTACCAAAATGCCCGAAGAAGGAATGACGAAGGGAGGAATTTATCCGGCAATTATCGGGACGCTCATACTTATTGCAGGAAGCATGCTGTTCGCATTTCCTATCGGTGTGCTTTCAGGAATTTACATTCATGAATATACAAAAGCCGGCTTCAGGAAGCGATTCATCAAGCTCATGACGAATAACCTCGCCGGCATTCCCTCTATTGTTTTTGGTTTGTTTGGAATGGCGTTGTTTGTAAAGCAACTCAAGTTCGGTGATTCAATTCTTGCGGGTTCACTCACGCTTGGTTTGCTTGCGTTGCCTCTGGTAATTCGTGTTACGGAAGAAGCATTGAAAGCAGTGGATGATGGTTTCAGAGAGGGAAGTTTTGCATTGGGTGCAACTAAGCTTCAAACGATAAAGAGAGTAGTGTTGCCGATTGCGCTTCCCAATATTATAACCGGATTGATTCTTTCCATCGGAAGAGTTTCGGGAGAAACAGCGCCTATTTTATTTACCGTTGCTGCCTATTTTTTGCCGCGGCTTCCTACGAGCATACACGACCAGGTGATGGCGCTTCCTTATCATCTTTATGTGATTGCTACCAGCGGAAATAATATTAAAGAATCGCGACCCATGGCTTTCGGAACGGCGTTGGTACTTGTGATGATCGTTCTCATTCTTAATCTCACAGCAAATGCTTTGCGAAGGTATTTCGGCAACAAAGTAAAAATGCATTAGCAGTCTCAAATACGAATTGAACTATGTGATCATTATTTAAAATCCAAAACATGATTGGAAAAGTTTTATTTCTCTGCGTTCACAACTCAGCTCGCAGTCAAATGGCAGAAGCATATTTGAAAAAATTTGGCGGCAATAAATACCAGGTTGAAAGTGCAGGACTTGAACTCGGAACACTTAACCCGCTTGTCATTGAAGTAATGAAAGAAGATGGGATTGACATTTCTCAAAATCCAATTAATGATGTTTTTAAGTTTTTCCAGGAAGGAAGACTGTTTCAGTATGTAATAACTGTGTGCGATCTAAAAGCAGCAGAGAGCTGTCCTATTTTTCCCATGATGAAAGAGAAAATTAACTGGTCATTCGAAGATCCCGCTCATTTTACAGGAACACAGGAAGAGAAATTACAAAAGACAAGAATCGTTCGTGATCAGATCAAAGAAGCAGTACTCGACTTCATTGAAGAACACGAAAACGACTGATGCCAAAAAAATATCTTGCTGAGTTGTTGCAAAAAAATTTCCTTTGAAAGAAGTTACACCTTACCCATGCCTCTTGCTTTTAGCAATAACTTAACTCTACAGTAATCAAAATGTAATTCGTAAGCAACGTTAGCGCGCAACGGTGCCGATACCTTTGCAAATAAAAATATGAGCGCACGGCTACTCTCTCTCATACTCACTTTCTTCATCCTTTCTTCCTCTGTTTCGGCGCAATCTGCTTCCATCACCGGCACTATAACAGATGCTGATAATGGTGAGCCGCTTATCGGCGCAACTGTAGCCGTTCAGAATACATCACAGGGGAGTGTAACAGATCTGGATGGAAAATATTCCATCGGCAATTTGCCGTCAGGCACTTACACGCTGAAAACTTCTTACATAGGATATATCGGAAAAGAAATTTCAGGGGTGGAAGTCAAGAACGGCCAAGTCACCACCATGAACATCACCATGAGTGTTACAAAAACCAACACGCTGATTGAAGTGGTAGTGACTGCTGAAGCAAGAAAAGAAAACATCGCCAGCTTATTGGTGGCAAGAAAAAACAGCGCTGTTGTTTCCGATGCGATCAGCGCCGACATGATCAGGAGATCGCCTGATAAAAACACGAGTGACGTATTGAAGCGCGTGAGCGGCGTGACCATCGTAGATAACAAATTTGTTGTTGTTCGCGGCATGAGTGACCGCTACAATTCCGCCATGCTCAACAACTGCATTCTGCCCAGCAGTGAGCCGGATAAAAAAGCTTTTGCGTTCGACATCTTCCCTGCTGCAATCGTTGACAACATCACCATTGTGAAAAGCGCCACGCCGGAATTACCCGGTGATTTCAGCGGAGGGTTGGTTCAGATCAACACCAAAGAAATTCCTGACAAGAATTTCATCTCTGTAAAAGTTGGTGAGAGCTACAATTCCATTTCTACATTCAACTCCTATCAAACCTACCAGGGAGGAAAAACGGATTGGCTGGGCTTTGACGACGGCACACGCTCATTACCCGGTGGTTTTCCGTCGCACGCTGAATTTCTAACGCTTGGTGACGGAGGACAAGTAGCAGCAGGAAAAACCTTGCTTAACACGTGGGCCTATCACCGGGTAAATTCTACGCCGCTGAATCCATCGTTGCAGATTGCCGCAGGATTTAAGTCAGGCGCAGTAAATTATCCGCAGGTAGGTGGCACGTTTGCCATTACATACAATGACACGCGAAAATTTAATCCGCAAAATCGCTACGATTATTACGGACAACCGCAGGAAACTTCTGATACCATTTACAAATATCATGACACCATCTATTCACGCAACGTACTCACGAGCGTGCTTGCTGATTTTGCTTTTAAGCTAAACGCGAACAACAAGCTTTTCATCAACAGTTTATTTTCTACAAACAGTAATGATTACACAGCGATTCGCAGCGGCTACAGCTTTTCACAGGGAGAGTATGTAAAAGCGAATGCATTCTACTACGCGAGCAACCAGATTTTCTTTTCACAGTTTGGTGGCGAGCACGTAATTGAAAAAGCAGGCAAGCTGAAAATAAGGTGGCAGTATTATTACACATTGCTCACGCGGGATGAGCCTGACTACCGCCGCAATTTGTATTACACGGATGATCTCAACAATCCTTACTTCGCTGTTCTCTCTTCAAGTCCGAGCACCAATATTGGCGCGGGACTGCGCTACTATGGAAAAATTGATGACCGGGCAAAAGGCGCCAATGCTGATCTGAGCCTTCCGTTCAAACTCTTTAAGCAAACACAAACTTTAAGATTCGGAGGCGCTTATTATTATGATGTTCGGTCACGTGATGTGCGTGTGTTATCAGCAATCATTGCAGATCCCGGGAACTTTAACTTCAATTATTACTATGCTGATCAGGATACCATTTACGCTCCTGACCATTTTAATAATTCAACCGGATTTACATTAGCGGAAGACAACACGCCGACAAATCACTATGATGGCTCCGTAGAAAACAGCGATGGATACATCATGCTCGACAATAAATTTTCCGATAAGATCCGGTTTGTTTGGGGTGTACGCTATGAGAATTATCATTACATCCTTAACACCTTTGATACAAACAATGACTCACTGCGGCTTGATTCCACGTACCGTGATTTTCTTCCATCAGGCAATTTAATTATCTCAATGCTGAAGAATGCAAACCTGAGATTCAGTTTCAGCAGAACAGTCGCCCGACCCAATTACCGGGAGCGTGCCAATGCACCCTTCTATGATTTTCTGCAGAACATCACCTATTACGGCAATTCTAATTTAGTGGAAACACACATCACTAATTACGAAGTGCGATGGGAGCATTATTTTGAAAACGCGCAATACTATTCGCTGAGTGTCTTCTACAAGCAATTTGAAAATCCTATCGAGCAAAATTTATTTCTGCCGGGATCTGATTCGCGCAGCGTTCAATTCGTGAATGTGCCCAAGGCCACTGACATAGGTTTTGAATTGGAGGTGAGAAAAAGTTTCGGCTTCATGGGAAAACCCTTTGAGAATTTTTACGCCTATGCAAATTTCACATACATTAAATCGAAGGTGTTTGTTCACGGTGTTACTTCCGATACTTCTTCAAGCCGGCCGCTCGAAGGGCAATCCCCGTATGTGCTGAATGCTTCACTCATTTACACGGAGCCTAAAACCAATTTCAGCGTTGCGACCATGTTCAACTACATCGGTGACCGGCTTTACCTGGTCGGAAGCGTTAGTGACCCATCCGTTTGGGAGAAAGTGCACCCCACCCTGGATCTTAAAGTAAGTAAAGGATTTGCGAAGAATGGATTGATTGAAGTAACATGGAGTGATATTCTGCATCAGGATGGAATTCTTTACCAGGATCTCAATAGTAGTAATAATTACGACAGCGGGCAGGGCAGTGACTATGCAACGAGCGACCGCCTCGATACCCGTCAGCACTTTGGTTACACGCTTTCTCTGGCGGTGAGCTATAAGTTTTAAGAAGAAATAAATTACAATTTTTTAATACCACCGTCATTATGGCGTAATGAGCCTAACTGAGTTTTGTATCCTCACTATGCTCGTTTACATCAGTCATTCATCTTCAGATTTCAAGCTCTACAAAAGTTTGCGAGATCAGTGTGAGGCAAAGGGATTCACGGTTGTGAAATGTGAAAAGCCATTTGAACTCGGAGACACACTCACTGAAAAAGGAAAGCGGAGAATTGACCGCGCGAATGTTGCAATCATCCTGCTCACCGCCGTTGGCCGCGCTTCCTATCGCGTTTTCCGGGAGGCATATTTCATTGCAGGCACCGGTAAAGATCATTTCACCATAGAAGGTTTTGGAAAAAAGGTGACCGTGAAAAGAAAATTAGGGGAAAACCATCCAGTATTGGGGAATGCCGAAAATTATTTCGCGTCCCTTGTGTCACTCGATAAATTGCTTCATGAATTCTCTGCGAAGCTAAAACCTGAAGAATTCAACTTTATTTATCATACTGACCTCGTTTATTGAAACCAAAAGGTTCTTCTTCCGTATTATAATTTTTTAACCTGTACTAAAACCATCCGCCCATGAACACTGCCTCTACTATTGAGTTCAACATCGCTGAATCCAACATAGTGAACATTGCGCTTACTGATGTAAGCGGCAGAACCATTCGTGAAGTGATGCACGAATATCTGAACGCCGGTAAACACTGTATTACGCTCGATGCCATAGATCTCACGCGCGGAGTTTATTTCCTGCTCATCCGCAGCGGCAATGATAACAAGATGATTAAGCTTAATGTAGAAGAATAAACTTTTAGTTTGGTTTGCGGAAAGCTGCTTCATTGATTTGGGGCAGCTTTTTTTTGTTATGCAGAAAATGCACGTCGAACATTTTTAGTTTTGAGAAAATTAATTTCTATTCACATGAAAGTTTTCTCTGCACTTCTTTTTCTGCTTACTACACATTTTTGTTCCGCGCAAGATACCTCCCTTCTTATCTGCGGCCCTATGTTGTGCAATGTGACACATCGCGAAGCAACCATTTGGCTCGAACCAACTTCACTTGCAAATTCCGTTCAAATCAAATGCTGGAAGAAAGAAGATGTATCATCTGCAAAAACTTTTTCTTACAAGGGAATAACCGGCAATGATTACAATCCATTGAAGATACTTCTCACCAACCTTGACATGAACAGTGAGTACAACTATGAAATTTATTTGAATAACAAGAAGCAGCAATTTCCCTTTCCGCTTGCATTCAAAACAAAAGGGGTGTGGGAATATCGCACTGCCCCGCCTGCGTTCTCATTTATCTTCGGCTCCTGTGCCTACATCAACGATCCGCAGTATGATCGCCCCGGAGAACCGTACGGAAGAGATCCGCGCATCTTTGATTCGATTGCAAAAAATGAGAGCGACTTCATGCTTTGGTGTGGTGATAACATGTACACGCGTGAAGCTGATTACGATTCACGCTCAGGATTTTATTATCGGTACACGCATGACCGCAATATCCCGCAACTCAGGAAACTTCTCGCTTCACGACCGAACTACGCAACCTGGGACGATCATGATTACGGACCCAATGATGCCGGGGTGTCGTATGAACTGAAGGGTCTTTCGCTGGAAGCGTTCAAAGATTTCTGGGGTAATCCCAGCTATGGTGAATGGGACAATCCGGGTGTGTACACGCACTTCATCTGGAGTGATTGCGATTTTTATCTGCTCGATGATCGCTTCTATCGAAGTGATGAGAAAATGAATGACTCGAGCAGCAATAAGCATTACCTCGGGGAGAAGCAATTGGCATGGCTTGAAAATTCGCTTCTCTATTCGAGAGCATCATTCAAATTTATTATCAGCGGAAGCGCGGTTCTTAATCCGCTGAATGATTTTGAATGTTTCTGTCACTATGATAAAGAATGGAATCACCTGCTGAATTTCATTCGTGATAACAAAATTCCCGGAGTGATTTTTCTTTCCGGTGATCGTCATTTCGCAGAGATCATCAGGATCAATCGGGATGGAATGTCTCCGTTGTATGATGTCACCGCTTCTGCTTTCACTTCGCGCTCCTTCGCGAATTTTTCGAAAAGCAAGGAGTTCAGTAATCCTTATCGCGTGGTACCGTCTGCAGTTACTGATCAGAACTACATTAAAGTAGCTGTGAGCGGGGAAAAACTTTTTGAACGGGTTGTTACCATCACCTGCTTTACAGTAGATGGAAAAATTCCGTGGACCTTTGAAATTAAACAGCAGGATTTAAAGTAGCAGAAAAGTCTGCTCCCGGGATTTTCTTAAGAACAAATTCCCCACTTCCACGTAAAAGCATTAACTTTAGAATGCTTGCTGAAGCCTTACCGCATTATGAAACCAATATTGATCATAGTAATTTCAGTTATTCTTCTCAGCGATATTTCATGCTCAAAAAAGAATGGCGTGGGCAGCGACAGTATATTGATAATATCCGCACATGACGTAGTAGGAAGGTGGCAAATTATACAGTATGTAGATAGTGGCATGGATAAAACAAGTGTGTTTACTTCAACCATTATTCAATTTAATTCTGACGGAAGCCTAAGCGTGAGCAGAGGAAATGCGATCTGCAGCGGTACGTGGTTTATTCAACCCAATTCCGGTTTGGATAAGCTTAACATCATTGTTTCAAACGATGAAATGCCTTACTGTTTCCTGCAAAGGAATTGGGTGATAGAAGATAAATCAATGACATCACTCTCACTATCTTATCCGCATAGCAGTAACCCGGAAGGCTTAGTACTGCAGAGGTCGTAACTTTTCACGAAAGCTTCGCAAACGTTTTCATCAATCGCTCGGCACTTTTTCACTGCGCACATCCTGATAACCGAAGAATAATAAAGGTTATTTTTTCGGAAATTCTTCACTCCTTAACAAGCTTCTTAATAATAGTTCCATCCTTGCAAGTAGCTTCCATAAAATAAACTCCATCACTAAGACCAGAGACATTAATATAGCAAGATTGAATTTCCGAAGAGTAATATTTTTCAAATACGGCCCTACCAACTATGTCATAAATTTTAACTTCTGAAATGACGACATCACTTTGAAAAGAGATTTCATTATGAAATGGTATGGGTGAAATTGAAAACTGAGGATTGTCGTCATTATTCTCAATTCCGGCAACAGGTACGCAATAGTTCCAGATTTCATTTAGCCAAAGGAGATTTCCATTTTCGGTGATGCATGTTGGCGATTCCCAAAATCCAATACCCTCTGGTAAAGGAAAGAATAGTCCACCTGAACCGCCAATACCTTCAATATAGTAGAGGTAATCAAAAAACTGGTTGTTGGTGGGATAAAATATTTTTCGTTGTGATCCATCTAAGAGAGTAACCGTTCCTATGCTATCAATGACAAGAGTTAATCCCATTCCCGGATATGGAGAATCCAAAGTATCCCCAACAGACAAAGAGAAATCATAAAGCAACTCCTCGTGGCCGAAAGGATAAGACCCGCAGCAGTATATGAAGACTTTCTTTGCCAAAGTATCTTCTCTCAGAAACGAACTTACATATGTTGAAGTAGGCTCAACTTCGTATGGATAACAAAATGGCCCGGGATTCACATTTATAATCTTATACGAGCGGATAATTTTGTAGTGGACTCCGGAAAAGCTGGTATCACCTTCAAAGAAGTAACGATCTGCTCCTGAATAATCGCAAATCTCTGAAGCATCTCCGTGAAATACATCCCAATAAGTATTCTCTCTTATTAATGGATGATATTGCTGAGCATTGGTGCTTAAAAAGAACACAATGCTTGTCAGGGTGAGAAGAAGCTTCTTCGTGCACATTATTAAAGTAACCTGAGTTCGGGATTAATTTTTTAAACCTTAGTAGAAACGCCAATGCCAGTTCCACTCTCAACCTTATTACCTTATTTGCTATGACTGCTTAAGATAAGGTAATAAGGTTGAGATTTGTACTCCTTTGACTTTCTACTAAGGTAATAAGGTTTCATTTGCGCGTAGCTGTTGGATTTTACCCTGATTTTAAGTTTGAATTATATGAGGCAGTACTGATTTTATTTTTTCTTCAACTTCTTTAAGAAAGGATGGTTGAGTTAACATTTCTAATCCCGAACTCACGTTAAAGTAATAACATTTTAAAAATAACATCTTAACTCCTATTCAGGAAAGCTTCGCATAAGTTTTCATCCAACGCTCCGGCACCTCTTCACTACATGCAAGCTGATAATCGTTGTATGAGCAGGGCACGATGTGAAACTTCTTCTGGTTTCTTTTGGTATTTACAACAGGTACTTCCATCCACCAGCGGTCGCTCATCTTGCTCTTCCAGAAATTCATTTCATACTTATTCTCTTTGAATTGGACGGTGTACTTCAGATAATTTTCATCTTTCTCCTGCGGAAAATCTTTTTGGCGGTTGCAGAATCCGTCGAGGAAATACCAGATGATTTGTGCTGCGAGCTTGGTGCTTTGATCGCGGTTATCATAGGCAAGATTACAGCCGTACAATCCGAATGAATCCACCACATCACTCTGACCCGCATAGCGCGCGAGCTGGCATGCTTCTTCACCAAACAATCCATTCGGTGAAGCAGTATAATTCGCCGGTGAATCCGCAAAGCGAACGGAGCTCAAATCAAAACTGCAGAGGTTGGCGCCGCGCAGCACCGGTTCCATATCGTGAATATTGGTTCTCACTTTACCGAGGCGGTAACTTTCGAAATGCAGTTTCTCCATTACGCTGAGCGCCTGCGATGTGGTGAGATGTGTTTGAAGTGCAATCACATCAGCATGAAAAAGACACGATGGTTCCATCACGAAAATTCTCCCCAAAAAATTTTCATCGTTGATCTCTTCTTCACCGTCGTGAAAATCAATCATGCTGTCAACCACGCAGAGGTTGATGTTGCGCCTGTTATCCTGGTACCCGCCGTAATGGCCAAAGGTGAGATCGTGACTGCCGCCAATAATGATGGGAAGAATTTTCAGGTGCAATAATTCACTCACCATTTTACTCAGCGCCACATACGTATCAGAGAGTGTTGCTCCCGGGTCAATGTTCCCGAGATCGGCGATTTTATTTTCAGTGTTGAATCTGGCAAGCGTGAAAAGCTGCTTGCGAATTTCATCGGGTGCATGTGCACTTCCCACGTTGTGCTTTGACCCGCGGTCTTCACGCACTCCGAAAATAGCTACCTGGATTCCTTCGAGATTATCAGGCAACATGCCCGGTGAAAGGATTTGTTTACCGAATTGAAAATCGGAAAAGGGTTGCTCGTAAATATCGTCTTCAGGAAGCCGGAGAAATTCTTCAAACATAATGGTCGGTTGCGGAAGTAAATGTAGCCGGCCGCGGGAAGAATGAGTTATCATTCGCTCATCGTTATTCCCATTGAGAGTGTGTATTGTTTTGTTTTGATGAATGGATGAGTCGCGACTGAGAGGGGTTCCGCTATGGCCCCTGTGTTTATTTGGATGAAAGGCACAGAGTGAATGAATAAACCTGTTGCCAGCCCAAACTGAAAAATTTGAAGCAGATGTAATTACATTTGATGAGTTTGGAAATAAGAAGCCTGATGACGATTCATGATTAGAAACTACTATTGCTCCACACACAAATGTCAATGACTCTCAAATCAAAATGATGCAGCAAAAAATTTATATCATTTTATTCATTCTGTTCTGTAGCACTACCTTATCAGCGCAACCGGGATCATTGGATGTTAGTTACAGCTCTGACGGAAAAGTAACTACGGATATCAACTCAGATTTTGAAAATGATGACGCAAATTCAATTGTGTTGCAGCCTGATGGCAAAATTGTAGCTGTAGGTTCATTTGAGACCAACACAAACTATTCAGATTTTGCAGTGGTGCGATACAATACCAATGGAAGTATTGACAACAGTTTTGGACAGGTAGTCACTGAAGTCAGCGGAAACTACCAGGAAGATGCTGCATATGCTGCTGCTATACAGACTGATGGTAAAATAATAGCCGCAGGAATCACCTGTCATACCTGGCTGTATGATGTTTATCATGAGTTCGCGTTAGTCAGGTATAATACCAATGGAACTTTAGATAGCAATTTCGGAGATAATGGAATCGTAAAAACATCTTTTGGTCTTCTTGCCGATGCCTATGCTAATTCAGTTGTTATTCAATCTGATGGGAAAATCATATTGGGCGGCTATAAAAAGTACAATTACTTAAATCATGATTTCATCTTAGTGCGATATAATACCGATGGATCGGTGGACAGTAGCTTTGGAGATGAAGGGATAGTGATAACTTCATTTGGTGATTATACAGATAGCTATGGAAGATCTCTCGCACTACAGGCAAATGGCAAAATTGTAATGGTGGGCTCCTCGTACGACAGCAATAATTCTCCCAATTATGCAATAGCCCGATATAACACTGATGGAAGTCTGGACAGTAGTTTTAGCGCAGACGGGTTGCTTACATTCGACTTTGACGGGGAGTCGGATGAGGCACATGCGATCGCGATTCAAACGGATGGGAAAATGGTGGTAGCCGGTTATTCCAGGCTCGATTCAGCACAGTTAACACAGAATAATTTTAGCATTGCCCGCATAGATACCGACGGTACTCTCGATGTTAGTTTTAGTGGTGATGGGAAAAATGTAACCGATTTCAATTCTCAAAATGATCACGCCGCCTGCATCGCTATACAAAATGATAACAAAATTGTAGTTGGTGGATATTCAAGGTACGGAGATCAGGATTTTGAATTGGCTCGTTACAATTCAAACGGAACTATAGATTTGAGTTTCGGTTCACTTGGTAAGGTCACTACAAGTTTTTTCCCCAATTATTCAGGGGATGAAGCTTACTCGGTTGTGATACAATCAGACGGAAAAATTGTTTTAGCAGGATTCACGGTAGCTACTGATTATAATTATGATCTCCATGATTTTGCTTTAGCACGGTATATCGCAGATTTTGCGATAGGTGTTCTCGATTTTACTGCTTCTTCCAATTTAATGACCATCTATCCCAATCCCATTGGTAAAAATGCCATGCTCGAATACTGTTTACAAAATGATGATATTATTTCGATTCACCTGCTTGACATACATGGTAAGATGATAAGTACTTTTATTGAAGAGGAGAAAGAGCAAATAGGAGTACACCGTCACGAGATTACCTTTCCCGACTTTTTGCCATCAGGCTCTTACATGATTGTAATATCAAATGAAGCCGGAGAAAAAGTAAGCATTAAGGTAGAAAAGTAAAACTATATCTTAGTTATATTCTCTGTCATTCCGCCAAGCCACGCATTCGTTTTTTGCTTTCTGTTATCAATGCTTTGACAATTCTTTTCCTCGCAATTTTGTATGCGCCCACTGATCACACCAACTCCCCTTTAATGTGCTTGAATAATTCTTCCTCATCATAATTCAGCTTCGGTTCATCCAAGTCATAGCTGACCTGTATACGTAATGCTTTCAATCCGTGTAATCCCTGGAGCGGCTCCACGTCGAGGTATTCAACATCACCGGTGATCATTCCTTTTGCGCGCAGGTACTCGAAGTAGCGCTCGTACTCCCGCACTTCTTTCTCCTGTGTGTACACGATGGAGATCTTGTGTGGCTGCGTAATGCGTTCATCAGAATCTTTCACGTGGGCTTTGTCAATTCGCTTCTTCACAATCTCATAGCGGATGTTGTAAGCGCCGGCTACATCAAATCGCTTTTCATCCATGCGAAACATGATGGAGAAAGGATTGCTGTAACACAAAATCAATTGCGTGGTTTCAAGTTGTGTGGGCAGAGAAGGAAGGAGGCGATGTGTTTCTCTCGCAATCTTCACCATGTTCACCAATTGCCACAGTCGCGAGCTCTTCACGAACAGCGGATCGAAGGTCCCTTCTTCCAAAAGTGACTGACCGAGATAAATATTATAGTCAACGCCATCGGTTTTGTATTTCTCGAAGTAATGGGGAATTAACTTTTGTGTTCGCTCTTCTTCCCTGTCAAGAATGTCTGCTACCAGATCATTGATCATGGTTAAGCTGTCTTCAAATTGCTTTCTCCGGATGGAATTCATTTCATGATCCGGATCCAGAATGGCGAGGAAATTTTCAATGGATTTTTTTATGGAAACATTTCTGTCGAGCAGCATCTTCAGCACCGGTTCCATTTCATTCTTCATAAACTCCATCACGCCGCCTTCGTCACTCGACTCGATGGACTTGCTCATCTTATCAGAAAATTTCTCGATCGTGAAAATCATTTCATCAAGAATGGTAAGCGGAAATTCTTTCTGGGCTTCCGTCAAAATATTTTTAGCCGACCGAAGATGATCGAGCATGTCGAGGCGAATCGCTTCATTTCTTTTTTCGGAAGAGCCGCGCAGATCCACCTGCCCGTAAATCGGAATGACATCTTTGAAGATGATGGGATCAAAATCCTCCGGCTTCTCTTCCTGCTCCTGCCACAAAATTTCCCTTGCCGACTTTACAAAACGCCATTCCACAGCAGGATGAATCGCCGTGAATTTTTCCCGGATCGTCTCCTGGATCCTGTTCTCGTATTCACGCACATTTCGCTGGAGCACCACGGAGATAAGAGGAATAATTTCTCTGAACTTTAACATCGTGATGAAGTTGAACGCATGCGGCTGCGCCGATCCGATTTCCATAGCGCCTATTAATTCATCATCTTTAAAAATCGGTGTGAGTATGATGCTGCGAATTCCCTGGTCCAGTAATTCTTTTTCTATGCTACCCTGCTGAAGCAGGGTGAGGTCATCGACTAAGTATGGAGCGCCCGATTGCAATGCCTTTTCGTAAATCGAATGCTCAAAATTTTCGAAAACAATTTTTGCTTTTTCCATCGGGATGAAACACTTCCAGTATTGCTTCCCGCAATCTCCCATACCTCCGGCAGACTTCAGGAGCGGTGCCAGACCGAGACGCAGATCAGGCACTTTGAAATAACTGCGCAGCTTTTCCTGGATATCAAGCACGCCCTCATCTGAAATAATGGAGTCACTGTGAAGTAAAGAATATTCCAAATTGGAAATCATCTCCCGATCGGTGATATCAATCATGCGATACACAGTGAGACCTGAAAACTCAAATGTGTCAGGCGGAAAATTGGTGAGCCAGAAATCTGCATCGAAGAAATTTTGATTCAGCGGACTCAAATCAATTTCAGAAAGCGGCCGCGGTGTTTTGAGCGCGCGAATTTCTACGAACTCTGTGAATATGTCAGGCTTGTAGAAATTCATTGTTCCCGTAAGCGCATCAAGAGAACGGCGCCTCATCACATCAGGATGTTCCATCTTCCGGCCATAATATTTTTCAAGGATGGCACTGCCGGCATAAGCAATCAGCTCATTGATCGTCTTCTTGCCATCCAGTTTGCTGATATCCCATTGTCCTTCGTCATTGCTCACAAAGAGCTCGTTAAATCTTTTTGTTCCGTAGATCGTCACCGGCTGAAACGGAATGATGATTCCCGTTGCGATGGTGTCAGCCATTCCCATTGGAACAACAGCAGACATCAGCAATTCAATTTCATCCCTGAATTCCCTGATCATGCTGAGGTCTTCAATTGTGCGATTCAGTTCCGGGATTGCTTTCACCCTTTTCAGGATCTCCTGCAGTAGCGGCGCCTGGGGATTATCAGGCCGGGCAGCGCGTTCTTCCAGAGATCGGATGAGGATATCAAAACTTAAGGTAGTTCGATAGGGGAAATGAAAACGGTTTTGATAAGTCGGCGGATCTACAAATGCTTGTGCAGCGGATGGTTCCATGGTGTTGAATTGAGGGAAATGAATTTTTAAAATTAGTGAAAGTTCAACGTATCAATATTGTATTGGTTCAGAATACTGGTGACGATTGAGGGCTAAAAAAATTTTTGGGAATTCACTTAATTGACAACCCATTACTCTATTAACAGGTTCCAAAAATCAACATCTGCCTTCAGGTCTCTGATTCTTAGGTGATAGGCTGCTATCTCTTTTTTGGAAATTGGGTTCTTCTCAAACCACGCCGGATTCTCCCTCCCAATGGACAATGACTTCAGCATCTCAACCAAGGTTTTGAAATCATTTAAGGAATCGCAAATTTTTTCTTCCTCCCACGATCCAATGCCATGCATGGCGGTGTAAACAACTAATGTTTTAACATCTGCAAATACCGGATCACCTTCGAGGTATCCGATTACAAACCAGTTCTCTTTCCAATCCCCATAATTATTTCCGATAAATGATTTCTTCTCTTTGCTATTCAACCTATAGCCTTCTTGTAAATCTTCAAATGAATCCCGGTTGGCAATTTCAAAATTTATATAGTTGATGGAAATTATTTTAAAGTCGTTGTTCAAAAAATCTTCAAGATCCTTTACCATCAGCATTTCAATTGTAATGGTTTGATGAATTTGCCGCACCTGCCCCCGGAGTCCGGAAAATATTTATGACACGCGATCTCTGCACTGCCATCATTCCTAAAATCTCATCCACAAACTTCCGGTCATTACTTGACTGAGTGAAGGGCATCATCAAGAATTATCGCGCCTGCGAAGGAAGGTAGATGGATGCGTGTGATAGCGATATCAACTAATCATACACCACCAACTTTCTAAACCACTTCGCATCATTCATTTTTGTTTCCACCTGGAATATTCCTGCAGCAAGGGATGTCAGGTCAAGCGTCAACTTATTAAGGCCTGAATGAACTGCTATGGTTTGATGACTCAATCGCTGGCCGAGAAGATTGTAAATCATTATTTCTAATTCGCCGCTTTTGCCGCAATAAAATTTCAATTCCGTTTTGCCTGATGCCGGGTTCGGAAATAATTCGGGAGGAGAAATCGTGTTGCTGACCTCAGAAGCCGATTGCAGGTTGAGTGTGGTGAATTGATGAGTGGATGTATAAGAGGAATCATCGTATATCGCGCAGATGGAAAGTACGCGCCAGTCATAACAGGTATTCACTTCTAATCCACCAAGCTCATAAAAGTTGGTATCGAGAATAATGCTATTCCAACTGATCTCACCGCATTTTTTATATTCAAGATTAAACCCTGAGAATTTGGCATTATCGTTCCAGTGCAATTGGCAGGAATTGGTGGTGATGTTATCTGCAATTAATGAGAAGTCTGATATAAGATGACAGCGGTCCCATGCAAACTTGAATACCCGATAGGAGTCGAAGAAGCTGTCAACGTATGACAATTCCCAAACGATGTTGCCGAGAGAATCCACCTCGGTATAACTGGGAATACCGCCTAACACGGTGTATAGTCGCCGGCCCCAGTCAATAAGCCGGTTTCCATTGGGCAGATATTGCACGCTCCCAAATGCATCGCTTTGTATATAGATACCGCTTACCTGCGGATGCTGATAACTCCAAACGAGTGTGGCGATCATATTCACCGTGTCAATTTCATATTCTTTAGCGATACAAACTTGCGGTATTTGATAATTGCCATTATCACACATAGAGTAATGCCCGTTAGCCAATCTCCTGAAGTCATGCTGATGAGAAAATGGCTGGGGGGTACTTGTCTCATTCATAAATGTGAATTGATTATTCTCTCCTCCCAACCGCCACATAATAGCTCCGGTAGCAAGATTAATCTTGGTGATCTCATCAGAGTTTCGGTTTGATATGAGGAGGTTCCCGTCGCCGTCCAAATCAATCGAATTTGTGTGAACGTAATCTACAAAGTTGTAAGTGAGATCAACATAATCATCAGCATCGGTGATCTGAAAATGATCCCACGATCTCCATTCAAAAATCACATTGTTGCCGGGGTCCAATTCCTGAAGTATCGTTCCGAACACAACGGCATGAGCACTTCCGCCATACTGAGTCAAATTCATCAGCTCTTTGTCAACGCACATCAGGAAATAATAACCGTCAGTAGAAATTTTGAACTCATGTTCGTCGGCATTATATCCATTACCCATGAAAAATTGTTTCACCACATTGTAACTGCTATCCATCATATCAAAACAACTGTCAGGGATATTGTAATAGGTCAGGTAGCCGTTGTCGTTAATTTCAAAACCGTATCCCTTTTGATTATCGTAGAAAGAATAAATGGAATCGCCTTCGCTGGAAATAATGGTTGCCCGGAAGCAATCATCATTGGGACTCAGTGCCTGATTCCGATAAAACACGGGTTCATCATAGTACGCGCCGGGTGTTGAAACGATGTTGACAGCCGGAAGAAAATTACAATTGAGTGTCCGCGGGGAATTATGTTGCTCGTCATCCATTGAATCAGGATAAGGCCGATTCATTTCTTCGCGTTGTTCGAGCGTGTAGTCGGGATGCGTTTGAAACTTAAAGGTAGTGCCGCGAACCTCTTCTCCATTTTCATTCCTGATGCCATCATTTACTGTTACCGTTACCGTTTCACCGCCTGATAACATCGGCACAGGATAAACAAGAATGCTTTTCTTGTCATCCGCCAATTTGATCCTGCATTCGTGCAGGCCGCTCAGAGTCCCGCTGATGGAAACAAGATTCGTTTTAAGTGACGCGGCGTCGATTATTTTTCCTGTTCGTAAAATGATGTTGGTTTCTTTGTTGTGCAGTTTGCTTCCGGGCACCGGTGAGATGTATGTGAATTGCGCTTCGGAAGATAACGTCATGGTGCAAAGCATAATTGGAAGAATGAAGCGAAGAGGGATGAGATGGAGTTTTTTCACAGTTAAGATGTTGGTTTTAGGTATTTGTTCTTAGGTTGGGAGAGGCACAATTCAACTGCGCTCATTGCTCTACTTCAGACTTGAGCCATTCAAGGGACTTGTCATTTCAACTCCTGCATCAACAGGTCTAAGTGATGTTTATTGAATCCTTCATCTCGAAAAGCTAATTCGGTTCTGCTCCTTCCGCTATGAGTTAGATAAATGACTCTTCCACCTTTTGCTTCAATTAGCATAAAAGTAGCACTTGTACGATATGCATAAACAACATTGTCATCTTGCCTTAGGATTGCAGCTTTAATATCATCTGCCGATACCAACTTCACAGAATCTCCATAGGCCTTCTTAAAATCATCAAAGCTAAAATCAAGTTTCTTGTAGAACATGTTTTTATAATGGCCCGGGAAGTCTCTAAATTGTATCCAAAGCTCCCTTGATTTTAAATCTTTAACACCTTTTCTATAATTATCTGAAGTAGATTTCAAAAATCCTCCTGAACTTAGAGTTTCGAGAGAAAATCTTGAAAGATGAGAGTTCTCAGATGCAAAATCTAAGTAATTCTGAAACACCTGAATAATATTAGGTAAGAGATATGTCCAATCTGTGGCAAAATTGAAAGGGAAATATACTGCTTTATAAGAATTCACCATTGTTCCCTTTTCTAAATTCCAAGAACTGCCTGGGCGAACAATTCCTATAAAATAATGATCCAAATCATCTCCTATACTGCTGGTTTCGCTGAGTTCCAACCAGTTCATTAGATACCATTTTTGCTTATACTTTTCAATGTTTACAATCTCACTTTGAGAGATGAATTGATACTTATTAAATTTCCAATATCGTCTTAAACAATCTTCCATTAGCTTTGTATAAGCAGAATCACCATCAAGGACTACATATAATGTTTGATCTTTGAATTTTAATATATCATTATGCCCAGCAAAACCTATTTGCGCCACAGCATTTAAATGAATCAAATAGAAAAAAAGGATGATCGTACCTTTCTTCATTCTTTAAATTTTTTTTTCCTCCCACAATCCAGTCAAAAGCAAAAAGTGATGCAGCAAAAAAAATCCCGGGCAAGGAAAATCTAATTATTCGTTCTTCATCCATCGATTAAAAAAAAATTATTTTTCTTCCTACCCAATCACCCCACTCACCGCCGCACTCCACACACTACGCTCGCTGCGGGTGCTTTCGTAACAGCAGCTGTAGTACACGTTTTTGCCTACAAAGATAAAAATCCGAGATACCAACCTTTTCCAAAGTTCAAAAATGTTTCGAGCTTTGAAAAGGTTTTACAACTCAGGCAGGCACGAAACTCGCGCCAGCAGAAATCCTCGGTCAAGATTCAACTTGCGAAACATCACTGCACCACTAACTTTTGACTTTCAATCTTAGAATCCGAAATCATCTTTACGATGTAAATTCCTTTCGAATAGTGGCTTATGTTTATGGCCACTGAATAAGCCCCTTGCTCAAGGTCCTGATTCATGATTTTGGTTATCTCCTTTCCCGTTATGTCGCACACAGCTATATATACATACGATGCTTGAGTTAACTCAAGATGAATAGATGTATTCAACTCAGCCGGATTCGGAAAAATATCAAACAATTTTTCCGTGGAGGCAATGGTTGTACCCAGTCGAAGCGTGTGCAGCGTCTGAACTGGAGTGTATAGAGAATGAGCCAACCCGCTCAAAGAACAATAGGTTTCAACATGATATTCATAATCGGTATTTGTCAATAAGCCGGTAAGACCACATGAATTTGTTGTTGAGTACCGAGTAGTCCATTTCATGGTACTCGCTATGCGATATTGAATTTTGAACTTGACGGCACATGGCACGCTCGTCCAGCTTAGGGTAGCTGAGTTAGAAGTGATAGATGAAGCATTCAGTCCGATAACCTTGTCACAGGCAACTAAAGTGAAGTTCACTGCATTATCGGATCCAATGCATGAAGGACTGCTGCTTGTTACCCGAATGCGATACTTTGTTCCCGCTGTTACATGAGAAGGAATTGTTGCATTGATGGTGCCGGCATTCGCAGTGCTCGTGAGAGTGCCGATGGAAGTTGGTGATGTAAACGATCCCTTTTTGTTTGATAGTTGTGCCGTATAAACATTACCGGGATCATATGTTCCGGTGGAAGTGAAAGGAACACTCACCGCGGCTTCCGGGCAAAAGGGCGAGCCGGCTATAGTGCCGGTAGTAATGCTGCATGATTCGATGATCAATACCGATTGAGCAACACCAGTACAACCATTGGCATCTGTATAGAAATAATAGATATCGAAATTTCCTGCGCCTGACAATCCCGGGTCGAAAGTGTTGCCACCTGTTACGTAGCCATTCTGATCGGCATAAGTTCCTCCGGCCGGCAGTCCACCCGTGAGAATGAACGGAGGAGAACATGTGCATACAGTTGGAAATCCTCCCAAGGTTACCGCCGGTAAGGAATACACTGTAGTTGTCTGTGACGATGAGCAACCGCCACCTAAATCATAAGTGATAGTGAATGTGCCGGGGCCTGCAGACGCGGGATCAAAAAAATAGTTATATCCGAAGAGTGTCACTCCCGCTCCTGAGAAGACGCCGCCAGCAGTAACCGGAATTAGCATTACCGACCCGGCATCCAGGCAATAAGAAGAACTCAATCCTGTAAACGTCGGGTCGCAGGGCATGGGAGCAGACCTATCTCCGGCCAAAACTTCCTGTGAGATAATGAAAACAAACAGAAGTATAGTCAGCTTTTTCATTTTGGTTTTGGTTTAAGGTGAAAAATTTCTTCCCCGGTGCCGGAAATGTTTTTTACAGTGGCGGAATTTCTTTCTTCGGTGACGGAAAAATTGTTTCCGGTGGCGGAACTGTTTTCCCCTCCGGCAGAGATTTCTTTTCCGGTGGCGGAATAATTTTCTTCCTGCCCTTCCATAAGGAGCCCTTCGGACAAAAAATATTTTTCTTGTGAAATGAAATCAGGATGAAAAGCAGGTGCTGAAGAAATGAAAAGTGAAGCGAGTGGTGGTGTGGTGCTGGTCATCTTATCAAGAATGCAACTGTAAACCTAATAAGAGTTCTTACTTGTGCAACTGTTGGGGGGAAATATTGTACCACATCCGTGTCTCCCTTCCGAAGGTTGGACACGGATGATTTATTATGTAGAATCTCTTCGCCGTGTCCGCGAAATGCGAGACACGGCGAGGGCACAAAATTCAATTTGATTTTCTCAGTGTTTCTCTTCTAAAAATTTCTTCAGTTCTTTTTTTGACAAGCCAAGTGTGTTCAGATTCGTGGTTACATGATCATCGGGAATTTCACTGTAGATACTTCTGATAACAACAGGGCGTAGTAATTGTTTCTGTCCTTCGGGGAAATCATAAATATCATGACTCCCTTTTGTTCGCTTGTACACAAGCCCTTTCGATCTTAGAAATCGAATGAAGTCATCCGTTTTAATCTGAGACATTATGAGGCAATAGGAATTTTGAAGGAGGCAAGTTCAACTGTTCCCGATATTCTGTCCTTAAAAAAGTTGAGAGGCAATTGCGGCGGAAAGTATTCTTGCTTTGAGAGCAGCCAACCCAAATCGAGCAGCACTTTTTCAAGCGTGCCCTTCTGCAAAGTGTCTTCAAAAAAAATGTTGAGGGCTTCTTCAAATGCAGCATGCGCATCTTCATGGTTTTTCCCGTAAGAAGAAAAGTCAAGCGCCGGGCAATAACAAACCGTATATTCTCCGTCCTGAGAGAAGATGACATCGAGGCCAGCAGAAATCATGTTTCCCTGAATCTTTAAAAAATTTTTCTTCTCCATGATTACTCACAAATTTACATGAATGCTCTCATTCGAACAAGCGCTCGTAAAACCACCGTCAGGGCTTGCAACCGCTGAAGGGGTTTTAACTAAGAGACAGTTAGATTCACCGTTGCACCGCCATCATCCCAAGAATCTCTTCGACAAACTTCCTGTCATTACTCAAGCGCGGAACTTTGTTTTGTCCGCCAAGTTTGTTTTTTGATTTCAGCCATTGATAAAAAGTATTTCGCGGTAAAGAGTGAATCACCGGCAGTGCTAATGCAAGATCATGCTGGCGCTTGGCATCGTAATCAGAATTGACGTTGCGAAGAGTATCGTCAAGAATTTTTGTGAAGGAATAGAGATCACCTGGTGGCTTTGAAAATTCTATGAGCCACTCATGACCACCCCGGGTTTTTGTAGTGAGAAAAATAGGAGCCACCGTGTAATCATTCACAACGGCGTCTGTTTGCCGGCACGCTTCTTCGAGGGCGCGGTCCGCATTGTCAACGATCACTTCTTCGCCGAAGGCATTGATGAAGTGTTTCAGTCTTCCGGTCACCTGGATTTTAAAAGGACGAAGAGAAGTGAAGCGAATCGTATCGCCAACAATGTAGCGCCACAATCCTCCATTGGTTGAAATCACCAGACCATAATTTTCATTCGCCGTTACTTCATGAAGAAAAACTGTTTTGGGATTTTCCTTTCCTATCTCATCTGAAGGAATGAACTCGAAGAAAATTCCATTGCCAACATGCAGCAGCATGTCATCATCCTTCAGTCCATATTGAAAAGCGAAAAATCCTTCCGAGGCATTGTAGGTTTGATAGTAATGCATTTTATGTTTTCGGATCAGCGATTCGAATTCCTGATGATACGGGTTGAAGCTTACACCCCCATGCATGTAGAGCTCGATGTTCGACCACACATCGGAAAGATTTTCTTTTCCCTTCAGCTCCATCACCCGCTTTATCAGAAGCATCGTCCAGGTAGGCACACCGGAAATGTTGGTGATATCTTCATTCATCGTTGAGTGAGCGAGCGCATCGAGCTTCTTTTCCCAGTCATTCATCAGGGCTACCGACAAATCAGGCGTGCGAAATAGCTGCCCGAACCATGACATGTTTTGCAGGAGTACGGCAGAAAGATCGCCGGAGGAAATGCTGTTGTTGTCAGGATTGGGTTGATGACTTCCTCCTACAATCACGCCTTTACCGCTGAGCAATTTTGTCTCAGGATTGCATGCGCAGTAGGCAGCTACCAGGTCGATGCCTCCCTTGAAGTGGCAATCTTCAATAGCTTCTCTCGTGAGCGGAATGTACTTGCTTTTATCACTGGTGGTACCTGCTGATTTTGCAAACCATTTCACAGTCGTATTCCATAGTATGTTTTGCTCGCCATGCATGATGCGTTGAAAGAATGGCTTCAGAGATTCATAATCCTGCAATGGAATTCGTCTGCTGAATTCAGCCTGGGATTTAATGGAAGAAAATTCAAACTTCTTTCCCCACTCTGTATCTCTTGCTGATTGAATGAGCTGATGAAAAACTTTTTCCTGCTCGTCAAGGGGATTCTCAATCCATAATTGCATGTTGGCAGCACGCTGACGAAGAAACCAATGGACGACGGGGGCTAACATGAATCAGTAGGTCCCGATCAATCGGGAGCAATTTGCAGTAGGCAAGGTAAAGAAAAGAGTTGGCAGTGTGCAGTTGGCAGTTGGCAAAATACGAAAAGTGTAGGCAGTAGGCAAAGTGAAAAAGTAGGCAGTAGGCAATTGGCAGCAGGCAAAAAAACGATATACGATTTACGTACTACGACTTAGTATGCGATTGGCAGTTGGCAATGGGGCAGCCTAACTGGAGCGAATCGTGAATCGCGTTAACTCTAATCGTGAATCGTGCTACGTGCATCGAATCGTGTCGCGAACCGCGTTACGCGTATCGCGATTCGCGAATCAAAACACCAGCTTTTTCCGCAGCTCAAAATTTCTTCCGAGATACACGCTGCGGACTTGTTCATCGGCGGCGAGTTCTTCGGCAGTGCCTTGTTTCAAAATTTTTCCCTCGAATAAAAGATACGCGCGATCGGTGATCGAGAGCGTTTCCTGAACATTGTGATCGGTGATGAGGATACCGATGTTTTTGAACTTGAGTTTCGCCACGATGGTTTGAATGTCTTCAACAGCAATAGGATCAATACCGGCGAAGGGCTCATCAAGCAGCATAAATTTGGGATCAACGGCGAGGGCACGCGCAATTTCTGTTCTTCTTCTTTCACCACCTGATAAGAGATCGCCGCGGTTTTTTCTGACCTGGTTCAGTCCGAATTCATCAAGCAATGATTCGAGTTTTTCCTTTTGTTGCGATCTGGAAAGATCAGTAAACTCAAGCACTGCAGCAATGTTATCTTCAACCGTCATCTTACGAAAAATGGACGGTTCCTGCGGCAAATAGCCAAGGCCTTCCTGTGCCCGCTTGTACATGGGCTGATGGGTGATATCGAGATCATCCAAAAAAATATTTCCTTCTTCAGGTCGCACTAAACCAACGATCATGTAGAATGTGGTGGTCTTTCCTGCCCCGTTCGGACCCAGCAAGCCAACGATCTCTCCTTGTTCTACCCGCACAGAGACATGATTCACAACGCTGCGGCGGCGGTAACTCTTGACTAAATTTTCTGTTCGAAGGATCATGAGTGGGCAAAGTTAGTGAATGATGAATGGTGAATTGTCATTAGTTAATAGTCATTGGTCGTTGAGCCAAGAATCAAGAATGAATATTATATGGTTCTTGTTTCTTGCGTCATAATTGCCTGATTGTTTAATTGCTAAATTGCTTTTCTTAGCGTGCAACAATTTAACCATCCCGATCAATCGGGACCATTAAGCAATTTCAATGGAATCACATTCACTTGGTAGAAGCGAATTCGGAAATCCAGTCAATGCCGGAAATGTTCTTAGCCGTGATGAGGCTGATCAACTTTTCAATGACTGGGTGAAAAATGATCGCCTGAAATTGCACATGAAGCAGGTTGCTCACCTGATGAAGAGCTGGGCTAAAGAAAAAGAATTACTTGACGAAGACGATCAATGGCGATGGGAGCTTGCCGGTCTTCTTCATGATGCAGACTGGGATCAATGGCCGGATGATCATTGCCGCCTGATTGTGGAAGAATTGGAACGAAGAAGTGTTGATCCTGAAATTATTCATGCCATCGCTTCACATGGCCCAAAATATTTTGGAGTAGAGCCGGTTTCGGCGATGGATAAAATGCTTTATGCCTTCGATGAGTTATCCGGATTTATTCATGCCTATTCTCTTATGCGGCCCAATGGCTACGAAGGCATGGAAGTGAAAGGGGTGATAAAGCGATTGAAAGAAAAAACGTTTGCCGCGAATGTTTCCCGCGATGAAATTCGGGATGCATGCGAACGTGCAAAGCTCCCTTTAGAAGATGTGATCGGATACATCATCCTTCAACAAGCAAAGGTTTCATCGACGAAATAATGTTCGATAACTCTTTGCAAAGCTCGCTGAAGCTGGATGGTTTCGTAAGAAAACAAGCTGCCCCTAATTTTCGTGCTTCATCAATATCATGCTGAATGGAAGAGGTAGAATAAATAACTACGGCAACACCACTCAGTTTTTCAATTTTCTTTATTTCAGCGAGACATTGTTTACCATTGATGCGCGGCATATTCAGATCCAGGAAAATTATGTCCGGTAAGCCGGGAAGCATATCTCTTAATTTCTTTAATGCGTCTTCACCGTCAATAGCACTATAGCATTGAATAGATCCGTCAATTTCATTTACTGCTTCCATAAAAAGCTCGATATCATCCTGATCATCATCCGCAATAAATAAAATTTTAGATTTTTTCATCCTCATAATTTGATTCGCAAATTTAAATATTTATCAGCGGCCATTTATTGAGTTAAGCAGGGTGTTGCTAACTGAAGTTGTTTTTTCAGGAGGGGGTATTTTGCCTTTAGGGTAAACTTGGGGGAGAGGCGAGTGCTGAGGTGGGGAATTTTCTTCCCTTGCTGTATGATGCGCAGGCTTTCAAAGAATCCTACTTCCATACTAATCAAGTCCTTGTTGCCGGATTTTTTGGTGGAGGAATTTTTGTTAATCACAAAATCTATTGATTCAGTATAACCATCAGTAAATTTTCCTTATAAAAAATACCAAAGCACCTGCCGATGGAATCGCAACAAGAACTGTCAAAAGAGATTAGAGAGCTTCAACAGCGGCAACTTTTCGATTCTTTAAGCGAAAGCGAATATCGCCATCGTCAGCTTGTGCAAGGATTACCGGCGGCTATATATACCTGCGATGCCCGGGGATATATTCAGTATTATAATAAAGCTGCAGCTATATTATGGGGAAGAGAACCGGAAATTGGGAAAGACCTGTGGTGCGGTTCATGGCGCATTTATAAACCTGATGGCACACGACTTTCACTCGATACGTGCCCCATGGCAATCGCGTTGAAGGAAGGCCGGCCGGTCTATGGTGTAGAGATTGTGATTGAGCGTCCTGACGGAGTTCGGCGCAACGTTTTACCTCACCCACGACCTATCTTTGACGCGTCAGGGGCTGTAGTGGAAGCTGTTAACATGCTCGTGGATATTACTGACTATAGAAATATCGAAATTGCATTGAGGGAAAGTGAACAACAATTCCGTGACCTGGCTGATTTGGTGCCGCAGATTGTATGGACGGCAAGACCGGATGGTTATTTGGATTATTATAATAAACAATGGTACGAATACACTGGCTTCGAAAAAGGTGTAAGCAATGACAGCTTTCTCCCGATTCTTCATCCTGATGATGTTAAGATTTGCCATGATACATATTACGATTCAATCCGTACGGGTAACCCTTATCAGATTGAATATAGATTTAAAGACAAAACACATCCTGGTAGCTATAGATGGTTTCTTGGAAGAGCGTTGCCAATCAGGGATTTGGAGAACAATATTGTGAAATGGTTCGGAACCTGTACTGACATTCATGAGACTAAAATGATTTCAGAAGAACTGGAGCGCCGCGTGGCTGAGAGAACAAAAGATCTAAACGAAGCCAACCTCGCTTTGCAGCATTCGAATCAACTGCTTGAGCAATTTGCTTATGCAGCTTCTCATGATTTACAGGAACCTCTGAGGAAAATAAAAACTTTTAGTGATCGCCTGCAGCAATCAAGTAATGGAAGGTTGGATGAAACGAGTAAGCTCTATCTTGAGAAAATTACAACCTCCGCCGCCCGCATGGAGATGCTGATTCAGGACGTGCTTAATTATTCACTTCTGACTCACGTGGAAGAGCCATTTATAAAAACTGATCTCAATGAGATTTTGGAAAGTGTGATCACCGATCTTGACATTCTGATTGCTGAAAAGAAAGCGAGTATAAACACGCAGCTTCTTCCCTCGATAGATGTCATTCCACTCCAGATGCACCAGCTTTTCCATAACCTGATAAATAATAGTCTGAAGTTTTGCAGAGAAGGAGTAACCTGTACTATTGATATTAGATCGCGATTGCTGTCTGCAGATGAAGTGAACCAGCGCATGCTCGATTCAACTATTTCCTATTGCGAGATCATTTTTTCAGATAATGGCATCGGCTTCAACCAAAATTTTGCAGAACAGATATTCCTGATCTTTCAGCGGCTAAATGCGCGTGTTAAATATGCAGGAACCGGAATAGGGCTGGCGTTGTGCCGCAAGATTATCAACATCCATCATGGTGCGATTTATGGTGAGGGAAAAGAAAACGAAGGAGCATCGTTTCATGTTATTCTTCCCGTTCACCAAATACCTTAGGTATAGTGCAGGTTAGGAATAAGAGCCGCTTAAGCCGTCAGTTTTCATAGTGGCAATTCTTTTGCTGACTTTCCGGATGCTTCTTGCTCTTATCTCACTTGCCAATACTCCGGAATTCCGCGAGTACATCAGTCATTGGGGTTCAATCGGAATCTTTATTTGGTTCATTACTTTCAATCAGCTCAACCCTATTCCCTCTGAAATTTCTTTGCTTGTTATTGGCTATCTCGCGGCACATCACGTCTTTAACCCGGTATTTGCCGGCGTTGCATCAGCGGCGGGCTTTATTGCTGTGGATATTTTTTATTATTATCTCGCCCGGTCCGGAAGTGCTTTGATCAGGAAAAAGATAAAAAGATCAGAGTCTTCATTTGTAAAGTCATATAAAAAAAAATTAAAAACACACATGCTCAAAACGCTGATGGTCCTGAACTTTATTCCACGTGTGCGAATGTTTGGGCCCATATTGGCCGGGGGAATGAAATTATCTTTCAAAAGTTTTTTGCTGTACAATAGTATAAGCATGGTGGCATTTACAGCGATCTATCTTTCGCTCGGATTTGTATTTCATGAGAGTCTCGATAAGATTTCATTAAAAATGAAATCAGTACAGCACATCATATTTATTGCGGCAATGATTATTATTGCGGGGGTTCTGTTTATTATTATAAGAAGAAAGCAGAAAGAGGATTGAACTGCAATGGTGAGATGATCTCTTCCGATGATAATTTAAAGGTTACTTTGCCAGCACAATCTTCTGTGAGTCGAGCACCTCCCCGTCATGCATTAATGAATAGATGTAAGTACCCGGTGCAACATCTGATTGGTTGATATATAAATTTCCAAATGTCTTGTCAACCGCATATTGCTGCAGTTCATGTCCGTTGAGGTCAGTAATCACAATCATTGCCTGGTTTATCTCTTCAGGTAAGGTGAAGTCAATCGTGGTTTGATAGAAAGAGGGATTCGGATATGCACGCAAATAATCGTCAGTTCCCTGTGTCTGCATTTCATCTATACCTGATTCAAGTGTTCCCGGTAAAGAATATACACGTGCTGAGCCATTCTGCATATAGAGAATCAATTTTGTTCCGTAGGGAGTGTTATAAATCGGTCGCCATGCTTGCGGAACATTTACCGGTACAAGAGCTGAAGCACTATCCACCTCAAGGATAGGAGTTCCATCGTCATTGTAAATGCCGGTGAACCAGTTACACTCTGAACTGATGGTATAAATAAATTCAATGCCATCATCATCGTCGAAGAGATGCTGTGAAATATAAAGCGGCGTGAAATAGAAAAAACTATCAACACCCCCGCATGGTGAAAACCGGGGCAATGGATTGACGTCAATATTAAACCAGAATGAATGATTGGCATGGTAGAACGAGATATAGCGATAGTTATAATATTGTCGGTAAACCTCAATGTATGTGGGACCTGCTTCCTCGAGGTTGACCATGGATAATTTTTGACCGCCATTAGGATACGTAAATTCGAGAGATATCTGAGCAGTAGAAGTGCTGATGATTAAAGTAAGAAGAAGGCAGGATGTCATCATGATGTTGCGAATACAGCGAGAGTAAAATTTCATAGGGGGAAATTTTAAGTGAGTAACAAAGCTAAGAGTATTTTACATGAACGTGAGAAAATATTTCATGGAATAAGGAAAGAAGGGCATGTGCGGGTAGCATCTCAATGCTTGTTAAGGTTTTTCGGATCAACCGGAAAATGCTTCTCCAGCCAATCATCTAACTTACCATTTTTATCTGCGGCGATGAGAGCTTCCATTTTCTTATCTCTGTTTATATGAGCGCCGTTTTGATATCCCTTTATCATAGCACGCAATCCTGCTTTTTGTTCTTCTCTTGTTTTCTTAGGGAAATTATTTTCCAGCACATATCGTACACACCCTGCTGTATATAAGGTAACAATACCGGGATTCTTGTTGGAGAAATCGAAAATCTCCTGATTATAATCTACAAACACATCAGGGCTGCCATCCACCCATTTCTTCAGAAATTCAGAAGCTTCATTCCAATCCTGTACCTGCGTACCATAGGGAACCGACATCAGCCATTTGGTATCAGCAAGGATATCGGGCTCATACTTTTTATAGTCGCTTGCTACTTTCAGGACAACGGTGTCAGGAACTTCAAAAGTTTGAGCACAGACGATTTGTGAAAATCTGAAACAGAGTAAGGCGAGAAGAGGGATTGATTTTTTCATGGGTTGAAGATTGGAGTTAAAGATGAGAATTTTTTAAAGAGAAAAAAATTCACTCATTCGCTGCTAAGAATCAGGAAAAATAAGCAATGAAATATCTCGCCTTCTCATTTAGAGCTGAGTGTTTGAGCAGCGAATGAGTGCGGAAATTTGCTGTTATTTACTTTTTGTTCTCCAATCTAAAGGCATGGTTCGCATCTGCATGTGACCGGGTTCTTCAAATACATACTTCAATTGTCCTACAAAAGTTTTTTCAGGGAACATTGTTAGAAGCAAAGGAACTGTCGCTGACTTCACTTGCTCAAAATTGTCATCGTCCTCTAAATAATTTTCTTTAAGCCGGAAGATAATTGAAACATACTTTAGATTTTCGTTCTGAATTTTGTCATAAACTCTGACATCGGCAGACAAGTTTTTTCCTAAACTATGGGCAAAAAGTTTTTCAGTGGCTTTGCTTTCTTGCTCGTTGTAGGAGCTCTCAACAAAATTTATTTTTTGTTCGCCCAGCTTTGATTGCATTGAACGAAATGGAAGCATTATTAAAATCATAATACCGCAGGCGAGTGCTAACGCAATTGCGATTTGACCGAACTTGAGTTTGGGTTGCTCTATGGTTGGATCAAAGAGAATTAGTTTTGTTCCGGCAACTCTGTCACCAAGTCTCCTGCTTGTATTTCCTATAGCAACAAATACTTCAATGGGCCACAGAATGCAAAAGATGTTTCGCACAAAACATCGCAGCGGGGATGCTACTTGTCCTGTTGCGTTGTTAACTACCTGCAATTTCAAAATTCGTTTTGCAATACTTTGTCCATTTATACAGTCCTTGCAGAAATAAATTGCAAAACCTAAAAGTCCGAGATAGCTCATGCCGCCAAAAATGTCGGGACTTGTCTGTTCGTGAGTTACTTTAAAAGCAGTGGCGAAATTTAAAATCATTCCCGGCAGGAAGAAAACCATTGAAATCATTGTCATGAAAACATGGTCTAAGACCATGGAGCCAAGCCGTGTCCCTGTATCTATTTTTTGTTCTGTCATTTTATTATTTCCTATCAACACCCATCACAGTGTCTCTAAGCAGCCCCAAAAAAAGAGGTGAGAATACAAGTTTACCTCTGAATCAAAAACTTTTCTGAAAAAATTTGCCGGTCATTTGTCATCACACGGCAGAAATACAATCCACCGCTACCGATTTCTGCAACGGGAATTTTGAGTTGTGCTGAATGAACATTTATAAAGTGCCTCACTAATTTTCCCGTTGCATCAAAGATGGAGACATCGCTTTTGAAATTCGATTGATCAGGAAACACGATCGTGATCATATCAGAAGCGGGATCAGGAAACAACATCACTGACTCAGTATTTTTTACATCATGAATTCCTGTGGCAAGGCACAGGTCACTCAGCGAATCATAATTCATTTGGGAAAATGACCTGCTATCGCCGGAATTGAAGCCGGTGGTGACTTCCTCCATGGAATCTGACTGCTCAGTTAGCGTGATGTCAGTCACCACGAGTGATAAAGCAGAATCGCCACACTTAGTGTTTCCATCAAAATCTGTCTTTGTGAATTCCGGATGCTGGATTCCGTTTTCTACGCGAACACCACAGAAAATAAATCCACCGTCGGGCGTTGCCTTAAAATCCCGGGCTTCCTCAGCGTCAGCAGAAGTCAAAAGCAATTTTGACCAATTCAGATTTCCGATTGAATCTGTGTTCATGATGATGACGCTGCGATCAGGAGAATTATAATCAATTGTGCCGCCAACGGTAATGGTGCCATCGGAATTCTGAGCAAATCCTGAACTGCGAATCATTCTTCCTGTAGCTTCATAGTCCTTTGACC
>Ga0134121_10000157_pt1 | contig 78898 bp, 74 predicted proteins | sample KB301_FD_96463 | JGI IMG/M metagenome (GOLD analysis project Ga0134121, IMG submission 96463) | Terrestrial soil microbial communities without Nitrogen fertilizer from Kellogg Biological Station, Michigan, USA - KB3-0-1 | ecosystem: Environmental > Terrestrial > Soil > Unclassified ...
ACTGATCGACGAGGAACGCGGCGTCGTCTGGAGCAACTGCGTGTTCGACATGGACGGCACGGTATCCCAGATCAAGCTGGCCACGACGGGCGAGATCGCCGACATGAGCAGTTTCGCCGGCCGTGCCTCGAGCATTCATGTTGCGGAAGTGTTTCGGATCGAGAACAGCCTGATCCGTCGCGTGGAGATGATCGGCACCGGTGTCCCGTACCATTTCAATTCATCGTGGGGGCGGGTGTTCAGCAGGAAATAAGCGATTTGCACCCGGTGACTGACTCGGGTTTGGTAATCGGATCCAGCGTGGTTCTCGATTGTCGCCGCGACTCGACTGAGTTAAAGTCCGCGTTGAGAGTTGTCGCAAATGAAGCAGATTTCCCGCCGCGAATTCGTAACGCTTGCCGCTGTGAGCGCTGTGGCTCGCCGGGCCGAGCCGTATTCAAGAGTCTTTTCCCCGCCGTTGGCGATCACCGCGCAGGATATTGTGAATCGCATCCGGCAGAAGGCAGGCGGGGAATGGAAGACGGACACCGTCGACACTTTTAAGGCGGGCGATCCCGCCACAGTTGTGAAAGGTATTGCGACAACCGCGATGGCGACCATGGACGTGCTCAGGCGTGCCGTCAAAGCTGGAGCGAATCTTGTCATCACCTGCGAACCGACGTTCTTTTCGAAATCCGATAACGTCTCTCCGCCATCGGGGCGCGGCGCGTCGCCAACGGCTGCCGGCGATCGGATCTTTGCGGCGAAGAACGAGTTCATCAAGACCGAGGGTCTCGTTATCTGGCGGTTCAGCGACCACTGGCGTCAGCAGAAACCCGATCCGCTCGCGCTTGGACTCACCGATGCGCTTGGGTGGTCGCAGTTCCGGGTGCCAACCGACGCGACGCGGGTGACAATACCCGCCATCACGCTCGAAGCTCTCGCGTCCGACCTTAAGAGGAAACTCGATGCCCGGGGCGGTATCCGTGTGGTCGGCGATCCGCAGCTCAAGCTGCAGAAAATCGGCCTGCTTCCCGGCACTACGACGATCCAGGCGGCGCTGGCGTTACTTCCGAGCGTCGATGCGGTCGTTGCCGGCGAAGTCCGGGAATGGGAATCCGTGGAGTATGTGCGCGACAAAGTCACGGCGGGCGAGAAGAAGAGTCTCATTCTTCTGGGGCGGGTGATCTCCGAGGATCCGGGCATGAGCGTGTGCGAACAATGGGTCAAGTCGATCGCCCCTGAGGTGCCCACGCTGTGGATTCCCGCAGGCGATCCGTATTGGAGGCCCATCTGATGCGAGCCCTCACGGCAGGAGAAGTCGTCGCCCGTGTCAAAGCCAACCTCGGCATACCGTGGCGTGATGCAACGACCCGCGACACGTTCAAGTTCGGAGGAGCCGGCACAGAAGTCACAGGAATTGCGACCGCGATGTTCTGCAATCTCGATGTACTCCAGCGTGCTGCCGATGCCGGCCTCAACATGATCATTCCGCATGAAGACACCTTCTGGAACGATCGCGACGACGTGACCGTCGTCAGCGGCGATCCCCTGTATCAAACGAAGGTCGACTTCATGACGAAGCACAACATCGTCATTTTCCGGATTCACGATCACATGCACTCGCAGAGGCCCGACTTCACGTATGTCGGAGCGGCGCGCGCTCTCGGTCTGGAGAGTAAGTACGAAACTGCGCCCCAGTCGCATCGCTTCACGATTTCTGAAACAACTCTGGGAGCCCTCGCCGCGGACTTTCAAAAGCGGCTCGGGGCGAAGGCGCTGCGGGTGGTCGGCGATCCGAACGCGAAGGTGAGCCGGATTCAGCTTGGCGTCGGCTATGCCACACCGGCCGTCAACAATCCGGACGTCGATGTTGTAGTGAGCGGCGAACTTCAGGAAACGGACGGCGCATTCGACAGCCCCGAGTACGTCCTCGACGCGGTCGCGTTAGGTATCCCCAAAGGGTGGATCATGCTGGGCCATGCTATTTCAGAGGAACAAGGGATGCTGGAAATGGCGCAGTGGGTGAAGTCCTTCACGCCCGAAGTTCCGGTCCAGCTCGTGCGGGCCGGCGAGCCTTTCTGGTCCCCGAAGTAGAGTCCTGGGGAGCAGAGATTCTCGTGCTGTGTCCAAAGTCATTTGTTAAAGGCAACCAGCGCCATTAGCTGTCCGATTGACTGGTTTTACTCATGGATGTACAGTGTACACTTCATGAAGCAAGTCACGGCGACCGAGGCACGTAAATATTGGTTCACTCTCCTGGATGAAGCAGCTAAGGGAGAGGTTATCGCCATCCGTCGAAACGATAAAAACCTCATCCTGAAACTGGAGAAAAAGAAGCGAGTCGCACCCGACTACACAAAGTCGATCGATTTTCCAGATGCTGACGAAGCCGGGACTTGGGGTTGGGAGTGGAAAGGCCCCGGTAAGCTTGCGCCTGCAAAGCGGCGACGGGCCAAACAGTGACTTGTCTGCTGGACACGCATTTCCTGATCTGGATCGTTTCAGGATCAAAGCGATTGAAGTCTTATCCCTGGCTGAAGCATTACGAGCCCTGGGGCGTCTCCCCGGTCTCCTTTCTCGAAATCCAACTCCTTTCGGAAATCGGACGTGGGCGAGTCGACCAGCCGCGGTTCACTGAGAACGTCATGGACGACTCGAGGTTCCGTGTCGATGAAATCTCCGTTGTGAATCTGGCTCAGAAATCGTTGGAACTGAGTTGGACCCGCGACCCCTTCGACCGTCTGATTGCGGCTCACAGCCTCGCTAGACGCGTGCCCCTGTGCAGCATCGATCAGGCCATGCTCGAACATCACAAGCATATCGTGCGGGAGCTTCGCTGAAATGACGACGGACCTAACAGGCTTCAGGCGCCGCCCAAACGCCCAGTAACAGTTACTGGATTGAGAGGCCGCCACGACTCCGCAAGTACGGCTACTCGGTCTTCACAATAAGATCGTCGACGACGTGGCCGACACCCTCGGTTCCACCGGCTATTGTCGTCGCGCGCGCCTTCGCCGCGGCCGATCCGACGGTACCCTTCAGCGTCACCACGCGGTCGTTTGTTTCCACGGTGATCTTGCTGTCTTTGAGAAGTTTGTCATCGCCGAACTTGGCCTTGATCTTCGTCGTGATCCAGCCATCAGAGATCGCCTCCCCGGTGGCAGATAAGACCTGCTTGCCCTTATCCGCGACTTCTCCGGCGATTTCCCTGGTCTTGTCCTTTGTCTCCTCGGCAATTTCTTTGGCCTTGTCTTTGACCCTGTCTTTGACCTCCTGAGTCGTCTCCTTCGTCTGGTCCTCGGCTTTTGGTGTGCACGCAGACGCAGCCAGGAAGGCGACCACCGCAGACATTAAGATCAGCCCTTTGGAGTTGGCCATGTGGGTTTTCCTTTCGTTACTCATCATATGCCAAACACACCCGCGAAACGGAGAAACGCAGACCCTTTCGGGACGTGTTCGAAGCCCCGCTCGGTTATCAATCTTCTCCGGGAGCAAGTCGAGAATGGTGTGTGGCGCTTGCCGGAATTTCTGGTGCGTGACGACAATCGCGGGGTGCCCGTGCAGGTCGTTTGAAGGGGCCCGCGCCGCGATCGACGTCCCGATCGCCCGGCACTGACGGTGGCGATGGAAACTGCGATTCGAGGCGCGAAATCCCCGCCTGCAGCCGCTCCTATTTAATCGCCACGCGTTGATCCCATGGCGCCACGCTTAACTCGTATTCCATGGGGTCGCCGAAGCCTTCAGCCTTCACACCGAAGCGCCGTAAGGCATCCAAAGCCATCAACCGCCGATGGGCATTGAACGTCATGATATGAGCGAACACGCCTCCAAACGTGAACGTCTCCGCCGGTTCACAAAGGGCATCCACAAACGTGTCGTCCCATGCCCCGCGGTGACCGACGTCGCGGAAGATGCGGTGCAGTTCGTCATCGACTTTTTTCAGCCGAGTGAGCATGGCTGCCGGAGATCGTTCAGAAGCCGGAGTGCCGTTGATATTCGGCATATCACGTCCCGCGAGCGCCGCCGTCCACACTTCCTTTGTGAACACAATGTTCTCCAGGATCCCCCGCAGCGTACTCAAGCATTCCCGCCACGGAAGTATTTCCACCACCGTACTCAGTGGCTGGTCGAGTTGTTCATCAGTCAAATTGGCTGCGTACTCCAAAAGCTTTTGTGTATGCCAGGAATCGTTACCCGCAAAGCGATCGTAAAGGTCCATTTCGTTTGCTCCTTTTGTGACGGAACCCTGAGCGTAAAAGTGAATCCGGTTGGGTGACGGCAGGTGAATCGGCGAAAGGCGCATTCTCCGGTACAGACTCGGCGATGTGCGGAACGCTTTCCTGAAGGCACGAGTGAAGGCCTCAAGCGAACCGTAGTTCGCATCGAGGGCGACTTCTGTTACCGAATTTTCGCTATGAACCAGTTGAAAAGCGGCGCGTTCGAGCAGCAACCGGCGCCTCATCGCGGCCGGAGTTTCCTCGACCACTGCACGAAATATCCGGTGGAATTGGGTCCGGCTTTGGTATGCCAGCCGAGCCAGGTCCTCCGTCTTCCTGTTTCCATCCAGTGCACTTAGCATTACCCCGGATAGCCGTTCCACGCTGTCTTTCTTACCCATCGTATCCATGCCACGAGTTCCTTGTGTAAGGCATCGTAGATCACGAGGCGTTTGCGGCGCCTGATCGTTCGTACCGATTTTCGGCAGTTCAACTGGCCATTTGCGGGCTAGTCGAGGACTGCGGTCGCTTCAAGCTCTATCAGGAAATCCGGAACTGCCAGGGCCGTTATGCCAATCCAGGTACTTGCCGGTGGATTCTCTCGGGCGAAGGAGAGCGTGTCGGGATTGATGTATTGCTTGAGCAAGGACCAATGTCTTCTGTCGATTCCCGCGCGTTACAGAGCTGTCCCCGCATCTCCGAGCAGCCCATCGATTGTGGTTTGCGCCAGCGGATGATAGCCCTCGCGAGCCTTCGCGTAAATGCTCATCGCCAATGCCTTCCCTGGCTGGGTTTTTGCCAGGTCGCGGTACAGCGGGATGATGAACTTGCGCCGTCCGATCCGTATCATGTACCGCTCCATAGCCGGAAACGCGTCAACGTAATCGTTCGCTATCGCGAGCCGGAACCACGCACACGCAATCTCGGCGTTGGGTGAATCCGTGAGCTTCATTTGTCGATCGAGTGCGCGCAGTTGATCGGCATCGAGTATTCGGGGCAGAGAGTCGATGAAGTGGACCCGCTCCTGGGTGCTCCATGTGGACGACGCGTGAACCAGCGCCTCGATCGAGCCACCCTGAAGCCATGCGTCGCGCGCCTCTTCCACTTTCGTAAGCGGGTCCGACATCGGCATTACCGCAAAGGCCGGGATGCTCTCCGTGTGTAGCCATTCCTGTATCTGAGCCGCGCTTACGGCGTCCGGCTTCGTGGACAGAAGATGGACGTTCAAGAACTCCAGGAACTGCGCCGTCGTTACGCTTTGGAACGCGTGCTCGTCGAACCAGCGGCGCAGAAACCGATCGAACGTCTCGCGTCCGAACTGCGTCTCGAGGAACGTCAGAAACAGCGCCCCCATGGCGTAAGGCACGAACGAATAGGCATCATCGGGATCGCGACCGTCCAGGTCAGGCAGAAGGGTTCGATCTCGCGGTACCGTCAGATTCGCGCGCGCCTCCGCCAGCTCGCGCAGACCAAGGATCCGCTCCATGTCGGCGAGGCGCTTTCCATAGACAGCCTCCACGATCCGCCGCTCGAGGTACGTGGTAAAGCCTTCGTTCAGCCAGAAATCGGACCATGTCGCGTTGGTCACGAGGTTCCCCGACCAGGAGTGGGCGAGTTCATGGGCAACGAGGGACACCAGCGATTTGTCGCCGACGATTACCGTGGGCGTTGCAAAAGTGAGCCTCGGGTTCTCCATGCCGCCAAATGGAAACGACGGCGGCAGAACGAGCAGGTCGTACCGTCCCCACCGATATGGCCCATAGAGGTCCTCGGTGATTTGCATCATTTGTTCCGTGTCCTCGAACTCCCGGGCCGCCGCGGCAACCATGGACGGTTCGGCCCACACGCCGGTGCGCTCGCTCATTGCCGTAAACTTCAAGTCGCCAACCGCCAGCGCAATCAGGTAAGACGGAATCGCCTGTGGCATATGGAACTGAAATACACCGCTGCCGGACGTGCTGGTCTGCCTTTCGGCCGCCATGACGGCAATCAGATCGGCTGGTACCCGGATCGTGGCCTCGTAGGTCGTGCGAATGGCGGGAGTGTCCTGAAGTGGAATGAACGATCGAGCCTGAATCGCCTGGGCCTGGCTGAACAGAAACGGATGCTTCTTGCCGGCTGTCTGCGCCGGAGTCAACCATTGAAGGCCCTTGGCGGAGGGTGACGATGCGTAGGTCACTCGAACGCGAACGCAGTCGGTCGGGACGCGAATCCGCAACGCGCTGCCGAATGCGGTCGTAGGGGGATCGAGACGGTAGGGCGCTTCCGCCCATTCGCCTCGGTCTGCCGATCCTTCGACATGTCGAATCTGAAGGTCCCGCGTGTCGAGGACGATTTCCGTCGCCCGAGGATCACGCCGCTCGAAACTCAGCTCCGCCGTTCCGGACAGTGTCCTGGCGGCGAAGTCCGCTGTCAGATCGACCGCGAGGTGCGTCGTGACGAATGCATCAATGTTGGCGTAACTGGACATATTGTCTACGAAGTCCTGCGTGGGGATCCCTTCAACTCCCAATTATGCATTCAAACGACCTCGGAATTCATAAGCTCTTGCGCTTGCTCACTGGCCTCGATGCGGTTTTCTTCCTTCATCGGGAAATCGCCGAAAACCCGCATAAAAAGGTGGCCTTTTCCGCAGAGTGTTCTTCAAGCTCCGTTGAGCCGATTGCTGTTCGCGCTGGTGCGGCTCGTGCACATGCCTTCGCATGAAGGGACGGAAACGATACAATGCCTCCAATGAAACTGGGCCGCCGCGCAACAATTGAGGACCTCATGCAAATGCCCGAAGACGGGCAGAAATATGAACTCGTCGACGGAGAGATCGTCGTGAGTCCGACGGGTTACCGGCATTCCGCTGTGGGTATGAGAATCGGACACCTGATTCAAGTATTTCTCGATGAGCACCCCATCGGGGGAATCGCCGGCGCTGATCTGGGCGTGGCTTTCGAGAACGGCGACCTTCGATCGCCAGACCTGACCTTCATCCGCAACGAGAAGATTCCTACTGGTGACGCTGAGAAGCGTTTTCTCGAAGTTGTTCCGGACCTTGTCGTCGAGGTGCTGTCTTTGAGCGACAGCATGCGATTTGTCGGGCACAAGATCGGAGAATTTCTGGAGAGCGGCGTTCCTATCGTGTGGCTTGTCGATCCGGAACAGCGAACGGTGACGGTATATCGGTCCCTGTCCAATACCGAACGGTACACGTCCGACGACACGATCACCGCCGAACCCGTCCTTCCTGGATTCTCTTGTCCCGTGTCCCTCTTTTTCGGGCCTTGCGCCGCGTCTCCTGGTACTCTTCGGTGAATTTGGGTGACCGTCTGATTCACAGGGTGAACGCGTTGCAACGACCCCCGGCAGTGATAAACTTCGCCTCATGACCGCCCGAGAAAACATCACTGGTCGGCTGTGCCGAACGCGAGAAGAAGTCGAAACGGCTGAGCGGGAGTTTCTCAATAAATTAACTCCCGAAGACAGAATCGAACTAACTTGGCAACTGACCCAGGCCCAGTGGGAAGGGAAGCATTCGAATGTCTCCCGACTTTCTCGACATCATACGCGCGTTATCAAACGCTGACGCCCGCTTCATCATCGTGGGTGCCTATGCCGTCAATATTTACGTGGATCCCAGGGCTACCGGCGACCTTGACATCTGGGTGGAACCTTCGGAAAGCAACGCTGTAAAAGTCCTCCGAGCCCTGGAAGATTTTGGCGCTCCGCTGACGGAAGTTTCTGAATCCGATTTCGCGAAGCCCGGCGTCACATTTCAAATCGGCATTGCACCGCTACGAATCGACATTCTCACGGAAATTTCCGGAGTGCGGTTTGACGAAGCGTGGAACGATCGATCCATGCATGCGTTCGGTCCCTTCAAAATTCCCTTTCTCGGCAAACACACACTGATTCAAAACAAGCGCGCCTCGGGCCGGCCAAAGGACCTGGCCGACCTCAATGCGCTGACTGAGGAACAATCCAGCTGAAAATGGAGCTTTGGGATAGCCCGAGACTCCGGCGTCAGGGGCCCGACCTGTTTCTGAGATAACTTGGCGGAGCGACAGTGTCGGCATCCCGCGCGTTAGGGCATAATTCCTGCCGTGAAACGACTACTTCAGGCAGTGGCTGTTCTTTTTATCTGCGCGGCACCGCCCGCATTTGCGCAACTGGTCAGCCATCCCGCGGCGCCGATTCGGATTGGCCATTATCACCTGAACGTGACGAGCATCGAAGAGCACAAGAAGTTCTGGGTGGACACCCTGGGCGGAACGGCGATAACCGTCGGCGGGATTAATGTCGTGAAATTTTCCGACGCATTCATCTTCCTGACGTTGCAAAAACCAACCGGCCCGACGCGAGGGACCGCGTTCGATCACATCGGATTCGCCGTGCCGGACGTGCCGGCGATTGCGAAGAAACTTGCCGCGGCCGGCTACAAGGAGACAACAAGCCGCGAGCCCGCTCCCGGTGCGCCGCCCACTCAGGCTCAGGCGGCCGGGACGTCGTCCGTGTATGGCCGGTTCGCCTACTTTCTTGGCCCCGATGGCGTGAAGATCGAACTGGTGACGGCGTCCGAACCCAACGCGCCGGCGATCGTCGCCCACCACATTCACTTCATCAACAAGCAGTACGTCGAAATGCAGCAGTGGTACATGAAAGTATTCGACGCCACACTGCGGCCCGGCCAGACCGATTTTTTTATCGGTGCGGATCTTCCGGACGTCGGCTACAGCCTGAACTTCTTTCGCTGGGAAGGCGATCAGTCGATCTCACATCTGCCTACTGCGGGGCGCGTTGTCGATCACGTCGGATTTGAAGTCAAGAACCTCGAGGCATTCTGCAAGGCGCTTGAAGCGAGGGGCATCAAGCTCGCGCGGCCGTACACGAAAAATACCGCGGCGATGAACGGCATCGCCACCGCCATGGTTATCGATCCCTGGGGCGTCTCGATCGAGCTGACCGAGGGCCTCGACAAGCTCTAGCGGCCGAGCAAGACCCGGGGCCGCCTGATGAGGTCTTCGATTGCGGCGCAACCCGGTGAATTCTCGGAGAACTATGTCCGCTTTTTCGCGACTTCGCAGTTCACGCGCTCAGGAAACGCTGACAAGCCAATGATTTCCACGATATCGACTTGGATTTCCCGTTGCAGTTTGCGAGCCGGGGGAGCTCGTGAACGTGCGGTGGACACACCATGCTGAGCGACGCCAACAAGATTGGCAGACGGCACGTGGAATAGGTCGATCCCAAGTGGAGGACGTTGCCCGAAATCCGGAACAGGTTGTGCCAGGTCACGAAGGACTGTCTGTGGCGCAGTTTCGAATACAGAGCGGTTTGCTGCGCGTCGTCTTCTTTGACATTGAAGACAACCGGATCATCGTGACAGTCTATTGGACAAGTCAGACTCGCCGTTACTGGGAGGAAGAATGAAGATCCGGTATGACTCTCAAGCCGATGTCATGATATTCGTCCTTAGCGACAAGCCTCCCGTGGATTCCCTGGAAGAACCTGGCGGAGTCATCATCTCTTATGGTGAAGACCATGAACCGGTGAGCGTAGAATTTCTTCAAGCATCCAGGAGAGACCTCCTCGACATTCAGCAAACGAGCATTCCGCTCAGCGTCGTGTAATCCAGCGGTCGAAGCCAATCGGCTGCGACCAAACGCTCCGCGACATCCACCCGCTTTCATTATTACGTCCCAGGAATCTCCAGCCCTAGTCGCAGCATAGCTGCCGACAATTCGCGCCTACTTCCTGGAAGCCGCACTTTGGAGAAGACCGCGAATCTCCACCGCGCTTACCGGGGGAACGGCTCCTGCGGCAGGTGCAGCTATCAAGTCGACCGCCTTGAGACCGCCCGCATCGCTGATCTCCGGGTTGGCGCCTTTGGAAAGCAGATAGCGCACGAGATCCGTCTTGCCTTCCTGCGCTGCGATGTGGAGGGCGGTTCTGCCTTCATTCGTGGAGGGAGCGCGCATGATGCGCAGGGAGTAGGTCTTGGTGCCCGTGACTTGATCGTTCACTTTGGCGCCGGCCTGCAGGAGCAGTTCCATCACTTCCATATTCACGGGTCCGCCAGCGCTGGAATCCAGGGCCAGGCCGGTTCCGCCGATCTTAGCGTCGCTGCCGGCGCCGACTCCTGCCGCGACAAGGAACGGTGTCAGACCTGCCGCGCTAATGTTGGGATTCGCGCCCTTGGCCAGGAGCAATCGAACCACCTCCGCATCGCCGCCGATGTTCCTGGGATCGACTTTGGGATCGCGATCGCCTACTGTTGCGCGCATCAAAGGCGTGCATCCGGTGTTCAACAGAGGGTCAATGAAACGTCCGCTGTTTCCACTGCGGCTCGGGCGTTCCATATTGAGTTGCGTATTGATCTCGACATTGGCGGCAAGCAGCGCGTTGATGATCTCCATGCTGGATACCGCCGGAGTACTTCCCTGCTCGCCACCTTTCCGTCGGTTCCCGTCCAGGGCTTCTTTTCGATCAATCGCGATGTAGAGCGCCGTGCGTCCCCACCAGTCCCAAAGCTGCGGATTGGCGCCGCGAGCCAACAGGAGTTTCGCGACATCGTTATGGTCGTTGTCGAGAGCGAGCATCAGGGCGGTTACTCCATCGGGTGTCGGCAGATTCACGTCGGCGCCGGCGCCAAGCAGCGCGTCGACGCAGTCGAGGCACCCGGCACGAGCCGCATAAAGCAACGCAGTCAGTCCGCCGGTTGGACGATATTGAGCGCGCGGCTCGTTGGTAATCTGGCTGGGCCAGTCGGTGAACGTGGCGCGGGGTTTGAAGTCGGCGCCTTTGGCGAGCAGCATCTTCACCATTGCTCCAGCATTTCGCTGCGCGGAGGCCGCCCACATCAACGGCGTTTGTTTGTGAAACATTTCGACGGTGTTGATGTTCGCGCCGGCCTTCATGAACATTTCGACCACGGCGGGTTCGCCCATTTTGATGGCCAGCATGAGCGCGGTTTGGCCGTCGGGATTGGCGCCTTCGACTTCGGCGCCGGCATCGAGAAGCATTTTCACCATGCGGGAGTCGGCGAATTCTGCGGCTAGTGCGATGGGCGTAGAACCGAATTCGTTGCGGACGTTCAGGTTCGCTTTCTTTGCGATGAGCGCGACGAGGAGTTCGTAATCGACCTTTTGGACTGCCCAGTGAATGGCGCGAGTGCCGTCGGGTTGCGCTTCATTAACGTCGGCGCCGGTGCGAATGCGCTCGAGGGCGGCCTTGCGGTCGCCTGTTTCGATGAGGGTGGCAAGGGCCGGCTTGGGACTCTGCGCGAAGGCAGGCCCGGCAGTGAGCAATAAGAAAATTGCCAGACTCAGACGCTTCAATCGGTCCTCCAAGACACTATAAAGTATTCGAACCACCCCGTCTGCGCCTTCGGCGCAGCCACCCCTCCTCAAGAGGAGGGGACACGCTACACCCCCGCAATAACTCCGGTGCTGTTGGCCCACTTCTCGCGTTCAATGCCGGCCTTTTGTAGCACCGTCAGGTGAAGATTCGCGATAGGCGTGCGTTCGGGCAACGCCATATGCTAGCCGACGAGTTTAATTCTGCCATTCGCGCCGCCAACGAGGATGTTCGGCACGGGATAGTTGTTATGCAGATCGCTGTTGCTCATGTTCGATCCATACATGAAGACCGAGTGGTCGAGCAGCGATCCGTCTCCGTCGGGCGTGGCCGCCATCTTCGCGATGAACTCCGAGAATTTCTGCAAGTGCCAGGTCTGGATCTTCACCAGTTTGGCGATGCGTTCCGGATCGTTCGCGTGGTGGGACACTGGATGGAAAGAATCAGGCACACCGATGTGGTTGTACGTCCGGTTCGTACCTTCCGAAACCATGATGTAGGAAACCACGCGCGTGAGATCGGCCTGGAATGCGAGAGCGAGCAGGTCGAACATCAATTTGACCTGTTCGGGAAAGTCCTCGAGTTCGCCCACGGGCGCATTGGGAATCTTCACCTTGGAGGCACTCGTTCCCCCGGCCTTTTGAGCACGACGCTCGATCTCGCGTACGGTCTCCAAATAGCCGTCGAGAACGGCGCGATCGCTGTTACCGAGTTCAGCCTGAAGTTTCTTTGTACGGTCCGAGATAAGATCTAGGACGCTGGCTCGCTGACGGCTGATGAACGCGCGCTCTTCCGGGTTGTCTCCCTCGCCGAACAGTTGCAGGAAAACTTTCCGCGGATTGTATTCCATCGGCAGCGGTGATTCCGCATCGCGGAAAGACAGCGTCGTGTAGGAACCGCCACCACCTGCGGCGCTCTGAACGGTTGTCTCGGAAGCGAGTTCCAGCGACGGCAGCGGTGTGTCCTGACTGATTGCCTTCGCGATCACCTGATCAAGAGTCGCTGTCATGTGCGGATGGGAGCCGGTCCCGTCCGGACGCGTGGCGCTGAGCCAGGTTGCAGGATTGAGCGTATGAACCGAACCGGCGCTGGCCTGGTTCTCGAGGTTGCCGAAAGACGTCACGTACTTCTTGTAGGGCTCCAGCGGCGAGAGAATCGCGCTGAGTTTGAAATCGGCGCCGGAACCGCTGGGCGTCCACCGATCCGCGGAAGGGCCAAGCGCCGTGTTGTGCATGATGGCGCCGTGCGGAAGATAGAAAAATCCCGCGCGTATTTTCGGTGCGGCAGCAGTCTGCCCAAGGGCCGTAGCGGCGGGCACCATCGCATCGAGCAGTGGCAACGCCAGGCTGACTCCCGCGCCTTTCAGCAGCGTTCTCCGAGAAATATGTTTTTTGGTAATGAACATGAGCTCTCCTACTTCACAGATTCTTTCGGTTGCGCACCCTGTTTGCGGAACGCTTCGGTGTTGACGATACCCCGAACGATTGAAGACAACTTGTAATTGTCCTTTGCCGCAGCACGCACGACTCCGCGCACTTGCGGCATATCGTAATACTCGAGCTCTCGATTAAGCGCGTACATCATCAACTTTTCCGTTAGCGCCTGCGCGAGCATTGCCGGACGGCTGGCCAACTGAACCGACAGTTCGGCCGGGCCGTTAATCGCGACACCATTCGGCAGAACCGTGCGGGCATCGATCGCGGCATTGTCGGACTGGCGGTCCGTGGTCCGCCAGCGCCCGATCGCATCGAAGTTCTCCAGCGGCAGGCCGGACGGATCGATCACGCCGTGGCACTGCATGCAGACCTTCTGTTGGCGGTGCTGCTCAAGGCGCGCCCGCACCGTCGTTGGCTTCTCGCCCGCCTTTACCGACAGGTCCGTCGCTGTGTTAGGCGGCGGTGGCGAGGGTGGCGTTCCCAAAAGCTTGTCGAGCACCCACGCTCCGCGCAAAACGGGAGACGTGCGGTCTCCGTAGGAAGTCCGCAACAACATCGCGCCTTTGCCTAACAAACCCCACCGTTCTTTCGCGGTCAAGGTGACTTTGCGGAATTGCGGTCCATAAACTCCCGGAATGCCGTAGTGGCGCGCGAGCCGCTCGTTCAGAAAGGTGTAGTCGGCCGTGAGCAGATCCACAACGCTCCGATCTTCGAGCAGAATGCTGCGCAGGAATTCCTGAGCTTCCGTGGAAAAGTCGCGCCGCAGGGCTTCGTTAAACTCTGTTTCCGGGAACAGCTTGGGGTCGGGTTTGACGGCATCGAGATCCGCGATGTTCAGCCACTTCATGGCGAAACTTGTAACAAGGCTCGCTGCGTTGGGGGCGGCCATCATGCGAGTGACCTGCTTGTCTAAACTTGATGGGCTTGATGGGCTTGATGGAGCCCCGGGTTTGGTCAACCCGCCCGCAGCGGCCAGCGTCAGCAGTTGGTCATCGGGGCCCGTGTTCCATAAGAAGAAGGAGAGCCGCGAAGCCAACTCAAGATCGGTTAAGGCCCCATCCGGACCCGTGCCGCGAATCGACCGATAGAGAAACTCGGGGCTGCTCAGGACCGCCATCACGACTTGCTCGATGCCGAAATCGAAGGTTCCGTTGTTTTCACGCCCGAGGTCATAGAACGGCATGAGACGATTCACATCTTCAGCGGTTACTGGACGCCGGAAGGCGCGGCGCGCCAGGTTCTCGGCAATCTTTCGTGCGCACGGAGATTCGCCTGCGGTTTTGGGATCGCAGATAAAGATCAGGGTGCGGCTCGGAGTTCTTGAAACTCCGGTAGGGTTGTACGGTCCGACGATTTCGATACCATTTCTAAGTTGAGGCATGCGGTCGTTGCCGGCGCCGAACCCGAGATCGCCGATGCCCCTGAAGGCCGCGGCAACATTCTCATCGGACTCGACGTGGGAGCGGTCCATAAAGGCCACCGCCACGTCGTGCACGCCAGTTTCGACACGCACCGGGATTTTGGAAAAGCGCGCCATGATTTCCGCGCGACCCTCGGCGCCCTTTTTATCTACAAGAGTCTGATCCTCGGATCCGCCGATCGGTTTGCGAAACACGATCTTGCCGTCCAGCATGATGACAAGGGTGCTTTCGTTCTCCAGTACGCCGGTGTACAGACCCAAACCAAGGTCGAGCACGTTGATGCGATACTCGCCGTCCGCGGGAAAGCTGTGCTTGAAGCGCATGCCGCCACGCGTGCCCGGAGGCAAGGCTACTCCGGCTTTCTGACTGGCGGCGACGCTGTATCTCACGTTGGCAAGACGATTGGGATCGCCGACGGCGATCTTCGAGATCTGCCGGGCGGCGGAGATGTACTGGTCGAGAAACGCCGGCGATACGCGCAGAGCGGCCGCAATGTTGTCAAAGCCTTCGACCTGGATGTCCTGCGGAAGGACGTCCTTTGCTTTCACATCTACGCCTACCAAAGCTTTTACAGATGCGGCGTACTCGGTACGATTCAGGCGCTGGATCGGCACGTAGCCCGCTTTAGGGCCTTTGGCATTCGAGTCGAGCGCGTTCTCCATCCAGGCGACGAACGAATCGATGTCCTTTTGCGGGGGCTGCGGATTTCCCGGAGGCGGCATCAAACGTCCGCGTAGCTTGCGAAGGGCCTTCTCCCAGATCTGCGCGTTGTCTGCCGGAGTTTGGAGGTTCAGTTCGTCGAGCGCGATACCGCCGCTCTTCACGCTCGCATTGTGGCATGTCGAACAGTAGGTCGTTAACAGGGCGCGATGGGGATCTGTCGCGCCTGCGGCCGGAGTCTGCGCCCGGGTTTGCAAAGGCGCCCAGGAGGGAATCAGAAGCAGAAGAGCACCCAGGCCAAGAAGACGTTTGCCGCTCATGAGACAGATTCTTACACAAAACCACGCTTACTAATAAGCCCGGCATGTGGTCGCGCGCTCCCGGTCCGACTATTCCGTTGACTCGTAAGCGGGTTTGGAAACATGCTCCACACGAGCAGCGGAGGGAGGCACATGAGATTCGTTTTTGTTGGAACGTTCGCCGTCGCGGTTACCTGTCTTCTGGGCCAAATGCCCCCCGGAGCCTCAATGCTTGCGCAGGCCGGTGCGCTCAAGAATGCCATCGGTATGGAGTTTGTGAAGATTCCCACCGGTGAATTCATGATGGGGTGCTCGACGGGCGACAACGCTTGCAAGCCCGAAGAGAAACCCGCGCACAACGTTCGTATCACGAAGGCCCTGGAGATGGGGAAGTACGAAGTCACCCAGGCGGAATGGAAGGCTCTGATGAATGCGAATGAGAGTGTTTTCGTGGGAGACAGAAATCCCGTCGAGAACGTCACTCGCGCCGAGGCGATAGCCTTCGCGAACAAGCTGACGGAGCGCAAGGACGGATTCAAGTATCGGTTGCCTACTGAGGCGGAGTGGGAATATGCCGCGCGCGCGGGGACGACAGGCGCCACGTACGGCCCGCTCGCTGACATCGCGTGGTATGGAAAGAACTCCGACGATGAAACGCACCCCGTGGGCGGGAAGAAGCCGAACGCGTGGGGGCTGTACGATATGCTCGGTAACGTGCGGGAGTGGACCGCCGATACCTTTGCCCCGCCCTACTACGCTTCGTCTCCCGTGGACGATCCGCCGGGCCCGCAGGCGAATTACGGCGAACGCGGCCAACCTGGGTTTGCCGGCGGTGCGGGCGTAGCGCTGCCGGTCATTCGCGGGGGAGCCTGGCCCAATCCGGAAGAGGCCCTTCGCGTGTCCGAGCGCTATCATTACTTTGGTCCCACGCTTCGCGTCAGCGACGTCGGCTTTCGACTCGTTCGCGAGCCCGCTGCACAGTGAGACTGGATTTATCTCTGGGAGGAAATGTATGAAGAGGTCTTTTATTTCCCTGCTTGCGACTCTGGCGATACTGCCGGTTGCCGCTGTGGCTCATCATTCATTCGCTGCCGAGTATGACAGCGGCAAGGCGATGGATCTGGTCGGAGTCATCAACAAGGTCGACCAGCAGAACCCGCATGGATTTTTCTATTTGAACGTAACGGGAGTCAATGGACGCGTGACAAATTGGGCGCTGGAGACTCCCGGACCGAATCAGCTGGTCCGGACCGGTTTCACTCAAATGTATCAGGAAATGATCAACAACAAGGAAGTGGTGACGGTCAGAGCCTATGCCGCCAGAGATGGCGCGAAGCGCGCGTTTGCCGAAACGATCACCCGCGCAGACAAGAAGACCGTGATCAAGATCAGCGAGGGCGGCGTAGACAAGAACGTAGGCACTGCCCCGCGGGGCGACGCTGTCACGGTCGATGGCGTGGCGGTGCCAGGTTTCGGCGGCGCTCAGGGTGGCGGTCGCGGTGGCGGCCGTGGCGGCGCACCCCAGGGTGGTGCGGCTCCTCAGCCGGGTGGCGCCCGCCAGTAGCGCCGTAATGTATTCGGGCGGATGTCCCCTCCTCTTGAGGAGGGGTGGCTGGCCGAAGGCCAGACGGGGTGGTCAGCGTTTGAGACGAGTTTCGGCTCGCGTGACCATTTTCTTAAGGCTTCGCCCTGCCGCAATTTCCATCTTGGGAGTCCACGATGAATTTCTACAAAAGCCTTAGCTGGGTTGCCGTTGGAATATTAGCGCTGGGCACCGTGTCGGCGATTGCACTTGCGCAGGCCGGAGCGTTCGGAGGTGGGTACGGGCCGCCACTCACTGTCGTGCCTCCGCCGAAAGCATTCGCGACGTCCGACGACCACTATAAGTACCTCTTCGACCAAGCGAAGGGCGGCACGAAGCACACGATCGCTTCCGTGCCGCGTTGGGATGGATTGTGGGTGACCGCCGGTAACACCCATATGGATATGTTCATCGACCAGCCTGGATTCACCGGCAAGGTTCGCCAAGGCGTTCTGACGCCGCCCTACGAAACCGCCTACAAGGAGCGCTGGCGCCAGCAGCAGGAGCTTGGCGAAGTCCAATACGATCGTCTGACCCATTGTGAGCCGGTAGGCTATCCGCGGTGGCTGCTCGAGCCCTACTCGCACGAGTTCGTCAACCTTCCGCAGGAGTCGTACATGATCAACGACTACGGGCCGGGCATACGACGCGTCTACATCGGCCAGGAGCACAAGAATGTGTACGGCACGCATTCCTGGTATGGCGACACGATTGGATTTTGGGACGGCAACAAGCTGGTCACGAGCACGAAGTATCTGCTACCTGCAGACTTCACGCGTTGGTCGCCAATGACGAGCAACCAATTCGAATCGGTCGAAAAGTGGGAGCTGAAGCAGTACCCGGGCGGCATCGAGCGGCTCGAGGTTCAAGTCACGTTCTACGACAAGCACGCGTTCGTCAAACCCGTCAGCGCCGTCTACGCGTTTCGCCGGGCGAAGGAACTCGAAGCGGCCGGCCATCGCGTTCAACACTGGGAGTGCGAAACAAGCAGTAACGATTTTTTAAAAAACGGTACGACGTCGTCGAGGCTGCCGGGCGAAGAAGGGTTCAAGGATCCGCGCGGCACGACGCTCTTCCCGGAACTACCGGGCCAGTCTCGCGATCCGATCTACAACACCACATTGCCGACAAAGTAAGGAGTAGAGAATGAAGAGGATCTCCAGTGTACTACCTGCCCTCTTGATCGCATTGCCGCTGACGGCAATCGTCGCCACTGCGCACCATTCGTTCGCCATGTTCGACCGCACCGTGGAGAAGGTTGCGACCGGTACGGTAGTGCGCTGGACGTTCAACAATCCGCATTCGTGGCTCTACCTGAACGTCAAGGACAAGGACGGGAAGGAAACACTTTGGAGCTTCGAAGCTTCGTCGCCGACGGCACTGCTCCAAAAGGGTATCAACGGCACGACGTTCGAGCCTGGCCACACGATTACAGTCCTCTATTGTCCGTTGAAAGACGGCCGATCGGGCGGCGGCCTCGGATGGGCAAGGCTCGCCAATGGCACCTTCATCAATCCGGCCGACGGTGGTTGCACCGGAAGCGCCGAGTCGATCGAGCGCTGGAAGGTCTGGCTCGCGAAGGGCTACACCTCGAGTACCGAAGCGCAGAACGCAAAGTAGCTTCGCGCTGTTTATGCGATGTCGGCCGGCGACTGGCGGTTGTTTTCCAGTCGATCCAGCTCCGTGCGGGCCTGTTGAAGGGCAGACTCGGCGGCGTGCAGGGCTTGCTCCGACCTTTCCGCTTCGACGCTAAGCGCGCGAGTGCGGCGCATGGCTTCGTCCACAGCGGCTCTTGATTTCACAAGGTTTTCTTCAGCTTGACGGAGTTCGCTCTCCCGCGCGGTGACAAGGGCCGCTGCAAGCTTGAGCTTGTGACCAGCGATATCCGGGATGTGTTTATCTCGACGGGCTGTGGACAGCTCCATCGGCATCAATGCAACGAGGGAGTCGAAACCTAAGGGTGCGACATCGTCCGTCAGTTGGCCAGGCAAAGGCGCTCCGGGAATCGAAGTGGATGTGGACAGAGCTTCCAATGTTGTCTCGATGCGCCGCAGCGTGTCCGGGGTCACACTGTGGCCGGCACTGCGCAGCACTATATCCGCCAGCCGCAGCAAAGCGGAGACGGCTTCGCGCCGGTTCGCGATTCGTCCGCCTACATCGGCTCCGGTTCCGGTTAGTTGCGAGGCGTGGGCTTGCGCCAGTTGCTTGCCCGCATCAAGCAAACGTTTGAACTCGCTGCGATGGTTCCAATAGAGCTGATTGACGGCCCACGCCGAGAGCGGCGGTTTTGGAATCGCCTTTACCTTCTCCGCGTCATCACCGCGCCCGGCCAGCTTCAACCGCTTTGCCAGCGCGTTTCGCCCGGCCGTGAATTCAGCGAGTGGCAGCATGAACAGGGACTCTAAGTCTTGGTCGGTGCGTTCAGCCATGCGACGAATTGTAATCTGGCAACTCGTTGGACCGCAGCTCAGTCACAGATTGGCGCGAGACTGTCGCCCCAATAAGCGGAAAGTTAGCCGTTTTCAGTCAAAATTCCTCGTTTTCTCGACATAACCCCCATAAAAGCAATACGAACCATCCGGTGGGCCGCCTCTTCGTTTAGAATTGTTAGTCTTTCTAATTCACGTCCTCGTGAACGACGATGGCAATCTGTCTCGAAAGGTAAGGATTTTTAGTGATCAGCGATCTTAAGCGGATACGAAACATCGGAATCAGTGCGCACATTGATTCCGGCAAAACGACACTGACCGAACGGATACTTTATTACACGAAGCGGATCCGGGTGATCCACGACGTCAAGGGTAAGGACGGCGTCGGGGCGAAGATGGATTCCATGGACCTGGAGCGGGAGCGCGGCATCACCATCCAGTCCGCGGCGACGTACTGCGAGTGGGACGGCCACTTCGTCAACATCATCGACACTCCGGGCCACGTCGACTTTACGATTGAGGTCGAGCGATCGCTCCGCGTATTGGATGGTGCGATCCTCGTGCTGTGCTCGGTGGCGGGCGTGCAGTCGCAGTCCATGACCGTCGATCGGCAGATGCGGCGCTACAACGTCCCGCGGCTCGCCTTCGTCAACAAGTGCGACCGTGCGGGCGCGAACCCGTTTCGCGTTACCGCGCAGTTGCGTGAGAAGCTGAAACACAACGCGGTCATGATGCAGATTCCGATCGGTCTTGAAGGGGAACACGAAGGCGTCATCGATCTCATCGAAATGAAGGCGCACTATTTCGACGGACCGAATGGCGATATCCGGCGCGTCGAGGAGATTCCCGAGGCACTTCGCGTCCAGGCGAACGAAAAACGCACCGAGATGCTCGAGGCAGTCTCGATGTATTCCGACGAGTTGATGGAAGCGGTTCTCGAAGACAAGGCGACTCCTGAGCAGATTCACGCCGCCATCCGCAAAGGAACGATTTCCCTCGCTTTGACCCCGGTCTTTCTCGGCTCGGCGTATAAGAACAAGGCCATTCAGCCGCTGCTCGACGCGGTGACGCGCTATCTGCCAAGCCCGATCGAGGTCACCAACGAAGCGCTCGATATTTCCAAGGGTGAAGAGAAAGTCATACTCAGCTCCGATGTCACCGCACCGTTTGTCGCTCTCGCGTTCAAGCTGGAGGAAGGACGTTTCGGCCAGTTGACCTACATTCGCGTCTACCAGGGACATTTGAAGAAAGGAGACACGATCGTCAACAGCCGCACCGGGCGCGATGTCCGGATCGGACGGCTCGTGCGGATGCATTCTGACGAAATGGAAGACATCCTCGACGCTTCCGCGGGCGACATCGTGGGACTGTTTGGCGTCGACTGCGCGTCCGGCGACACGTTCACGTCTGACAAGATCCAATATTCGATGATGTCGATGTTCGTGCCAGAACCGGTTATTCACTTGAGCATCAAGCCGAAGGACAAGAAGGCGCAGGCGAACGTCGGAAAGGCGCTTCAGCGGTTTACGAAGGAAGACCCGACGTTCCGTGCGCGGGTTGACGAGGAATCCGGCGAAACGATCATTTCCGGAATGGGAGAGCTTCATCTGGATGTCTACGTCGAACGCATGAAGCGCGAGTACGGCGCGGAGGTGGAAACCGGCGCTCCACAAGTCGCGTACCGCGAGGCGATATCCCGGAAGGCAGAGTTCAACCACACTCACAAGAAGCAGACCGGCGGTTCAGGACAGTACGGACGGGTCGCCGGATACGTCGAACCGATGGAGAGCGGCGATTTCGAATTCGTTGACGATACTTACGGCGGCTCGATTCCCAAGGAATTCATCAGCTCCGTCCATAAAGGCTTCAAGTCGATGATCGGGAAGGGACGCCTGATTGGGTTCCCGGTCACCGGTTTCCGCGTCGTGATCAATGACGGCGCGTCACACGCCGTGGACTCCTCCGACAACGCGTTCCAGGCCGCGGCCCGCGGCGCATTCCGTGCAGTTTACTCGTCGGCAAGGCCGCAGATTCTCGAACCGATCATGAAGGTTTCGGTGGAAGGGCCGCTCGAATTTCAGGGCGCCTTCGTGCGCACGGTGATGCAGCGCCGCGGAATCATCATCGGAACGACCGAGGAAGAAGGGTTTGTCCGGGTCGACACCGAGGTGCCGCTGGCGGAAATGTTCGGGTACTCGACCGATCTCCGTTCGTCCACTCAGGGAAAAGGGGAATACACGATGGAATTCTCGCGCTATGCTCCGGTTCCGGCGGAAGTTCACAAGGAGTTGGTTGAGAAGTACGGCACCGGCCTGGTTGCCGATGATGAGGAATAGTCGACGAATAGATAAGGAATACCGCATGTATAGCAAAGAACTGAACGAACGTAATCCGCTGCGGTTGTTCGAACACTCGATCCACGGCGGCCTCGGCCCCGGCAATCTCGGAGTGGTCGTCGCCCGGCGCGGGATTGGCAAAACCGCATTTCTGGTGGGAATCGCCATTGACGACGCCATCCGCGGCCGCAAGGTGCTGCACGTCTCCCTCGACAAAACAGTCGATCACGTACGGGAGTTTTACGACGAGATTTTTATGGATCTTGCCCACTCCGCAGGCCTGGAAGACCTCGCCACCGCGCGGCTCGATATGGAACGCCACCGAATGATCCACACCTATGCGGGTGGGACCTTTACGACCGATAAGCTGCGTCATTCGATCCAATTCCTGAAGGACGTCGCCCACTTCGAGCCGACGTGTCTGATCCTTCAGGGGTTCGCTTTCGAACAGGCAACCGTTGCGGACATTGAAGCGCTCCGCCAGCTCGCCGCAGAATTCAACGCCGAATTGTGGATGTCGGCGTTAACGCACCGCGACGTCGCAGCGGACGAACGCGGCATCCCCGAACCCATCGCGAAGCTCACCTCTGCGATCGCTGTCATCGTTCAAATGGCTGACGATGACGGTACCGTGAAACTCTCGCTCCTCAAGGATCACGACAATCCGAACGTCGCGAAGCTCGCGCTCGCTCTCGATCCCTCGACGATGCTGCTCGTGAAGAAATAGGCGAAACGGTTTCATTGTTCCGATTAGAGTGCGGCCCATCCGAACAGGTGGCTGCCAGGAGCACACAAGGTCATGCGTAAATTGATGTTGACGGTTGTTTCCCTGTTTTTCCTGCCGCTGTTGACGTTTTCTCAGGGCGCCGCTCCGGCGGGATGGAACGATCCCTTCCCTCCTCACAAGATCATGGATAACTTTTACTACGTCGGAACCAAGGAATTGGCTTCCTTCCTGATCAGCACTCCGCAGGGTTTAATCCTGATGAACAGCGACTATGAGGCGTCGGTGCCGGTGATCCGCAAGAATGTGGAAGACCTGGGCTTCAAGTTTACCGACATCAAGATCCTGATCGCCGGTCACGCTCACCCGGATCACGTGGAGGGAGATGCGCTGGTTAAGCAAATGACGGGCGCGCAGGTGGTGGTCGGACGCGTGGATGCGCCCAGGACCGCGGAGTTTCGCCCGGGAGGCAAGGAGCATCCCATCGACCGCTTGGTCGATGACGGCGAATCTGTCACATTGGGCGGAACGACGCTGACGGCTCATATCATGCCCGGTCACACGAAGGGGTGTCTCGCCTGGACCATGGACCTGAAGGAAGACGGCAAGACGTACCACGCGTTTGTCGAGTGCAGCCTCAACGGCCGCTTCCTTCAATCCCTCGATAACTATCCGGGAATCGTCGATGACTTCAGGGCTACCTATAAGAAGGCCCGTACTTTCCCTGTCGACCTGTGGGTTAGTTCTCATGGCTCGTTCTATAACCTGGCGGACAAGTACGCGAAGCTGCAGAAGCGAGGTCCGGGAGATCCGAATCCTTTTGTCGACCCCAAGGGCTACCTGGCTCATGTCGACGAGTACGAAAAGAGCTTCGAGGCGGCTCTGGCCCAGCAAGGACAGGGCAGAGGTAACGGTCGGGGCAATGGTCAGCGACAATAGGACTGAGCGGCCGAGATCCACCAACGTATCATCACCGAATTAGAAGACGGAGTTTAACGCCTATCCGTCAAACTCTTCAAAACTTCCCCCCTCGAAGTTCCAGAGAAACCTATTGGCCCATGACCTGCTCGCGCAGGTATGCGATGCTTTCCGGCGAGCCTGTAAACAAGTCGGCGGGGAATGTGCTGTAGCTCAGGATCTCATTCCGAATCTCCGAGCCGAGAGACTCGTTGTAGCCGAGCCCGGCGAGATACTGCAGCCTGAGGTTGCTGTCCCGATTGATCTCGGCGCCCTGGAGCCAAGGTGCGAGACCCTGGTTGCGCCCACTGTACGTGCGCAGCACATCAAAGACGGATTCGAAGCCCACCTCTGCCAATGACGCCTTTACCGTCGTGTACCCCGCCTGATCGATGCGCGCTTGCAATGAGTCCACGTCAATGGGCTTGTTGGCGTGGTTGTCGTCCAGGCGTGCCACAAGCACCACGTCATATCCACTGCCGTCGGTGTTGTCGTTGCGCCACACCGTGCCGTTGGGAAAAACGGAGAAAAACGTGGCCAGTTCGCTGCGCACCACGTCGGGCGTGCTCTCGTACAGGGGCACCCACTGCGTCACCACACCGCCGGGATTGAGGTGCGCCTTCACGTGCTCAAAATACTCCCGCGTGTACAACGTGGCGGCGCCCTTGACCCAGGGATGGATCGGGTCCGAGGTGATGACGTCAAATTTCTCGCGCGTGGTGAGCACATAGTGTCGCGCGTCGTCGTACACCACGGACACCTTCTTGTTTTCCGCAACGCCGTAGTTGGCGTCGCTGAAATACTTCGACACGATCTTTGGGATCAGCGGTTCCATCTCGCAGATAACCATATGCTCGACGGTGGGATGGATGCTGATCGCGCCGGCAGTGACGCCGGCGCCGAAGCCTACAACCAGCACGTCCTTCGGGTTGTCGTGCATCAGCGCCGAGAGATGCCCCAGCAGGCGCTGCAGCCGCATGTCCTGCCTTTCGGTGCTGGCCTCCACTTTTCCGCTAACGTGAAAATTGCGGTCTCCGTTCGGCTCTTCGGTGACGGCGATAGACGCGTTCATGCCCTCACCCCAATACAGCGCGTGGGGTGTTCCATGCCACGAGAGTGAACGGCCCCATGCGATGAGTCCCACCGGTACCGCCGACACCTGCGAGGCGAAATACAATGCGGCGGCTGCGAGCGCACACGACGAGCCGAGCATTGCAGGACGACGACGCGGCATGGTCAGAAGGGGCAGCATTACCACCACGCCACTCGCGACCGACACAACGATGAATATTTGTTGTGCGCCTTTGGTGCCGATCCAGGGAATCAACACGAGTCCGGTAATCAGCGAACCCACGATGGCTCCCAGCGTATTTGCGGCGTAAACACGCCCCACGGTGCGCCCCGCATCCGAGTTTGGATCCGCGTGTGTTCCTTCGCTCGCCGCGGCAAGCGCCAGCGGAAAGCTCGCGCCCCACAGCAGCGCGCCGGGAAGCACGGCGAACAAGGCGCGCGCCAAATCCACCTGGAACACGAGCCAAGGACTCAGCGCCAGCCGCTCGTCGAGCGGCCACCACGGCAACTCGCGTGCGATCATGAATGCACCCCAGGCGGTGGCGATCGCCACGAGGAACTGTGCCCAACCCAGCATGGCGCGCGGGTGCTTCGCGTCGCGCGCCAGCGAGGAGCCCACGACACTCCCGATGCCGAGTCCGGCAAGGAACACGCCCAGGATGATGGAGAACGCGTATGTCGTGGCGCCGAACATCAGCGACAACAGCCGTGTCCACACGACTTCAGCGCCGAGGGCGGTGAGACCCGACAGGGCGATGGCGGCGTAGACGGTGCTCGGCACACCGCTTGCAGTAGCGACGTCATTCGGCTCTTCAGGTGTGTACGGTGCGCGCTTCGACAACGCGAATCCGAGCGCCGCCACGATCAGGTTGATCGCCACAGCGACGAGTGATGCTGTGCTCAAATCGAACTTGCGCAGCAGGTAGAATCCTGCGATTACGCAGCCCACCACTGCGCCCACGATGTTGCCGCCGTAGAAAAACCCCAGCCACGACACGCCGCGTGGCGTGTTCTGCACCCATCGCGACATCGCCGGGAGCGTAGCCCCCATCAGGATTGTGGGCGGGAGCAGCAGCACGACGCACACGATGGCGCGAAGCGCGACGCTCGCCTGCCCGCCGCCGTCAACGGCGGTATACAGCCGGGACACGAGCGGGATGAGGAGGATGAGCGCCGCGCCGCAGACACCGATGAGCGCCTCGAGCCGCGCATACACATTCAACGGGTGCCGCACGCGGTTTACGACCCTTGCCAGCAGCAGCGAGCCTGCGCACATGCCGCCCATGAACGTGCCGAGCAGCACCGCCAGCGACACGGCCGACGAGCCGATCACCAGTTGGAGCACCTGGAACCAGACGATTTCGTAGATGAGCGCCGCGCAGCCGGACCCCACGAAAAGGACCAACATCAGCGGAAGGAATCGCCGGGCGTACTCGTCAGCCTGCCCGGGAACGTCGGACGGTGTGTTCATAAAAGCGTACGAAGCTTAACCGGAGGTGTCTGCGAGAACAACTTGCAACAACACGGAAGAGTTTGGAGACGTGTGTCCGGTTCGCCGTAAGAAAGAGATTGGCAGGGCGCAGACCTTGAGCCGGCCTTGAGCCGACGGTGGACGGCGGTCCGCCTGGGCGCCCGGCTGTGTCGTTTTCCTCCACCTTTTCTGCATGATAAAGTACGCCGCGATGAGCGCTCCACACAGTCGTCCGGATGATCTGCCTACTCTAGCCGGCGGGGACGTAGAATCTGTCGCCTCTGCACAGGCATCGATCGGGAAGGTCGGGCGCTACAAGATCATTCGCCTTATCGGCGAAGGCGGTATGGGCGCTGTGTATGAAGCCGAGCAGGACCAGCCGCGACGAACCGTCGCACTCAAGGTTATCAAGCCGGGATTGGCGAGCCCGGAACTGCTGCGCCGTTTCGCGCAAGAGTCCCAGGCGCTTGGCCGGCTGCAGCATCCTGGCATTGCGCAGATCTACGATGCTGGAACTGCGGATACGGGTCACGGACCGCAACCGTACTTCGCGATGGAGTTCATTCGCGGCGAGGGTCTGCGTGAATACGCCGAAAGCTGTCATCTGAATACCCGTCAGCGGCTGGAGATTGTGGTGAAGGTCTGCGATGCAGTGCATCATGCGCACCAGCGCGGCCTGATTCATCGCGATCTCAAGCCCGGTAACATCATCGTGGACGAGACGGGCCAGCCGAAGATTCTCGACTTCGGCGTCGCGCGCGTCACCGATAGCGATGCTCAGGCCACGATGCAGACGGATGTGGGGCAGCTTGTCGGTACCCTGGCGTACATGAGCCCGGAGCAGGTTCTCGCCGACCCCCTCGAACTCGACACGCGCAGCGACGTGTACGCGCTTGGCGTCATTCTGTATGAGCTCCTCTCCGGACGCCTTCCGTACAACATCAGCAAAAAGCTGCATGAAGCGCTTCACGCAATCCGTGAAGAAGACCCTTCGAGACTCAGCATGATCGATCGCAGTTTTCGGGGCGACATTGAAATCATCGCTGCGAAGGCTCTCGAAAAGGACAAGACTCGCCGGTACGCGTCGGCTGCGGAACTCGGCGCCGACATTTCGCATTACTTGAAGGATGAGCCGATCATCGCGCAAGCGCCCACGACGGCATATCAGCTTCAGAAATTTGCGCGGAGGCATAAGGCGCTGGTCGGCGGACTTACCGCGGTCTTTTTCGCGCTTGTTCTCGGTGTTGTCGCGGCCACATGGCAAGCCGTTCGGGCGAGCCGCGCGGAAGTCCAGGCAAATCTGGAACGCGACAAGGCGACTTCGGCACAGCAGACCGCAACTGTCGAACGCGACAAGGCGGTGAAAGCTGAAGAACAAGCCGTTGCCTCGGAAGCACAGGCGAAGTTGGACCGTGACAAGGCCGTTGCCGAGAAGCAGCGCGCGGATACTGAATCTGCAACCGCGAAGGCCGTCAGCGAATTCATGCAGAAGAACCTGTTTGAGCAGGTGACCGGGGGCCCGCAGCGGGGCGCCTCGCAAGACCTGAGCGTCAGCGGAGCACTCGACCGTGCGGCAGCCAGAATCGACGGCACGTTCAACAAGCAGCCTTTGGTCGAGGCCGGTGTGCGCGAAGCTGTCGCGAATGCCTACCTCGGCCTATCGCTCTTTGAGAAGGCCGCGCCGCAGGTCGAAGCTGCTCTGGCGCTACGCCGCCGGGTTCAAGGTGAAGACGATGCGGATACGCTGAAAACGGCACACCTGCTGGCGGCGGTCTACGCGAATCAACGAAAGTTTCCTGAATCTGAGAACTTGCTGGCAAGGACCGTGGAACTTCATAAGCGCAAATTCGGCGCAGATCACGCGGATACCCTGCGTTACGCACTGGATCTGGCCGCAGTCTATGTCGCCGACGAGAAACCTGCCAGGGCCGAACCGCTGGCTCTTGATGTTGTGGCGCGACGGCAGCGTACTTTCGGCTCCGGCAATAAGGACACCATTGTTGCCGCCCTGGTCACGAGCGATCTCTACGATAAGTTGCAGAACGTCCCGCAGCAATTGAAGTGGGCCACAACGGCTTACGAAGCCTCTCGTCGCACGTTAGGTGAAAACGACCCTGTCACTCTTTCCGCGAAATCGATGCAGCAGACCGCGACTCTGAAATTGACGCCGAACGCGCGCAACCAGGTCGCGATAGACGAACTTCGGGAGACCCGGACGAGGGCCCTGGACAACAGCACGGCGACGTCGCTGCCGCAAATGATCAGCATCGCCGCTGCGCGGGCGACGGTTGCCGTCAATCAGAACCAGCCTGCTCAAGCCGAAGCTCCGCTGCTCGAGGCGCTGGATGTGGCGCGACGGGCCGGTCAGGAGGAGCCGATGTTGACCGTCATCCTTGCCGGAGTGTATGCGCTTGAGAAGAAGTATGCCGAGGCGGAAGCCACTCTGAAAAAAGTGACGGGAAATCCCGCCGCCGTAAAAGGGCTGGCGCCGAACATTCTGCCGTTCGCGCTGCGAAGTCTCGCAAGCGCGTATCGCGGCGATGGAAAGTTTGCGGAAGCGGAACCGCACCTTGTGAAGCTGGTGCCGCTTGTTCTGGTCAATCCCGGCGAGGGCGACGTTCAGACGCGGAGAGACATGTTTCAGCTGGCGGAAAATTATTCGAATCAGCGGAAGTATGCGGACGCCGAAAAGGCGTTCGTGCAGCTGCTGGTTGTGCAACGCCGCGCCAGCGGGCCGGAAGTGATCAACACTGTTGTGACGATCTCGAACATCGGTTGGGTTCGGCTGCAACAGAAGCGTTACGCCGAGGCCGAAACATCCTTTAAGGAGGCCGCCGCGATTCTCGCTCGTACCGCTGCGGATACCTGGGAGCGATTCAACGTCGACAGCATGCTCGGAGCTGCGCTATCGGCCCAAAAGAAGTTTGCTGAAGCAGAGTCTCTGCTGGTTTCCGGTTACGAAGGTATGAGTCCGCGCAAGCCAACGACCAACCTGGTCATGACGAGCCGATTTACACAGGAACAGGCGGGCGAAGCCATCGTCCAGCTCTATGCCGATTGGGGCAAGGCCGACAAGCGGAACGAATGGGCGGAACGACTCAAGAAAAACTAGCCATAGCTAAAGCTCCTGGTCTGGCGCAGTAGTGTGAGCAATTTGGCTCGCTAACCCGTCGCAAGGCCCCCGTCGGCGATGAAAACTGTGCCGGTACTGTAGGATGCCTCGTCGCTCGCCAGAAACGCGGCGAGACTGGCGATTTCTTCATTGGTACCGTAGCGCTTCATCGGGATGCTCGCCTGGATACCTTCGCGCACCGCCCCGGGATTCTCAGGCGCCAATTGCGAGAAGAGCGAGCGGATCATGCGGTTGTCGATCGCCCCAGGGGCAATCGCGTTGACTCGGATCCCTGAGGCGGCCAATTCAAGCGCCGCCCCCTTTACCAGGCCGCAGACCGCGTGTTTGCTCGCGATATAGGGAGCCGAGTTCGCAAAGCCGACCAGCCCTGCGACCGAGGCCGTTGCAATGATGGAGCCTCCGCCCTGCTTTTTCATGGGTTCAATACAATGTTTCATCGCAAGCCAAACGCCAATGACGTTGGTGTGCAGGACTTGTTCGAACTCCGTCGTGGTATACGTCTCGACCGGTTTTAACAAGCCCTCTGTGCCGGCATTCGCAAACAGAATGTCGACGCCACCAAACGATTTCACCGTGGCCTCGACAGCCGCAGCTGTCGCCGCTTCGTCTGTGGCGTCGGCAACATGTTGGGCCAGGCGTCCCTCGGCGCCAAGCCGGGTGAAGGTTTCCTTCAGTTTGTCTGCCGAGCGGCCCACCAACATGACGTTGGCCCCCTCGCGGAGAAATAATTTCGCGGTCGCTTCGCCGATGCCGCCCGTTGCGCCGGTGATGATGGCCGTCTTGCCTTGTAGTCTTGCCAATGATGTTGTCCTTTCTCAAAGTCCGATGGATCGATTTTCCTGCCGGCAATCCATTCGTACCATGCTTACGCAAACTCAAGTGCTGGCTGTAGATCGCACGGACTTCAGCATCTACCGGCGTAGCGACAGGCAAGTCATCAATTTCATCTCGCCGTCCCAGGAATAGGCTGTTGAGGATTTTTGGACCCTTTCAGAATCCGCACTTCCATTTTACCTCCCACGTCAACGCAGAAACAGACTAGTACTGTCGCCAGATGGCCGCTACATTGCAGCGCACAACTTAATTGCGGTGACGGTTCCGGAGAGGAGTTCCCATGCGTGTGCTGCTGTCGACTATCGGGTCTCGGGGCGACGTCCAGCTCGTGGTGGCGTTGGCGGTGAAGTTGAAGGAGCTTGGTCAGGAAGCCCGTATCTGCGCGCCTCCTGATTTTCGCGAATCGATCGAAACTCTCGGGATTTCTTTTGTGCCCGTCGGACCCGAGGTGCGCCAGACCGCGGTACGCCCGACTGCGACGCAGGCCTCGTCGTCGCCTGAGCAATTTCGTCAGCTCATGGAGGACACCGTCGCCGGCCAGTTCGAAGCGATCACGGCGGCGGCAAAGGGTTGTGACGTTCTCGTCGCGGGCATGGCACTTCAATTCGCACTTCACTCGGTGGCCGAGCTGATCGGAATCCCCTATGTTTACGCCGCATGGACCCCCATAACTCTGCCATCGCCGCATCATGCGCCGCCCACATTGTCGCGGGAACAGACGCCGGCGGACAGCGCGGCCGACAATCGCGTGCTCTGGATCGAGGAAGCAAAACGCTGGAACGATAGGTTCGGCCCAGCAATCAACGCTTGTCGGGCGTCCGCCGGTTTGGCGCTCGTCACCGATGTGCGGACCCACATCTTCACCAACCGGCCATGGCTGGCGGCCGACCCGACGCTGGGTCCGTGGCCCGAGACCGGGGATCCGAATGTTTTCCAGACGGGCGCGTGGATCCTACCGGACCAACGCCCGCTGTCCCCGCAATTGCAAGCGTTTCTCGACGCCGGCGAGCCGCCCGTCTACTTCGGCTTCAGCAGCATGCGCGTTCCCCAGGACCTCGGCGAAGTGATGGTCAAGGCCGCCCGCGCGCTCGGCCGCCGTGCGATCGTGTCCCGTGGCTGGGCCGGCGTGGCACTGCCGGATGAGGGACCCGACTGCCTGTCTATCGGTGAAGAAAACCTCCAGGCACTCTTCAGGCGGGTCACCGCCGCAGTGCATCACGGTGGCGCGGGCACCACGACGATAGCCGCGCAGGCCGGAGCACCCCAGGTTGTCGTGCCCCAAATCTACGACCAGCACTACTGGGCAGGAAGAATCCACCACCTTGGAATCGGAACCGCGCACGCACCCGGCGGGCCGACAGCTGACTCGCTGACCGAGGCGCTCAGCCGAACCCTCCGGCCGGACGTGGCAGTCCGCGCCCGGTCCGTGGCCGCCTCGATTCGCACCGACGGCGCAGAAGTCGCTGCGCGGCGACTGATCGGCGAGGTCTCCCGATCCATTCTCTGAAGCGCCACGTTTACGATGCAAGCGATCGGGAACATGCTTGTGTCCCGACAAAGAATTTGATTGTAGACTGCCGACGATGAACCTCATGAAATGCTTTGCGCACGTGCCGCAGGATGTCCGCGGTGCGGTGCGTGGCTTCCGCAGGAACGCGGGTTTTTCGATCGTCGTTATCCTGGTGCTTGCTCTTGGCATCGGCGGGACCTCGGCAATCTATAGCGTCGCCGATGCGGTTCTTTGGAGTCCGCTACCATATCCTCATCCGGAAAAACTGGTGCGGATTGTCGACAATGTTCCGGCCGAGGAGAGCCCGTCCGGCGCGTCTTTCCGTACTTCCACGATGACGCAAGACGCGTTCCTGTGGTGGCGCGACAATGCGAAGACGCTCGCAGGTATCGCCTCGTATCTACCGTCGGGCTTAACCGCGAAGCTGGGAGCCGAAACGGTGAGGCTGGCTGGCGCCCGCGTGTCGCCGTCGCTGTTTGACGTCCTTAGCGTGCAGCCCTCGGTGGGCCGTGCCTTCAAGGAAATCGATGACGAGGCGGCGCCTGTGATGATGGTTTCGACGCGCCTCGCAGCACGCCTGTCGCCCGTGCCGGGAGATGTTGTCGGCCGGACACTGATTCTGGAGGGCGTCGCTCACACCATCGTCGGTGTCATGCCGCGAGATTTCGAATTCCCAACGAAAGACACCGACGTTTGGACGCGGTATGCCGTGGGGCCCGACTCCGCGAACAAGGTGATCACACTGGAAACGTTCGCCCGTGTGAAGGACGGTGTCCCGATGAGCGCGGTGACCGCCGAGATCACCGCGCTCGGCGCCAGGTTCGTGGGCGCCTCCCTCCCTGGATCTCCGAATGCCGTGAGTTCGCCGCGCTTCGATGTTGTCGAAATGCAGGAATATCTGATCGCGCCGGTCCGAAACGGCGTGCGCCTGCTGATGGCATCGGTGGCGATATTGCTGCTGATCGTGTGTAGCAACGTCGCCAACCTCCTCATGTCGAAAGGTTGGGGCCGCAGCCAGGAGTTCTGGATACGTCGCGCTCTTGGCGCCGCCCGCCCCCGACTGGTTCGGCAACTCCTCACAGAAGGCATGGTGCTGGCGCTCGCCGCCGGTATTGTAAGCGTGGGTGTCGCAGTCGGCGGAGTCCGGGTTATCCAGTGGCTGGCTGTGGTCGCCCGGCCGCAACTCTATGGTGGCGACACGGTCCTGCTTCCGGGTATTGCACGACTTGGCGTCGACCGCGGCGTTTTCGCGTTCACGCTTGTCGTCTCCATCGTAACAGGCCTGCTGTTCAGCCTGATGCCGGCGCTTCAACTGTCCGCGTTGGGAAGCCAGCCGCGCCGCACTCGGAAAGCCTTGACGGTTGTGGAACTGGCGTTGGCGACATCGTTGATGATCGGGGCGGGGCTGTTGTTGCACAGCCTGCAGCGCCTGTCGAGTGTTGACGCCGGGTATGATCCTGCCGGCGTGCTGACATTCCAGTTCATTGCTCCACCGGGATCGACGAGTGATCGGAATCTTGCGCTGGCCGGCGATCTGGCTCACCGGCTCGAAGCAATTCCCGGAGTGCGCCGCGTCGGGTTCACCGGTGGGGCGCCGCTTTCGACGTGGCAGGAAGGCTGGGGACTGACGCCTCACGGAGCGAAGCCGGAGGCGGGGCTGAGTCCGCGCGGTCTGAACGCTCAGGCCAGAAGAGTCAGTTCCGGCTATCTGCGGTCAATCGGTGCGAGGCTGGTCGCCGGACGATGGCTCGAAGAGCGTGACGCTCTTGCGAAGCCGTCTGCGCTGATCATCAATCGTGCACTGGCGAGCCGCTATTTTGGCGACATTAATCCGGTAGGGCGTGAAGTGGATCTGGGAAGGCAACCCTGGGTGGTGGCCGGCGTCGTGGAGAACCTGCGGAACAACGGCCTCGACGTCGACGCAGAACCGCAGGGCTATATCGACCCGATTGCGATGCAGGCCCGAGCTCGCGAAGCCGGTTGGATCGATTTTCCTTCCGCTCCAGAGATGCTGTCGTTCGCGGTGAAAGTCGACAATGACCCACTGCAGATCGTTGACACGGTGCGCCGTGCTGTCCGTCAGATCGAGCCGTCGGCGACGATCGACGGGGTAGTTCCGATGGGGACCATCCTGTCGAGCTCGTTGGCGCGGCCCCGGTTTTACGCGGTGCTGCCGGCACTGCTGGCGGCCATCGCCGGTATCGTGGCTGTTTTTGGTATCTATGGTGTGCTTTCGCACGGAGTCGCGCTTCGCACGAAGGAATTCGGAATTCGGATGGCGATTGGCGCCACGCCAGGCCAGGTGAAAGGGCTCGTGCTCCGTGAAGCCGGAGTGCTGGCTGTATTTGGAATCGGGATCGGCGTTGCCGGCGCGCTCGGATTGACCCGGTATCTTACGGGCCTGCTGTTCGGAACCACGCCGCTCGACCCGCTTACGTTCGTCGCCGTCCCTGTCGGATTCGCGATTGTTTCGATGTTCGCATCGTACCTGCCATCAAGGCAGGCGACCCGCGTGGACCCAATGAACGCACTGCGCCACGAGTGAAGTTCGAGGAATCTTGTGATGCAGTCACTTGCCGGGAGACGTGCGATGGTGACCGGATCGACGCAGGGTCTTGGTCTCGCGATCGCGCGACGGCTCGCCTCCGCCGGCTGCGACATCGTTCTGCACGGCTTGGGAGACCCCGAGGCTGCGGCCGCGCTGCAACGGCAAATCGAAGCCGAGTTCGGCGTCCGGAGCATGTACTCGTCTGCTGATTTGAGGAGTCCCTCTGCAATCGAACTGATGATGACAACGGCGAACGAAACGCTCGGCCAGCTCGACATCCTTATCAACAACGCGGTTGTGCGGCACGTCGCGGCGATCGAAGCGATGCCGCCGGATCACTGGGATCAAGATCTCGCGGTGAACCTTTCCGCTGCCTTTCACACGATCCGTCTCGCGCTTCCCGGACTGAAGACGCGCAACTGGGGACGCATCATCAACGTGTCCTCCATCTATGGACTCGTGGGGGCGACGGACCGTGTGGGTTACGTCACCACGAAGACGGCACTCCTCGGTTTGACGCGCGCCGTGGCGCTCGAAACGACGGGATACGACATCACGTGCAACGCTGTCTGTCCCGGTACCAGCGCGACTCCGGTGCACGAGGCAGCGCTCGATGTGCTGCGCCAGACGCAGAAGCTGGAGCGCGATGCAGCCGAACGTCTGTTGCTCACCGGCAAGCAACCCACGGGGCGCCTGATCGCTCCGGAAGCCGTAGCCGCGCTCATCGTCTCGCTCTGCACGCCTGAAAGCCGAGACATTACCGGCGCCGCGATTCCCATCGACGGCGGCTGGTCCGCGATGTAGGCATGCTCCCCACGCACGTTGTGCTCGTCCACCCTGAAATTCACTGGAACGCAGGAAATGCGGGCCGAACGTGCCTCGCCGCAGGAGCGAAGCTGCACTTGATACAGCCGCTCGGTTTTTCGCTCGACGAACGCCACCTCAGGCGCGCGGGGTTGGACTACTGGAAGTATGTCGATCTCCAAGTGTGGCATGACTGGAGCACGTTCGAGCAGCAACTTCCACAGCTCGGCGATGCGTTCTTCTTTTCTACGAGAGCGACACGACCGCTATGGGACGCGCCGCTCGATACAAAGCACGGAGCCGTGCTGGTTTTCGGCAGCGAGGGCAAGGGCCTCCCGACGGAGCTTTATGAGCGCTATCGTGAGCGATTGTTCGGAATGCCGATCCTCTCACCGGATGTACGTTCGCTGAATCTCTCAACGAGCGTGGGAATCGTTCTCTACGAAGTGCTTCGCCAACGCAAAGCGAGCGGGATTTGAACAGGGTCAAGTGCCGCAGAATAGCGCCCCGCTTTTATGTTGCAGTTCTGGAGGGCAGAGAGTCAACGAGACTGGGTCTGTCTCTAATTTTCCTGATTCTCAGAAATCGCAATCAACATCTTCAGGTTCTTGCTGGCTGATCGGGATTCCGTTCAACCATGGCTCAATCAAGCGGGAGTGGCTTGGTGGTCGGCACAGTCGAACACAATTGTGGAGATCAGAGCGTGGCGCTCCTTCTCGATGATGGCGTCAAGCTGCCCCTGGAGTTCCTCAGCGGAGCGCGGCTTGTTTCCTCGCGGCGGGCGGGGAATGTTGAGGCCGCCAAACCAGAAGACGAGATATATCCCACAGCCGGCGCTTTCCGGATCTCTGGTATAGCGAGGGACGAGTTGGCTTGAAATAGAGCGCCACAGATCGGCGTGAGAATCCTTCTTGATCTCGATCGGAATGCTCACGGCGAAGCCAGGGGCACTGTAGGTCACTTTCAAGTCGGCCCTCTTGTCATCAGCATAGTGACCTTCAGGCTGTACGTCGATTCCAAGGACTTTCAGCCGGTCGCGTAGCCGGGACAACAACTCATCCCGGCAAGCGTTCTCTGATCTCTCGCTTTCCGGTCGATCATAGGGACCGAGGTTCCAATAGAACTTATAAGAATCGGCGTTTCCGTTGCGAGTATCGTCTGCGATTTCCTTGAGAGCGTCGAGGGTGAGCGCTGCCAAGTCTGCGGCATTCGCCGGCTTTCCTTTGTTAAGGGTTTCCAGCACTCGATCGAGGGGGGGAATGGAAAACCCCGCTTCTCGCTGGGACACTTGCTGGGAATAGAGGGCGCGCTGAAGTCTGTCCTTCCAATGCGCGAGGCCTGTATTCGCGGCGAGTTGCTCCAGCTCGCGCGCCGCAGACTCGTCCGCCATGTTCGAAAGGCGGTCAATGAGCGATCCGATGAGCCCGGCTGTTCTCATGGTGGGCGACAACCACTCTGGACCATCGGGAGAACAGCCCGGTCCCAGCAATCGGGCCAGCAAGCCTAGTGTCTCGGGAGGCGCGTCCTCGGGCAATACCTCGCGATTTTCACCTCCTGCGAGGAATGCGCCGAGATGTTCCCTGCGCTCGTGGCTCTTGCCCAGGTATCGCTCCAGATTTTTCTGATACCGCAAAGGATCGACGACCCACGCGCAGGCCAACCAATAAACATGTTGTGCTACGTCGAGACTGCGAAGCCGGAGTTTTCGCTCTATTGATTTTTCAAGGACCATGCGATCCGCATATCTGAGCGCAGCCTTTAGCACGTACTCCAGGGAAATCAGCTGCCCCTTTCCCAAGCGGGTTGGGAAAGCATCGAGCAACTCGGGGAGTGCAAGCCGGGCGACCTGAGAGTACTGGTCGTCGAAGGCCAAAGCGTACAGGCCGTGGATATGCTCCTTCCCCGCCCTGAGCATGGTGGATCCGTAGGCGACGAGAATCCGTGCCACCAGCTCAGGTCGTTTTTCGATGACACGGTTTAACCAGTCTGGTTCGTTGCCGGTTCCTTCGGTGAATCGAAACGCGAGAACCTTGGACAGGACATCATCACTCAGGGTGTCCACTTTCGCGGGGTCTGGCCCGTATATTTCCTCCATGGCGGCCAGAGCGGGGAGCCGGACGAAATGCATCTCGTCCTTTGCTGCAAGGCCGACAATTTCATGGACCGAGGGCAGGCCCGATCTTTCGAGGGATTTCTTAAGGGCTTCGATTGAAGCCGAAACGAGTTCCAGCTCTTCAGCCAGAAAATCAGAAAGCCGCTCCATGGGAGACTGTCCCTCTGCCCCTATCAGGTTCCCAAAGTAAGCTGCCGCGAGGTAATGAAGTAGGTCTGCCCGAACGAGTTCGGGGCGTATGCCGACTAATCCCTGCCGAAACGAAGCGATGCGTTCTTTCTTCTCCCTTTCTTCGTCGATGGCCCACTTTCGCTGGTTTTCAACGTGCTCCTTTCGAATTTCGTGGTACCGCGCTCTATCCAGTGCAGGAATGAAGGCTGATCTCGAGGCCACCCACGATTCGAAGAATTCCAAAGTCTGGCCTTTGTTCGGGTGGCGCCAGAGGTCAGTTGCCTGGATAAAGAAGAATTCTGCACGGTCCAAATCTATTTCGTGTTCCGCTAACTGCAACCAAAACTCTGTCATTCCTGCAGGCAAAGCACCGCAGAATCGCGACAGATTTCCGTACATACCTTGACGAAGGTCGCTCTCACTTCGGTAATTCTCGATAGTGATTCCGACGAGTTCCTGATATCGCCTCGGTCTGCTTTCAAGCCACTCCCTGATAAAAACCTTCGTGGCGCCATCAAGGTGAGAGTGCTCATATTTACCAATCGGAATGGTTAGCCACGATAGGAGTTGTTGAGCTGGAATCTTATCGCCATAGGCCTCGATACCCTTGACGAGTAGTTTTCTGACAAGGCGTTCCAGCATCAAGTTGGATTTCTGTTCATCCCATAAGTTAACGCGGCTGGCCAGTGCGTCCAGAAGTGCCGGTATGTCGTATACGCCAATCTCTTCCGCAAGTCTTGAGCTCCAAAACACGTAGTATCCGCCGACGAAGCTGTCGCGTTTGGGCGAATGAAGAAAGTTCAAGACAGTGGATGGTTCAATTTTTCGGGGGAAGAGCGTGTTCAGGAGTTGTCCTAAAATGCCGTCCTCTGGATCTTCTACCTTATCGTCTCGAATATCGTGAGCCAGTTGTAGCAGGGCATCGGTGTCTGAAGCGCTCACGTGGATGAGTGCCTCTAGCGCCCTTTGCCTCACATGGGGCCAGCGGCTGCCGTCTCGAATCACCTGCATCAGCGTGCCGTTCAACTCTGGCAGAGGTGTTCCACTCCGGACGGCGTCCAGAACAAACCGTGTAAGAAGCTGATCCTTCTGGGTGCGAGAAGGAGCCATCAGAATGGATGTGAATACGTCAACCATGTCTCCTGTGGCCAAAGCGCTGGGCATAGGAGCGTTCCAGTCCGCGAGGGAAAATCCTGCTGAACGTTCTATTTCGCGATGAACCCCAGACAACAATCGCTTTTTATGAGTGATCGGGAAGTTCCCGGGCGCGCCATAGAGAATTATCCCCAGTGGGTCGCTATCGCAGAGCTGTCCCCGGTGCTCCGCGCTATGAAATGCCAACCATGCATGAAGCCCCCGAAGTCCCGCAACTACACCGCCGTCCGCACCGCAGATAAGCGCGAGAACCCTGCCTATCGGAAGTCCCTTACGAACTACGTCTGCCAGGAACTTTGCCCCGAGGTACTCCGCGACGCTCCGGTGTGACGGCGAAAACACGCGGCCATCCCGACTCGTGAAGACGTTTCTTCCCAACGCCTCCCGGAGCGGAAGATTCTCCCGCGAGATATCCTGAACACTCACAACTCCACCGTCAGTGCTCTCACTCATCGTGAAGCCGGTGATGTCTGCGATCAAGTAGACAGCACAGAGGTAGCTCGCGGCATCGAGTAGCAATGTTGTAGCGGGCATCGTCTGGCGCGATGCGGCCTGATGCTCCTGGTTGTGTTCCTCTATCAACGTCTTGCACGACAACCGAAACACTTCTTCTCGCGAATCCGGCAGGCCGCGTCCGGCACTCGCCTTGGCGAGAAGTTTTAGTGTCTGCGGGTTCCCTAGAAGATCGTGCAATCCGTGCTTCCTGGCGGACAGGAGAAAGTCTTGTGGATTCGAGATCGTTTCCCCGAGCAGGATCTCGACGATCTGGTCTTCCGTAAGCGGATCGAGACGAAACACAGACAGGTTTCCATTTCGAGCGACCTGTCTCAAACTTTCTCGATCGCTAGCTCCGAGCCAATCCGCATCTCTGCAGGAGATTCGAAATGAGGGCAGATCCATTCGGCTCAAGCGAACACGAATCTCGTCCAGCGGGGTTCTACCGTCCCGCTTTCCGGCGCGCGTTTCGTCCAGCGCATCGATGAAAAGGGTTCTACCCCGCCACTCCGGGCTTGCATCGAAGGTCATGAAGTCCCGCGCTGAAATGTACTTGCCACCGGTCGCCTTGCTCTCCTGATCAAAAGCCGTCGTCTTTCCCGATCCGGGATCCCCCAGTAACACGACGGCTCCCAGGGGGCGCAACTCCTCCAGTGAGTAGCTTTGCGGTTGAAGGTCGTCGTCTTTGACTTCCGTGCATGTTCGATCAACGAAGTACGTCATGGCCATTCGCTTTCCAGCCAGTGCTGGGCCGGATGGGACAGGAATTCGACGAGCGGCAGATGTCCTTCACCGACGACCAGCGTCCGTGCACTGCTGTACCTGTCTCGAAATTGCCCTAGACCGGCGACGTGCCCGCGGACGATGCCGCTCTTAACTTCAATTGCAAGGAGCCGGTTGCCGCGCTCCAGCACGTAGTCGACTTCATGAGGGCTTTCTCTCCAATAGAAGAGCCGGTGATCTGATGGAAGTGTATTGAACAAGTGGGCGCCGACAGCACTTTCCACCAGCCTTCCCCAGAACGTTCTGTCGGCGAGCGCTTCGGCGTAGCTATAGCCGGATAGTGCAGTCATGAGTCCCGTGTTTAGGGCATTGAGTTTCGGGCCCGAAGCGCGCTGCGGAACCCTGTGGCCTGAGTATTTCTGCAGTCCTGTAGCAAGGCCCGCTTCGGACAGCAGATTCAAATAGTGTGCAAGAGTTGTCACGTTGCCAACGTCTTGCAATTGGCCGAGCATCTTGGTGAAGGCCAGGATCTGCCCTGAGTAAGCGCAACTTAATTCAAACAGTTGCTTCAGAAGCGCTGGCTTCTCAACACGCCTCATATCGAGGACGTCTTTTTTGATGCTCGGATCGATAAGGGAGGTCTTGAGGTACCGGCGCCATCGGGGCTCATCGCGAATCAGGCTCGAAGCTCCGGGATAGCCGCCAAAGTAAAGGTACTCTTCAAGGCTGACGTTGAACGCCTCCCGCATCTCGGTGTAGGACCAGTGCGACAGGGAAATGACTTCAAATCGTCCTGCCAGAGACTCCGAAAGTCCTTTCTGCATAAGCAACGGCGAGGAACCCAAAAGGATTACATGCATGGGCAGGCTTTCCGCCCGGTCGGCATCCCAAAGTCCTTTCACGGTTTCCGACCATTTAGGAATACCTTGAACCTCATCGATGGCGAAAATGAACGGCTGACCTGACGCCAAAACCTCGTCATTTTTGGCGTGTTGTCTCGCTCTAAGCCATTGATTCTTAAGCCATTCAGCGTTGTGTTCCTGTTTCCTGAAAGTTGTCGTCTCCCCGGTAGTGCTCCCAAAGGGATTTCTCTCATCGTCCGGATTATCCGCCGCCATGTATAGGTGGTACCGGAACTTCCCAAGGGCTGTTCGAACAAGGGTTGTCTTGCCTACCTGCCGGGGACCCGTGACAATGGTCATCAGTCTGACGGATTCCCTCAGGCGGCTGAGCAGTAACGATGCTTCGGATCGTGAGAACAACGACATTGTGGTTATTATATTGAGTTAAATTACTCAATACAGTAATCGAAGCAATATGTCCTGTAAACGATTAAAGAAGTAGTACTTAATGAGCCTTCCTTAGGCCTATCGGAGGATTCTGACCGCGCTTCCTATTATTCTGCGCGGCAACGCTATTTCATCATCATGAGGGCGGTCATTGTCTCGATGCCGTCCCATAGATTCTGCAGCCGCAGGTTCTCGTCGTGCGTGTGTTGGTTGTCATCGTGATTCGCGATCGGCACGATGATTACCGGCGCTCCCAACACCTGATCGATTGCCCCCATCGGGATACCAGCACCCATGTTGGGGAGCTTCAACACGGGCCCGCGCGCGCTTTCCATGGCAGCGATAACCTGCCTGGCAAAAGGCGATTCCATTGAAGTTCGTACCGCCCGTTCATCGCCGGTGCTTTCGATGAAGACGAGTTTGGCGTTGTTCCTGCGTTCGGCATCGCTGGCAGCATGATCAATTGACGTGTACCCACGGCCGCGAATATGGGCCTTGAGCTGCGCCAGAGTCTTCGCCGGGTCCATACCTTTCACCATGTCAATGCGAAAGGCGGCCGTAGCTGTCGCGGGCACCACGCTTCCTGCACCACCAGCCGACAGGCTGCGCACGGTGAGGGAAGGTTGCGTGATCGCCTCTTCAATGCGCCGTCCGGGCACTTCGCCGCCGCCAATGGAAAATTGATCCTGCAGCAGGGCGTCAATGTTGGGAATCGCCCGGATGGCAGCCTGCTCCGTCGTGCTCAGCGGAGTGACGTCGTTATAGAAGCCGTGAATACGGACGTGGCCGTTCTCGTCCTTCATCGATGAGATGAGTTGAGCGAGCATAAGCGCCGGGTTGGGCGCCCAATTCCCGTAGTGGCCCGCGTGGAGTTCGCTCTTGGCGCCATAGACCGTGAGATTCACGGTGAGCTGTGTGCGAGACCCAAACATGATCTGCTGTCGCCGCGATTGATGCACCGGCCCATCGCAGAGCAACCAGCCGTCGCTTGCGAGCTGCGACTTGTACTTGGTGAGGATCTGAGCCAGGTGTGGCCAGTTGATCTCCTCTTCGCCATCGAAGAAGAACTTGATGTTGATCCCAGGCGTGCGGCCGGTGGCTTTCAGCCCGTCAAGCGCGGCGAGGAACGCGAGGATCGGGGCCTTGTCGTCACCCGCCGACCGCGCATAAAGGCGCCACTCCGGATCGATCTTTACGCCAGCTACCGGCCACGGCAGCAACTTCCCCGAACCGTCGCGCAGTTCGGGCGTGAAAGGCGCCCTGTTGATCCACTGAGCGGCATCGACGGGCTGGCCGTCGTAGTGAGCATAAAAAACAACCGTCTTGACGGCGCCGGGTACTTTGAGCTCGCCAAACAGTGCTGGTGCTCCGCCGGGAACTTCGAGCCTCTGCAGCGCGATTCCGCGCTTGCGATACATCTCCTCAATGAACGTCGCGTTGGCTCGTATATCGGCCAGGTCGCGCGAGACGTTCGGCAGCCGCAACAGGGCTGCGAATTCGTTCAATATCTCGTGCTCATGTGCCACACGCCAGTCGCGGATGGACGACGGCGCCTGCAATAACACAATGGCTAGCAGAATGTTCTTCATGGTTGGGGAGTATACGTTGAAGGAACCTGGCACCCGGCAGGATGCGTCGAGTTCGGGGCAGTCTTCTCTCGCTCGGCGAGGCCGCAGATGGTTGTACGATAAGCAGCCATGACAAAGCAGAGATTCCTGAGTTCGCTCGCTGCGCTTCTGTTTGCCGCTAGCCTCAGCGGTCAACAAGGGGGCCGCGCATCGCCGCCGCTTCCGCAACTGCCGTTGACATTCGAAACAGCGCAGGAGCGCATCCGCGTGAGCGTCGTGGCCTCGGGGTTGGCGAACCCGTGGGGTCTGGTGTTCCTGCCAAATGGAGACATGCTCGTCACGGAACGGGCCGGACGGCTTCGCATCATTCGCGGCGGCATCCTTGATCCCCAACCGATCTCCGGCGTACCGGCCGTCCGCGCGTCCGTGCTTGGCGGTCTCCTGGATGTCGCGCTGCACCCGAAATTCGCAGAGAACGGCTTCGTGTACCTGGCTTACTCAAAGCCCGGCGACAACAATCTCGCGACAACGGCGCTTGCTCGCGGCCGCCTGAAAGGAATGGCGCTCGAAGACGTTAAAGATATCTTCGTTGCGAACACATGGAGTACCTCGACCACAAACTTCGGCGGACGAATCGCGTTCGATCGAGCGGGGCTGCTCTATCTGACTGTCGGTGAACGTCAGGAGGAGGCCCGGGCTCAGAAGGGCGACGATCACGGCGGGAAAGTGTTGCGCTTGCGTGATGACGGCTCGGTGCCAGCGGACAATCCGTTTGTTGGCAAAGCTGGATACAAACCCGAGATCTATACATTAGGACATCGCAGTCCTCAGGGTCTGGCACTGAACCCCGAAACGGGTGCGATCTGGGAGAACGAGCACGGCCCCCTCGGAGGTGACGAAATCAATGTTCTCCTGCCGGGCCGTAATTACGGTTGGCCTCTGGTGACCTTTGGCATGAACTACGACGGAACCCGGATGACCGAGTCCACGTCGCGCGCCGACCTCGAGGCCCCTTTGATGTACTGGGTCCCGTCCATCGCCATATCCGGAATGTCGTTCTATACGGGCGACAAGTTTCCGAACTGGAAAGGCAATGCCTTCGTCGGCTCCATGTTCGAAGGCCGCACCCGCGGAACCGGACACCTGCGCCGCATCACATTCGAACAAGGCCACCCGATTCAGCGCGAGCCCATGTTGACAGAACTGCACCAGCGCATTCGCGATGTGCGACAGGGGCCTGACGGGCTGCTGTACTTGTTGACGGATGAAAACCCCGGAGTTGTACTGAAGATTGAGCCTGCCAGGTAAGGGAAAAATGGCGAACGCGAAGAAACCGACTCGAGCGCACAAAACCGAGACACTGACCTTCGAAACAGTTCGGGAGATCGGTCTGGGATTGCCGGGTGTCGAACCCGGGTCCACGTTTGGCTGGCCGTGCCTGAAGGCTAAGGGAAAGCTGTTCGCGTGGATGCCGGTCAAAAAACAGGTCGAACCCGGCACGCTGGCTCTCCGCATCGACTTCGATCAACGCGCAGCTCTCCTGCAAGAAGCCCCGGACACGTATTACCTGACCGATCACTATGTGGGCTATCCGGCGGTTCTTGTGCGGTTGGATCGGCTCGACCGCAGCTCCCTTGGCGACTTGTTGCGGACGTCCCATCGCTTTGTGACGGCAAAGGCACAGGGGAAATCCCGCTCACGAATCTGACAGAGACGAGGGCCACCGGAGTGATTCACGAACTGGACGCAAGCGGGCAGCGGCTTACAGCCACCGAGCGGATGCGCGGAGGCGGCCGTGACCAGGATAATGTGTGGGTATTCGATCGCCGTTAACGCCCCTTTCCGGAAATCCCGAATATCACCACGGACACCGATCCAATCCCCAGCATCGAAAGCCAGAGCAGGGTTGGTCCGTAGTGGTCGAGAGCAAAAGTTCCCAGACCTGGCGCGGCCATGAGCGCGAAGTTGAAACCCATCGCATAGAAGCCCATGTATTCTCCGCGCCTGCCTTCCGGCGCAATCTCTGAAACATACGCCGACATTGCTGGAAAGAGGATCATCTCGCCGAACGTCCAAATGACGACCGTGAGCGCCACTTCCAGATAGGTTCGCGCGGCGGCGAGCGCTCCGAATCCGAGCGCCAGCAAGGTGCAACCGACCACGAACGTGCGCCGATGCGGCCAATGGGACGTGATCGAGTTCAGTGGAATCTCCATCGTAACGATCATCAGCGTGCTCAGCGTGAACAGCATGCCGTACGCTGCCGTCGAAAAGTGCAAATCGCGGACAAGGTACAACGGCATCGTCGACTGATGCTGCCAGAAGACGATGATCACCGGAATGATCCCCAGAAGAAAGACACGCAGGTTCGCGTCCGCGAACAGCGTATGCAGAATCCATTTGCCGTCCCTGGTTGCGACGTTGTTTTCCGCCTCGTGAGCCTTGACCCTTTTATGGAATGGCGAGAACACGAGAATCGCGGCGGCAATCAACGCTGTAGCCCCGTCTACTCTGAAGAGCACGGGAAATGAGAGCTGCGCCAGGAATCCCCCGAGTGCCGGTCCCACGCTCATTCCCAGATTGATCGCCAGACGCGCGAGGGCAAACGCGGATTTGCGCTGCTCCGGCGCGCTGAATGAACTGATCATGGCCAGGCTCGGCGGCCCAAACCCCACGTTTGTTATCGCGAACAGCATCGTCATTCCAAGAACGACGGGCCACGAATGCGCGAGTGGGAAAAGAAGAAGAACGATGCCAAAGGCGGCCATCATCGTCTCTAACATGAAAAGCGCGCCCCATCGGTCACTCAGCTTGCCGGCTACCGGTCCCATGAATAGCGCAGCGAGTCCCCACAGCGTCAGCACCAGCCCGGCGCGTGCGCTCGAGAACTTCAGGCTTTCCGTGAGATAGAGAGCGAGAAACGGCAAAGCCATCGTTCCCGCCCGGTTCACAAACGTGGCAAGGCACAGGATCCAAAGCTCCCGGGGAAGCTTCGCGAGATCGCGCCAGGCTTTGAGGACTCGAGTTGCAACACTCACACATCGCTCCTTCAGGAGCGGCAACCCCAAACCGTTTTGATGTGTCTCGAATTCGGGAGCGGGAAGCCGCTCCCGCTTAGGTCAGGTCCGTATTTGAACGGGTCGCTTCGTAGCGCATAGGGCTACGGGCCAGAAACGGGAATTCATCGAATGGAGATACGTCGTCATTTGGTCGAACGATAGTAAGGGATAGGAAGGGATTTCGTAAAGCGGATTGATGTCTTCCGCGTCCCGGTGACGTCGCGTATTCTGGCGACATGAGCGATGAACCCATTGTTAGCCCGGATACGGAACGCGCCACGCGTTTGCCTCCGAATCAGGTCAGAACGTTGAAATGGCCGGTCCTCGATGCGAGCGGTCCGCCTTCGGTGGATATGTCGACCTGGCTCTTCGAAGTTTCGGGTCTCGTGAACACTCCGTTGAAATGGAGTTGGAAAGAGTTCCAGTCCCTGCCCCGCGTGAAAGTCAAGGGCGACTTCCATTGTGTGACGCGCTGGTCGCGTCTCGATAACCTCTGGGAAGGCGTCGCTGCGGCCGAGGTTCTGAAGCGAGCCGGCGTTTTGCCTGAAGCGAAGTATGTTCTCGTTCATGCCTACGACGGAGGCTGGAGCACCAACATGCCGCTGAGCGACTTCGCCGCCGAGGATGTTCTCTTCGCCGACCTCCATGATGGTCAGCCCTTGCCTCTGGAACATGGCGGGCCTCTACGTCTTGTCGTGCCCCGGCTTTACGCCTGGAAAAGCGCGAAGTGGGTTCGCGGCGTCGAGTTCCTGGATAAGGATCAAGCCGGATACTGGGAAGAACTCGGTTATCACATGAAAGGAGATCCGTGGAGCGAGGAGCGCTTCCGATAGCCGCGGTCTGTATTGGATCGTCAAACGGGCGCGCTCGTTCGGTCATTCAATCCTCGACAGGAACGGTGGAATGAGCACTTTCGGATGGAAGGTGAGGTGATCGAGTCCCTGTCATCGACCGGTGGCGCGACAGCGGCCCTGCTGAAGCTGAACGCGATGGAGCGACTCACCGAGCGTCGGCTGCTTCGTGAATGGAATCCGAGTGGACAACATGAGTAGCGATTACTTCATCGGAGTCAACGCCGCTGAGATTGATCGACTTCGCGCTCAACATGAGGCGTGGAAGCCAGAAACGGAGTCCTTATGGAAGGATGCCGGCTTTCGCTCGTCCGGATCGATTATGGATTTGGGTTGCGGTCCAGGGTTTACGAGCATCGACTTGGCACGACAGGTGGTGTCTTCCGGTGAAGTTTGTGCTGTCGATAAGGCGTCGGCTTATTTGAGGTATCTGGCTGACGAGAGTCGGGCGCGAGCGCTGAAAAATGTCTCCGTTTTGAACGTAGACGTAACGAAGAGTGGACCGATTCGCGGGAATTTCGATGGGGCGTTCTGCCGGTGGTTTCTTGCATTTTTGCGAGACGACCTTGACGCGGTTCTCCAGAACATTCGGGAATCTTTGCGCCCCGGTGGAGTATTCGCGGCAATGGAGTATCTGACGTTGCGAAGCGTGACGTGTTCTCCTCCGTCCGCGTCGTTCGACGCCCACACACGCGCGTGGATCGAGTTCTACGCCCGAAATGGCGGAAATTCTTCGATCGGCGAGTCGCTGCCACGACACCTGGTTTCGGCCGGCTTCAAAATACGATCGTTAAAGTGCGTCGGAGGGATGGCTTATCCGAAGCATCGATGGTGGGAATGGTGGGGACGACTTATTCAGGATTTCGCCCCGAAGTTTGTCGAGAAAGGCCTGCTCCGATCCGAGGAATGGGACGCCTTGCAGCGCGACTGGGCCGCGTTCTCAGAACAGCCCAACTCCTTCATCTATACACCGATACTCTTGCAGGTTATCGCCGAACGAGCGTGAACAGCCTGGGAGACGCGGCGATCGAGAGCGTCAGGCTTTCGCAAGGCGGAGCTTTCTCCGCGCCATCACCAGGATGACGAGGGCCGCGATCAGCCATTCCGAGAGCGACATCAAGTTGCCAAGGATAAACTCCCGAAGCATTCTGTGGCCGGTGATGTAATCCAGCGCCAGAACTCGCAGCAGGAGCGAGAACGCGCCCACCCCGAGGGCCGTCAATGCCAGCGCCAGCGGCCGCCCCTGCAGCTTGCCCAGCAGACGAGGCACAACTCCCTCGGCTCGGATCAAAGATCTCAGGAGAATTGCCCCCACGAGGATCGGCAATATCCAGACCAATAAGGGAAGGTCCGTTCGGAACTCTGTCGGAATAAACGCGATTTGGGCCGTCGACTCGGCCATCGACTTAAAACCCGAGATCGCCGCCCAGCCGACAATCATCCACAGCCCGCGATCGATCCACAGAGCTTGCCCATTCCCTCTCGCGAACTCCTCCGCCAGGGCCGGACCGGAACCGACGCGACGTGTTGCGATAACAAACGCTTCTTCGGCCGAGAGTCCGCACCCTTCCAGTTCGGCAACCGAATCCTGCACGTGCGACTCCAGTTCGTCGACATCCCCGGTTCGGAACTCCGGCGATTGAGCAAGATTCTGGCGCCAGTTGCGGATCGCCGCCTTCAGATCAAACGAGGTTTGGTTTTCCATAAGCCCATCAGGGTTGTGTGGACGGTCATCCACTGTTGTTGTTCCGCCTCCAAAGCCTTACGGCCTTCCTTGCGGAGACGATAATACTTCCGGCGCCGGCCTTCGGCCTTGCGCCATTCCGATTCGATCATGCCTTCGCGCTCCATCCAGTGCAGCACGGGATAGAGCATGCCTTCGGTCCATTCAATCCGCCCTCCGGACAATTCCCGAACGCTCTGGATCAAGGCGTAGCCGTAGGTCTCACCTTTTCCAAGCACAGACAGGACGAGAGGTACGGTGGAGGCAGCGACGAGTTCCTTAGACAGCATTGCGGTATTATGCATAGCAATGCTATGCAAGTCAACTTGCATAGCGTGACGAAATTCATTGATATAGTGTGCAGATGCGTCAACCGCTCCTTGCCTCCCTGTTCGTGATCGCCGCATTTGCTGTGGGCCCGACTGTTGGCGGTCAAAACGCATTTCCAAAAACGCATCGCCTCGAAGCCACGCCGTCGACGGTAGCCTATGGTTATTACTGGTCCGAAGCGAAGCCTGCTCTCCGCATAGCCTCCGGCGACACAATCGACGTCGACACGTTATTGACGAACACCCCGGCCGGGCTGTCGAGGGCCGGCGTGCCGGACAGCAAGATTCAGGATTCGCTGAAGGCGATCGTCAGCACAGTGACGGGCGATAAACGCGGTCCCGGAGGTCACATCCTTACGGGTCCGGTTTATATTGAAGGCGCGGAGCCAGGCGACGCCCTCGAAGTAAAGATCCTCTCCGTCGACTTTCCGATCGACTACGGTTACAACGGCTGCAGCGGATTCCTTCCTGAGAATTGCGAGCGCGGCGCGCCGTCAACGATCATCCCCATCGACAACAAGACACTGACAGCCACGCTGTTTCCCGGAGTCATTGTTCCCCTTCGGCCGTTCTTCGGCAGTATGGGAGTGGCCCCGGCTCCCGCACTCGGGCGCATCAGCAGCAATCCGCCCGGCCAGCATGCCGGGAATCTGGACAACAAGGAACTCGTCGCCGGCACCACACTGCTGATTCCGGTATTCGTTTCAGGAGCATTGTTTGAGGTGGGTGACGGGCATGCCGCCCAAGGAGACGGTGAAGTGGACCAGACGGCGATTGAAACGTCGTTGCGCGGGCGACTTCAACTCACGGTGCGCAAGGGGATGAAGCTCACCTGGCCGCGCGCAGAAACGCCGTCCGACTTCATCAGCATGGCCGCAGATCCCGATCTCACCGTCGCGACGAGGATCGCGATTCAGGAGATGGTGAATTTTTTGTCCGACTCCAGGAAACTCACGAAGCAACAGGCGTACCAGCTGGTCAGCATCGCCGGTAATGTTGCCGTCACCCAGCTTGTGGATAAGCCGAATGTCGGCGTCCACGTGAAAGTGCCGAAGAGCATCTTCAGGTAGTTGAGCCCTCAATCTTTTTCAATCGGGTTAATAGCGTTTTCAGAAGGGGCATATGAACGCTGCTAACGCGCTTGAAGATCTCAAACGCGTCCCGTTCGTCATAGATGTGCGTGGATAGGTTCCTGTCCTCAAGCATCTGCACAAACCCTTGCTCTTCCGCCTCTTCGATCAAGCCCTGGCGGAACGCTTCCTTCAATGTTCCTTTTGGAGAAGAGACTTCTATGCCTTCGTTTTCTGAAAGATGGATACGAAGCGTCTTCCAGCACAGTTCAAACGTGAATTCAAAACGCTGAAGCACGGCATCCGATTGCAGGGGCGAAGGCGGTGCCGACACGGCTTCCTCCAGTCGCGCAAGCGCGCTGGAGAATTTCTTTACCGACAGCTTAGTCTTTTCGCTCGTAGACAACCTTCCCTGTATTCAGGACGAGATCGCGAAACTCAGGATCGAGTTGAGACAAGAAGACGATGTCCGCTTTGTAGAGACCGATCGCATCATTGATCGTCTCCTTGATCTGGAAAGCCCTGCCATCCGGGGGCCTTATGGCATCCACGGCCAGGTCGAAGTCTGATCCCGGGGCGTTACGGCCCTCTGCCCGAGAACCGAAAAGGACGATCCGCTTCGGATTCAGCTCTTCCTTTAGAAGAGCCAGTGCTTTCTGCAACACTTGGCTCTCTCGTGCGGACATCTCCGGTAACGCCATGCTTTTGAGAATAGGAGAAATGCCGAACACCGTGCAACGAATATAGGCTGACCGGTTTTCATTTGCCCGGATACAATCGCGGGGTTGGGAGGTCCCATGAAGCCACTTCGTCTCTCCTGCGCATTCGCTCTGTCTGTCTTGGCGTCGCTTCTGCCGATGGCCGCCGCCGCGCAGTGGATCGACTATCCCACACCGGGAACGCCGCGGTTGCCCGACGGCAAGCCGAACCTCGCCGCGCCCGCGCCTCGGACAGCGGATGGCAAGCCGGATCTCTCGGGCGTGTGGAGAGGCGCCGGACCTCTCTATCGCTTTAACATTGCCCAGGATCTCAAGCCCGAGGACATTCAGCCCTGGGCCGAGGCGATGTTCCTGCAGCGGGTTCGGGATTCGCGGAAAGATAGTCCCCTGGCGCGCTGTCTACCGGTCAGCGTGCCCTTCCACAATTTTTTCAATTTGACCAGGATCGTCCAGACACCGGCGATGACCTTGATCCTGTATGAGTCTCCCAACAGCCCGCATCGAACTGTTTTCACCGATGGCCGCGATCTTCCGAAAGATCCCAATCCGACGTGGCTGGGATATTCGATCGGACGGTGGGAGGGCGACACGCTGGTGGTGACCACCGCGGGTTTTAACGACAACGGCTGGCTCGACAGCGCCGGACACCCGCAAACTGAAAGCCTGCGTCTTACGGAGCGTCTCCATCGTCGCGACTTCGGCCACATGGATTTCGAAATGACGATCGACGATCCGAAGGTCTTCACCAGGCCGTTTACGGTGAAGACCGAGCGGCTGCTGGCGCCCGACACCGACTTGTTGGAGGACGTCTGCGAAAACGAGCGCGATCGATCTCACCTGTCCGGCGACACCGGGATCCGACTAAGTCCGTCACTGCTTGCAAGCTACGCTGGAGTTTATGAATTCGCCCCGGGACGCGAAATCGTGGTCACGGTCACAGGCGATCTCCTCTTTGTTCAGGGTCTAAGCGAGCCCAAGCTTCCGCTGCTGGTCCAATCGGAGACGAACTTCATGTCGACCGCCACGCCGACCGGCTTCGAGTTCTTCAAAGATGCCCAGGGCAAGGTGACGCATCTGATCGTGCGCGGCGACGCCGGGGATCAAAAGGCGGTCAGGAAGAGCGATTCTTCGGCGCCGCGAAAGTAACCGGTGCCAAAAAGCCGAATGCCGATTTCAGCGCCCAATTCGGGGACGTTCACTAAATCCCAAGTCGCGGATTTCTCGGACTTCTTTCTGTGAAATCCGCGACTAATCATTTCCTGCCCTTTTGATTTGAGCCGATTCTTCCGGCAACCCACATGCTGACTGGCTCGGTGACCATGTTGGCAAGAATCTTCTTCTGGGACTCGTCACAGTTACCTCGGCATTGTTAATACTGAATAATTCGGGTCTGATTTTCCGCGGGGATGTGGCCGGCTTTAACGGTGTTCAATCCTTTGGCTGGATTCTCCGATCCCTGTTCTGGCTCGGAATCAACTGGTGGTACTTCAATCGGCAGCACGTCGTCGCTTACTTCAACCAGAGCCCCGACTCTTAATCGATAAGGCAACACGTTCGCGCAGCCGCACCTTCAGCGTGCCGCAGGAATATTGATCTCAATCTTCACGCCGTTCGGATCCTCCAAAAACAGCTGGCGCAGTCCATTTTCCGGAACGACGTTCAGGGCGAACGCGACTCCATGCCGTTCCAATCGTTCTCGGATCTCTTCGTAATCGCTTCCGTTAAATGCGATGTGATCGACGGGCCCGGTGCCGAGGGCCGGCGTGGTAACCGGAATACCTTTTGCTCTGGAGTGCGCGGTATAGGACTTCCATTCACCGATATGAATCGAGGGAACCTCTCCGACGTAAAGCCAATGGCCAGCGAACTCGAGCGGGGGTCGTGGCCCAACCCTCATACCCAGAGCATCACAGTAGAACGCCCGGGTCTTCTCGATATCGTCGGTGAGCACCAGAAAGTGCTCCATCTTTGTGAGAGGCATCGCGTACTCCCTGTCACCAGCACCTGTGACCTACACCTTGCGACCTTAACATGCGTTGGATAAGATCCATCAACTGATGCAGCGTAGAAAATCCCTTCTGGAGGCGCAAATGATTCGAACCGTAAAACCGTTGCTGGTCGTCGTCGTGATCCTGCTCGTCGAAGTCGCAGGTATTCGAGTGCAGGCGCAGGCCCGGGACACGATCGCAATCATGAGGACGCGATACAACACCTTCAAGACGCAGGCCAACGCGCAAGGCGAATTGAAAGCGAAGCTCGACAAGCTCGACCAGGACATTACGCGAGCCGCCCAGCTTGGCCGCACGGGAGAACTGCGGCGCCTTTACACACAGGGAATGGCACTCGCCCAGAACAGACCATGGAATGCCGATGTCGAATTCGGGGCGTCGCTCGCACTCCAGACAGACCATGTTTTTGTCGACCCCGCGGCGCCGGTCTTGTTCAAACTCACGCAGATCTATCTGCCTTCAATCGAACTGGCGGAACCGTTATCGATGCGCGTCACGCTGAACAAGCCCGGGACTGGCGGCGCGGCAGCGCAGGGTGGGGAGAAGTTGAAGGATCTTGGCCTCCTTACGAACGTCGGCAGGGATCTCATTGATAGCCCGTTCAAGTTCAATGTCGACTTCTCCGGGGTCGATGGCCGGACCGTTGTTCGCGCGGAGTTGATTGAAGGCGGCCGTTCTCTCGGAACTACCACGCTGAACATGGAGGTTCACAAAGGGCTGCGCGATCGTTTAAGCCGGCTCGACTCGCAGAACGCTGATGTTCGCTACCCTGTGGATTACATTGCCAACGTCGATAGTGGGAATATCGCTGTGGGTCAGTTCGACTATGAGAAGGAATTCACGACCGCAGAAACGGCTCTCACAAGCGTAAAGGCGGGTAAGGATCCGTTCGCAGGGCGGACCGGCGACTTCAAGCGGCACTACTTTTTCGAAGAGGCCGGGGAGATCATGCCCTATCGTGTCTACCTGCCATCTTCTTACAAGGGCGATCGTAATTATCCTCTGCTGATTGCCCTTCATGGCAACGGCCTCACCGAAAACTACTTCTTCGACAATCTTGGGGGCGGGCTACAAAAGCTTGCGGAAGACCACGGCTACATCGTCGCTGCCCCGCTGGGCTATCGCGTCGACGGCGGATATGGCTACAACAACGGTTCGCGCCCAGCGGAAGACGCTCCCAAACTCCAGTTGAGCGAGAAGGATGTCATGCACGTGCTGGAGCTCATGAAGAAGGACTACAAGATCGACAATGGCCGGATCTACGTCGCAGGCCATTCGATGGGCGGTTCGGGCTCGTGGTACCTGGGCCCGAAGTATTCACAGATCTGGGCGGGTCTCGCGACTTTTGCCGGGGGCGTCACTCCCCAAACTGCACCGCAGGTGAAAACCATTCCTCAATTCGTCGTGCACGGAGATGCGGATACCACCGCGCCTGTCGAACGATCCCGAACAATGGTTGCCGAACTCAAACGCCTCGGCGTCGAACACCAATATGTCGAGGTGCCGGGCGGAAGCCACGGTAGTGTGGTGGCTCCCAATCTCACAGGCATGTTCGATTTCTTCGACCGCCACAGGAAATGACAATTCCAGGCATTCAATTCATTGCGGACTCGATGTGAGTCTCTACTAGGGAGTTCTGACGAGACCACAGCCAGTGGCTGCGATCCAATGACGTAATCGCGGGTGTTCCCTCCGGCGCTCAGGGGGTAACGCTCACGCGGATACGTTATCGTTAGAAATCTCGAGCGACGAGGGCGATGGCTTGCCGGGCGAGCCTGCGTACATGTTTGATCTTCAGCGAGGAGTGCAGGAATCGATTGAGACTGGCAAGAAGAGCCTCGCGACATACCGGGGACGCCAAGTGGAGTTCGGCTTCAACTGCGAGAGTGGTCTTCAGCAGATGCACGGCGAAAATGGGCTCATTGATGCCGTGGTCGAGGAGACGCTCGTGGGTCTCTGCAAAGAACGCTGCGGAGTCGCTGATCTTCCACGACTCTCGATCGACCTTCTTATCGAGATAGTGGAGGTTCCTTCCCACGAAGCACGCCATCTGCAGCAGTGCCGGACGCCAGAATTGCGGGTATTTCGTACAAATAACGCGAGCCGCATTCGCAAAGGTAATGCCGTGAGTAAACGCGAGCCAACTAGTGTTGTCGTTGACGCCCCGGTCGAATGACGTTCCGAACTGCGTATCGTAGTGAAGCATGTTCTGTGCAAGCGCTGTCAGCAGGGCGTCGTAGACATCCACTACGCCGTGAGTTGTCAGACTTTCCGAGAGCCATTCGAAGACTCTCTTAAGACCGAAGGCGAAGGGAACTTCGAGAGACGAATTGACGCTCGGTTCCTTTCGCGGCTCAGGCAACATTCGGAGAGTTGCGGCGTAATCCTTGAAGTCGGGAATCAAGTCTTCGCGCGTCGCATAGCAAAGTTGCCGCACCAATGGCAACAAGAGCGCTCGCTCGAGACCGGGTCCCAGCCGTCCGACCAGCTCCCCGGTTTTTGGAACATAGATCACGCAATGCCCAAAGTCGTGATAATGCGCAAAGACGGCCGCCGCGAAGGTCTCCTCCAGGTCGGCCCAATGGAATCCATCGGCTAGCGCGCTTGCGACCATTCCCTCCGATCGCGCGCGCTGCTCCCCTTCGATAGCGGCCAGGAAGGCGTCGCGCTCGAAACGCTGTCCCGATTCCGCGTACGGAAACTCCGGCCGGCGGAGGCTATCGAACGCCATGTGATCGACCGCTTCGGCAATGCAAACGAGCTGCCGCTCGAAGTCCTCAGCGAATGTTTCGGCGAGAGCCAACCAGTCTGCGGTTGCGGCATAGGCGTGGCTGTCCCACGTACCCCATTCCAGACGTTCGTACGACCAGAGAATCGCATGCCGGGGGGCGTCCATCGGATCAAGTCCGTGAAAGTGCAATCGAGCGATTTCCCGGCAGATCCGCCCATAATCCCGTTCATCGAAGGCGGTACGCAGTCCGAGAAGAGTCTTGCGCTTTGTTTCCTCGAGCGACGGCGGAGTCAAATCCACCCAGACGTCGCCGCCGTCGAGACGGGTGGGATAAGAGCGCACGTTATCGCCGCCCATGGTGCACTGACCGTCCTCCAGCCTGAATTTCCAGTTGTGCCAGTTGCAGGTCAGCACGCAATCCGACGAGACGCGCCCGACTGCCAGCGGATAGCCTTCGTGCGGACACCGGTTATCGATCGCGAAGACGCTCCCGTTGATTTTGAACAAGGCAATCTGCTGAGGCGAGTGTTTGAACACGAGCGGCTTTTCGCGGAGGTCTTCTAGCGAGGCGGCCTTGATCCAAGCCATGGTTCGCTCAGATTACCGGATACGACCGCAAATCCCAAGGCCCTGGCTGGCAAAATTGGAAGGATGCCCACTCACAAAGACGCCGTTTCGCCCGAACGCGCCGACCGTCACATGACGATCCAGCGACGCGGTGTCGGTGCACCACGTGTGTTTCCGGAGCAGAAGCTGTTCGTGCGAGTCCACATAATGAAGGAAGAGCATCAGGACGACTTCTACGGCCAAAGGTAAATCGAGGTCACCACTTCCTAAACTACGGACATAGTCTATGGGCTGTTGGATGGAGCCCGAAATTGGTTCCATCGTCAGGAAATGCCAGCCCGGAGGGCAAGGTGTCGTCATGAACGTCTCGTTCTCGTACCAGGGATGCTCAAAAAATGACGGCTGGTGTTTCGGATCCGATCCGACTTTACTCTTTATACTTGAAAGAGTTAGGGCTGAATTGGCTGCTGGGGTCGGAAACCCGAAGACTCGTTCGGTCCTTGAAACGACGGGCGTCGTAGCAAGAGTCAGGCGCTCGGACTCCGTGAAGTGGCATGCCATTCCGAGTGCTGCGAATCGGTGTTCAACCTGTGCCGGAGTTAAAGAGATCGTCAGTGACATTATTATTTGCGGTGTGTTAGCTTGCGGTCAGGTCGTTTTCTAGCTCCACAAAGGCCGCGCAGGTAGTTTAAATCATGTCATTACCCGTTGACTCTACGACATTTACTGGGGAAGTCCGGCGGACGGTTCTCGATAACGGTCTGACTGTTTTGACCCGGGAACTCCACGCGTCACCTATCGTCTCGGCGATGATCTGGTATCGGGTGGGATCCAGGAACGAGGAGTTCGGGCAAACCGGCAAGTCGCACTTTCTCGAGCATATGCTTTTCAAGGGCACGGATCGTTTCAAGAAAGGCGAGATCGATCTCCTGACTCTGAAGAACGGCGGCGGGAATAACGCGTTCACCTCCCACGATTTCACAGCCTACTACTTCAACTTCGCTTCGGATCGCTGGGATATTGCGCTCGATATTGAATCGGATCGCATGGTGAACTGCGTCTTTGCGCCCGAGGAGTTTGAAGCCGAGAAAAAAGTTGTCATCGAAGAGCTTCGCATGGGGCTGGACTCCCCCTGGGGCTTGCTGCTTCAAGAGGTGGATGCCACGGCCTACAAAGTTCATCCGTATCGCAATCCCGTGATCGGCTGGCAGCAGGATGTCGAACGCGCGACGGCCGACGAACAACAGGCGTATTACCGGAAGCATTATCATCCCGGCAACGCGACTGTGGTGTTGTCTGGCGATTTCAATACCGATCGCGTACTGGAGAAGGTCTACGACAAGTTCTCTCCGCTTCCGTCAAGAGCGCCCTCGGCTCCGGTGACCGCGGTCGAGCCGGAACAGCGCGGCGAAAAGAGAATCCAGGTGCAATGGCGTTCCAGGGTACCGCGTCTGGCCATTGCGTATCACGCTCCGGAAATAGCCCATCCGGACAGTTACGCGCTGCAGGTTCTGAACCTGATTCTTACCGAAGGCAAGACGTCCCGCCTTTACCAGCGACTGGTCGAGCGCGAGCAAAGCGTGACGTTCATTTCTGCAGATTACGGCGAGTCCAAGGACCCCACCCTGTTTCACTTCCGCGCCGAGGCGCGCGGCGAACACACGGCGGAGGAGATTGAAGCAAGTTTGTATGCGGAGATGAAGAGCATCGTGTCTGAAGGCGTCACACAACGCGAACTGGATCGTGCGAAACATCAGGTCGAAGCCCATTTCGTTCTCTCCCGCGAGCGGGCGCAGGATCAGGCGATGTTGTTCGGGCAAATCGAGACTCTTTACGGCACCGACTATATCGACACCTACCTGGGGAAGATCTCCGCGACAACTTCCGAGGACGTCATGTCGGTGTGTTCTCGTTACTTCGCTGAAAAGAATCGAACAGTCGGCTATCTCGTCTCGGACGGCTCCGCGGAGCCCTCCGACGATGCAGAGGATGCAGACGAGGGTTCTCGTGAAGACCTTTGATGACCGTGTTGGCCGATCGTTCGAAGTCCACCGTCACGTTCTAAGTAACGGTTTGCAGCTTCTCATCGTCGAGAACCCCGCCATTCCCGCCGTGGCCATCAATGCGAGCGTCCTTGCGGGCGCCCGCCACGAGCCTGAGGCGAAAGCCGGACTGGCGATCATGGCGAGCCGCCTTCTCGATGAAGGAACCGCCACACGGTCGTCTCTGGACATTGCGGAAGCGATCGAGTCTGCCGGCGGTCACCTGGAGGCCGATGGTTCGTTTGAGCGCATTGTTGTGGCGTCGACTATTCTCAAACAGGACCTGGATCTGGGTCTCGATCTCGTCGCCGACCTGCTCATACATCCGATCTTTCCTGAGGAATACATCGCGAAGGAGAAGACCCGGACGCTTTCCGAAATTGCGAGCGCCAAGGATCGTCCGCAGGTTATCGCCGGTTGGGCTTTTAACGAGTTAGTCTACGGCACCCATCCGCTGCATCGGCCAAGCCATGGGTATCCGGAAACTGTGGAGCAGATCACGCGCCAGGACCTGATCGATTTCCACAAGCAGTTCTTCGTGCCCAACAACGTGATTCTTTCGATCGTGGGCGACTTCAAGATTTCCGAGATTCTCCCGCTTGTGGAAAGGCGATTCGGAGCGTGGGTGGCTCGGCCTGTCGAGTTTCCCGAGGTTCCGGCGCCAGTGCGCCAGACCGCCCGGCGCGAGAAGTACATCACCATGACGGCGCAGCAGCTCAATATCTATCTCGGACATCTCGGCATCGAGCGCGCCAATCCGGATTACTACATTCTGCAGGTTCTCGATACCATTCTTGGAGGCGGCGCAGGGTTCACCGCGAGGATTCCTCAACGCCTGAGAGATGAATTGGGTTTGGCGTACACTACCTTTGCCAGCATCACGATGACAGCGGGCCTCGATCCGGGTCGATTCATCGCCTACATCGGCACATCGCCCGACAACATGAAACTCGCGATCGAAGGGTTGCTGAACGAGATTCGCCGCATTGTGGACGAACCCGTCACCCCGGACGAGCTGCAGGACGCCCAGGACTTTCTAACCGGAAGTTTCGTGTTCGCTTTTGAATCGAGCTCACAAATTGCCCGCTTTCTGATTCATGCGCATGTTTATGGCCTCGGTTTCGACTTTATCGAAAAGTATCCCCGGTTGGTCCGCGCCGTGACGGCGGCCGATATTGCGCGCGTTGCCCGCCAGTATCTGGATAGCGAGAACTACTCGCTCGTCGTCGTAGGCCCGGTCGCCGAAGATGGAACGGTCGTGGAACCATGAGCGGAGCGAATGCGAGCCCGATAGGGCGAAGCCAGTAAGAAATGAGCGGAGCGAATGCGAGCCCGATAGGGCGAAGCCAGTAAGAAATGAGCGGAGCGAATGCGAGCCCGCGCGAAGCGTGAGCGCGATAGCGCGAAACATCAAGGAGCAGGGCGAAGCCATCAAAAAATGAAATCCGTTTTCTTTGAAAAGTATGGCGTCACGATCCAGGATCTCGAGAACTATCTAGCCGCGGCTCTCGATCGTGGTGGCGACTATGCGGACCTCTTCTTTGAACTGAAGATCAATCATTCGATCGTTCTGGAAGAACAGATCATCAAGACCGCAACGAAAGCCGTGAATATCGGTGTCGGTGTGCGAGTCTTGTCGGGTGAAAAAACCGGCTATGCCCACTCCGACGATCTGAGCCGCGTAAGTATTCTAAAGGCGGCCCAGACGGCTGCGTTCATCGCTTCCGCTTCAGCCAAAGGTGGCAAACTGGGCATCGAGACGGCGTCCCCGAAGGAGCACGACCTCTACTCCGTGCCGCTCCTGCCGTCAGATCTGGCCATCTCCGAAAAGATCGTTCTTCTCCGCCAGGCTGATGAGGCGGCGCGTGCCTACGACGCGAGGATTCGGCAGGTGCAGGCAAGCTATGTCGACGAGACACGGCATGTTCTTCTCGTTTCCTCGGACGGTCGCTACACGTGGGATGTTCAGCCCATGGTCCGGCTCAATGTGCTCTGCACAGCCGAAGAAAATGGCAAGCGTCAGTCGGGACATCAGGGCGGTGGCGGCCGCCGCACTCTCGAAATCTTCCGCGACGATCTCGAACCCGCAGCCTTAGCGCGCGAAGCGGCGCGGCAGGCGATTCTTCAACTCGGCGCTGGAGAGGCACCTGCAGGCACCATGGAAGTCGTGTTGGGCCCGGGTTGGCCGGGAATCCTTCTTCACGAAGCAATTGGCCATGGTCTTGAAGCGGACTTCAATCGAAAGAAAACTTCTGCGTTCTCCGGCCTCATCGGCCAGAAGGTCGCGTCGGATCTTTGCACCGTGGTGGACGACGGCACGATTCCGTTTCGTCGCGGATCCCTGAATATGGACGACGAAGGCAATCCCACGCGTCAAACAGTTCTGATCGAGAAGGGCATTCTTCAGGGCTACCTCCAGGATCGGCTCAGCGCAAAATTCATGGGCGCGGAGCTCACCGGAAACGGCCGCCGCCAGGGTTACGACCATATTCCGCTTCCGCGTATGACCAACACCTTCATGATGGCGGGCCAATCGACGCCCGAGGAAATCATTCGTTCTGTGAAGAAAGGTTTGTACGCCGTGCACTTCGGCGGTGGACAAGTGGATATCACCAGCGGCAAGTTCGTGTTCAGCGCGAGCGAGGCCTATTTGATCGAAGATGGCCAGATTACGACTCCCGTGAAAGAGGCCAGCCTGATCGGTGACGGACCTACGGTGTTGCGTCAGGTCACGATGGTGGGTAACGATCTCAAGCTGGACCAAGGCGTGGGGATTTGTTCGAAGGAAGGGCAGTCTTTGCCGGTCGGAGTGGGCCTGCCGACGATCAAGATCCGCGAAATTACCGTGGGCGGCACGCGTAAATAATCGCTGAGATGAGCGGAGCGAATGCAAGCCCGCGCGAAGCGTGAGCGCGGTAGCGCGAAACATTAAGGAAAAGGGCGCAGCCAGGAAGACATGAGCGGAGCGAATGCAAGCCCGCGCGAAGCGTGAGCGCGGTAGCGCGAAACATTAAGGAAAAGGGCGCAGCCAGGAAGACATGAGCGGAGCGAATGCAAGCCCGATAGGGCGCAGCCAGGAAGAGATGCAGGAGACGGCGCAGCGCGTCGTCGATCGTGCGAGGAAACAGGGCGCGACGGCCGCAGACGTCTTCGTTCGGGAAGACGAAACTTTTTCCGTCACAGTCAGAAACGGCGATGTCGAAAAACTCAAGGAAGCGCTGTCCCGCAGTCTTCGCCTGCGACTTTTTCTCGGCAAAAGAACGGCCACTTCGCAAACATCCGATCTCACGCCGGCAGTCATAGACAAGCTCGTCGACGAAACCGTTGAAATGGCTCGCCTCACGTCCGAAGACGAAAGCGGCGGGTTGCCGGATCCATCGATGTACCCCACGGGCGTCCCGGATCTTCAGCTCGTGGATCCGGCCTGGGACCTTGTCAAACCCGGCGAACGAATCGACCTGGCGAGGCGCGCCGAAGCGGCGGCTTACAAGACGAGTCCTTTGATCACCAATTCCGAGGGAGGCTGGTTCGAATGCGAGCGATCGCGGACCGTGCTCGCCAACACGGCGGGATTTCTTGGTGGATACGAATCGACTGGCGGATATCTGGGCGCAGGGCCGATTGCCGAATCCAACGGAGCGATGCAGCAGGATCATTGGTTTTCGATCTCACGATGTTTCGACCAGTTGGAGTCGCCCGAAGAAATCGGCCGCCGCGCGGCCGAACGAGTTCTCCGGCGTCTCGGAGCCCGAAAGGTCAAAACCTGCCAAATCCCCGTGATCTTCGATCCCATGACCGCACGAACAGTCGTGAAGCACGTGTTCGACGCGGTTTCAGGCGATGCGATCTATCGCCGTCGCTCCTTTCTCGTGGATCTGATTGGACAAGCTGTAGCCGGTTCTCAAGTCACGATTGTCGATGACGCGCGCCTTCCCGGCGGCCTCGGTTCCAGCCCATTTGATGATGAAGGCGTTGCGACTCAGTCCACTCCCATTATCGAAGGTGGCGTTCTGCGGAACTATCTTCACAGCGCCTACAGCGCCCGCAAAATGAAGACTCGGCCGACAGGCAATGGCAGCCGGACCGGCGCGGGTTCGGTGACGGTCGGCCCAACGAACTTCTACCTGAAGGCTGGACAGTTCACTCCCGAAGAGATCATCGCCTCCATCGAAACAGGTCTCTTCGTTGTGGACTTGATTGGTCAGGGGGTGAATCCTGTCAGCGGCGATTACTCGCGGGGCGCCACAGGGCTGTGGATTGAAAATGGAAAGCTCACGTATCCGGTTCAGGAGGTTACAATTGCCGGTAATCTTCGACAGATGCTGCAGGATATCGAAATGATCGGCAACGACATCGCTTTCATGGGGCCCATTGCCTCGCCCACCCTGAAGATTCGGAACATGACGCTGAGCGGAGAGTAGATGGAAGCTCGAGTCGTGCGTCCGGCGGCCATAGGAATCGGAATCGCTGTCGTCGCTGCCATCGGTCTTCTTTTTGTTTGGGGGATCGCGCCGGGAAAGACTGTCAGCATGCCCGCAGGCCTCACGGAAGTGAATGATCCTTCCGAACTCCAGAAAATAGTGGAAGTCAGCCGCGTTGGAATTCTGACCAGCTCCAGCTATCTGGGACAGAAGGTTTACATCGTGCGAGCGACGCTCAAGAATGTTTCCGACAGGCCGGTCCGCCTTATCGACGTGAAGATGACGTTCCTCGACTATGAGAAGAAAATGCTTCACGAAGAAACCCGCACGGCATTTGGGTTGAAGCAGCGGCCCCTTGAGCCGGGGACGGAGTATCGCGCGGAGATTGCCTTCGAAAATCCTCCTCACGACTGGAACTATCACGTTCCGGATACCAAAGTCGTCAAAATCGCGTACTGAGTCTGTTAGCGTAGTGTCCAAGAATCAGCTGGACAGTTCTACCCGGCGGAACAGCGCCGTCTTCGTTGTCGCTCCTCGGTCACAATGAATGAGCATTGCTCCCTCGTCACTCCTGGAATCCGACGCCGCTGCGCTCGGAACAACTGTCCAGCTGATTCTTGGACACTACACTAACGTCCCACCGCGAGTCGATTAATCAGAAACTCCGGCAGCTTTGCCTCGCGCATGCGCGCCTGGGTAGTTTCGATGGAATACTCGGCCCGATGAAATTCCAGAATCGACTCGTCATCGTCCCAGACCAGAAAACTCGCTCGCGAGTCTCCGTCGCGGGGTTGACCGATCGAACCGGGATTCACGAGCACTTTGTCGGTGGGCACCCTCAGGCGGGCGGATCCATCAGCTTCGTAGTTGGGTGACCAGCGGACGGTTCGCGTGAAGACTCCGGGTTCGTGGGTGTGCCCGAAGAATGTAATTGCCGGGCCGGGGAGAGCCAGATTCACGAGGGCATCGTTTTGGGTGACGACGTACTCGTCTTCATCCTTGGCGCTGCCGTGAACGAGGCGCATCGTTTCCGTAATCTGCAGCGGGCCGACGGTCAGTGCCGCCAGGCGCTGACGGTAGGGCTCTGCCAGATGCTCGCGAGTCCAGTCCACGGCGTGCCGGGCCGCCACATTAAAGTGGGTGGGTTCGTCCAGACCCGACACGACGCGATCGTGGTTGCCGCGAATCGACGTGGTGCCAAGCTCGTCGAGAAGATCCATTACTTCCGCGGGGTTAGGGCCGTACCCTACCAGGTCGCCGCAGCAGAGAGCGCGGTCATATCCAACGTCCTTAGCTTTGCGGACGGTGGCGGTAAGGGCCTCAATATTGGAATGGATGTCGCTGAGTACGAGATAACGCATAGTGTATGATTTCAGGATCATATCAGAGTTGGAATAGAGGTATAGGAAGACGATGACGCGGCCATCCACTCTCGCAGAATTACTGGCGAGTCCGTTTGGGAAGGACTCTTATCGAAACCGAACGGTCAAGGACGAGATGCGCGAGAACCTTGTCGGGAAACTGCGCGCGCAGTCTCCTGTTTTTCGCGGCATCATGGGCTACGACGACAGCGTCACGCCGCAGATCGTCAATGCCGTTCTCTCCCGGCACAACATGATCCTTCTGGGTCTGCGCGGCCAGGCCAAGTCGCGAATTCTGCGAGGTCTGACGGAGTTCCTGGACGAGGCCGTTCCGGCCATCGCCGGGTGTGAAATCAATGACAGCCCTTTCGCGCCGATCTGCAGGCAGTGCCGCAATCTCATTGAAGAACAAAAGATGGCGACTCCCATCGTGTGGCGTTCGAGAGACGAACGCTATGTCGAAAAGCTGGCGACGCCGGATGTGACGATCGCCGACATTATCGGCGACATCGATCCAATCAAGGCCGCGAAAGGCGGTCACGCGCTGGGCAGCGAGCTTTCCATCCATTATGGCCTGCTTCCGCGCGCGAACCGTGGCATCTTCGCAATCAACGAACTGCCGGATCTCGCCGGAAAAATCCAGGTGGGTCTGTTCAATATCATGCAGGAGGGCGACGTCCAGATTAAGGGCTATCCCGTACGTCTCCCGCTCGACGTTGTGCTGGTTTTTTCAGCCAACCCTGAAGATTACACGGCGCGAGGCAAGATCGTTACGCCTCTGAAAGATCGTATCGGCTCGGAAATCAAGACTCACTATCCGGCGACTGTCGATCTCGGTGTCGCGATTACCGAACAGGAAGCCTGGGTCGTGCGCGACGGCGCCCATGTTTCAATTCCCAGCTACGTGAAGCAGATCGTCGAGGGCATCGCCTTCAGAGCTCGATCCGATCAGCGTGTCGACAAGCGTTCGGGAGTCAGTCAGCGACTGCCGATCTCCTGCCTGGAGAATGTTGTCAGCAATGCCGAGCGGCGAACGATTCTTTCAGGGGAAACTGCCGCATTCGCTCGCATCGCCGATATCTATGCCGCGATTCCCGCGATCACCGGAAAGATCGAGCTGGAATACGAAGGGGAGTTGAAGGGTGCAGAAGCCATCGCCCGGGATTTGATCAAGCAATCGGTGCTGGCGGCTTTTCGGCAGATGTTCCCAACGAGCGATTTCAAAAGCGTGATTGAGTACTTCGAGTTGGGAGGGAGTTTGAAAGTTGCGGACACCGACACCACAAGGTCGGTGCTGGCGCAACTGCAACGGGTGCCGACACTGATGGATCATGTGACAGAGTCCGGTGAAGGCGCCCGAGTTGCCCTGGCGGAGCTTATTCTCGAAGGTCTTTGCGCAAGCGACAAGATCGGCCGCTCCGAGGAGCGTGGCTTTGTCGGCGTCGAGCGCAGAGCCGCGGCGCAGGATCTTTATCGCGACTACACGATGGAACGAAACAGAAACAAGAAGCCCCTTAATTAGTTTCCAATGCCGATCATCAAGTACACCAAATGGAATGGTTCGCTGCTGGACAGCCTGAACCTCGAGGATTTGATCGAGGAGTTGTCGCAGTTCTTTCTGCAGAGCGGCTATCCCAACGATCCGTGGGGCAACCCCGACGACGAAGTCCGGCAGGATCTTCGCCATACCATTGTAGAAAAACTTGTCGAGATGGGGCACATCCCGCAGCAGATGATGGACAACTGGCTCGACAATCCCGACTCGGAGGAAGCGAAGAAGCTTGACGACCTTGTCAGTCAGATCATTCGGCGGATGGTCGAGGAAGGATGGCTTCGCACCGAGAGTCGCGAGAATGCTCCAAATGAAGGCGGCGAAGGCCAGGAGGGCGATGCCTCCGGGTCGGCGCGCTTCGAACTGACGAACAAGTCCATCGATTTTCTTGGCTTCCGGCAACTGCGCCATCTTCTCGGCTCGCTCGGGCGTAGCAGTCTTGGCCGTCATGAGACCGTCCAGCTTTCCACGGGAGTCGAGGCGTTTCAGGTGTCGAAGGAGTACGAGTTCGGAGACACCATCAACCTGGATATCAGCGCCACGCTGATGCGCTCCGTGGCCCGCGAAGGCCTGGGCGGCTCGATGAATCTGGAATACAGCGATCTGATGGTTCGCCAGACGGACTACGAAAGCTCCTGTTCGACTGTGCTCCTGCTGGACACCAGCCACAGCATGATTCTCTACGGAGAGGATCGATTCACACCGGCAAAACGCGTAGCCCTGGCCCTTTCACATCTTATCCGGACTCAGTATCCCGGGGATTCGTTGCGCCTGGTCTTGTTTCACGATTCGGCGGAAGAAGTTCCGCTTAAGGAACTGGGACGCGTCGTCGTCGGCCCGTATCACACCAACACGTGTGAGGGACTGCGGCTTGCTCGCCGGATCCTTATGGCAGAGAAAAAGGACATGAAGCAGATCATCATGATTACCGACGGTAAACCGTCGGCGATGACGTTGCCCAATGGGCGAATCTACAAGAGTGCCTTCGGGTTGGATCCCATGATCCTGGATGAAACTTTCAAGGAAGTTGCCATCTGCCGGAAGTCCGGGATCCTGATCAACACGTTTATGCTCGCCAGCGACCGCTACCTCGTCGAGTTCGTAAAGAAGGTCACCGAGATCTGCAAAGGCAAAGCCTACTTCACGACCACCGTGAATCTCGGCGAATACATCCTGATGGATTACCTCCGCAAAAAAACGCAGACGATTCACTGAGAAGTCAGTCTGCCTGGTATTTGGTTCGCAACTCTGAACACGTCTTCAGCTATCCCGCGTCTGCGCGAAGACTTTCCTCACGGCTTCCCACTCGCGGGCGGCATCTGCGACGAGCGGGCTGAGGTCTTCAATGAAATCCGAGCTACCCGCGGCCAGGGTTTCGATAGCTTGGAGTAATTTCGCCAGGCGACGCACATGCAACGCGGCGACGCTCGACCGCAGCTTGTGGGCAATCGAGGCAATCGCCGGCCGATCTTTTCTACCGACGGCTGCCTCCATCAGGGCAAGGTCTCGCGTCGATTCCTCAATGAAGGTGTCGACGATTTCGGTCATGTTGTCGAGAATTCCGGCGTCCTGCCATTCGGACTTGAGCCCGTCCAGATCCACGGTGGGCAGTTCAGGTTCGGACTCCACCCGTGACGCGTCAGGTTGCTCGCTGGTCCGGGGGCCTTCGATGGCCTCCAGTGCGGTTGTCAGATCGGTCACACTAAACGGCTTCGTGACAAATCCAGTCATTCCGACCTCGACCGCCCGCTCCCGTGCCTCCGACATTGCGTGCGCGGTGAGTCCAATGATTGGAAGGTCCCTCAGGCGAGGAATGCGGCGAATGCGTTCGCAAGCCGCGTATCCATCGAGATCAGGCATCTGAATATCCATTAAGACGGCGTCGAATGCCTTTTTCTGGACGGCCTCGACTGCGGCGCGACCGTTTTCGACGATTTCGACGCTGTGACCCATTCGCCTGAGCATCGCAACCGCGACTCGCTGGTTGACCGCGTTGTCTTCGGCCAGGAGCAGATGTAGCCGACGGGCCGCGTGAGAAGGAGCGGGCGGACCTGAGTCTTTCGGTGTTTGAGACACCCCTGACAGGAGTTCACTAATCCGGTCCTGCAGTTCGTAGCGGAAGACAGGCTTGGTGAGAAAAACGCGGACCCCGAGAGCGCGGGCCCGCTCCGCATCCCCATATCCGCTTGAAGAAGTCAGGACGATGATGGCTGTTGGAATCTGCGGGAGCGTCCGCAATTCCGCCAGGAGATCGAAGCCGCTCTTTCCCGGCATCTGGAGATCGATCAGTGCAACGTCAAAAGGGCGATTGTCGTATCCCTGTTGCAGGTACTGGATGGCGTCATCGGTATTCGTGGCTTCCACGGCTCGCATCCCGGATCCTTCGACTATCGATCGGACGATTCTTCTATTCGTGGCATTGTCATCCACGACCAGCGCCGTACGACCCTCCAGCAAAGTTGTCGACGTGAACGCGGCTTCGGCGGCTCCGGCAGGCAATGGAATCGTAAATGAGAACGTGCTTCCCTTGCCCTTTACGCTTTCGACCTCCAGGCGCCCGCCCATCAGTTCCGCCAACCGGTACGAAATCGTCAGTCCGAGACCCGTACCTCCGTACTTCCGCGTTACCGATGCATCCGCCTGGGCAAACTCTTCGAAGATGTGCCCGACCTTGTCCTCGGCAATTCCGATCCCCGTATCGCGCACCGAGAAGCGCAGCTCTGGGACACCGCCGATCTCGCCGCTCCGACGTACGGAAAGCTCGATCTCACCGTCTTCGGTGAATTTGGTCGCATTCCCGACAAGGTTCGTCAGGATCTGGCGAACGCGCAACGAATCGCCGATGACGACCTGCGGGACATCCGCCGCAATATCCAGCGCCAGCTCGTTCCGGCGCAACTCGGCCGCCCGCCCGGCGGCTCGCATCGTCGAGACCAGCACAGCATGGAGGTCGAACGGCACGGACTCCAGTTCGAACTGCCCTGCTTCGAGCTTCGACGTGTCGAGGATATCGTTCAGGATTCCCATCAACGATTCTGCCGAAGACCGGATGGTCTCCATTGTCTCGCGTAATTCCGGTGTCAGGTCGCCGCCGAGGACAAGTTCTGTCAGGCCGATCACGCCATTCATCGGTGTACGGATTTCGTGGCTCATGTTCGCGATGAAGCGGCTCTTCATGCGGTTGGCTTCTTCGGCGGCGTCCACGGCGCGCTTGCTCCGGGCGACCTGGACGTACGCCCGGAATGCGAGGATCGAAACGAGTATGGTTACCCCAAGAATGCGGAAAATAGACCTTCGGCTGTCGTAGTAAGGCGTCATCGCCTCCGCGGCGTCGACCTCCGTTGCCAGGCCCACGCCAAGCTCGTTGTCCCATGTCCATGCGCCCATCACCGGGACCCCGCGATAGTCACGGTAGCCTTCGAGGTTCATGCCGCCGCCACTATCGATGGCGGCGCGCGCCATGGTCGTCAGAGGGCGCTGTTCAAGCGGTAGCGTGGGGCGGAATCCATCCAGAAGGTTACCGCCTGGGTCGCGGATTTGGATGGCCATCGCGGAGGGCTCGTCTTTGGCAAGCAGCCCTGCCTGCACCAGTTGATCGTCGAACCGGCTCTCCGTCACGAGTCGGCCCTCCATGTCAAACGCGTAGGTTTCGCCCGTTTGAAGGATCCGGCCGAGTCTCGTGAGGGTCGAGAATTCGGCCGAATCCAGGCGGATCGCCAGGACGGCGACGACCACGTTGTTTTGATTGCGAACGGGTGTCGCGACAAACAACGTGGTCTCGCCCGGAGTGGTGTCGGAACGCACTGGCGGAATCAACAGCGTTTCCCCTGCAAAGCACCGGTCGAGAAAGGGCCCCCTCACGTCGGCAAGAAAATTTCGCGTTCCGACTTTCTCGTCGCGTTCCGACGCAACGTTGATCTTGTCGGGGGCGATCAGGAAGAACCCGAGCCCCGCGGTGCGTTCAAGGAGCGCGTCGAAGAATGTCCGCACCCTGTCCAGTGCGGGCGACGCACGGAGGGCTTCAGGCGTTCGAGGGGAAGCGAGCAGGTTGAGCGTGGCGATGCGCACTTCCTGCGCCGCCGCCGCAGTCACAATCGCGTCTTTTCGCGGCCGCATCCAGAAGTGCAGCGATTGCTGGGTCGTCGTCAAAACAGCCGACACCGAACTCAGGAGCCGCTCCCGAACACGGAGTTCGATGCCGTTCATGGTTTGCGATCCCACCATGACCAGGATTGCCGCCAGAATCCCAACCACTGGAACCAACCAGAGAGAAGAAAGCCTCGGATTTTGCCGGGATGGTTGCGCTTTCATGTGTGGTTTAGCGAGTGTAGCGTGGATTATCACGTATTGATGCAAAGCAATGCTCTGCATTGGGAGTCCCCAATTCTTTACTGGCCGGCAGGAATAATCGTTCTCTCCACCGACAGCTTCGAGGATTGGACGCCCTGCACCGCTTTACCGGGCGACTCGGAACTGCGTAGCAGGTCGGAATCAAAGAACCCTAATTCTCTATGATTTCCCAGGCGAGAGGTTTGTAATCGCTGGGAGTGAGACCACGCACCGTAAATCGTCCGGTCTGGTCCCTGGTGGCGGTTCGATTGAGTTCGGTGCATGGTCTAGAGGTCATGGGTGACGGGGAACCGCAATTTCTGTCAGACCATTGACAGATCTGATGAGATCCCTCAATGCTGCTCCCGAACTAACTCCAGCCTTTTCGCGTCCTTAGTCATTCAACCCCCTGTGGCATGCCCCGTGCTTTACTCCGCGCGTCCGGGGACTACCCGGAATTTATCTGATCAAACGAATGGAGGCCCAAGTGGCTGAAGAGACTGCTGCTCCCGATGTCGTTGCCAGTGAGAAACCGGCGAGGCAATCGAATATGGGACTGATCCTTGTAATCGTTCTCGCATCTCTCATTTCGAGTGCTGGCGGCGCAGGATTGACGGCGTATCTGGTTGGAAAAGCTATTGCAAAATTGCCGGCAACGGTCGCGGCTGCAGGAACGCCAGAAGAGGAGGCCAAGAAGAGAGAAGAAGCGGTCGTCGACGCGCTGGAACACGGCGCTGTCGTTCCGTTGGAACCATTTGTCGTCAATCTGGCGGATCAGGATTCCGCTCGCTACCTTCGGATCAAGGTCAGTCTCATGGTGGACAACAAGACCAAGGTCAAGGAAGTAATTGAAAACCAAGCGCTTACGTTGAAGGTCCGGGATGTCATCCTTCAGACACTCACCCGAAAGACTTCAGCGGATCTCACCAACGAAGCAGGCAAGAACAAGCTGCGCGCGGAAATCCAGGAAGGGATCACGCACTACTTCCGGGACCCGAAGCTGACCGATGTCATGTTCACCGAGTTTGTCATTCAGCTGTAACCCATCATGAGCGAAACCCAAAACCAACTCGTTCCCGTGGAAAAACCAGCTGCCAACCCATTCCTGCGAGAGCTGGCGGGTATTCATGACATCCCTCTCCGCGTCTGCATTGAAGTCGGCCGTTTGCGGTTGGCTGTCGGCGAATTCCTTCATCTGGCGACGGGTATGGTCCTCGAAATCAAGAAGCCCGCGGGCGAACCCTTTGAGATTTCATTGAATGGCACCATCGTTGCGAAAGGCGAAATCATCATGGTCGAGCAAAGCTCCGGCGTGCGCATCGTTGAAGTACTGAAACCGGCAGGTCAATCTTGATTGCCTTTCAAGTCATCGGCTCCCTCATTCTGATTCTGGGTGCACTTCTCATCGTGGTCCGTCTCCTCAAGAAATACGTCCCGGCGATGGGGGCGGCCCGAGACCTTGCCGTTACCGAGCAGCTTCATATCGGGGATCGGTGCCGCATCATGGTGGTGAAAGTTCGCGGTGAAGAGCTCTTGATTGGCGTGACTCGAGAATCCATTTCCATTCTCGACAAACTGGGTCCCGCGGCATGAGTATGCTGGCTCTCCTACTGGCAGGCACCCCCGCGGTACCCGCAGCCGTCAAGATCGATATGAGCGGATCTTCGGGCTCCGTTCAGATGACGATGCCCGTGCAGATGCTCGTTCTGATGACTCTGCTGACGTTCCTGCCAGCCGTCATCATTTCGCTGTCGTCGTTCACAAGAATCATCATTGTTTTTCATTTCCTGCGCCAGGGGTTGGGAACTCAGGAAGCGCCGTCGAATCAGATTCTGATCGGCCTGGCACTCTTCCTTTCCTTCTTCATCATGAATCCCACGCTTACCGCCATGTACGACCACGCCTACGTACCCTGGTCCAAAGGTGAGATCGACCAGACTCAGGCCCTGGATAAAGGGTCCGCCGACCTCAAGAAGTTCATGCTGAAAGCCACACGGGAAAAGGATCTGCAGCTGTTTATGGAACTGAGTGGCGGACCCAAACCCAAGGGGCCCGACGACCTGCCAATGCGCGCGGTCATGCCGGCTTTCATGATTTCCGAAATCAAGACAGCGTTTCAGATTGGGTTTGTTCTGTTTCTTCCGTTCCTTGTGATCGACATGGTCGTCTCTTCGGTCCTGCTTTCGATGGGAATGATGCAGTTACCGCCCATGATGGTGTCCCTGCCTTTCAAAATCCTGCTGTTCATCATGGTGGATGGCTGGGGTCTTATCATTGCTTCCCTGGTGAAAAGCTATGTCTGAAGATCTCGTACTTCGTTTGACGAAGCAAACTCTGGAGACCGTGCTGCTGGTGAGCGCGCCGATGCTGGGCGCAGGGCTGATTGTCGGAATCATTATCAGCGTCGTTCAGATTGTGACGTCGATTCACGACACCGCGCTCGCGTTCGTTCCAAGAATTGTCGTGACGTTTGTCATATTCCTGGTGGTTTTTCCCTGGATGATGGGAACGATGGTCTCCTACACGCACATGCTGCTGTCGTCATTCGAGCCTTATATAAGATAGGCGACTCCCGCGCCCTACACCGTAATGGAAGGCTCACTCTCTTTAGCGATACCTTACTTCTACATTGCGCACCTCCTGCTGATCTCCATGCGGGTCGGGGCAGCGCTGCTGTTCGCTCCGCTGTGGGGCCACCCCGGAATCCCGCAGCCCATGCGGGTTTTGCTGGTTTTCACGATCTCGATCGGAATCGCATCAATCACACCATTCAGTCTTCAGGCTTATAACAATCCGGGCCTGGCTATTCCGAGCGAAGTGCTGATTGGATTGCTGCTTTCGATGGGTATACGCATTGCGTTCGCCGGACTGCACATGGCCGGACAATTCATCAGCTATCACCTCGGATTTTCGGCCGTTCAAGTCATCGATCCGCAGACGCAAAACCGATCGACGTTGATGTCCGCGTTCCTGACGATGTTTGGTTACATGGTGATTCTCACCACGGACCAGCATCACAACATCCTCCGCGCCATATCGGCGAGTTACATAACGTTCCCCATGGGCACCGTTGTCAAGTCAGCGCAGTGGTTCGGGGCCTTGATGCAGGCAACAAGCCAGATCTTCGTAATCGGATGGAAGATTGCGCTTCCGGTTTTCGTTGCGACCTTTCTTGTGGAACTTACAGTGGGCCTTGTTTCCCGGATGCAGCCCCAGATCAATGCGATGGTCGTGACCGCGCCTCTTAAGCTTTTGATCGGGATCTCCGTATTCGGCGCGTCGCTTGCTTATTTGCCCCAGGCGATCACCGCCATCATGGACACGCCGATCCTGAGGAAGTGACATGGCGAACGCGGAACAAACAGAGAAAGCGACACCATCACGTCGCCGCAAAGCCACGGAAAAAGGCCAATTCGCGTATTCGCAGGAAGTCACTGGAGTCTTAACGTTATTCGCGTGTCTCGGCGTTGCGTACTCGCTTTTTAGAGACCCCAGCAGTTATCGAGCCTTCTTCGAGACCGTTCTTCGGGCCGGCATCGCGTCAGATTCAGACGTTCACATGACTGCGCTGGTGCGTCAGGCTGGAATCTACTTCCTGAAAGCGTCGGGACCGATTTTCGCGGCTGCGATCGCGGCAGCCCTGGTTGGCAATGTTCTGCAGGGCCTCCCGGTGTTTGCATCGGAGTCGCTAGGCTTGAACTGGGACCGCTTGAATCCCATAGCGGGCTTGTCTCGCCTGAAGGGGAAGATCTCGCCGCTCGAGTGGGTCAAGATTCTGTTTCTGATCGCCACGGCCAGCGGCGTGCTATGGAATACGATGCGGTTCTTCTGGCAGAAACTCGCCACGACTCCCGCACTTTCCATCGCAGCCTCCAACGACATCATTGTAGCGATGATCATCCGCATCGTGCTTTATCTCGGTGTGGCCCTGGTCGTGATGGCGGCGGGCGACTTCTTCCTTCAGCGCTTCAAATTCGAAAAAAGCATCAAGATGAGCAAAGCCGAGGTCAAGGAAGACGCCAAGTCGATGGAGGGTAACCCCACCATCAAGGGCAAGATCCGATCGATTCAGCGCGAACGGGCGCGCCGACGCATGATGGACCGGGTGAAGGATGCCGACGTTATTGTCACAAACCCGACACACTATGCAGTTGCCCTCGAATATAAGGCAGGAATGATGGGCGCACCCCGCGTTATTGCCAAAGGGCGTGGTTGGCTGGCTCAAAGGATCAAAGCTGAGGGTCGGGATCATGACATCCCCACCGTAGAGAACGTGCCTTTGGCCCGTGCTCTATATCGCAACGTGCAGATCGATCAGGAGATCCCCGGCGACCCTTTCAAGGCTGTTGCGGAGGTCCTCGCCTTCGTCTACAGAACTCGTAAACTCAAGTAAACAATAGGAAAAATATGCAACCGACAAAACGCCAGGGTCGCCAGGCGGGGAAATGCAGGGACCATTATCCTTCCTCCCTTGGCGCTCTTGGTGTCCTAGCGGTCACGTATTCCTTCCCCGCACTTCTCTGGCACGCTGCTTGCTTTGACGAAGCCGTATGAAGGGCCAACTTACCATTCCGATCGCGATCGTCGTCATCTTGATGGCAGTGATCATTCCCCTGCCGACGTTCGTCGTCGATATCCTTATATCGGCAAACATCGCCCTCGCTGTAGTCATACTTTTGTCATCGGTCCACTTGCTGAATCCGGTCAAGTTCTCGTCGTTTCCGTCAATTCTGCTCATGAGCACCCTTTTCCGGCTGTCCCTTAACATCGCCTCGACGCGCTTGATTCTTCTTAATGGAAAGAGCGGTCCGGGGGCTGCTGGCGAGGTCATCAGGGCATTCGGGCAGTTCGTCGTTGGCGGGAACTACGCGGTCGGCATTATTATTTTCCTGGTTCTCATCGTCATTCAATACGTCGTCATCAACCACGGCGCGGTTCGTATTTCCGAAGTCACGGCCAGATTTACGTTGGATGCGTTGCCCGGCAAACAGCTCTCTATCGACGCGGATCTCAACGCGGGCATCATCGATCAGGACGAAGCGCGCGAGCGCCGCTCCGAGATCGCCAAAGAGGCCGAGTTCTACGGTTCCATGGACGGAGCCATCCGGTTCACGCAGCGCGATGCGGTGGCGTCGATCCTGATCACGCTGATCAACATTATCGGCGGCATCTTCATCGGCACCATTCAGTATGGAATGCCGGTGACAACAGCGCTGGCGACTTTCACCATCCTGACTGTCGGAGACGGCCTGGTCACGGCGATTCCTTCGTTGCTCATTTCCATCGCTGGCGCCCTGGTGACGACTCGTTCGGCTTCCGAGATGGGCATGGGAGAAGAAGTTTCCGTACAGCTGTTCTCAAATCCGAAGCCGGTTTATTTCAGCTCTGGCATCGTCGCTGGGTTGGGACTGATCCCCGGCTTCCCGAAGTTCTCGTTCCTTTTGTTGGCCGGAACGCTTGGCTTTATCGGGTACTCGATGGCGATCGCGGCCAAGGACAAAGAACGCTCTCCGATTCGTGACTCCAAAGCAAAAGGCAAAGGCAAGGACAAGGATAAGGATCTTGCGACTCCCGACAAGGCGACTTCGTTCCTTCGCATGGACAGCCTTGCTGTCGAGATTGGCTACGGACTGATCGGCATCGTCGATGTGCAGCAGGGCGGCGATTTCCTGAACCGTATTCGTTCGATCCGGAAACAGACTGCTCAGGATATGGGAGTTATCGTTCCGCCGGTCAACGTCTCCGATAACCTGAAGCTCGGTCCCAAGGAATACTCGATCCTCCTCAAAGGAATCGAGGTCGCGCGCGGCGAGCTGGTTGTCGATAAATTGATGGCGATCAACCCGGGTAACGTTTCCGGCGAGATTGACGGCATCGCCACGAAAGAACCGACCTTCGGCTTGCCCGCATTCTGGATTACGAAGGACAAGCGCGAACGTGCCCAGCTAATGAACTACACCGTCGTCGATCCGCCGACTGTGTTGGCTACGCACTTGACCGAAACGATTCGCAACTACGCTTACGAACTTGTCGGACGCCAGGACGTGAAGGCCCTGATCGACTTTGTCGGCGAAACGCATCCCAAACTCATCGAAGAGCTTGTACCGAAAACTGTATCCGTGGGTGAGATTCAGAAGGTCCTTCAGAATCTCCTTCGGGAAAAGGTTTCGATTCGCGACCTCGTCACGATTTTCGAAACGCTGGCCGACTACGGCTCCCAAACAAAGGATCCGATCACGCTGACGGAAATGACTCGCGCCGCGCTGTGCCGCAGCATCACCAGGAATCTGACCAACGAGAATGGCGAGCTCGCCGTGATCACGCTGGCGCCGGAGTGGGAATCTCAGCTTTCTGCAGCGATGACGCGTACGGAATCCGGCTCCTACCTCGCTGTCGATCCCAAGAAATTCGAGCAACTGGTACACGCCATGATGCAAACGTGCAAAGGCCTGACGACGGCAAACTGGACGCTGCTGTGTGCCAGCAATCTTCGATTCCATGTGCGGAAGCTCATCGAGCGGTTTATCCCGCAGCTGACGGTGATCTCGCCGAACGACATTCCGCCTAACTTGCAAATTACTTCGATTGGGGTAGTTCGACAATGAACGTAAAGACGTATCGCACCAGGTCTCTTCAGGAAGCGCTGGATCACATCAAGCGCGATTTCGGAAGCGAGGCTCTCGTCCTGAGTACTCGCGAAGTGGTTGCGTCACGGCCTTTCGGTTTTCTGAGAAAGCCGAAATGGGAAGTAGCCGCCGCAGCCCGGCCGGAAACGGGAACTGCAGTCGCAACAGCGCCCGCACCGGCACCGGCTTCGGCACCAGCACCGGCAGCAAGACCTGCCGCGGCCGCTGCAGTAGCCACGGCGCCCGCTCCCGTAAAGATGCCGAAGCTTGCCGAGCCCACAGATATGGACGACATGCCCGCAACGACGCGGCGGGCCCAGGCCAACGATCGGCGAATCGACCTGCTTCTGGAAGAAATGGATGAAGTGAAGCGTTCGCTCAAGACCATCGGCAAATCGATGCCTGCACGAAGCGAACAGGGCGGCGGCCTCTTCGGCGAGCTTGTCAATCAAGGTGTGGAATCGGAAATGGCTGAAAGCCTGATCCAGTCTGCATCGCGGGGCAATCCGACTCCTGGCGAACTGCGCAGCCGCGTACGCCGGCTTCTCGGCGACATGATTGTTGTGGATCCTCCCGCCGAACTCCATGCCAAAGGACGCGTTGTCAGCGTATTCGTCGGACCCACCGGCGTCGGCAAGACCACTACGATCGCCAAGATCGCCGGTCAGGCCGCAATACGATTCAAGAAGAAAGTCGCGCTTATTACTACCGACATGATGCGCGTCGGCGGCCAGGATCAACTGACCCGCTTCGGCGCCCTGCTTGGCGTGCCGGCATATACCTGCTCCGACGTCTCAACGCTGAAGGATCTGATTGAAAGCCTTGATGATTGCGACCTGATTCTGGTGGATACGCCGGGATCGAGCCCTTCGGATCTCGCGCGCCTTTCCAAGCTGGAAGCCGTGATGACGCTGCCGGAAGCGCGCATGAATCTCGTCATCAGCGCCACGACGCGGTCTGAAGATATCACCAGGATTGTGAGTCGTTTTCAACGTTTCGCCCCAAAACGGGTTGTCTTCACGAAGATCGACGAAACCGACTCCAGGAGTTTGATCGTCGGCGATTTGCTCCGAAACGAAATCGCAATCTCCTACATCACCAACGGTCAGCGCGTACCGGACGATCTCCTGGTTCCGATAACGGCTGAAATGACGAAGTGGGTGCTTCCTGATGCCTAGCTCAGCGACTGCTGCCATGAAAATGACTCCTACAGAACGGGAAGCGCTGATTGTCGATTCGCTTCCGCTAATCAAACACATCGCGCATAAAGTCGCGATGCGGCTGCCCGCTACGGTCGAAATGCGCGACCTGGTCAATGCCGGCGTGCTGGGCCTGCTCGATGCCATCGACAAGTTCGAGCCCGAACGCGGCGTCAAGTTCAAGACGTACGCCGAAGTTCGAGTTCGCGGCGCAATCCTCGACAGTCTTCGCGACCTGGATTGGGCGCCCCGCTCACTCCGAAAGAAGAGCAAAGACCTTGAAAGGACCTATGCGGAGCTCGGCCAGAAGCTGGGCCGTCCCGCAACCGACGAAGAAGTATGCGCGGCGCTTGGCGAAAACCTCGGCAATTTTCACGCGCTCATCGACCAGCTTCACGGACTGACGGTCGGGTCTTTCGAAGCCCCCTCGGAATCCGATGAACGAGGCGAAGGCAAGATCAACTATTACCCCGATGACGGCACGAACAATCCCTATGCCCGATTCGAGACAAAACAGATCACCTCCATACTTGCAGAGGCGATCGAGAGTCTGCCGGAGCGTGAACGCATGGTTCTTTCGTTGTATTACTACGAAGAATTCACGATGAAGGAAATCGGAACGCTGCTTGGCGTAAACGAATCCCGCGTTTCCCAGATTCACACAAAGGCCACGCTGCGCCTGCGTGGAAAGCTGGTGAGGTCTGATCTTAACTTTGAATCCGCACTGGAGCTGCTCAGCAGGTAATGGAAAAAAAGATCCAAACTTACAATTTCAAGCGGCCCGACCGCATATCGAAGAACCAGATTCGATCGCTGCACTTTGTGCACGATCGCTTCGCGCGCAACGCGTCATCTTCGATTTCCGCTTATTTGAGAATGGTCGTGGAGATTTCGCTTGATGCCATCGAGCAGGTCACTTATGCGGACTTTCTCGCCAACGCCGCGGACCCGACGTGTTATGCCTCGATTTCCCTGAAGCCTCTCGACGGCCAGGCAGCACTCGAAGTACGGCCCGAGTGTATTTTCCCGATGATTGACCGGCTTCTGGGCGGGTCCGGCGAGCAAATCCAGACCATCCGGCCAATGACGGAAATTGAGCAGCGGATCATTCAGGCGATCCTGAAGCTTCTGGTGGACAACCTGAAAGAGAGCTGGCGCCCCGTCTACAGCATTGACTTTGCGACGACATCGGTGGAAACCCATCCGCACATGGTGCAGGTCGTCGGACCGAACGAAATGATCATTCATTTCAGATTCAAGGTCCGAATGAAAAACATCGTTGCGCGAATCAACCTGGCGTTCCCGACGCTGGTGCTCGAACCGATCATCCACATTTTCGATCAGGACTGGCACAACCGGAAAAAGGTTGCGCACGATGGATCGCTGCTGCAACAGCTTCGGCAGGTTCCGGTCAGAGTCAGCATCGAAACATCGGAAACGTCGTTCCCCATGCAGTCCCTGGTTTCACTTGAAGTCGGCGACACTCTGGTACTCGATCAACGCACAGAGTGGCCGATGCAGATGAAGGTTGGCGGCCGCAAGAAACTCCTGGCGAAAGCGAAGTTCGACTCATCCAAGAAAATGTTTGCCATTACTACCAACCTCTCCAATAAGAAGGAGGAATCGTTTGGACACGCAACCAACTAAAGATACCCCTGTTGAGAATCTTTCGAATCTCGCGGCGCTGCTGGACGTTCAGCTCCCCGTTTCGATCCGCTTTGGGGAAACCGAAATGCTTTTGGAAGACGTCATCAAACTCGGAATCGGTTCAGTTATCGAACTGAACTCGGCTGTGGACGACCCTGTTGAACTTGTGGTCAACGGACGCTGCTTCGCGCGCGGGGAGGTGGTTACCGTTGATGGATTTTATGGTGTCCGAATAACGGAGATTACAAGTGTCGGCGAACGCATCAAATCTGTTAACGCTTAATCCCATTATCGTCTACGCGACGCTTGCACTTTATGGCCTGCTATTCGCGTTCATGTTCCTCTACGTCTACAACCGGTTCAAGACTTCTTCCAAGGTTTTAAAACCCTG
>Ga0134121_10000158_pt1 | contig 78869 bp, 66 predicted proteins | sample KB301_FD_96463 | JGI IMG/M metagenome (GOLD analysis project Ga0134121, IMG submission 96463) | Terrestrial soil microbial communities without Nitrogen fertilizer from Kellogg Biological Station, Michigan, USA - KB3-0-1 | ecosystem: Environmental > Terrestrial > Soil > Unclassified ...
GTTTTATCTCAGTCCCGCTCCACGGCCTGGGCGGCCTGCCACAGCTCGCTGTACTTCTCGCGGACATAGGGATCGAGCTCCTCCGCGATCCCGGCGGGGAGCTTGAGGATGCGGATGACCTCGATGACATCCGCCAGGTCCTTCAGCCGGTGCGGGGCAGTCATCCCCGAGGCCAGCTTCAGCTCGATCAGGCGAGGGAGAGGCAGCAGGGCCACGCGCTCGCCTCGCACGGCGGCGTCGGCAGGGTCCGGGAACTCCACCGGCTTGGGGAGCCCGTCGCCGGGGAACTCTCCCGCCAGGACGACGTCGATGGCCACGCCGAATTCCGTGTCCCGAAAGCCTTTGCTGCCAGAGAATTTCTCAATGTAGCCGAGGCCCAGATGCTTCTTCTTGAAATCCTCGAGCCCTTCGCGAGTCAACAGGAGATCAACGTCGACGGTGACCCGCCGGTACCCGTACTCGTTGAGGGCCATGGCACCGATGACGGCATAGGCGATGCCGTCTTCTTCGAGCAGGCGCGCCACCTTGGAGACTGCACGCTGAACGTCCGATTCGCCCATGAAGAACCTCGTCGCCTCCGTAGCGCCCGCCCAGAAGCGGTCCTCCTGTTCACGGCTCAGTCGAGGACGTTGCGCCCAGGAGGCCATTGCGCGGGCCCCGGTCGATCTCATGCGGTCAGGTTAGCAGAATCGTGGGTGGTGGATTGATTCTCACCCCTCTTGCCGAAGCACGTCGAGCGGGCGCGCGTGGGTCGGGCGCCAGGCGACGGCAACAGCGCTGGCGAGTGCGATGGCCGTGGCCACGGCGACCATCGCCGGCGCTTGGGTGAAATCCAGCGTAAGTCGCGCCACCGGCCGCAGGTGATTGATCACCTTGAAGGCAAGAGCCACGGCGCCCATCCCGGCAACTCCCGCCACCAGCCCGAGCAGCGCGTACTCGATGGCAATCCCCGTCAAGCTTTCACGCCCTCCCGTTCGAGCACCGCGGCGACCGGACCCGCGTCCGCCTGGGCCGCGTAGATCGCGATGTTGTAACCACCCTTCGGGAGCTCCCGGCTGGAGAGTCGTTGGCGCCCGTTCGAGATCGTCGCGGCGGCGAATCCGATTGTAAACACGCCGCAGAACAACGCGACCAGCGCCACGAGCGCCTGCATGGGCTGCCGCCGGAGATTTCTCCGCGCGATCCATTCGCCTGAATCGACCGTAAAGGAAACGCCTTTGAGAATGGAGACACTCTCGCCGCCGAGCGGAAGAGAGCGCGTCAGCTCGATGGCCTCGATCGCGGGCCTGGAATTGGGGTGCGTCATGGTCAGTACAACGCACTCCGGCTGCATGCATTACACGGCCGGGTCAGAAGGCGAAGCTCCATCCGTGAATGAGGCCGCCGATTACCAGACCGCCGATCCCACCGAGAATCAGAATGGGCAGATACGCCTTGGTGATGATGGCGGAGGGAAGGCTCAGGAGCAGCCCGAAGAACAGGCCGATGGCCCAACCCGGCCATGGAAGCTGCACGCACCCGATGACCAGCCCAATGGCGAAACGGTCCGTGAACGCTCCCAGCAGCGCCGCCCGCTTGTCCGGAAAGGGCATGGGAATCATCATGCCCACCGAAATGGCACCGAACACCACACCGGCGATCAGACCCAACAATGGATTCGACATCGAGCTATCTCCTTGGGATCGTCAACCGTAAGTTTCAGTCATCATCCTGGAATTCCCTTCTCCGCGATCCGTTCCATCGCATCGCTGAAAAGATCGATTTCGGCAACGGTCGTGTAGACGCTCGGGCTGATCCGGACGCCGCTGAATTCGGGATGGACGATCGGGGTGACGAGGATGCGGTGACGCTTCCACAGGTGATCCACCAGCTTACGCGTGTCCACGTCCACGATCTCGACGTTGGCAATCCCACAGGCCTTCCCCGGCTTCAGGCTGGTGTGCAGGCGCATCTTGTCGTGCCGCGCAAGGCGGAGCGCCCAACGGTCGCGTAGATAACGGAAGCGCGCGGCCTTGCGCTGCGCGCCGATCCCTTCATGGAAGGTCAGAGCCTCGGCGATGGCCAGGTTCTGGGCCGCGGGGTGGGTGCCGATTTCCTCGAACTTGCGAATGTCTTCCGCCATCGCGGGTGGCGCGGCCATCAGCGGCCAGAGATCTCGAATCTTCTCCCGTTTCACGTACAGCATGCCGGTGCCATGCGGAGCGAACAGCCACTTGTGCAGACTCGTCGCGAAGTAATCACAACCTAAATCGGCGTGATTGAAATCGACGTGAGCGAATGATTGCGCGCCGTCCACGATTACCGGAATACCCCGCTCGCGCCCCAGCTCCACGACCCGCTTCACAGGCAGGATCTGACCCGTGAGATTGATCATGTGGCAAACCAAAATGAGCTTGGTTTTCGGCGTGATATTGCGCCGGAACAAATCGACGATCTCGTCGTCGTCCTCGGCGGGCACGGGAAGTGAAAACTGCTTGAGGACGATGCCCTCACGCCGAGACCGCTGCTCGAAGGCCGTGATCATGCGCGGATAGTCCTGGTTGGAAGTCAACACCTCGTCGCCGCGCCGCAGGTCGAAGCCGAGCTGGCAGATCTGCAGTCCCTCGGAAGCGTTGCGCACCAGGGCAATCTCCTCGCCGTCGGCACCGAAGGTTCGGGCCAGCCGCAGGCGGACCGTCTCCCGCTGCGGCTCCAGGATTTCCCAAAGCGCCACCGGCGGCGGCATCGAGCTGGAGAAGTCGAGATGCCGTTTCTGGGCCGCCTGCACCACGGAGGGCGACGGGCTCACCCCCGCGTTGTTGAGGTTGACCACGCTGCGGTCGACGGTAAAAGCCTGCTGGATCTCGAACCAGAACGCCTCGTCCCCGGCTGCGTCCGCCGGCGATCCCCTGTACTCGGCCGCCTTCGCCAGCGCCGCAGGGACGCCGAGCGGATTGAAGGCTGCCGCCACCACTCCCAGTGCGGCCGGCCGACCGATGGCCCCAAGGAATTCCCTACGCGTCATGGTGCCGGGCAGTATATCGCCCCGTGCACGGCTGCATGCCATACTTCATCGCATGAGCCCCGAGCTGCGAAGGAAGTTGTCGTGTCTCGTCCTGGCCATCGGCGTCCTCGGCCTCGCCGCCGAGAGCGTCTCTGCCGTCGAAGCACCCGACGCAGGAGAGGTGCGCTGGCTGGCGGAGCACGCCGTAGCGGTGCGTTCGATCACGCCGGACGACGAGGACTTCTCAGACTTGATGCCCCTCGTGGGGTGGATCGGAAGCTCCCGCGTCGTAGCATTGGGCGAGGTGACGCACGGCGATGGCGCCATGTTCCTCGCCAAGGCACGGCTGGTGCGGTTCCTCCACCAGGTGATGGGGTTCGACGTGCTGGCCTGGGAGGCCGGCTTTTTCGACGTTCCCCTCGTCGACGCGGCTCTCCGCTCTGATGTCCCACTGCCGGATGCGGCAGCGCGGGGGCTCTACAGGATCTGGTGGAAGAGCGTTGAAACGCAGCCAGTCTTCTCCTATGTGCGCTCGACCCAGGCGACGCTCCATCCGATCTTGACCGTGGGCTTCGACTGCCGTGTTTCCAACGAAAAGTCACGGGCCGAGCTTTTTCCAGCCTCGATTTTCGGCTTCTTCGACCGGCTCGATCCGGCTCTGATCTCGAAGCAGGAGCGGGCGGACCTGACGGCGATGTCGATCGGGCTGCTGCCGGCCGACGTCTACGAGCACCCCGGCGAGCGGCGCTACAACCGCGAGCTGCCGCGCCGGCTGATCGCGTTGATCGATCAGCGGCGGCCTGATCTGCTCGTGCATTCGAGCCCCCGCGAGATCGACTACGTCCGCCAGTCGTTGGTGAGCTTCATGAACATGGACCGCGCCCTGGGCGGACAAAGCGGCACCGGCAAGAGCGCCGACGGTTACTCTCGCGACACGGCCATGGCCGAGAACCTTCTCTGGCTTCTCAATGGGCCGCTCGCCGGGCGCAAAGTGATCGTTTGGGCGCACAACTATCACCTGCTCCGCGACGTGACCTCTCCCAACTCCGCGCCGCTTCTCAAGGCCAATCCCGCGCTGGGGCCGATGGGGCTGCATCTCGCGCGAGCCCTGGGAAGTGAGCTCTACGTGATCGGCGCCCTCGCCCATCACGGCACCAACGGCGAGGCGGGAGAGAAGACCGAGGCCGTGCCGGTCGCGGCTCCCCAGTCCCTGGAAGGGCTCCTGCACGCCGTCGGCAAGCCTCGCCTCCTCCTGAGTCTGCGCGACCTTCCCGCGGATCATTGGCTGCGGAAGCCGATCACGGCCGGCGTCTACTTCTACGAGCCCCAGGTCACCGACGTGCCCCGCCTCTACGATGCAGTTTTCTTCCTCGACGAGATGACCCCGAGCCACGCTGTGCGCTGAATCTTCAGACTTCGCCGCGGTCGCGTAGCTTGAAATGGATCGGACCCCACCGGCACTACCCTGGTAAGCTGACGTCTCGAATCCCTGGAGGTGTGTCCGATGTCCAGTTCTCTGCGCCTGCGTCTGAGCTGCGCGCTCGTAATTTCCTTCCTGGCCGCCGCGTTTTCTGTGCCTCTTCAGGCTGCCACCGATCCGACCTACACCGCGCTCCGCGGCGCGAAGCCGGACGGGCGAAAGATTCCCGTCCAGAACCTGGTCCTGGAGCGCGATGCGTTCCGGTTTCAGCTGGATTCGGGAACCCTTCACCTGCTCGCTCCAGTCGACGGACACACGATCGGGGCGGTCTTCGTGGGCCAGGGGAGCTATCGGCTGAGCCCCGCCACCGCCAACGAGTCACGTCAGCTGGCCCTTTCTTCTGGGACCGACAAGGGATTTGAGGCGCTGACCGACACGTTCGAGAATCTGTTCCTTCTCTTCACCGACGGCACCTTGGCCGAGCTCGAGCATCCCCTCCTGGTTCTCCCGAAGGCGCCCCCACTAAGACCGGCGACTGGCGCCGGAGGCGATCAGCCTCTGGGCACGACGGTGATGACCCCCATCATCGGGGTGCCGAAGTTACCGTCGGGGTCCTGGATTCCGCCATCGGGTCCCGGGGCCGCTGGCTGGCTGTGCTCGTCCAGATGGGAGTGGAACCGGCAGTAGTAGACGAAGGTTCCGGGATGGTTGAAGTGGAGGACCAGCGTCCCCGGCTGTCCCCCGTTGTTGTCGGTTCCTTTCAACACCACATCGAGATGCCGGTTGCCGGCGGTGTTGAAGGCGTCGAGGCTGACCACCGTGTGGTCATCGGTATCCATGTTGACCCAGCGTACGGCATCGCCAGCCTGGATCGTCTGAGCGAACGGTGTGAAGCGATCCTCCTCGGGAACGATGACTTGGTTGTGGATGACCCGCGAGGGCTGGGTGACGGGGTTGGGTGCCGCGGCGACCAGGAACATGAGGAGAGCGAGGCCAAGAATCACAATCGTCGCCGGACGGTGAAGCTTCGACTTCATGAGCAATCTCCTTTCGATGTAAAGAACCACGTCGGCGTCTCGCCAGGCTGATGCCCAGCCCTTGCCGCGCTTGCAAAAGAAATGCCTCCGAGGAGCGATTCCTCCTGGATCACCTGCATCCTGCTCGAGGAGATGGGGGGGTTGGCGGGCAGGGAGAATCCGCCGGAGACCGAGGAGAGACAAGAAGACGTCCCAGCCTGGTTCACAGGCGGGACGCCTCCCGAACGGCTGAGAAAACCTGCGGCTACCTTGCGGCGATCGCGGCGGTTCGATTGGTGATCAAGGCGGCCGCTGCAACCGTGATCATAATGATGCCGAACCCCAGGTTCAGCCCGTAACCGCACTGCTTACATATCACGATGGGACCAAACCCGAGATCGACGACTGTAGACAGACCCACAACGGCCAGCACTACCCATGCCACCTGCCCGATTAAACGGCCCATAACGCCTCCTTTTGATCGCAATGTCGTAGGCTCGGTGTAACTGGTGCGACCCTCCAGCTCCGAGCTCTTGAATTTGACTTCGCTTCGTGTCAAAAAGGATAGGCGTTGGAAAGATGCTTTTGTTACGACCGCTCGGTGCCTACAGCGAGATCCCTGGCCAACCGGCGATCGGCTCGGCCGAGCTCACCACGTGCATGCCGGCCGCGGCAAAGCGGTCCAGCGCCTCTCCGGCCTGCTGGGTGAAGTCGAAAAGAAACTCTCCAGGTCTCTGCGGATCGGGCACCGCCACCGAGGACATGCAGTCGCGGAGTAGGTAGATCTTTCTCACCAGCTCCTCGTTGCGAATCCCGATCTCTCCCAGCAGATCGTCGATCGTGCTTTTCACGCAGTGGCTCGCTGCCTGTCCGGCGATGATCACCGCATCCGACCTCAGGAGAGTCTGGACGAGCTCCGAGTTGCGGTGGGCCAGGGGCCGGCCGTCGAAGCGCAGCAGCACTTCCGGAGCGAGGGCTGAGTAGTTCTCGGTCAGCGGGTGATCCCCCTTGCTTTCGATCCAACCCTTGGCGCCGCGAGACCAGGCGTGGAACATACGCGCCTCGTGAATCACTCCGGCCAGCGGATGGCCGTCGCTGCCCAGGATGCAGTGCGGCGGCCAGAGGTAGAGTTTGTATTTGCCAGCCTTCTCCAACTCCTGGCAATAGAACTCCACCTGCCGTTGCAGCCACTGGTAATCACCATCGCACACCCACCAGGCGATGTCCGGATTGGGCCGCACCCGCCCGCTGCGAATCATCTCAACCGTGATCTCCTGGTGCGCTGCCGGCGCCTGGCCATCCTCGCCCAACCAGAACGACGGCGAAAAAATCTGAAACGGAAAGTGGGTGTCCAACGTGCAGGTGACGTCGGTGATCAGCTCCAGATTGCGATACAGGAAGCGGGCGATGCGATCGCTGTCATCCATCGCTCCCGTGCCACTGCGCCCGCCCACATAAAGCGTGCCTTGCGGAAAGCAGAAATCCTTTTGCAGATCGATGAGGAGAAGCTGGATTTTGACGCGGTCCCGCGCCGAAGGGCGGATGGCATGCTCTCGGCGCCAGTCTTGAGCCGCCAGAAAAAGCGCCTGCTGGTCCGGCGCATAGCTCCACTGGCGCGCATGGGTCGAATCGTAGAAATCCGGGACGGGCAGCTCCCGGATCTCGAGCTGCTTGCGGAGAGTGGCCACGACGGTATCCTATCTCTGCGACGGTCCGAGTCACTGAGCCCCTTGTCCCCGTCGCCAAACGAGCTATACTCTCCGCGCCTCAAAAGGCCATAACCCCAAAGCTTTAAAGAGCTTACGGAGGAGTAGCAGGTGGGCAACCTCGCGTCCCTATCGCAGCAGCTCGCAGCGCGTCTGGCGCCGTACATCGGCGATTTCAACGCCCAGATGTGGATCAAGTCGGTGGCTCGCCGCGAGCTCGGGCTGGCCCCCGAAGAGCTGACGGCCACGCATCTCAACCCCTTGATCGATGGCCTGCGCCCGTTTCTCCAGACGCTGATGGGACGCACCACGGCCGACAACCTCCTGCAACAGATCGGACGTGAGGTTCACTGATGCGACTTCGCTTGCTTGGCGCTTTTCCTCTCCTCTACGCCGCAGCCTTCCTGGTGATTGCCTCGTTCCTCCAGGTAGGTGCGGCCCTGGCTCCGTTCGCTTTCTGGCAGCGGATCCTGGTGCGGGTCCTCGCCGCGGCCGGCTGCTTCGCCGCCGTCTCCTGCTTCGAGAAGGGCGACCATCTTTGGCGCGCCTGGCTCTGGCTCGGCGGCGGAACCGTGGTGATTCTGATCCGCGACCTGCTGCGGCTGGCTCCCGGCTTCGCGCCGCAGGGCACCAGTCCGCAAGCCCAGCTCGTGCTCACCGGGCTTGGAATTGTCTCCAACCTCGCCCTTCTCGTCGGGATCTGGAAGCTCTCCCGGGCCTGGAAGATGGCCTCGATTACTTTGCCCGGAGGGCGGTCCGGCTTCAGTGCCGTGGTCGTGGTAACGGCCGTGTTGGCCCTCGCGGTAGCTGGCCCGGGAGCGCTCAACCACGCCCGGGAAGTCTCCCAAGGGAACTGGAGCGCGCTGGTGCTCGTGGTCTCGGCGCTGGTGGACATCATCACCCTCTGCTTGATCACACCTCTACTGCTCACTGCCCTGTCCCTCCGGGGGAGCCTCTTTTCCTGGCCGTGGGGGCTGGTCACCGCGAGCCAACTCGCCTGGCTCCTCTACGACGTCGCCGCAGCCCTCCCCTCCAGTGCACTGCCTGCCGGTTTGCCGCTTGCCGAAGTGGGCCGTGGGCTGGCCGAGAACTTCCTCTTTGCGGCGGGGATGGCGCAGTACCTCGTGATCCAGCAGGTGAGGCACACGTCCGTGACGCCTATGGCGCTTCACCCGGCAGGTCCGACGTCCTGAAGGGGTGGCAATAGCCTTGACCGGCCGCGGCAGATCTCAGATCCACCACGGCAGATGGCTCGGCGGGCGTGGCAGGAATGAAAACTGCCCTGGCAGACGGCTCGTTGGGCACGGCAGGAATGAAATCTGCCGTGGCAGACGGCTCATCGGACGTGGCAGAAGTGAGATCTGCCATGGCAGACGCGGCGAATGACCTGGCACTTGCAGCGAATGACGTGGCCGACGCGGCGAATGACGCGGCATTCGCCGCAAATGACATGGCTTATGCAGCGAGTGGCACGGCATTCGCCGCGAATGACATGGCAGACACTCCACGTGCCGTGGCAGGAGTGAGATCTGCCACGGCAGACGCGGCGAATGACCTGGCACTTGCAGTGAATGACGTGGCCGACGCGGCAAATGGCGCGGCATTCGCCGCAAATGACGTGGCTTATGCAGCAAATGGCACGGCATTCGCCGCGAGTGACATGGCAGACGCTCCGTGTGCCGTGGCAGAAGTGAGATCTGCCGTGGCAGACGTGCCGCGTGACGCGGCAGAAGTCAAATCTGACGTGGCACAAGTGCCTCGTGACGTGGCAGATGTCAGATCTGCCGTGGCAGACGACGCGTCGGACAGGCCCGTTGTAGACTCCCCCTAGGTCATGAATAAGATCTGGCTGGCGCTCCTCGTGGTCGGCGCAATCGGCTACTACGCACTCTCGCGCCCTCACGCCACGGGACGGGGCGATCCCATCGACTGGTCAGGCGAACCCGTCCAGACACCGACCGAGAGACCCGCCTTCGCGATCAAGACCCGCAAGGGCAACGTCTCCCTCGATCCCCGCGCCTCGTTCGACGTCTCCGCCGTGGTCACCGGAGACGAGCACTACCGCTTCGACGACGGCGCGTTCCTTGTTCCCGTGGACCTGGTGATGACCTGGGGAAAGCTCCCGGAGGAGCCCTACAAGTCCAGGGTCTCGTACGGTCAGATTACCCGCTACTACTTCTGGCGTACGAAGGCGTCCGACCTCGACCTCCATTACATCAAGTCCCACTCCGCCAACATGCACATGATCCCGGCCGACGACAACCTCCGCCGCGCCCTCCTCTCGGTCGGCGCCGGGGACCGGGTGCGCGTCCACGGGCTTCTCGTGAATGCGAACCGCGACGACGGCTTCTACTGGAAAAGCTCGCTCACCCGTGAGGATGACGGGCCGGGGGCCTGCGAGCTGGTGTGGGTCGAGGAGATTCAGATCGGGCGGGAGGTGTATCGGTGAAGGGCGAGGGAATTCCGACCCGTAGTAGTCCATAAAAGAGACTACCGACCCTTCACGTGGCTGCTATACTCTGCGGCCTTCCCCCGATGCGTCTCCTTTGGCTCCAACACGAAGTTCAGGCACCATGCCCGGTTTGCGGCGTAGCGGGGGCGAAGCCCGCAGTGCTATCCACCGACCACGTCCTTCCCGGGCATCCGCCGGTCACCCTGCTGGCGTGCCCTGAATGCGATGTTGCCTTCCTTCAGGACCTGAAACCGCCCGACTACGAGCGGGACGTGGCCGTGATGCTCGACTACTACGTCGAGCAGGGGGCTGGGATCGACCTCATCGTGGCGCCGCTCTTCCGCGTTCCGCCTGGGATGGTCCGCCGCTGTCTCGAGATCGGCTGCAGCACCGGCTTCGCGCTCGATTTCGGCCGGTTCGCGTTTGGCTGGGAGGTGCTCGGAGTCGATCCCTCGCCGCTCGCCGCAGCAGGCGCCGAAGCGTTGGGCCTTCCTGTCCGTCGCGCTTATTTCAGCGCCGATCTCGATCTCGGCCCCGAGCTCTTCGATCTCGCGATCTGCTCGGAGGTCCTCGAACACATCGCCGAGCCTCACGGCTTGCTCGCCGCGATCCATGATCGGTTGTCCCCCAACGGGATGCTCGTCCTGTCGACGCCCAACCTCGCGATCGTCCGGCCGGATGCGGAGACCAATGCGCTGGGCCGCGCCCTCAGTCCGGGTTTCCACATGGTGCTCTACAGCCGCGAGGCTCTTGTCCGAGTTCTCGAGAGCGCCGGCTTCGCCGCAGTCCGCGTCGAGGAGTCGCCGGAGACTCTCCGCGCCTTCGCAGCAATCTCCCCGGCGGGGCTCGAACGGCTGCTTCCAGTCGACCCGAACGCGGAACGGGCCCTTCTGCGTGCCTATTTCGCGGCCCGGACGGCGAGCTCTCCTCCGGCTTCGGCCTTTGCCTGCGGCTTCGCCTACCGGCACTTCAAGGAGTGCGTCAACGCCGGCCTCCATGATGAGGCGAAAGTCAGTCGCGCCCGGCTGGCGCGGATTTATCGCGATCGCTTCAATCTCGACTTGGAGAAGCCGGATCTGGAAGCGGCTCGGACCCTCCCCTTCAATCTGACGGGCGCCCTCTTCTTCTCGGGCATCCTGGAGCTCAACGGCTTCGGCCGCCCTGACCGGGCCGCAGATTATTTCGCGGCGGCGGTGGCGGCCGGCAATCTCTTGCAAGGACGGCAAAATCCATTCGGGCTCCGCGACGGAGAAACCGGGGAGCTCGTGGCCCAAAGCCGCAAGCACCTGCCGATGGCTCTGGCGGCGACGGAGCCGGACCGGGCGGTGCGCGAGATCGAAGCCTTGGAGGGTGCCACTGGAGGAGAGCGGCTGCCCGCGGTACTGCTGGGCGAGGCTCGCGCGCAGACCTTCATCCGGCTGGTCAACGCCGGCGCCTACTCCGCAGCCGAACGCCTGGCGCCGAGAATCGACCGGCTGGTCTCTCCGAATGAAAGTGAAATCACCGCCGAGGCTCTCGACTCCCTGTATTGCCTCGGCATGCTGGCCCTCCACCGCGAGCGCCCGAACGATGCCGCGGAGCTCTTCGCGCGCGTCCAAAGGCTCGCCGGAGAGCAGGCCGAGATCTTGGGACCGGCGCGTCGCCACGAGAAGATCAGCTTGCAATGGGCCGGCCGAGGCTGAGAGGAAAGACCGCCGATGCTCTTCCGCCGTTTCCATCCAAGCCGGCCCCTGCTGGTGGCCGAACGGTTCGTCGCAGGCGTCGCACGCCTTTCCAGCGTCGTCCTGCCGTTGGACGTAGTCGCCCGCCAGCCGGCATCGCGGCTGCGCTTTCTCCTCCTCGCGGACGGCGGAGCGAACGGAAGGTTTGACTATCGCGAGACGACCCTTTCAAGACCCGGCCTCTCTCCGGAGGAGTCGCTACGCCTGGAGTTCACGCCCTTCTCAGAATCGCCTGGCACCTCGTACATCCTCGGCGTTCTCGATCTGTCCGGCGAAACCACTGCACCGGTCGAAGTAGATCTCCGGGCCCTCCATGACGCCGCTGCAGGGCGCCCGCCGATCACCCTCCAATGTCATGGTGAAGGGGAGCAACCGCCGAGGGACTTGCTGATCGACGAGCGCGGAATCGCGTTGTTCCGCATCCCTGCCGCCGGTCGCGGTATTCGCGTCGCCTATTGGCTGGACGCGTTTTGGTGTGATGCCAACGGAATCTATCTGCACGGCTGGGTGCACGCCCACGAGCACCGGGTGCGGGCCTTGCGATTGGAATCCGCGGGACGTTCCATTCGGATTGATACCTTTTCGGACCGGCCCGATCTGCTTGCCCATTATCCCGCCCACGAGCACGTCCGCTACGGCGGCTTCACCGCCTATCTCGCCTGTCCGCCTGGCCATCCCGTAATTCTGACGTTGGAGACCGACGGCGGGCCGGCGACCGTCCCGTTGCCTCTGCCGGAAGGACCTCTGCCTCCCTGGCCCCAATCCCGCGAGGACGGAGATAGCCTGTCACCGATGCTGGGGCGGTTCGTCGAGCTTGTCAACGCCAAAGGCGGCCGCGTGCTTCAGGTGGGAGCTCGCTCTCCAGCCGGCCACGAAGCAGCGCCACCGCGTCCGCTGCTACGCGGCCCCGTGATCGGGCTCGACATCCACCCCGGCTGCTGCGTCGATCTCGTGGGCGACGCCCACTCTCTCAGTCGATTCCTGCGCGCAGGCTCCGTCGACGCCGTCGTTTCCGCCTCGGTTCTGGAGCACCTTCAGGCGCCGTGGTTGTTCGCGGCCGAGACCAATCGAGTGCTCAAACCCGGCGGCCTCGTCTATCACCAAGCGCCTGGAGCCTGGCCGGCGCACGCGCTGCCGAATGACTTCTGGCGTATGTCGGCTGAGGGACTGCGATCACTTTTCGGGCCGGAGTGCGGCTTCGAGGTATTGGACGCCCAGGACTTCGAAATGGCGGCAATGATTCCCAGTCCCCGCTGGCGGCAGAAGCATCTCGAGATGCCCACCGTGCCAACCTTTGCAACGGCCGAGATCCTCGCCCGCAAAGTGGAAGAGATCCCGCCGGGCGCCGTGGCGTGGCCCTTGCGAGCGGGCACGAGCGCGGAAAGGGCGCGGCTCTACCCGGTTTCGGGTCTGCGTGTGGCGCCGGGCCCGCGGGGAGGCTCGGCATGACAGACCCGCGAATTTCGGCCATCCTGCCGGTTTTCAATGGCCGCAGCTTCCTGCTCGCCGCGGTGCGGAGTGTGCTCGCACAGTCCCTCCAACCCTGCGAGCTGATCATTGTGGACGATGGCTCGACGGACGGCTCGCTGGACGAGGTGACGAGCCTCGCCACGGCGCCGTTTCCGGTGCGTGTGATCCGGCAGTCCAACGCCGGGCAGTCGGCGGCGCGCAACGCTGCCGCCCGGGAAGCCGCGGGTGAATATCTGGCTTTCATCGATCAGGACGACCACTGGCACCCGCGCCATCTCGAAGAGCTCGTCGCTCCGCTCCTCGCCGATCCTGATGTGGGCTGGGCCTACTGCGACTTCGACGAGATGGATCTCGAAGGCAATCTGGTGACTCGCGCGTTCATTCGCACCGTTGGGATGCAACATCCCAAGCGCACGATTTATGAGTGCGTGTCGGGTGACCTGATGGTGCTCCCCTCGGCCAGCGTGATGCGGCGCGACGCGTTCGAGCAGGCGGGGGGCTTCGACGAATCACTTTGCGGATATGAGGACGACGACTTGTTCGTGCGTTTTTTCCGCCTGGGCTGGGACCACTTTTTCGTGGCTCGGCCGTTGCTACGATTCCGGGTTCACACCACCGGCTCGTCGACGTCCCCGCGGTTTTTGGAAAGCCGCTTGCGCTACGCGGCGAAACTCATGGCGATCCTCCCCGACGACTCGCGGATGTTCCGCTACTACGTGAGCAACGCCATCGCGCCGCGCTTCTTCCTCACCTCGCTCGACGATTATGTGCGGGCCTGCTCAGCCCGCGATTGGGAAGGGGCCGAGCTCGCCCTCAAGACAGTCAATCATTTCGCGGCCCTGCGCCGTCCAAGCCTGCGCCTGCGCTGGAAACTGCTCTGGATCCAGAGCCCGCGTCTCTTCCGGCGCCTCCTCGCTCTCAACGACCGCCTGCCCTACCGCACGAGATTTATCAGCAACCCGACAGTTACGCTGCGTTGAGCGAATCTACGAGCCGGAGCACGCCACCGGAGTGAGCTGCGGCACGGCGTAGTCGAGGACATGGCGGCGTCTGAAGCTGAAGTCGAGCGCCCCCGCCAGGTTGTTCGCCGCGTCGTCGCGGACCGAGAGAGCCGGCAGGTCCCAGCGCCATTCGATCATCTTCAAGATCGAGGTGTGATCGTAGACGTCGTGCACCACACCGGGCCGCGAGAACGGCGAAACGATCAGGCAGGGCACCCGAAATCCACGGAGCGCGAAGGTGGGATCCACGTCGGGCGCCGCCGGGGGGACCACGTGATCGAAGAATCCGCCCCACTCGTCAAAGCTGATGATCAGGACCGTGCGTTTCCACTGGGGGCTCGTCGTCACTGCGCGATAGGTCCGATAGAGCCACGACTCGCCGGCCCGAATGTCGCCGAGGGGATGGTCATCGGAGGCGGTGCCATTGGCCTCGCCGCTGAACGACGGGTCCACGAAAGCGACCTCGGGAAGATCCCCGGAAGCGCAGTCTTGGAGGAACTGCGTGTAACTTTGGCTGATGGAGTTGTATTTGAGGCCCCATAAATCGAGGAAGGAGATGCCGTCGTGATAGTAGCGCCCGTCCAGCCCGGCGTCAGCCAGGCGATCCCAGATCGTCGTCAGACTCGCGAGCGAGAGGGAGTCGTCCAGCCGGTCGGTGACCGCTGCGTGCAGATACATACGATTGGGAGTTGTCGGCCCCATGAACGGGGCGAAGTACCGATCGCACACCGTCCAGTCCGGCGCCGCCTTGCCGAGAAACGGCAGGTCGGGCCGCGTGTAGTAGCCGATGCTAAAGATGTCGCTGGCTCCGGAGCGTAACCAGCCATCGCAGAGGCCGTCGTTGTATTGAATTCGGGCGCCATCGTAGGAGTGGTCGGGATCGTGGTGGCCGCAACCCTGGAAGTCGGGCGCCAGCTGGTAAGTTTTGAAGGCCACACCTTCGCGGTCCGTGTAAGTAAGTCCAGCCTGCCGGCCGCTGGCGCCCGGAAGCCAGCCGAGAAGGTGATCGAAGGAACGGTTCTCCATCATGGCCACGATGATGTGATCAATTCCACTCTTCTCGGGCCGTGGCAGACGAGCCGGGTGGGCTTCCGACGCCGCCCATAAAAGAGATCGGCCCAAGGAAAGCGAGCCCAGTGCAGTTGCCGAGCCGTACAGGAATTGACGGCGAGAAAGATGCGACATGAAGAACCCTCCTCACCGGCCGAAATTAATCTCGGCACACCTCAAGAAGGGTCTTCATGCGAGGTCCCGAGCTTGCCGCGCGCCGGTCGCACGGACGATGCGACTTGGTGCAAATCGCATGCCTCGGCACTCAAATAACTTGCGGAAGAGCCGGACCTCGCCGACTGGCTCCGTGCGAATTTGGAGCCAGTCCGCTGAGTTGATTCCGCGCTTCGAAGAGAGTTGCGACGGATTTCTGCCTAGTTCTGACTCAGTGTCAGTCCACCCAGGTCGGGCAACTGCCCCCTGACCAGGCACTTCAGAGAGGTCGGGTTGAAGACCAGGTGTACGCTGAAAATCTGCCCGTTCGTAAGGCAGCAGGTCAAAGCGGCGAACTGAGGCTGGCAGGTGGTGTTGGCGTTGCAGGTCAGAGCTCCACCGTTCAAGCACTTGAAGCGCTCGATGCAGGCATTGATCGAGGAAAACTGGCCCTCGGGCTGGCAGGCCGGGCCGGCGACCGGGAGCGCCGTTTTGGAAATGCCTTTGTTGGCCACCACGTCTGTGATGACAAGCGTCAGCGAGGAGCCCTTCTTGATGATCTCCGATTTGTAGATGCTGGTCTTCCTTGTGGCGTTGTCCTCGACCGAGGTGTAGCGGAGAACCAGGTCGGCATCGCCCTGCGGCAGCGGGTACACGTCGTAGAGACCTTTGTTCGTCAAGGAAGCGGACGTCGCGAGGTCGTCTTCGTTCATCGAGAAGGTATATCCGTCAACGTCTGCGCCCTTGAGGGATGCGATCAGGTCGGCTTTCGGATCTGAGGCGGAAGCAGGTCCGCAGCTCAGGAAGAGAAGGGTAAGAGAAAGAGCGGCAAGGGGTGCGAAAAGCAAGGATACGGGACGGGTCTGTCGGGTCGTTGGTAGAGTCATCGTCTTTTGTCTCCAGTCGTTGAAGGTTATTGCAGACGCTGGACGCGTCGACGTGACTGGCGACTGGAGCCGGATTTTGTTACAGGGTAGGCCTGCAGCGCGTGCTACTTCCGTGCTACTCTTCTCGCCTGGGAGGTGAGCCATGATCAAGGAAATCACCTTGAGGCAGGCGGGAGGATCCGTCACGGCGACGCTGCCCAAAGAGATGGCGGAACGACTCCAGGTCCGACCGGGAGACCGGATGTTCGCGGTTGAGACGGAGAACGGAGTTCTTCTGACTCCCTACGATCCCGACTTTCACGACGCCATGCAAGCCTTTTCCGACGTCCGCAGGCAATATAGCAATACGCTCAAAAAGCTGGCGGAATGAGCCGTGGGGGAGCCTCGCTTAGTTGTTAGGATGAACTCTTCGCGCTCGCTACCCAATCCGCTACGCAGTTCAAGTACTCCGATATCGGCATCCTAGCAATATCCTCCTTGACGTCTTCCTCAGGAATGCCTTCGGCGAGTCTCGCTTCGAAAAGACTGGTCGTGAACTCGTTGAATTGGAGCCAGATGGTTGTGGGGTAAGGAGCATCGCGAAGGCCCACTGTCTCGTAAAACCAATCACGGATGGCTCGGATGACCTCGTCAGGTTCATTGCCGTGGCTCTTGATATCGACCCCAGACAGATCGGATAGGGCTTTCTTAAAATCGTGAGGCTCCTTCTCAAGAATCAAATACTTCTTGCTCTTCATAAAGTCTGGGCCGTGTTGGCGCGATCCATAGTCGATGCCAAGCTCGAACGGCATGTTCATGCGATAGAGCTCATGGGCTCGCGCCGCCTTCAACCGAGAAAGATCATGGATACTGAACCTGGACTGCCGAATCAGCTCGCATATCTTGTCGAGCCGATTCTCTCCGGAATCCGACCGTTCAGCGGATATTCTAGGTCGATAGCCTAAATATGCAATAGTAAAAAGAAGAGGACGAAGGAGGGTCAGATACTTGGTGTCGAAGGGGCAGTTGACGAAAACATTTGACTCATAGTCATCGGCTACATCAGCACTTGGAGCGCTGCTCATTCCTTCGCTTTCGAAGGGTGAGAGCCGCTCCCATAGGAATCCTTACTGCGGACCATTCCGTCACGCCCATGCACGTAGAGCTCAGAGCCTTGAGCCTTGCTGATCTTACGCCCGTAGTTGATGGCTTCCTTCTGGGTCTCGAATCGCCTAGTGACCTGAGTAGCCCCGCCTTTCTTCACGCTCCACCCGCCATCGGGATGCAGAATGACGTGCTGTGAATTCTTGGCCATGGTTCTCTCCTCTATGCCTCTGCCATCATACTACGTTCCGACCGACCGTCCCTACCCCACCCCCACCGGCACCACCGCCCCCTCCTGATCCTTGTACTGGAGCAGATAGAGCCTGTAGTAAATCCCCCGCAGGGCGAGGAGCTCCTGGTGGGTGCCGTACTCGCGAACTTCGCCTTTGTGGAGGACAAGGATTCGATCCGCTTTCTGGATGGTCGACAGGCGGTGGGCAATGACGACGCTCGTGCGGCCCACGAGGAGGCGGTCGAGGGCGCGCTGGATGAGCTGCTCGGTCTCGGTGTCGATCGATGAGGTGGCCTCGTCGAGGATGAGGATGCTCGGATCGAAGGCCAGGGCGCGGGCGAAGGCAATGAGCTGCTTTTGGCCCACCGAGAGCCCGGCCCCGCGCTCGCGGACCGGTGCGTCGAAGGCGCCAGGAAGGCGCTCGATGAAGGGGAGGGCGTGCACCTCGCCCGCCGCCCAGCGCACCCGCTCGTCGTCGATGGCTTCCTCCCCCAGGCGGATGTTGGCGCCGACGCTGCCGGAAAAGAGAAAGACGTCCTGTAGCACCATGGCGACACTTCGCCGGAGCTTGGGGAGGTCCCACTCGCGCACGTCGACGCCGTCCACCCGCACGGCGCCGCGGTCGATGTCGTAGAAGCGCAAGAGGAGATTCGCCAGGGTGCTCTTGCCGGCCCCGGTATGCCCCACCACCGCCAGGGTCTCGCCCGGACGGACGCGGAACGAGACTCCCTTGAGCACCGGCTCGTTCTCCTTGTAGGAGAACCAGACGTCGTCGAACTCGAGGTCGCCGTGGACCCGCTCCGGGCTGAAGGCCGACGGCGGCGTGGCGATCGAGACCGGCATGTCGAGCAGGCGGAAGATTCGCTCGGAGCTCGCCATCGCCGCCTGGAGGATGTTGTACTTCTCCGACAGGTCCGACAGCGGCTGATAGAAGCGCTGGGCATACTGAAGGAAGGCGATCAGACCGCCGATCGACAGGGCGCTCACCAGCACCCGGCCACCGCCCACCCAGACCAGCAACCCTGTGCCGACCGAGGTGATCAGCTCGACGCCGGGGAAAAAGATGGCGTAGTAGAAGATCGACCGCACGTTGGCATCGCGGTGCGCGTCGTTGATCCCCTCGAACTCCGTGTAGGCCCGCGCCTCGCGGTTGAAGAGCTGCACCACGGGCATGCCGGTGATGTGCTCCTGGAGAAAGGCGTTGATGCGGGCGATCTTCACCCGCACCTCGCGGAAGCTCTCGCGCACCTTGGCCTTGAACCAGGAGGTCAACAGCAGCAGCAGCGGAACGATGGCGAACGACACCAGGGCAAGCCGCCAATCGAGCCAGAAGAGGACCGCGGCGATGCCGGTGAGGACCATGATGTCGCCGAAAATGGTCACGATGCCGGCAGTGAACATCTCGTTCAGGGCGTCGACGTCGGTGGTCACCCGGGTCACCAGCCGGCCGATGGGATTGCGGTCGAAGAAGGCGAGCGGCAGGCGCTGGAGATGGCCGAAGATCTGCCGCCTCAGGTCCTTCATGATGTACTGGCCCATGAGCTGGAGGACGTAGCCCTGGGCGTAGAGGGAGAAGAAGGTGAGCACCAGGGCCGCCAGGAAGATGAGGGAGGTGACGGCCAGCCCGGTTTCCGCGATCCGCGCCGGATCGATCCCCCGCGCCAGCAGCTGGCCGCGAATGAAGAGGCTGGGCGCCGAGATCTGCCCCGTGCTCCCCTGCGGCCGGATGAAGAGGTCGAGCGCCACGGCCGTGGCCAGCGGCCCCACGAGTTGGAAGACGGAGGAGGCCAGGATCAGCGCCAGAGCGCCCACCGTCATCCCGCGGTAGGGCCGGATGTAGGACAGGAGCCGGCGCATGAGGCGGGCGTCGTACGCCTTGCCGAGGACCTCCTCCTCGTGTTGATCGTGGGGCTCGCTCACGGGGAGGAGGATATCAGGCGGGGAAAGGGACTTGGTCTTCAGCGTTCCCCCTCCCAAGACCCTCATCACCCCGACCCTCTTCTCCCAGCCTCCCCCCCGTCCGCCGGGAGAAGAGGGAGGCTCGGCTGAGGCGTTCTTGCTTTTCTCCCTCTTCTCCCGGTTGGGGGGAGTGCGGTGGGAGAAGAGGGTCGGGGTGATGAGGGGTCTTGCGAGGGCGGCGGGGATGGGCAGTGGTGATGAGGGACCCGGCTTATACCCTTTCTTCTATTCCCTCAATGGTGTAGACTTCCTGCCGGTTTCAACCGTCAGGAGCCTAGGAACGTCCGCTGGAGTCTGTGGCATGCCGCCGACACTGAATCAGCTTTTGAAGTCGATGGTGGAGATGGGAGGGTCAGACCTGCACATCACCACCAACTCACCGCCCCAGGTGCGCGTGGACGGTCACCTGCGGCCGCTCAGCCTGCCGCCGATGACGCCGTCGGAGACCAAGCAGCTCTCCTACTCCATTCTCACCGACAACCAGAAGCACCGGCTGGAGGAGAACCTGGAGATCGACCTCTCCTTCGGCATCAAGGGGCTCGCCCGGTTCCGCGCCAATATCTTCCATCAGCGCGGTGCCATCTCCGCGGTCTTCCGACAGATCCCCTATGAAATCAAGGGGTTCCGCGAGCTGGGGCTACCCATCATCATCGAGAGGCTGTGCGAGAAGCCGCGCGGCCTGATCCTCGTCACCGGGCCCACCGGCTCGGGCAAGTCGACGACGCTGGCCGCCATGATCGACAAGATCAACCGCGAGCGCAGCGAGCACATCGTCACCATCGAGGATCCGGTGGAGTATCTGCACAGCCACAAGAAGTGCATCGTCAACCAGCGCGAAGTGGCGGCCGACACCCACAGCTTCACCGCCGCCCTGCGCTCGGCGCTGCGGCAGGACCCCGACGTGGTGCTGATCGGCGAGATGCGCGACCTGGAGACCGTGGAGTCGGCGCTGCGCATCGCCGAGACGGGCCACTTGACCTTCGCCACCCTGCACACCAACTCCGCGGCGCAAACCATCAACCGCATCATCGACGTCTTCCCGGCCCACCAGCAGGGGCAGATCCGCGCTCAGCTCTCGCTGGTGCTGGAGGGAATCGTCTGCCAGGCGTTGCTGCCCAAGGTGGGGGGGAAGGGACGGGCGATGGCGATGGAAATCCTCATTCCCAGCTCCGCCATCCGCAACCTGATCCGTGAAGACAAGATCCACCAGATCTACGGCATGATGCAGGCCGGCCAGGCCAAGCATGGGATGCAGACTTTCAATCAGGCGCTCGCCGCCCTTTACTTCAAACGCATGATTACGCTTGAAACGGCGCTCGCCCGGTCTTCCTATCCGGACGAGCTCCAGGAAATGATCAACCGCGGTCCGACCGCGCTGAACCCGGTGTTGACGTCGCAGTAGCGACAGGAGCTCGAGGATGCCAAGTTTTGTGTGGAAAGGTAAATCTCGATCCGGTCAGGTCCAGGAAGGACAGCTTCTGGCCGATACCCGCGACGCGGCGATGCTGGTGCTGCGCCGCCAGCAGATCCAGATCACCAGCATCCGGGAGAAGGGCCGCGAGATCAAGCTGATCCCGCGCATTCCGCGCGGCGTGGGCGCGAAGCGGGTCGCCATTTTCACTCGCCAGTTCTCCGTCATGCTCGACGCTGGTCTGCCCCTCGTGCAGTGCCTCGAGATCCTCGGCGACCAGGAAGAAAATCGCACTTTCCAGGCCATCATCCAGCAGGTGCGGAGCGACGTCGAGTCCGGTTCCTCGCTCGCCGATTCGATGCGCAAGCACCCCAAGGCCTTCGACGCCCTGTTCACCAACATGGTGGCGGCCGGCGAGTCGGGCGGTATCCTCGACATCATCCTGCAGCGCCTTTCGGTCTACATCGAGAAGGCCGTCAAGCTCAACAGCCAGGTGAAGTCGGCGCTCATCTACCCGGTGTCGATCATCGTCATCGCGGCCCTGGTGGTGTTCATCATTCTGTGGAAGGTCATCCCGGTGTTCGCCCAACTGTTCGCCGGCCTGGGCGGCGAGATGCCGCTGCTGACCCGCATCGTGATCAGCGCCAGCAACTTCGTGGCCGATTACTTCTTCCTCATCCTGATCGTCGTCGTCTTCGCGTGCGTGGCCGTCAACCGCTGGCACAATACGCCGCATGGCCGCCGGTTCCTGGACAGCGCCATGCTCAAGATCCCGGTCATCGGCATGCTGCTGCGCAAGATCTCCGTCGCCCGCTTCTGCCGCACCCTCGGCACCTTGACGGCTTCCGGCGTGCCCATCCTGGACGGCCTGGAGATCACCGCCAAGACCGCCGGCAACGCCATCATCGAGGACTCCATCATGGCGGTGCGCAAGAGCGTCGAGGAAGGCAAGACCATCGCCGATCCTTTGGCGCAGACCAAGGTTTTCCCCTCGATGGTGGTGCAGATGATCAACGTCGGCGAGCAGACCGGCGCCCTGGACCAGATGCTGTCCAAGATCGCCGACTTCTACGAGGACGAGGTGGATACCGCGGTGGCCGGCCTGATGAAGCTCATCGAGCCGGTGATGATCACCGTTCTGGGCGCCGTCATCGGTACGATCGTGGCCGCCATGTACCTGCCCCTCTACTCGATTCTGTCCAAGATCGGGTAACGTTGAACGCGAGAACCAAGGCCGGGGTGGCTTTCCCACCCCGGTCCTCCTCGCCATGACTCCGCTGGTCAATCAACTGCGCTGGTACACCGCCATCCGGGTGGTGGCGATCGTCAGCGTGCTGCTCCCCTACTTCCTGCTCCAGCTCTGGGCGCTTCCCGCCACCCAGAATCCGGCGACCACGACCACGGAAGCACAGCAGGAGCAAGATTTCGTGGGACCGCCGGCCCCGGCAACGCAGTCGGCGACCGCCACGGTCGCCACGCCGGCCGAGTCCGAGGTCGTGCCCCGCTACGTGCTGCTGCTGCTTGCCAGCGCCACCTTCATGGCGACGCTGATCTATATCGCGATGATGCGGGTGCTGCGGCGCTTCCCCACCGTCCAGGCTTATATCCAGTTCATCGGCGATCTGATCCTGATCACTGGCCTGGTGTATTACCTGGGCGGGGCCACCAGCCCCTTCTCGCTGCTCTATTTGATCGTCATCGCCGTCGCCTCGACGTTGCTACGCCGGCGGGCCGGCCTCACCGTGGCGAGCATCGCGTTCCTGCTCTACGGCTCGCTGATCGTGCTCCTCTATTTCGGCAGGATTCCGCCTGCGACCTCCACGCAGGAAGCGGTCTCCGGGGTGCGCGTAGGTTATAACCTCGTCGTCCATGGATTCGGTTTCTATGCCGTGGCCCTGCTCACCTACTATCTGGCCCACAACGTGACCCGCGCCGAGCGGGCGCTGGAAGAGAAGAGCGAGCACCTCGCCGACCTCCAGGTTGTCCATCGCGACGTGATCCAATCGATCAGCAGCGGCATCCTCACCACCGATCTCGAAGGCACGGTAACCAGCGCCAACCACGCCGGGCTGGAGATCCTCGACCGCGAAGAGGCGGAGATGGTCGGCCGGCCGATCCAGGAGTCCGGTCTTTTCACCCACGTGCAGTGGGGCGAGGCGACCGCCGCCAGCGAGCAGACCGGACGCATGCGCTCCGAGGTGGAGATCACCTGCGGCAGCAACACGCGCTACGTCGGCTTCTCGGTCTCAGGGCTGAGCGACGCCGAGCGGAACCAGAAGGGCTACATCATCATTTTCCAGGACCTCACCCGCTGGCGGCGAATGCAGGAGGAGCTGCGGATGAGGGATCGCATGGTGGCGGTGGGCGAGCTCGCCGCAGGCCTGGCGCATGAGATCGGCAATCCGCTGGCCGCCATCTCGGGGTCCGTCCAGATGCTCTCCGGCTCGGTGGACGGCGATCCGGCACAGCGCAAGCTGATCGAGATCCTGCTCAAAGAGAGCCACCGCCTGGACCGCACGATCAAAGGCTTCCTGCGCTTCGCCCGCCCTCGCGACCGCTCGAGCGTCTCGTTCGACATCGCCCGCCTGTTGGCTGAGAATTTCGAGCTGCTCAAGAACAGCGAAGAGGTTTCGGAACGTCACCGTCTGGAAATGGACCTCGATCCGCCCTCGGCACGGCTGTTCGCCGATCCCGACCAGGTGAGCCAGATCTTCTGGAACCTGGCGCGCAACGCGCTGAGGGCGATGCCCGACGGCGGCCGGCTGCGTGTGGTTGGCCATCTCCAGGGCGACTGGTATCGTCTGCAGGTGATCGATACCGGCCGCGGCATGACGGAAGAGCAGCGCACCAATCTCTTCCATCCGTTCCAATCGTTTTTCGATGGCGGCACCGGCATTGGCATGGCCATCGTCTACCGCATCGTCCAGGACCACGGCGGAAGGCTGCGCGTCGACAGTCGGCCCGGCGCCGGCACCATCATTACGGCCGAGCTGCCCACCGTCGGCTCGAGCGTCACCCTGGTTTCCGCGGAGGCGCCCGCATGAGCCCACGAGTCAAGTTGTTGATCGTCGACGACGAGTCGAGCATGCTCGACTTTCTCTCCCTTCTCTTCCAGGGAGTTGGATACGAGGTGACCACCGCGCGCTCCGTGACCGAAGCTCACAAGCAGTTCGAGCGCAACGCATTCGATCTCGTGCTGTGCGACATCCTGATGCCGGACGGCAACGGTCTCGATCTGTTGCGGGACATCAAGTCCAGCGGCGGCGGGCCCCCGGTCGTCATGATGACCGCCTATACCTCCACCAAGTCGGCCATCGAGGCGATGAAGCTGGGGGCCGCCGACTACATCTCGAAGCCGTTCGACGTCGAAGAGCTGAAGATCGTGGCGCAGAAGGCCCTGGAGCGGGCCGAGCTGGCGGACGAAAACATTTATCTGCGGCGCGAGCTGGAGCAGAAATACACCTTCAACAACATCATTGGCAAGAGCTCCCGCATGCAGGCGATCTTCTCGCTCGTCGAGCGCATCGCCCGTACCGCCTCGACGGCCTTGATTCACGGCGAGAGCGGCACCGGCAAAGAGCTGATCGCCCGCGCCATCCACTTCGCGAGCCCGCGGGCGAACCGCCGCTTCCTCTCCATCAACTGCGGCGCGATGCCCGAGAACCTGCTCGAAAGCGAGCTCTTCGGCCACGAGCGGGGCGCTTTCACCGGCGCCGTCAAGGACAAGAAGGGGCTGTTCCAGGAAGCCGACCGCGGCACCCTGTTCCTCGACGAGATCGGGGAGATGACTCCGACCATGCAGGTCAAGCTGCTGCGTGCCCTGCAGGAAAAGGTCGTGCGCAAGGTGGGAGGCACGGACGAGGAGACGGTCGACGTGCGAATCATCGCCGCCACCAACCAGGATCTGGAAGGGCGGCTGATTACCGGCGAGTTCCGCGAGGACTTGTACTACCGCATCAATGTCCTGCCGATCCACCTCCCGCCCCTGCGCCAGCGGCGGGAGGACATCCCCCTGCTGGTGGATTTCTTCCTCCAAAAGTACAGCAAGCAGATGGAGCTGCCGTTGCGGCAGATCTCGATCGAAGCGATGCAGATCCTGGAGAGCTACGACTGGCCGGGCAACGTCCGCGAGCTCGAAAACCTGATCGAAAGAGTCCTCGCCCTCTCCCACTCCGAAACCATCACCACCCGCGACCTGCCCGTCCACCTCCTCACCAACCGGCGGACCCACCCCGACCTCGTCCAGCTCCCCGAAGAGGGCCTCGACCTCGAGGCCTACCTGGAATCCATCCGCACCCAGCTCATGATCCAAGCTCTGGAGCGCACCGACGGCGTGCAGACTCAGGCCGCCGAGCTGCTGGGGATGAGCTTCAGGTCGTTCCGGTACTACGCGAAGAAGGCGGGGTTGAAGGGCGGGGATTGAGGGGCGGCGCCGTTCTCTGAGTGCTATGCGCTCTTCGGGCCTGTGGTCTTCTTCATGGCCGCGAGGGCTTGGTCCAGCGTCAGTTTCTCGAACAGGGAGTCCCGCTCTTCGGTGTAATTGCCGTATCCCGTCGTGAACTGACCCAGAAAACGAACCGTCTCCACGACTCCCAGCTCCCTATACAGGATCTCAATTGCCTGCTGCGTGATTTCGGCCAAAGACTTTACCTGGATATTCATGGTCCTACCTCCGTTTTCTCCAAAAGTTCTACTATGCGACGATATCTAGAATCGTCCATAGTCTTTGACATCGCTTCTTGGATGCGTCCGGAAAGCTTGGACAAATAATCCTTGTACCCCCAAAGTTGTTGTGGATGCTCATACGGAAGCAGTGAATCGAGCAGTGTGAGTGTTGCGTCAGGATACCGGCCAGGATACTCAGACTCTTCTAACGCGAAGAGGACACCTGAGATGTCGGAGCTTCTCACAAGATAACTTCGAACTGCAGCGACAGCTTCCGGAAAAGCCTCCTGGGCTTTAATCACAAGGAGAGCTAGTGAAAGACTGAGTCCTGATCCTTTTTTGTCAACCTCGCGAGGCCATGAGGCCACGAACCAAGGCGCTACTCTCTCTCGCCATAGTGCGGCGCTTTGTTCGCCCGCACCTTCCAAGAAGTCTTTCAAGATATCGACGACCTCTTCAAGCTGTCTGGCGTCGAGTTTCTTGAGGAACAGTCGCTTCTCTTGTCTGCTGAGGCTGTCTGGAAAGTCAAAAGATGCTATAGCCAACAGTCGGATAAGATTCGATCCGCTTGGTCCCAATGTGTCCAGGTGTTCAAGGCCCATTATAGAAAGCCTTTTCAGAGCCTCGAAAAGATTCCGGTCGATCCGCGGTCGCCACAGGTAACCTTTCCACACTAAAGATGCTTCCGGTGACGTGCTCCAATCCAAACGGGAGATCAACTTGGCTTGCGTCCAATCCGGATCGATAGAATGAAGATAAGGAAGCTCCGAGGCAAGCATCACACGAGCCAGAATGTAGACATTGTCTTCGCCCTCTGCAATTTGGTTGAAGTATGGACGTAGCTCAATCGGTAATCGATCATTACCGCCGGCTTTCTCGGCGAGTCGCTGAATAAGAGATTGGGTAAGTATGCCTACCGGATGATTGATAGCGTCGTTGACAGGGTCATCGACATCCGCGGGACGGAGTAGCGCTGACCGCCAGAGCAAGTCAAACAGAATCCAGTAGGTTTCCTCACACTTAGGGTTAAGACGTTTGCTCTCATCGCGGAGCCATTTCGAAAGAGAGTCTGTAATCACAAAGAGTGATGCAGGGGCTCTTCTCAACAACCATCCGATTCGTACCCGAGAATGCGCTGCCTTTGAATCTCGGAAGCCGAAGAGTGCTGCTTCCCAGATATTAGGAGGCCATTCATCCTGCTCTGACATTCTTCTCAGCAGGCGAATTCCTCGCGTAGGCTTACGCTGAACCAGGCTCCGCCAATCCTGTATTAAATCTGTCCTGCGATCCTGATTCTGAAGGAGTAGACCCATTAACTCGTCATCGCCAAAAGCATCCATCTGGTCAGAGGGGTACTTGGAAAGTTCCTCAGGAGAAGAAGTGATCCAGTCTCTTGACTCCTCTTCTTTGCCGTCCCGAGGCCTAAACCCCCACTTGTGCTTAAGCTCGCCTACCCAGACAAGAGTTCTTTGATCAAGATTCGCACCTGAACGCTGGACTTCATCAATCCTTTCCCATATATCGTGATCCTGGTAGCGCTCCCAATCAGCATCTAGGATACCGGAGGGCCGCTCACGCGGAGGACCCTTCCTGATGGCTGCCAGCAGGCGCTTAAGAGACCCTCTTTTCAAAAAGTCTGCCCTATTCAGGAATCTAAGGGCCTCTCTCCGCGTTGAGGATCCCCATAAAGCCTCTGCACCATTTTCAAGCAACACCTCTACACCCAAGGAAACATCCAACGCATGGTCCTCTACGCTGGCTTTGAGGATAAGCCTACGGAAGATAGGGAAATCGAGGGTCCGCCAACGGGCAAGCAATGCTGCGGAAAGCCGCTTGTCTCTTCTGCTTGCGACAAGAAACGAATCCCAAGTCAATCCGATTAGATAAACCCAGTTGTCGAATCGCCTGCCTCTATTAGTGGTCCCAATCGGAAAGTCACATGGATCGTGCCGCGAATCGGCAAGGCCAAATAATGAGAGCCAGTGCATAGCCTGCGCCATAAGACCTGTGAAATCGTCGGCTAGAGCGAAGAGTACGTCGGCACGATTACCGGCAGGGGAAAGTACATATTCTAAGAAGTGGCGGGCTTCCAGACCTCCTGCTAGATCAAGATCTACATTGACCAAGTCTCGGATGCGGCCACTATATAAGTCGTGCGTGGAAAGAAACTCTCTCTCAAGCGATGACTTCGCCTCAAGGCGAGGAACTGGAGTCAAGAAGGCTACTATTTCACTTCGAGCCACTGGAGAAAAAGGGAGTTGAATAAGCTCTCGTAAGCCGTGAAGCCTGGGAGAGTACTTTCTAGCCGACGCCTCTGCGTACGCTTCACTACTCAATATCTCCCAGACTCCGTGCAGCGGGTCCTTTATTGAAGATGTTTTTAGCGCTTCGCGAACCGATTGCCTCAACGTGGGGTGGAGCCATCCTCCCTTGTTCAAGGACCAGTCCAACAACTCTGGATTGCTCAGGTGGCGACACAGCCAATCTCCCAATTTGGCGGTAACCTTCGCCAGGTGAACTGGCTGGCTTACGTTGAAGCCATTGCTGACGAGTGGCATAGATGGTGTGCCAGCGGCTGGGGAGCCTAGGAGATTGACCTCCTTGAAAGCCTGATGCTCGAACACCGCCAGCCATCGCAACGGCGGTGGAGGATCGGTCTTCGCGAATTCCGCTGCAACAGTTCCCGAGGGGTCTGAGAGAGCCCAAACAACCCTTCGAGCCACATCGTCAATGACGCCTTCCGTAGGCGCTTCCTGAGCATGGCGGCGGATAATGTAGTGCTTTGACTGGAGTCCCAGGCGGTGTAGGTTGCCCCATTCCTCCAGAGTTTTCTTTAGCTTGCTGTGATTGCGACTCGAATCATAGTAGATCGCTTCTACGCTCTTGCTTTTCCATTGGGCTTCCATCAGTTTGCGAACATGCCTACGACCTTGGGTGCCGGCGAATGCGTAGGCTGGTCGAAAAGGGATTCCTCGCTCTCTTTCTGCAGAGAGTGCGTCGGTCAAATATCTCATGACAGGGTCATCAACACTGTACCCAACGAAGAGTACCGAGAAGTGCCTAAAAATCTCAGTTACAAACCTGCTTGCCCATGCCTCCGAGAGATAGGCTGTTCCGAAGTCCGCACTCGTCAGTACCAAATCATCGAGATCAGGTCGTTGTGGATGGACTCGGCCGTGAAGGTGCACTAAGCCATGCCAAGTCGAGCGTTTTGGGACAGGAAGCTTCGGAGCACTATCAACCTCGTCTTCGGGACAGCCTGCAAGTTCGAATGCATTATCGAAGTTGGTTGTGACGAGCCGCAAATTGTTATCAGCATTTCTGGCCAGCGTGAGAATCGCTTTGTGTAGAGTCAGATCAGCAGAGCTTGAAAGCATAAGGATCTTGTTGACTTGCAGCCGTAATTCCCCACGGTTGAGACGTTTCTCTAGCAGGCCTAAAGCTCGATCAAGTTGTCCGGCTTGAATTGCGATTTTCTCTTCAGGCTCGACTTCTGCACCTACGACTTCGTACAGATCGCTGACGAGCTTCCTGAAACTTGGGAGTCCTGCTGGAGTGGAAATGCCAGCGCCACAGAAGAGAACCATCTCGCCATCCTCCAAGGCTTGGAGAACAGCGGTGGGAATATCTGGTCCGCCGGCTATAAGTGTTGGCATGGCAGGAGAAGTCTACCTGAAGTGAAGCAGCCATCAAGAGATTCGCGTGGCTCACGTCCTTTGGGCAGGCGCTCGCGCCTACAGGATCAAATCCCCGCCCGTGATGTAGCCGGTAGCTTCGGAGGTGAGGAAGCCGATGAAGTCGGCGACTTCGACAAAAGCGCCGAGACGGCGGATGGGCAAAGTCTTCGCGATGGCCTCGAGCTACTCAAGGGCGGCGTTTTCGCGCGCGACGCAGGGCATTGATCACCTGCTCAAAGCTCAGGCTGGGAACCTTACTCAAACGGCGACTTCCAAGACTTCCGCGTCAAGAGCGAAGTCCCAGTCATCCTCGATCGGCTCCAGGTAGAGCGCGATGGCTTCCTGAACATTCGCCAGAGCCTCTTCACGGGTTGTGCCCTCGCTCAGGCACCCCGGCAAGGCTGGCACGATGGCCGTGTAGCCGCCATCGTCGCTGGGTTCTAGGACAATCCGCAGGTTCATCGAGATCTCCGAGCTTAAGTTTACCTCTTAGTTAGGCGTGTTGCCAGCAATCCAGAGCGCCCCGCATCTCGTGGCCTGCCGAGGAGGCGGCCCCCTCCCTATGCCGTCCTCTGAACGCCACCGCCGTCCACCACCGCGCGTGCGCCACCCCTCCTGGGGCCTGATCCGCCCCGAAGAGTTGCTCGACCCCCTGGCGAGAGCAGATCCGCACTCGCCAGGTCTCGTCTCCCCCTCGACAGTAAACGTTCCCTCCGCGGGGCGCGAACCGCCCCCTGGAAGGGCACTCTGTCGAGGGGGTCCCTTTCATCGACCTTGGGCCACGGAAGGAGATCAGGACTAGCCAGGGCTCCGTCTCTGCCGTATAGTAGCGCAGTGTTCGCGTTCATTGAGACCAAGGTCTTCACTCGACTTGTCGAGGAATACTTGTCTGACGACGAGTATCTTCAGCTGCAGACTGCTCTTACGAGGGACCCGGAGGCAGGCCCGGTCATTCCAGAGTCTGGTGGCATCCGCAAACTTCGCTGGGGACTACCCGGTCGTGGCAAGCGCGGCGGGCTTCGTGTCATTTACTACCTGCGGTCTCAGAATGGCGTGATCTGGTTGTTGACTTTGTATCCAAAGAACGTAGTCGAGAACATTCCGACTCATGTTTTAAGAAAGATTCGTCGGGAGATCGAAGATGGCTAAGACAAGCGATCGTAACATTGGAGAAGAGATCCTCGAAGGTATCCGTGAGATCAAGCGGGGAGAGGTGGGCCGCATTTCCATCTTTCCCCCCGTCGCCGAAACTCGAGCTCGAGTGGGGCTGTCACAGTCGAAGTTTGCACAGTTGTTGGGTGTTTCAGTACGGACATTACAGGAGTGGGAGCAAGGGCGTCGTGCTCCGTCCGGACCAGCCCGCAGGCTTCTGATGATTGCCCATAAGAATCCCCGTGCTCTATTGGAGTCTGAGGCCTAACTCTGTGAGAGTCTCCCCCCGAGGCGGTCGGGGGCAGGTTCTCCGGGGAGACGAGCCCGCGTTTCTCTACAACATTAAGTCCCCACCGTTGATATCAAGCGACGCCCCCGTGATGTAGCCGGCGGCCTCCGACGCAAGGAAGCAGATGAGATCGGCGACTTCGACGGCATCTCCCAGGCGGCGGATGGGGAAGGTCTTCGCGATGGCTTCGAGCTGCTCGGGGGTGGCGTTTTCTCGCGTCAGCTCGGTGTCGAAGAGGCCGGGGCAGATGGCGTTGACGGTGATGCCGTAAGGCCCCAGCTCTTTGGCCGCGGCGCGGGTCAATCCCAGGAGAGCAGCCTTTGAGGCGGTGTAGTGGGCTCCGCCCAGGGTGCTCACGGTTTTGCCGGCGGTCGAGGAGAGATTGACGATCCGACCATACTTCTGCTCCCGCATCGCCGGCACCGCCGCACGGATAAGCAGGAAGACCGCCGTGACGTTGATCTCGAAGGTGCGCCGCCATTCCTCCTCGGTGATCTTCTCGAAACGGGTCGAGAGCGCCACGGCCGCGTTGTTGACCAGGATATCCAGCCGGCCAAACCGGTCGAGGGTGCGGGTGACGATCGTATTCAGATCGTCGGCGTTCCCGAGATCGCCGGGCACCGCGAAGCCGTGATGCCCCAGGAGCCGCGCGGTGGCTTCGGCACGCTCGGGATCGCGCACGTTGACGGCCACCGACGCGCCGCGGGCCGCGAGGCGCTGCGCGGTGGCGAAGCCAAAGCCGCGAAAGGCTCCCGTGACGAGGGCGACGCGGCCCGTGAAATCTTTTTGCATGCCTACGGCACTCGTGTCCAGATGAGATCCCAGGCTTCCCGCCGATCCGCAAAACCCGTGATATGGCCATCGGGACCGCGCTGGAAGACCTTTCGATATCGAGTCTTTCCGGGGACGAAGAGGACGTCCGCCACCTCCGCCCGCAGAGACTCCACCTTGTGCCCGGTCTGTTGCCCCTCCAGCCCGTCGGCCGCGCGGCGGATCTCATAGCTGATCTCGGGAGTCAGGGTGTAACGCCCTATGTACTCCTCCAACTGCTGCTTGGTGAGCTGGATCGCCGGCGGATCGGTGCGCAGGGCCATGATCTGACCTCCGATCAACCGCCAGCCTGCTGGTGTTCTCAACCAGGTGTCGGTCGACCGGTACTGACAGTGCAAGGCGTGACCATGGTAATTCTCGTGCTCGTCGGCCACGTAGGTGGTAATGGCGACGGAATCGTGCACGGTTGCCTTGAAATCGATCACCTTGATGTTTCCCGAGACTGCCTTGGGCATGGGTTGGATCTGGTCCACCAGCTCCGCCCGCGTTTGGACGGTCCCCTCTTCCGTGGTGTAGGTCGCCTGTGGACCCAGGTAGCGCTCCCAGACGGCTTTCGTACCGGGCGCAATCGCGTCGAGCAGCTCCTGGGTCTGGCGCTGGAGGACCACAGCCACGTCCTCGGAGGACGGAGCTGCCGCCTGCGAAGCGAGCGCGGTCATCAAGGTCAGTCCTGCGAGTAGCCAGATCATCCTGTGCATCGGCTTCTCCTTGGTCTCGGGATTGTGCCTTGAATGGCGCCTGTTCGCAACGGCGGGTGCCTTCGGTGCTAGGGTTGGATCATGGAGCCAATCGCGAATAGCACGCACCGAGTCGAAGTCGTCCCCGTTCACCTGGAGCCCCATCCCAACGCGGATTCGCTTTCCGTCGTCCGCGTGTTCGACGGTTACACCGTCTGCGTCCGCACCGCGGACTGGATCGGTCGCGAGCTTGGCGCGTACATTCCGCCGGATTCCGTCGTTCCCGACACGGAACAGTTCGCCTTCCTCGACGGACACCGGAGAATCAAGGTCCGGCGGCTGCGCGGGATCATCAGCATGGGGTTGTTGGTTGCAGCCCCGGAAGGCTCACGCGTCGGCGACGACGTCGCCGCGCTGATGGGAGTGACGCACTACGACCCGCCCCTGCCGATCAGCACGGGGGGCGAGTCGATCAAGCCGCCTCCCGGCTACCGGCCGTCGTTCGACGTCGAGAGCCTGCGCCGATACGCCGGCGTTTTCATTCCAGGCGAAACCGTGTTCGTCAGCGAGAAGATTCACGGCGCGAACGGACGCTTCACCTACCTGGAGGACGGCGGATTCTTCTGCGGCTCCCGCACCGAGTGGAAGGAGGAGTCCGCCGACAACCTCTGGTGGCGGGCGCTGCGGGAGACGCAGGGGCTGCGTGATTTTCTGACGGCCCGTCCAGGCGTCACGGTCTACGGAGAGGTCTACGGGCAAGTCCAGGACCTACGGTACGGCACGACGAGAGGACAAGTCCGGTTTGCCGCATTCGACATCTTGACCGGGAGTGAATGGATGGCTCCTATCGCAGCTCGCGAAGAGTCCACGCCGTTCGGTCTCCCCTGGGTGCCGACGATTTCCGCGGGCATACCGTTCGAGCTGGAGCGGATTCTGGAGCTGGCGGAAGGCCCCAGCCTGGTTCCCGGCGCCGACCACGTGCGGGAAGGATGCGTCGTCAAGCCGCTCGCGGAGCGAACCGATCCCACCGTGGGCCGTGTGTGTCTGAAGGTAATCGGCAACGGCTATATGGAACGGGCCTAGACGGGGCAGGTTCGGGCTGAGAGAACCTCTATCGCAGCCGTCTCCAGCTCACGCCGCCAGCGTCGAGCCACCAGAGCTGATCGTTCGCCAGACTCACCAGCAGGCCGCCGGTGCTGTCGGTCCAGGCGTCGTGGATGCGGGCGTCGAAGCGCTTTTCGGGAACGAAATCCTTGCCATCCCAGCGTACGAGGTTTCGGTCGTCGACACCTCGCGGCGGCAGCTCCTGCGCCAGCCAGATACCGCCGCCGAGCCGGTTGAGGTAGCTGAAGGAGCGCCTTTTGGGCTCGCCCGGCAGCCAGGTCCGGCCGCCGTCCACGCTGCGGTAGAGGAAGTTGCCGACGTGGTCGACCCAGCCGCGCACCCAACCCTCGTCGCCAGCGAGGAAGTCCAGCCACAGGGCGGTCTGAACGTAGGGAGAGGCATAGGTGCCGTCGGCTTTGAAGACCGTCGACAGCGACGCCGAAGCCCGTCCTTGCTCGTCGACCGTCAGCTTGCCGCGGCGAACGGAACCGAGCCAGGAGAGCAGGGTCAAGGTATTGTCGTCGGCGAGGAAAAGCGCCTGCGGGCCGCTCTTCTCCCAATGATCGATCACCTGCCAGCGACCGCCGCCGTCGGTCGAGACCGCGACGAAGCCCTCGGCCACTGAGCCTTCGAACTGATCCGCTTTGAAGGCGCGGATCACCTCGACCCGTCCGACGGTCTCCTGCTGCAAACCGCCGTAGACCAGCCAGAGATCGCCACGCCGGAAAAAGCCGACGACGTCCAGTTTTTCGAGCCCTGGCACAGGACTGAAGGCACCGGTCCGCGGGTCGTAGCAAGCTGCATAGCCATGCTTGTTCCAGAGCAGCACCTCGCCGGAGGTTCGCAGCGCGACGCCGTGCACCGGCTGCGGCAGCTCGGCCTGCCGCTCCCAAGTGCGTCCCGAATCCCGCGAGCGGTAGAGAAAGTAGGGGGAGACGCCCCAGAGCGTGCCGTCCGCCCCACGATCGAAAGCGAAAACGTCGGGACGGCCGGTTGCTCCCTCCCGGAGCATCGCCAATCTCGCGAAGCTCCCGTTCTCCCCCACCGTCACCTGCTCGTCGCGGTCGAGAATCGCGATCCGGTTCTCGCGGACGGCGATGTCGATCGGCGGGCTCGCGAGTGTGAAACCCGAGCGGGCTGCGAGCTCGAGAGCCCGGTCGAGGAAGACGACCTCGCGGTCCTCGGTGACGGCGAGCAACCTTTCCCCCACGGGCTCGACTTCGAGAAGCTGCCGGCTGGCGACGAGAAGAGGCCGCCAGTGGATGGTCTCTTCAGCGCTCCCGGTCTCGGGAAACGGGCTGGCGAACCAGCGCTCGCACTGGTGCGCCAGGAGCCAGCCGGCCCAGGGGCGGACCTTCCAGATCATGGTGCCGTTGCAATCGGCAGCCAAACCTTGGGAATGCGGGTCTGGCAGGTGCCGCCAAGAGACGCCACCATCGCGGGTGAGGTACAGGTTGTCCGCCGCCACCACGCCGGTATCCGGCGAGAGGAAGCGCACCGAGTTGAGACTCGTGTCCTCGTGGGAAGGAGTCGCCAGAAAGCGCCAGGTCGCGCCGTAATCCTTCGTGGTCAGCACCTCGCCGGAAAATCCCACCAGCCAGCCCCGGCCCTCCGGCGTCAATTGCGCGTCGTCGACCAGGAGGGAGGTGGGGAACTGCAATGCTTTCCAGGTCGCCCCACCGTCGGCCGTGCGATAGGCCGACTCCTTGCGGCCGTGAGCGTAGCCGAGGGCGAGCCCACGCCGGTCGTCGAAGAACAACACGCGGGAGAGTTGATCCCCGTCGACGAGCGCCACGTGGTCTTTTTCATTGCGCGCCCGCCGAGGCGAGACGGCGACCTCGCTCCAACCGTGTCCGCCGTCCCGGCTGACGTAGACCTGCCCGGCCTCGGTACCGAACCAGAGTTTGCCGCCGGGCGTCCAGCCGAGATGCTCGACTTTTCCGACCGGCTGGAGCTCGGGACGGAGATCGACCGCGACGACCGCGACGACCGCGAGAGAGAAGACGCAGAGCACGAGGGCGCACAAGAGTGCTTTGGAAGACCCGTAGCGTTGCCGTGAGCTTGCCATGTCGCTGGAGTCTACAGCCTCGCGTTGTCCGATTGCCGCCCCGGCGGTCGATGGGTGCGATCCTGAGCTTTGATAGAGTCGCCTGGCACGCATGGTCAAGGCCCCTTTCAAACCCCTCAGCCTCGCTCCGGTCGCCATCGAGACGCGATCGTTTCCAGACGGCAGTCTGGTGCTGCGCTCGCGGCACAAGCTGCGGCCGTATGAAGGCTGCCTCGGCGAGCTCCTGGTTCGCTGGGCACGGGTCGCACCGGACCGCACTTTTCTCGCCGAGCGCGACCGCGAAGGGGGATGGCGCCGAGTCTCGTACAGTTTGGCCTTGGACGCCGTCGAGCGCATCGGCAGCGCCCTGCTGGAGCGCGGGCTCGACGAGACCCGGCCGGTGGCGCTGCTTTCCGACAACGGCGTCGATCACGGTCTGCTGCAGCTCGCCGCCATGCAGGTGGGCATCCCCGCCGTGCCGATTTCGCCGGCTTACTCACTGCTGGCGGTGGACCACGCTCAGCTTCGCTACATCCTCGAGCTGATCCAGCCCGGCGTCGTCTACGCCGCGGATGGCGCGCTGTTCGCGAGCGCTTTGAAAACCGCTGCCGCGATCTGTTCGGCCGAGCTCGTCGTCAGCTCGAACCTGCCGGAAGGCCTCGGCGCGACTTTTTTCGGCGCGCTCCAGGCGGCGAACCGGAGCCCCGCTCTCGACCGCCGTTTCGCCGCGGTTGGACCGGACACCCTGGCCAAGATTCTTTTCACCTCGGGCTCGACGGGTAAACCGAAGGGAGTCCTCACCACGCAGCGCATGCTCTGCTCCAATCAGCAGGCGCTGGGACAGGCCTGGCCGTTCCTCGAAGAACGGCCGCCGGTGATCGTGGACTGGCTGCCGTGGAGCCACACCTTCGGCGGCAATCACAACTTCAACCTGGTGCTGCGCAATGGCGGCACGCTGTACATCGACGGCGGCAAACCGGCGCCCGGCCTGATCGAGACGACGGTGCGAAACTTGCGCGAGGTGCCGTCGACCTTGCACTTCAACGTGCCGCGCGGCTACGAGATGCTGATCCCCCAGCTCGAACGGGACGAGATCCTGCGCGAGACTTTCTTCCGCGATCTGGACGCGATTTTCTATGCCGCGGCGGCGCTGCCGCAGCCGCTGTGGGAAAAACTGGAGGATCTTTCCATTCAGGCGACCGGCCGGCGAGTCGTCATGCTCTCGGCCTGGGGCTCGACCGAGACGGCGCCGAGTGCCACGCAAGTCCATTTTCTGATCGAACGGGCCGGCGTCATCGGTCTGCCGGGAGCGGGAACGGAGATCAAGCTGGCGCCCGTCGAAAACAAAATGGAGCTGCGAGTCAAAGGTCCGAACGTGACGCCCGGATACTGGCAACGTCCCGCGCTCAGCCAAGAAGCTTTCGACGAAGACGGGTTTCTCAAGACAGGAGATGCGGGCAAGCTCGCCGACCCGCGGGATCCCGCGCAAGGAATCCTTTTCGATGGCCGTCTTGCCGAAAACTTCAAGCTGACGTCCGGCTCCTGGGTACACGTCGGCGAGCTTCGTCTCGATATTCTTTCAACCGGCGCTCCGCTGGTGCAGGACGTGGTGGTGACGGGCCACGATCGGCAGGAAATCGGCCTGCTCGTGTTTCCGAATCCGGCCGGCTGCCGCGCGGTCTGCCGCGATGGCGATGGCAGCGAAGGAGAGATTGAAGAAAATGCGCCGCTCGCCGAGCTCGTCCGCCGGCCCGAAGTGCGGCGCCGGTTAACGGCTTGCCTCGCGGCCCACAATGCCGTCAATCGCACGAACAGCCGCCGCATCGCACGCGCCCTCCTGCTCGCCGAGCCGCCTTCGATACAGTCAGGCGAGATCACCGACAAGGGTTACGTCAACCAACGCGCCGTGCTCGAACGCCGCGCCGCTCTCGTCGAACAGCTCTACACCGGTGCTCCGTCACCTGAGCTGATCGTCCTGGACGAGTAGTTGGCAAAGATTTTGCTATTGGCAGTCGGGCGGAGAGTTCCGAGGGAAGGCCCTCGATCGTAGGTGAAGGCGTTCCCCGTTTCCGCCACTACTTTCCGATCTCGTTGTACAGCTCGAATCGGAGCCTGTAAAGGCTTGAGGTCCGAGGTGTGTGGCGGATGTGTCAAAGGATCACTCCAACAAACCCAAGGGAGGGATTCAATGAACGCAACATCCGTCGACTCTTGCCGCACCTCAAACCGGCGGGCTCCAGCCCCGGCGCTGTGTGCGGTCGCCTTATTAACCACATTATTGTCAGCCCTGCTTGCAGCCCAGCCGGCGTCCGCGGCGACCCTGGGACCTTCTCTGATCGCCAAACTGAACGGCCTTGCCGGATCCAGCCCGGTGGGCACGGTGATCATCTCTTTCAACACCAACAACGGCCTCAAGCCCACCCACCTCACGACCTTGTTCCTGGCAGGAATCACCCGCGGCTACACTCTCCAGAACCTGGGCATGGTGGCGGCGCCGGCGACGGCTTCCCAGGTTCGCGCTCTCGCCTCGTCCCCCGCGGTGCGCTCGATCTGGCTCAACAACCGGCTGTCGTTTCTGAACGATCAGACCCGCGTGCTCACCGGTGTCGACCGGATGCGGAGCGATCCGGATTTCACCCGCCTCCACGGCGGGCTGCCCGTCTCAGGCAAGGGGAACTTTGCAGTCCTCATCAACGATTCCGGGATCGACGCCACGCATCCTGATCTCCACTTCCCCGACCACGTGATTCAAAACGTCCAGTCGTTCACCGATACGGACACGCTCACCGGTTTCACCCCTGCGGTGTTCCTCGAGAACCTGCCGGACACCGATACCAACACCGGGCACGGCACCCACTGCGCGGGGATCGTGGGGGGCACCGGCGCCGCGTCCGGTGGCCAGTATGCCGGCGTCGCCCCGGGAGCGAACCTGATCGGTTTCGGTTCCGGAGCCTCCCTTTTCATCCTCAACGGCCTGGGCGGCTTCGAGTACTCGCTGGCCAACCAGTTCCGTTACAACGTCCGCGTCATCTCGAATTCGTGGGGCGGGCAGGGCGCTTTCGATCCCAATAGCCCGATCGCAATCGCCAGCAAGCTGGCCCATGATCGTGGGATCGTCGTCGTCTTCGCGGCCGGCAACTCCGGCCCCGGCAAGGACACGATGGGCTCGGAAGCGAAGGCCCCGTGGGTGATCAGCGTCGCGGCGGGGACGAAAGAAGGCGGCCTGGCGAGCTTCTCGTCGCGCGGGGTGCCGAAATCCCAGCGCACGGCCCAGGATTTCAACGCGCCGACGATCACCGCGCCCGGCACCGGCCGCGAGTTCGCTTCGGACAGCGGCAGGTTCACCTCCGACGTGGTATCGACGCGCTCGAAGAGCAACATCTTCGCCAACGGCGAGCTTTCCGCCGCCGACGTCGAGCTTTCCGCCGCCGCGCTCCCCTTCTACACCGAGATCAGCGGCACCTCGATGGCGACTCCGTTCGTCGCCGGCACCGTGGCGTTGATGTTGAGCGTCGATCCGACGCTCTCGCCGGACGACGTCAAGTCCATCCTGTCCCAGACGGCGTCGCAAATGCCCGGCTATTCAGAGTTCGAAGGCGGCGCCGGCTACATCAACGTCTACGCCGCCGTCGACAAGGTGTTCCACCGCGCCAAGAGCTACGGCACCTACGGCGGTCCGCTGGACCTGCAGCAGTACACTCTCCAGATCACCACCAACACGGCGGCGAGAAACCCTTTCCATATCGACTACTCGCCGGCGGGTACGCCGGGAGCGGGCAGCGTCAACTCGACAACCTTCACGGTTCAGGCCGGCATCTCCGTGCTGGACGTCTTCGCCACCATTGACAATGCCTTGCAGACCGGCGACGGCAACACGGTGGGGCTGTTGCTCACCGACCCGCAGGGAACCAAGTACTCCAGCGGCCTCGCGCTTCCCATCCTCGACGCTCCCAATCGGGAGGTGGTGGTCAACAACCCGGTCGCCGGCCAATGGCTGCTCGAGGTGCGCGGCGCGCGGGGCCTGGCGGCTCTGCCGGAGGTCTCGCTGCCGACTTCGGGCGCGGCGCTGCCCGGCCCGGTGGACGGCACGATCACCCAGCAGGTGTTCATCCTGCCCACGATCAAGGACATCCAAGGCGATCCGGCGCAAGCCGAGATCGAGCGCGTGCTGAAAAATCGGATGATGGACGTGCAGGGCGACGGCCTGTTCCATCCCGAGTCCAAGGTGACGCGAGGCGACTTCGCCCAGGCCCTGGTGCTCAACACCGCGTTGCGCCAGTCGCTGGCCGATTCCCCCGTGTACACCGACGTCTCGGATTCACTGGCGGCCATGGCCGAGGCGGTCACCGCGAACGGCTCCACCCTGCGCGACTACGGTTTCACTCCCACCGGCATGATGGCGGCCCAGGGGTCGAGCTTCGCCGCCGACGGCACCATCACCCGCACGGATCTCGCCGTCGCCCTGGTCAAGGCCCTGGGTCTCGACGCTGCGGCGCAGGCGAAAGCGGGCACCGACGTCACCGCCACGTACAACGGGCAGACCGTGGTGGTGAGCGACGAGGCGGACGTCCCGGCGGCTCTGCGGGGTTACGTGCAGCTCGCGCTTGACCGCGGAATCCTGAATGCGGCATTCAGCTTCCAGCAGGGTCCCAACGACTTCCAGCCGCTGCTCGTGGCCACCGTCGGGCCCACCAGCCCGGTTACGCGGTCCTTCCTGGCCTTCGCCGTCGATCATTACCGCCAGGCCTTCGCCGCCGGAAACTAGCTCGCCCCACCCGAAGCCAAAAGAAAAACCCCGCGGCCAGGAGAGCCGCGGGGCAGTCGGAACCAGCGTCGGGGCGCTTACGAAGCGCTGTTCTGACGCCTCTTACGCAGGGTGATGACGGCGATGGCCGACATCACCAGGGCGAGGAGCGCGAGCCCGAAGTCGGACAGGGTGGGAACTTCGGCGATGGACACACCGCCCGCAACGTCGAAGGTCGTGGGACCGGCGCCGCCCGGAGGCGTCGTCGTCGCGCTCGTGTCGTTGACGAGGTCGCGGTTGGCGTCGAAGTTGACGGTTCCCTGGTTGGAAACCGTTTGGCCCTGGGTGCCGGCATTGATGGTCGCCGGGATGGTGATGGTCACCGAGGCGCCGGGCGCCAGGGAACCATTCCAATGCACCGTCGCCGGGTTGGTACCGGTGACCGTAATGACGCCGGAGGTGGCCGTGGGCACTCCCACCGTGAGCTGCGTCGGCAGGAGGTCGGTGAGCTCGTCGCCGGTGCCGTCAGGCTGGAAACCGGTTCCCGTGTTGGTGATGACGATGGTGTAGGTCACCGCGTCGCCCGGGTTGTGGGCTCCGGCCGAGACGCTCTTGGTGGCCGTCAGGACGGGGCTGACCGCGGCGGCATTGCAGACGGCCGGGGTCGCGACTAGCGACCAGGCGCGGATGTTGCCGGTGTCGCCGATGAAGAAGTCGGTGGCATGCAGCTCCCAGGTGCCGTTGATCGCCTGACCGCCGAATGCCGCGAGCGGGTTGGCCGGACTGAAGGTACCCGTGAAAGGCGCGGTCGCCGCCGACTGGATGTTGGTGCCGGCGGTGTCGTCCAACACGGTCTGGCAGAAGTTGTTGCCGCCGCCGTCGATCCGGTTGATCACCGTGACCAGCGTGCCGCCAGGCGATTTGAGGTCGAACTGCAGGTCGTTGGCGAAGGTGTGATCGACGCCCACGGTCGTCGAGCTGACGGTGGTGTTGCAGACCGTTCCGTCGATGCTCATCTTGAGGCCGAACAGGTTGCCGGAGGAAACGACCGGCAGCAGGGCGATCGCGGTCACGCCGGCAACGTTGCCGCCCGCGCTATCGGGGATGGGAACCGGGGGATTGGTGTAGCTGAAGGTGACCGGAGCGCCCGGAGAGCCCGTCTGGATGGAGAAGTTGAAGGACTGGGGACTCGAGCTGCCGCCGGTGTAGCTGACCGTCAAGGTGAATTGGAGAGTGGCGCCGCACGTGGCAGCACCCGTGGTGGTGAAGACGTACGGCGTCGTGTTGTTGATGAAGGCGCCGATCGGCGGCAGGCTGGCCGGCCGGGCGCCGGGCGCCAGGTCGGGGTAGGTGGAGTTCCCTTGCAGGATCACCACACCGGGAGTCGAGGAGGTCAGGACGGCGCTGATCGCTGTCGCGTTGACGCCGCCGGCGTTGGTGAGCGGTACCGTTATGCTCCAGTCCTCGCCGATCTCGACGAAAGCGTCGCCGTCGCCGCCGACCTCGGCATGGGTTACAGTGCCGGCGGCAAGGACGGCCTGCGGCACGGCGCCACAAGCCTGGAGGAAAGCATGGGCCATGACGATGCCGGCGCCGGTGTCGGGGTCGACTCCGGCCGCCTCGATGTCGATCGCCGAGCTGATCAGGGCAGTGCGGAGCGCCGCCGCCGTGATGCTCGGGACAGCCGATTTACAGAGCGCCGCGAGCGCGGCGGCATGCGGCGCGGCGGCCGAGGTGCCGTAGAAGGGATTGAAGCCCGGCGCGGCACAGGAAACACCGTCGGCGGCCGTGATGTCAGGCTTCTGGCGAACGACGCCGCCGGTGCTGGTGCGGTTGCCCGGCGTCAGCTCGACGCCGGTGGGATCGAGGATGACCCGCCGGGGACCGTCGGAGGAGAAGTCTTCGCCGGCGTTCGCGGCCGTGAACAGACCGGGGAACGGCCCGTCCGGCGAGATGCCGTCGAAGGAGGCGGCGGCCGGCGTCGCCGCGACGCTGAAGGCGGCGACGGTGGCGCTGTGGCCCCGCGTGGCGCCCCGCGTGTCCAGGTTGTCGTCGAGCTCGCCGCGGAAGACGATGAGGTTGAACATCGGCACGCTCGAGGTCGTGCCGGCTGCGAACTTGTCGATCAGCAGGCGCTCGCCGCTGAACGTGCCGCCGCCGATGAACTCGATGGGGAAGTCGTCGCCGCCGGAACCGTCCTGGACGTCCGTGCTGGCGTCGAAGATGGTGGTCAGGCCGCCATCCATGTCGTAGAGGTCGAAGTCCGTCGACGCGGTGCCGGAAACCTGGTCGAAATGCTCGGCCCAGATGAGGAGCGGAGGATTGCCGCCGCCGAACTCCACCAGGATCGAGTTGCCGCCGTCGCCGAAGTCGTGCAGGTTCGCCCCGGCGAGGGGGGCCGGGTCCGCGGCGGCGCTGGCGAGGAAGTCACCTTCCCAGGTGCCGGAGGTCAGGTCGTCCTTGTTCCCTTCGTTGCCGGCCGAGGAGAAGTAGATGACGCCCGAGGCGGTGACCGTGTTGACCGCCTGGGCCACGATCCCGTCCTCGAACGGCGACTCGTCGAGATAGATCACGTCGTCGACGATGACTTTGCAACCCGCGGTGGCCAGATCGAGGATGTTCGTCGCGAACGTCGTCTCGTCGGGGTTTACGGTGGCGAATCCGAGATCCGCGCCAGGAGCGAGATCGTGGACGATCTCGAGCATCGCCGAGCCCTCGTCGCCGGAGCCGGCCTGACCGGGCAGGACGTCGACCACGGGCGGCAGGTCACCGCTCGCCTGCAAGGCCGCCAGGGAGTCGACGCCGTCCGAGAGCACGCAGACCTTGACGCCGGAACCGGTGACGCCAAAGAAGCCCCGCGTCTCGTCGGCGCCGTGCGTCTTGTCGCCCTCGGAGACGTTGACCGCCTGGGTCATCGCCGGAATCGCCTGGCGCACCTTGCGCAGCTCCGGCATCCCGGCGAGCGTCTCCAAGTCCTCGAGGCGCACGCGGGCGCTGATCCGTTGGTAGGTGAAGCTCTTTGCTCTCACCACCGCGTTGAGCGACTCCAGCTTGTTGATGACCGTCTTGACGCCGCCGGCGCTGGTGACCATGATGTCGACCGGCACCCGGCCGTCAGCCTCGTTCCTCACGAAGCGGAAGTCGGTCAAGGGCGCGAGCCGCGCGTCGTTGCGCAGGTGCAGCACGCCGAGGAACAGGCGCGAGTCGATCTTGTTCTGCACCGCGGTGCGCGAAGTCTTGATGTTTTTGAGCGCCTGCATCTGGGTCGCCGCCTTGGCAGACATCTTGGGCGAGCCCTGGGCAGCCATGCCGGACGACACGGTCAGTGCCGCCAAGAGGACAAAGGCGATTCCCAGCACAGATAGGCGTCGAATGCCGCCGGATTGAGGCGATTTTTTCTGAACCATCAGCGATCTCCCCTGATGTTTGGGCCGCCGAGCCGAAAGGCTCGCTCGGAAGATTTATGGACTACGGCTCGATGTGTGGCCACCCCGAACCGGAGGACGACGAAGCTGGTCGAAACGCTGAGGCCACGTAACCCTACGCGACCGGATTCGGCAAGTCAAGCTGCCGCTAAAGGTGAATCGCAGGTCGTCGTCTTGGTCGTCGTCTTCGAGCTGGAGCTCGAGGAAATATATAGCTGGAAACGTATGAACCGACGTCTGATCCCACCCCGGGTTATCACCCGGGGCTACGGGATTGCCGCCCTCCGGACCGGGTATGATGCCAAGACGGATCAGAGATCGAGGCCGTCGGAGAGCCTGGAGAGACCATGATCGTCAGAACGGAAAACGGCACCTTGGCGGCGTTTCCGCCCGATCCCGTCGCCGCCGTGACTTTTCCCAATCCCTATCCGTTCTACGCGCACCTGGTGGCCGAGGCGCCGCTCTACCGCGACGAGGCCCTCGGTCTCTGGGTCGCCTCCAGCGCCGCGGCGGTGACCGCCGCCCTCACCCGGGATGACCTCTGCCGCGTTCGACCTGCCGCCGAGCCGGTGCCCCGGGCGCTTCAGGGATCGCCGGCCGGTGAGATCTTCGCGCGCCTCGTGCGGATGACCGACGGCCAGGACCGCTGTCCGTTCAAGCAGGCCGTGTCGGCGACCCTGGCGTCCGTCGCCGGTTCCACTGCGGCCCAGGAAAGCCACCGGCAGGCGAAGGCTCTCGCCGCGGAAATCGAGCCCGGCGCCAACCCAGCCGCCGTCTCCAGCTTCGCCTTTGACCTGCCGGCTTACGTCGTCCTCAGCCTGCTCGGCGTCCCAGCGGACCTGCTGGCCGAGGCGGCACGCTGGGCAGGCGCTTTCGCAGGGTGCCTCGCTCCGGCCGCCAGCCCCGGCCAGATCGACGAGGGCAAAGTGGCGGCCGGGCAACTTCTTTTCCTGTTGCGCTCCCTGTTGGGCGCTCCCGAGGCGGACCAGGGTCTGCTGGCCACCCTGAGCCGGGAGGCTCGGCGCTTCGGACGTGAAGATCCGGACGTTGTCGTCGCCAACGCCGTCGGCTTCCTGTTTCAGGCCTACGAGGCCACGGCGGGCTTGATCGGCAACTCCCTGCTCGGCCAACATCCGTATTCCCCTGTTCGGTAGGTAAAAGCTATGAAGGCAGCTCGTACACCGCGGCGTCGGAACCGCCGGGCTCCATCTTGACCTGCCTCGAATAGGTGAACCCGAGCTTCTCGAGCAGCTTGATGGACGGCGAATTGCCAGGTGCCACCAACGCGATGATCTTGGGGAGCTTCAGCGAGCGCTGGCCGTAGCCGACGACGGCGGACGCCGCCTCATAGCCAAAACCCCGGGACCAGAACTCGGGCAGGAAGGCATAGCCAAGGTCTGCGTCCGGAAACTGATCGCGCTTGAGCAGGCCGCAGATGCCCACCGGCTGAAGCGAATCCTTGAGCATGACCAGATACAGCCCGTGACCATGGAGTTGGTAGCTCTTGATCGGACCGTCCAACAGGTAGGTCGAAGCCTGCTCGAGCGTCCTGACCCCCTTGTCCCCGATGTTCTGCAGATACGAGGGCTCGTTCAGGAGCCGGAGAGCGAACTCCGATTCGCTGGGAGACGCCGTGAAGCGCTGGAGAATCAGGCGATCCGTTTCCAGGACGGTCATTGGACGAAGCCTACTTCGGGCGATTTCGAGTCTTGGCTATTTGGGGCTTTTGGCCGTGTCCCGCAACAGGCCGGCGACGCTCGAGCTCTCGTAGACCCAGCGTTCGTTGACCAACCGCATCTCGACGAGGTAGAGCATGTGGCCGTTCTCGTACGGCACGCCTTCGACCTCGAGCACCGCGTGGTCGGTTGCCAGGAGCTCGCCGCCGGTGATCTTGGGCTGTTTCGGCAGCCTGATATCCAGCATCTCCTTCGCCGAGGCGAGATTCTCCGCCGGCGAGCGCCAGTCCTCCTGATAGCTCTTGGCCTCCTGCTGTGTAAGGAGCGCCAGGATCGCGGCCAAATCCGTGCCGCCGACCGCGGCCCGCAGGGCGAGCAGCGCCTTCCCTGGAGCCTCGCCGTCTCGCGCCAGCGGCTTGCCCGGCGCGCGGGCCTGCACGTCGGCCTCGAAGGTCAAGTCCATCGACCAGGTCGGCCCATCCATTGCCTTCACGGGTTTCGCCGTCTTTACGTTGCAGGCGATGCGCGTCGGCGTGTTCTCGCGGCACTTTGCGATCAACGAGCCGGACTGGCCCATGATCGTGCCCGAGGAGTCGATGTACTGAGTGCCGCCGACGTGGGCGTTGACGCTGGTCTCGCCGTTGGCACGCACACTGAAGGCGAGATAGTCGTCGTCGCGCGCGGCGGGATCGTTGATCGCCACGGCGTAAGGATCGAGCGAGGCGGCGATCGCCGCGCGGTCCACGGGCTTGACGGTCAGCATGACATAGGTCTCGACGGTGCGTGGGTTGAACTGATCGCGCATCCGGAAGGCCGCAACCTCGTGCACCGGAACCGCCTTTTCGCCAAGGATGAAACTGCCCGAGATCGTGTTGGCGTGGGCAACGCCAAGTCCGGGCAGGGCAAGCGCAAGGACCCACAGTCCAGCGAAACGCGGTGCATTCATCGCCATCTCCTTTGGGAAGTCCTCTCGTGCTGCCCGAGATCTTACCCCACGCCCCGTCCCGGACCCGCGTCAAGGGGTCAGTCGGCTGATCGCGAGCGGTGAGAACGCCGTCTGAAGAGCCACGCGCTCCAGTGCTGTAGAGAGCGGCGGCCTGGCTCGGCCTGCCAACCATTTTGCGCGAGGCGACTGGAGAGCTGCCGTCGAAACGACGCGTGGGTGACTACAACGGTTAGAGGGTGTTGGACGGAGAGCTCTTCCAGCCATGTCGCCGCTTGGCTGACTCGTGCAGCCTCCTGTGCGGATGGATACTCGCGACGAAAAGTCAGGAACAGCGCACGCACGCCAACTGCCAGCGCCCAGGCGGCGAGCGGGAGTGGAAGCCCGCCGAGATTCGGGCTTTCGAGATCGAGCTCGCGCAACAAAGGGGAGACGATGATCTCGCGCCCAGGAGCCAGCAGGCGCGCCGAGGCCGTTGCCCGCGGAGCGTCGCTGGAGAGCACCAAGCCGGCCGACGCCGCCAGTTGCTCGAGATCGGCAGGAGCTCGCTCGCCCGCGACGATGCCAGCAGCCTCATAGGCCTCTCGCCACGCGCGGAAACCCGCGGCGTCGATCCAGCCGGAGTGGACGTGCGCAGAGCGGGCATGGCGAACCAGGGCGATGCGACTCTCTGTCTGAGCTGACATGCTTTGCACACCACGGAGGGTACTCCAGGTGCCTACCGGGAAGCCGCTAAACGGGCGGCGTCACCTGCTGTGTGGCCGCCTTTGCGGCGGCGCCTTCCAGCGGCTGCGGAGGCGGTTGGGCGAGACCGAGCTCTGACAGCGAGTCCGGATCCCCAGAGATGAGCAAGCCCAGCCTCTCGACGGAGTCGATGGCCTTCAGCCCCTTCCGCTCCGCCGCGGAGAGCCGTCCGAAGCGCGCCTCCAGCGATCGGGCCGCGATCCGGCGGAGTGCCCGCAGGTTCCCCGCGCGCTCCCGCTCCCGCCGCTGCTCGGCGGCGATGTTCCGCCGGATCGACCAGCGCCGGGCGGCTAGGAACGCCACCAGGAAACCGCTCCCGAGCACGATCCCGGGGATCAGCGCCAGGAACGCGAAGCCCAGGCGCGACTCGGCGTCGATGGGAGGGTAGATCCGGTCCCACCTGGCGATCCCGCAGGCGAAGAGCACCGCGGAGATCAGGGTGACGAAAAAGGCCACGAGCCCCCATCGCGACAGCAACCTGGTGCCCCAGAGCAAGAAGGCGCCCTGCAGCAGCAGGACCGCCACGGGAGCGCCGATGAAGGTGATCAGCTCCGCTCTGTTCTCTCCGAGGGGCTGCATGAGCTCGGGCCACCAGACGACGCCCACCAGCAGGGCCAGGACGGAGACCGCGCCGAGCCCCAGGAAGATGCCGAACCCCCATCCCGGACTGCGCCGCGCGAGGCCCACCAGGGCATGGAACACCCGCAGCGGCCAGTCGAGACAGAGACGGTACAGCAAGTTACGGCGCAGCCGCGGCGCCTCGCTCCCGAACAGTCCCAGGATGCAGGTGCGGGCCACCAGCAGCGCTCTCGCCAGCGTCTCCAGCAGGATCAGCGTCGGGATGTCGCGCAGGAGCGTCTCCGATCCCACCTTGTAGGTATTCTTGAAGAAGCTCCCCAATCCCGTCTGGAGAGGCCGCACCGTAGTTTTGCCGTCCTTGCTCAGCAGCGCCATGAACTGCGCCACCCGGGTCTCCACCGCGCTGCCGGCCACAAGCGGGTCCAGGAAGCCGCTCCCCGGCTTGAACATGAAGGGAGGCAGTTTGCCGGAAGGCTCTTCCGGAACCGGAAGCTCCTTGTCATCCACCACCTGAAAGCGGTTCCACTCGTTCTGCTCCTCGATGGCGTCCACCATCACCTTGCGCAGATCCGCGTCCAGCACCTCGAGCTGCGCCGCCTCCACCAGCAGCGTCACCATCTCGTCGAACCGCCCCCCTTCCTCGGGCGGCTCTTTCTTTTCCAGTGCCCTCTCCCGGACGTCTTTATCCTCACTCAGGAGGTCGGTCAGCCAGCGGCGGCACTCTTCGTGGGTCCTCGCCCCCGAGCGCGGGAAGAGGCCTGCCGGATCGAGCTCCATCCGGAAGACGTCCCCATCCAGGAAGCGCTCGCGGATCATCTGCCGGCGATCCTTGTCGCCCACCAACGCCGCGACGCGACCGTGATCGAGCAGCGTCTCGACGAGCTGGCAGAGGCCGTCGAGACGCCCCCAGAGGATGTCGTTCGAGCGCCAGGAGCGCTTGAAGAAGCCACCGAAGTGGTAGACGGCGTCGCCGGCCACCTTGTCGGTCAGGTCGAGGGCGCTGAACCCACGCTTGGCGTCCTTGGGGCTGATGCGGATGGTCTCGATGATGTCCTTCTCATGGAGGCCTCCCACCAGCTCCAGCGGGAAGAGGTGGGCGTCCAGCTCGTCGAAATCCTCGTAGGCCTTGCGCACGGGATCATTCTTTCCCGGGGCGAAGCGGTCCAGAAGGAGTCGCTCGCAGTCGTCCATCGCGGCGAGGAGGGTCCTGGCCCCCCGTTTCTTGCCCTCCAGCTTCCCCTCCACCACCGCCGCGATGATCTTGTCCGAGGCGTCTTTGAGATCCTTGCGGAGAAGCTCAAGCTCGGTCGATGGCAGCCATTCCTTGCGCGGCTTGTCCTCGGGCTTCTGATCCAGAAACGCGCGGAGGTCATCGATCTGGATGTGCTGCGCCGCCAAGCCCTTGGCGTCGAGAAGGTGGTAGTACCCCGCCTCGACCTGGGGCCAGATCCGGGCCTCATCCTCCTTGGAGAGGTTTTCCCAGGGAATAGGAGCATTGTCGACCAGCGACTCCATGGCCGCCTGGACGATCTCGTAGAGCTTGATATGGCGGTTCAGCGCCTTCCACAGGCCGCGGTAGAGCTCCTTGGTCTCCGCCGGCACCTCCACCTTGTCCTCCTCTTTCTCCCATTTCAGGTAAAGGAGCTCGTAGATCCGGTAGACGAGCCGGTAGAGGCGGCGCAGCCGGTAGGGGACGTCGAGATGCGAGAGGATGGAATCGGGGTCCATCCCAAGGGCGTCGAAGCTTTGGACCAGCTTGGCGGCACGTTTCTGGTGCTTGAGCGGGATCTGCTGAATGCGTCCGTCCTTGCGGAAAAGCCCCTCGACGACGCGGTCGCTCAGGGCGATGAGCCGGCTGCGATCGTAGAGCTTCCGGGTCTGCTCCGGGATCCGGCCAGGCGGATGGAACTGGCGGACCAGGCGGTTGTACTGTGTCAGCTTGCTGTTGCGCTCGGTGAGGAGCTTGAGGTCCCCGGAGATGCTCTCGTAGCCCGGAATGCCGATCAGGGCGGCGAGGGCGGCCTGGAGGAAATTCGGGTTCGAGGCGCGCTCGGCCTGCTTCATCACCTCAGGATCGGGCTCGACGTAGAGGAGCTTGCGGTCCACCTCGCGGTCGGCGGTGCGGGAGAAGATGGCGTTGAGCGTATAGGTGAACGGCTTGTTGTCGAGCAGGCCGCCGTCGAGGAAGCTCGCCTCCTTGCCCAGCCTCCCCCAGAGCTGCAGCTTGGCATCCGCCGAGCCATCCTCCGCGTCGGCGAGGTCGACGTGAACGGGCGCGAACGCCACCGGAAAGCACGAAGTGAGGCGGGAGAGCTTGGCCAGCGTCTCATAGGTGACCTCGGGGTCCGGATCGGGGCTGAACGGCGTCTTCCGCCCCGCGCGGTGCTTGAGCAGGAAGACGGCGCGGTGGTCCTTGATGTCGACGGGATGGCCGGCGTCGTCGAACTGCGTATAGACGTTGCCGTCGACGTCTGTGCCGGTGACGAAGAGGTCCAGCTCGCGAAACTCGGAGCGGTCTTCGTCTCCGGGCTTGGTGTCGTCGGGCTTCGCCCTGCGAAAAGCGTCCTCCAGGTGGGTCTGGTAGTACCCCTCGCTATCGAGGAAGGACGAGGCTTCCGGGACGTCGCCGTCGGGCTCCCGCAGCAGCTTGTTGATATCCCCGTGCTCGCGCCAGAGGTTCGCGAACTCGGAGAAGTCCTTGTTATTGCACAGGGCGTAGGAGAGGAAGATGCCGTTGATCCCGCCGGCCGAGGTGCCGCTGATCACGTCGACCACGACATCCGAGTCGGTGAGCGCCTTGACCAGGCGGTAGATCCCCCTCCCCTTCACCGCCAGGAAGAGCTCCTGGGCCACGCCGTTGATATAGATGGCGAGCGAGATGCCGCCGTACATGACGACACCCAGGCGGACCTCGCGGGACTTTCCCTCCCAATCCTTGCTCTCGTCCTGCTGCTCCTGGGACACGCCGGCCATGAGGAGACCTCCCTGCCTCTCTGACGGACGCGGAAACCGGGATTCCCGACCTGGAGATCCAGAGCGGGACTCCTTCTCGCGCGCTGTTCAGCTTTAAGGCAATCGTACAACAAGATCACCCTCGTGGCTCTCGCGCCTCACCTCGAACAGCCGTTCAAGAAAAAGACCGCGAGAAGCCGCATGAAACTCGCGGCTCGCGGGTTCCAGGGGCAGAGAACAGCAGCTACACCCGCAACCCCGTAGTTGGCAGAAGAGAGAAGGGAGACGCTAACATGACCAAGAGCCTCAAGGTTCTCGCCACCATCGCCGTGCTGGGATTGCTGGCCCTGCCGTTGGCCGCGCAATCCATAGCCTATGAATCCGACGCCGCCTCGGCCAGGTCTGGAAGCGCGGACTACATCCTCAGCCACCCGCGCGCGCTGGCGAAGTATCTCCACCTGTCGAAGGACCAGAACACCCAGCTCCAAGCGCTCTGGACAACCCTGCAGACCTCGGTTGACGCCCTGCGCCAAGCTCGCGGACCGCTCTGCGATCAGCTCCGGACAGATCTCACCGGCACACCCAACGCGACCACCGTGGGCGCAGACTCGATCAACCTCTTCAACAACAAGGAGGGGATCCGCACTGCGCGCCAGACCTTCGACACCGCCTTCTCTGCCATCCTGACTCCCGATCAGCTCACCAAATACAACGGCCTGAAACAAATCGCACACCTGGACAACGGTCCCGGAACCGACATCCTCGGCGAGTGCCCGCCGGCTGCTTCGTAGGAGCCTGCGCCGTTCATCCCTACGCCGGTAATCCCGCCCCGGGTCAACACCTGGTTAACACCCGGGGCCAGCACCGCCGTATTTCTTGCGGAGCTTGTCGATGTCGGCCTGCGATTCGATCCACTCTTCGGAGTACCCGCACCGCGCACACAAGAAGCGCGTGACCTTGATGCTCGAAAATATGGTCCTCCCCACTGGAATGTTGTTTCCCGCACCATAGCCGCCGATCATTCCGGGAATCCGGAGCACTTCTCGTGAGTCGCACTTTGGGCAAATACCAGTTGCCTTCATCGCGTTCTCCCAGCGGTAACGTTGCCAAAGCCGCCGGCGCCCTTGCTCCGGCCCAAGGGCTTCTAAGGCGGCCCGACGGTCACAATCACATTGCCCTTCTTGTGTCCCAACTCTACGTACCTGTGGGCCTCGACCATCTCCTCCAACCGATAGCGGCGATCGATAACGGGCTTCAGCGCTCCGGACTCGGCCAGCCGCTTCAGCAGATCCAGGTTCTGGCGGGTTGGCTTCGGGAGATCGTCATCGATCGAGATGCAGGCTCCGCCCGTCGTCAGTGCGCGTCCGGCATCCCGCATTGCAGTCGCGCTCTTGCGCTTTCCCACGGCGTCGAAGATGAGGTCGTAGCGCTCTCCCCGGCTGGTGAAGTCCTCCCGCGTGTAGTCGAGAACCGCCTCGGCGCCGAGCGACTCGACCAGCTTCAGATTCGTAGTGCTGCACACGCCGGTCACACCGGCCCCGAAGTGCCTGACAAGCTGGACGGCCGCGGTGCCGATGGCGCCTGAAGCGCCATAGATCAGCACGCGTTGGCCGGGTTGGATCTTGGCCTTGCGAATGCAGTGCATCGCCAGCAGCCCTCCGTAGGGAAGGGCCGCGGCCTCGTCGTAACTGAGATTCGTCGGGCGGGGAGCGAGGAGGGTGTCTGCAGGCCAACAGACTGCCTCCGCATACGTACCGACGGCCCAACGAGTCATGCCGAATACCGGATCGCCTGCCTTGAATGTCCGGACGCAGCGTCCGACGGACTCGACGTCACCGGCGAGCACCATCCCGAGGATTGACCGGCGCGGCGCGTTCCAGCCAAACAGCAACCGCATCAGGAGCCGATACCGGCGAGGCGCCCTCAGACCACGGATGACGCAGTCGCTCACCGTCACGGTCGTCGCGAAGACCCGAATGCAGATCTGGTTCCGGCGCGGGGTGGGTCGCTCGACCTCCGCGAGTCGAAGCACCTCCGGTGGGCCGTAACGCGTGCAGAGGACCGCTCTCATGCTGCACCCAGCTTAGCCGAACTCTGTTCTGCGAGCGAGCTAGCTTGTGTTAGGGGCACGTCACAAAGCCTAGGGTCTGTGATTCTCTACAGCGCCCCTGCAGCGCGAACACGTCCACTCCGGAGCAACCATGCCAAGTACGCCGCTGCCGAAACATCGTACGTGAGACAGAATTCCGGCCACCAAGTTGGCACGCCTGGATTGGTTACGACAGCGGTATGTGTGAGGTCGAGAATGCCATGACCCGCTAGTGCAACCACCACAAGCCAGAGAGACCATCTAAAGCCGACGACTGCGATGGCAAGAAAGAGCAAGCAAACCAGCGACTCAATCACTAGTGCATGGGTGGAAGCACCTATGACCGCAAATAGCACGTAGTAGGTTGCGATAACAATCGTGACTACGGGATAGAAGGCTCGGTCACGATCCAGACCGGTGCCGGTGGCAAACAGGCCGACAGAGAGTGCAAGTACCATTCCGATTATGGACTTCGGCATGGCCTCCCGCCATCGCGCCTCCGCAGCCTCGTTCTCCTTTTCTTGCGCCGCCGCGATCATCTCTGCCCTCGTCGAGAGCGGGAGCTTGGCGGCGCTGAGGAGCTCGTTGAGGACTTTCGGCGAGCCGGCGGCGCCCAGCGTCGTGAGCAACTTGTCGTCCCGATAGACGTCAAGCTGATAGCACTCGTAGCAGAGAAGAAAATCGTAGGTATGCGCCTTGGCCGTCACGCGAAGCGCATGGCGCGGGTCGAAGCACATGGCGATCATGCCATCCCAACCGGAAACGGCCGCCTTGAACTCGGCGATGGCCCTGGCACTCCGCTCCCCGTCGAGCTCGGTCTGGCCGAGGACCTTCACATTTCGCAGAGTTTTGTCGCCGGGGGTGAGCCTATCCCAGGGCTCGAGTGAATAGAGCGTGACTTTGCCGGGCGCGCGAAGCGCCTGCTCGGCCTCGGGAGGAAGCTTGTTCTCCCTCACCGGCTCGGCTGGATTCGCAATTGCAAGGCTTGCAATCAACAGGAGGTGAATCATCGTGACTCCTCGGGCTCCAGGCCCACGCCTACACCGCGCCTCAAGGTCACCGAGAGCTCAACTTCTCACGAATCGTCGTCAAGTCCTTCTTGCTCTCGATCCAGGTCTCGACGAACCCACAAGAAGCGCAGACAAACCATGAAGTGTAAACAGCTCCGAAGACTTCTTCCTCTGCGGTCAACCACGTTGCAACCGAATCTATCGCCGGTGCGTCGGCTGCCGGCGTCGCCGTCCTTGCCTGCCGAGCGCCTCAGTGACCGGTCTTCGGAATAAACGATCGGTACCGAGGAGTCATGGTTCCTTCAGGCCGTGTCCACCGTCTTCACTCTTCATGTTCTTGAAATGATACGCCGGGCCCTAACCAAAAGCGACCTCTCTAGCCAGCCCGGTTTTGGAGCTGCGCCGCACTGTTCCTTGAGGGAGATCGACTGCGCTCTCCTCTGAAATCGGGGTTTCGCTGCCAGCGGGCGATCCGCGCCCGAAGTGGCGCCGCCCCATTCCCCATAGGACGAACCCAATGACCAAGAAAACGGCGCTGACAAGGAAGCTGGAGCTTCACCGCGAGACCGTCCGTTCGCTCGATCTCGACAAGGAGGCCAGGGTAGCCGGCGGTGTGACGGTCCACTCGCAGTGTCTGACTCGCTGCCTGACCGTCGACTCCTGCGCCCCGCAAAGCTGCACCTGCTGAGAAGGAGAGCGGCGCAGACAATCGGGGACCTGGTGGGGATCCTTCCAAGAAGCCCTGCCGGTCCCCGTCACGGAGTGCCTGGCGTCGCCGCGCGGAACCGGATTTGATCCCTCAAGGCCGGCTACGGCGCGCCGGGACACTCGCGACGAGGACGCCTACAACGAAGAAAGCCACGGCGATCATCTCCAGCGACTCCCTGTCGACCGGTGGGTTCAATCGAACGATCCCGGCGCCCTCACCAAACCACAGCGCGCCAAAGAGGGCAGCCACGCCGAATAGGAAGACGGAAACGGCGCTCTTGGCCTGGCCTCGATTTACCCAAAAACGGAAGGTCCACGACGCCATTAAAATCAAGAGAACCAGACCGCACAACACGAGCGCCACAAGCATGGGGAGGAGCAGCCCCTGAGCTGCATTCGGGTGACTCATCTTGACCATGACCTCCGACAGATCGTCACCTTGCAATACCGACGCTCGAAAGCTTAGCAGATCCTCTCTACATGCAATGGCGGAAGAAGCAGAGTTAGCTGCGAGTTAGCTGGCCGGCGGGACGCCTGCCTGGGAACGGTCGCCGCCGCCCCTTGAACAGAGCTGGAAGCCGAGTTGACCACCAACAGCCAACTCCGACGAGCGTAGGCAGGCCGGAACATCGGTCCGTTGGCCGTGGCCTCCTCGACAGCCTCCGGTTCGGGCCAGCCGTCATCGCTCGAAATCGCGCTCTCTCCCAGCCGTCCAGCTCCTGATTGCAAGCGATCGGCGGTCTCTCCCGAAGAGAGGGCAGCGATGGCCCTCAGTTGGGCCACAGCGGCCCCGATGAGGGCAACGATTGCCCTCAGTTGGGCCAGAGCTGCCCTGATTAGGGCCAGAGTTGCCCTCAATTGGGCCGCGGTTGCCCTCACTTGGGCCGCGGTTGCCCTCACTTGGGCCGCGGTTGCCCTCACTTGGGCTATGGCTGCCCTCAGTTGGGCCACGACTGCCCTCAGTTGGGCCATGATTGCCCCGATAAGGGCTAGAGCTGCCCTTGTTGGGGCCACCGCTGCCCAAGTGAGGGCCGACGCTGCCCTCTGATCGGGAATGGCTCGCCCCAGCTCGCACGACACCGCGAATCGTTCGCGAGAAGCCCGGATCTCACCAGAGCTGAGCCGCTCCTTCTCAGGGATTCCTCGCACTGGAAGATGCAGATGTCCCACCCGCTCGCGGGTGTTTGCCGCAGGGAGTTGCTAAAGCTAAACCGGCGCTCCCACTTCAAGAAGTCGCTGGCACCTATCCTCGAAACTGGGTGCCGCCTTTCATCTCCCGAGTTTTGGCTCAATGCCCAGAGGCGGTGGATCTGTACCGCGCAGCAGAGGCTTTGGGAGCGCTGCCGGACTTTCTCCTTCGAGCAAGCGCCCTGGACTTAGCAGGCTTGTAACGAAATAACCGAGGCCCGACGGAGAACCTCTCCACCGGCCCAACGGGCCGGGAGACCCCAGCCCAGGGCCGAGGCCGGAGGCCGACGCCCTGGGAAAAAGGGCGCCCCATCCGGGCGGCCTGAAGGGCCGCGATAATTTTGTACGCCTTGATGTTTCTCGGACGGTCCACGGCGCTGACGGAGCAACGTCGGCGGCCACCCCAAAGGTCTCGCGGCCCTTCAGGCCGCACCGCGTTGTCAATCTCTCCACCCAGGGCATCGGCCTGCGGCCTCAACCCTGGGCTCCGTTCTCCCGGCCCGTTGGGCCGGCCTGAAAGCACGGGACGCGGTTTTGGCTGCCAGTAACAAATCGCCGGGGTAGGGAGGAGCTTGAACCCACCTTTGTTACTGGGAAGGTTGCTGGAATCGCCCCGATCTCGAGCGCGGCTTTGGTGCTGTCGGAGATGAAGCCGAAATCTGGGTCTGTCCGCTCGCCATGTGGAGGCTACCTCATCTACTCAGGCGTTCCGTCGGACCAGCGACCCACCGGTAACATGAACACGGTCACCGGCTCCAGCGCGTTCGTGCTCGCAAAGAGTGGCGAGCCTTTCGTGTTCGCGCCCCAGGTCGAGGGGCTCGTGCGGGGCTGGAAGAACATCAGGTGCGGATGCCAGGGGCCAGCGACCTCGTCATTCAGGTAGCCGCGCTTCGACATCATGTAACACATGGCGCCAGGCTCGGGCTCCTTGATCTGCTTCGCCGCAATCGCCGCCTTGGTGCGATCGATCATCTCCGCCTTGGAGACGCCGGCCAGTACCCATTCGGTGCGCTTGAGATAGGTGGGCAGAACCGAGCGTGAAGCCGCAGCGTTGAAGCAGTGCGGCGCTCGCAATTTGGGGTTCCAGAACTCGGCGTTATCGAAGTCATTCGCCCAGGCCCGTTCGACGACGCAGACGAAGCCGTTCTTGCCCTTCACGGCGACGTCGTATCCATGGGCGCCGAGCGTCAGGATCTCCGCGTCGTCCGCGATCGATGGCGGCGCAGCGCTGCGCGCGAAGGCGATCTCGTCCTCCTGGCTGGCCGACCGATACTGCTCGAGCGGCGCCATGCTCGGATAGGCCGGTTCCGCCCCCTCGGCGTGGAGAGCTCCTACTCCGCCGAGGAACAGCGCCAACGCGACAACCCGGATCTCATTTGACATCGTCCGTTCCCCCATGTTGGTGACGAGGGTTCTTGTCAGCAGGAGAACAAGAACTCCCCAACCCCTGAGTTTGTAAACTATACCACGCTGAGAGGAAGCAGGGGTGCAGACATCGGTCCGTTGGAAGCGGACGACGTCCCATCGTACGCGTTCGGAGTCACGTTGTACCGGTTCGACGTCAGGTTGGACGCGTTCGATTTCACTTCGTACGCGTTCGATTTCCCGTTGTACGCGTTCAATGTTCTGTCGTACCCGTTCGATGTTCTTCTGTACGCGTTCAACGTCACGCTGTACGCGTTCGGAGTCACTCCGTACGCGTTCGATTTCATTCTGTACGCGTTCAGGGTCACGCGATACCCGTTCAATATTCCGTCGTACGCGTTCGGAGTCCTGTTGTACGCGTTCAGAATCACTTCGTACTCGTCCGATTTCATTCCGTACGCGTTCAATGTTCCTCTGTACGCGTTCAGGGTCACTTCGTACGCGTTCGATTTCATTCTGTACGCGTCCAGGGTCACGCGGTACCCGTTCAATGTTCCGTCGTACGCGTTCGTTGTCCTGTTGTACGCGTTCAGAATCACTTCGTACCCGTTCGATTTCATTTCGTACGCGTTCAAAGTCAAATTGTACGCGTTCGATTTCATTCTGTACGCGTTCAAATTTTTTTCGTACGCGGGGAGCGTCACGCTCCCCCTAAAGTGCGAGACGCCGTACGGAGGAGGCTTCACGCTTCCCCGGTACGGCGCTAAGTCAACTGAGGACTGGACTTCGGGGCGCTCCTACACCGGCGCCCCCACCGCGTCCAAGTCGGCGCCGTCCGCCTCCGGCTCCCCAATCGCCTGCTCACGCCGGTGCGTCTGCGCCACCAGCATGTAGATCGAGGGCACGACGAAGAGGGTGAACACGGTGCCGATGATCATGCCGCTGACCAGCATGATGCCGATGCTGTTGCGGGCGCCGGCTCCCGGACCGTGGGCGAAGACCAGGGGCATGTGGCCGACGACGGTGGCCGCCGTGGTCATCAGGATGGGACGCAGCCGGGTCGTGGCCGCGTCGATGACCGCCTGCAGCTTCGCCAGCCCCGTCTCCTGCAGGTGATTGGCGAACTGGACGATGAGGATGCCGTTCTTCGACACCAGGCCGACCAGGGTGATCAAGCCCACCTGGCTGTAGACGTTGAGCGAGGTGAAGCCGAGGAAGGAGAAGAGCAACGCTCCAGAGAGCGCCAGCGGCACCGAGCCGGCCAGGATGATGAACGGATCGCGGAAGCTCTCGAACTGCGCCGCCAGGACCAGGTAAATGAGGATCGCCGAGAGCAGGAAGGTGCCGAGGAACTTGCCGCCTTCGACGCGGAGCTGGCGCGACTCGCCGGCGTAGTCGACGGTGTAGCCCTGGGGCAGTATCTTCTTGGCTTCGTCCTCCAGGAAGCGTAGCGCCTGGTCGAGCGGAACTCCCGGCGGGATCGCGCCCTGAATGCGGACGGCGTTGAGCTGCTGGAAGCGCTTGAGCTCGCGCGGCTCGGTGGTGGTCTTGAGCGTGGCGAAGGTGGAGAGCGGCACCAGCTTCCCCCCGGCCCCAGTGACGTAGATGCCCGAGAGCTGCTCTGCCGTCAGCCGTTCGCTCCGCTTGATTTGAGGGATGACCTTGTAGCTGCGCCCCTGGATGCTGAAGCGGTTGACGTAGTTGCCGCCGACCAGCGTCGACAGGTCGCGGCCCGCCTGGGTCATGTCGACTCCCTGGGAGCGCAGTTTGTCGCGATCGAAAACGACTTCGGTTTGCGGCTGGTCGAACTTCAGATCGGTGTCCGCGAACATGAACAGTCCGCTGGCGAAGGCCTTCTGCACGATCTGGTTGGCGAACTCGATGAGCTGCTGGGGCTCGGCGGTCGAGACGATCGCAAAGTCCACCGGCAAGCCGCCACCGCCGCCGGGCAGGGAGGGAGGCGTAATGGGGATGACCCGTAGGCCCGCGATCTTCGACAGCCCGGCCGACGCCTCCACCTGAAGCTCGGCGCTGCTCTTCTTGCGCTGGCTCCACGGCTTGGCCACCATGCCCGCGAAGCCGCCGGTCGGGAAGACGATCTGGAAGGTGCTGTCATGCTCCGGAATCGCCTGGAAGGTCTTGTAGATCTCGTCGGCGAAGAGCTTGGTCTGGTCGAGCGTCGCGTTGGCGGAAGCCTGCACGATCCCGAAGACGACGCCCTGATCCTCGGCCGGCGCCAGCTCCTTCTGCGAGAACAGGTAGAACGGCACGATCAGCAGGGTCACGATCACCCACAGGGTGAGAACGACGGGCCGGGCTTCCAGTGTCCATTCCAGCGCCCGCGTGTAGGCGCGGCGGACGGCTTCGAACCGATGGTTGACGAAGCCGGCGAAGCCGCGTTCGGTGTCGCCGGCCCGCAGCAGCTTCGAGCCCATCATCGGCGACAGGGTGAGCGCCACGACGCCGGAAACGAGCACGGCGCCGGCGAGGGTGAAGGCGAACTCGCGGAACAGCGAGCCGGTGAGGCCGCCCTGGATGGCGACCGGGGTGTAGACCGCCGCCAAGGTGATGGTCATCGCGATGATCGGCCCCACCAACTCGCGGGCGGCGTCGAGAGCCGCCTGCACGGGAGTCTTGCCCTCGTGCAGGTGGCGTTCGACGTTCTCCACCATGACGATGGCGTCGTCGACCACCAGCCCGACCGAGAGCACGATGGCCAGCAGGGTCAGCAGGTTGATGGTGAAGCCGGCAGCCAGCATGATGAAAACCGCGCCGACGAGCGAGATGGGGATCGCCACCACCGGAATGAGCACCGACCGAAAGGAGCCCAGGAAGAGGAAGATGACCACCACCACGATGAGCAGGGTCTCGGAGAGCGTCTTCAGCACCTCGCGAATCGAGTCGCGGATGTACTCCGTCGAGTCGTAGGGGATGCCGGCCTTGATTCCCGCCGGCAGCTGCGCCTGGATCCCCGGCATCGCCTCCCGCACGCGGCCCATGACGTCGAGCAGGTTCGCCGTCGGCAGCACCCAGATTCCCACGAAGATGGCCGATTCGCCGTTGAAGCGGACGTCCTGGTCGTAGTTCTCGGCGCCGAGCATCACGTCGGCGATTTCGCCCAGGCGGACGACGACGCCTTTGTCTTCCTTGACGACGATCTGGCGGAACTCCTCAGGGGACTTGAGGGCGGTGTTGGCGGTGAGGTTCACCGCCGTCATCGTGCCCTTGGTCCGCCCCAGCGCCGACAGATAGTTGTTGGCCGCCAGCACGTCCCACACCTGCGAAGGCGAGATGCCGTAAGCCGACATCTTGTCGGGCTTCAGCCAGATCCGCTGGCGAAGGTGCGGTCGCCGAAGATGTCGGCCCGCTGCACGCCGCTGACGGCGGTGAGCTTCGGCTGCACGACACGGGTCACGTAGTCGGTCATCTGGTTCGGATCGAGGTCCTTCGAGTAGAAACCGATGTACATGCCCGCGAACTGGCTGTCCGCCGTCTCCAGCGAGATGACGGGCGCCTCGGCCTCCGGCGGCAGGTTGTTGCGCACCTGCGCCACCTTGGCTTGGATCTGGGTGAGTGCGGCGTTGGTGTCGAAGTTGAGCTTGAGGTGCGCGGTGATGGTGCTCACCCCCTGCGTGCTCGACGACTCCATGAAATCGATGCCGTCGGCGCTGGCGATCACCCGCTCGAGCGGCGTGGAGATGAAGCCGCGCACCAGCTCGGCGTTGGCGCCCACATAGGCGGTGGTGACGGTGATCACCGCGACGTCGCTGCGCGGGTACTGGCGCACGCTCAGCGAGCGGATCGACTGCAAGCCGGCGATCAGGATCACCAGGTTGACCACCACCGCCAGGACCGGCCGGCGGATGAAGAGATCGGTGAGCTTCATCTAGCTGTCCTCCGGCTTGGGCGTGGCACTGTTGGCCGGCAGGATCTTGTTGTTGACCTGGACGGCGGCGCCGTTGCGCAGCTTGAAGACGCCCGAGGTCGCCACCTCCTCCCCGGCCTTGAGACCTGAAGTCACCGCCACCTGGTCGCCGCGCGCGCCGCCGAGCTTCACGAACTGCTGGCGCACGCCGCGGAACGACTTGCCGTCCGGACCCTTGACGTCCTCGACGATGAAGATCGAGTCACCGTACGGGGCGTAGCTGATCGCCGAGGCCGGAAGCACCAGCACCGGCTGGTTGACTCCGAGGACGACCTTCGCTTCGACGAACATGCCCGGATGCAGCAGGCCATCGGCGTTGGCGAAGGTGGCCCGCACCTGGACGTTGCGGGTGGTGGCGTCGATGATCGAGTCGACGGCGGAGATCTGGCCCGTGGACTGTTTTCCCTCGGCCGCCAGTTGCACGGCGGCGCCGGGCCGCATGCGGCCCACCTGCTGCTGGGGCACCGCGAAGTCGACGTAGACCGGCCGCAGGGACTGCAGCGACACGACGGGAGCGCCGGCGGCGAGATATTGGCCCAGGTTGACCTGGCGAATGCCCAGCGTTCCCGAGAACGGCGCCCGGATCTCCTTGCGGTCGATGGTCGCCTTGATCTCGCCCACCTTGGCGTCGTCCTGCTTGAGCTGGGCCGCGGCGGTGTCGAAGTCCGACACCGGGATGACGCCGCTCTCCTTCAGGCCCTTCAGACGCGCGAGGCTGAGGCGGGCAAGGTCGCTCGCCGCCACCGCGGCGGCGAGCTGCGCCTCCTCCTGGCTGGAATCCAGCTTGACGAGGAGATCCTTCGCCCGCACCGCGCGGCCGGACTCGAAGGCGATCTTGGCGACGACGCCGGGCAGGTCCGCGCTGACGGTGACGCCCTGCGCCGCGTTCACCGTCCCCATGGCGCTCACCGAGTCCGGCCACTCCTCCTGCCGCGCCACCGTCGTGGTCACCGCTTCGGGAGGGGGTTGAAACGCCCCCTTCGCGGCGAACCCACGGATCTGCCGGACCTTGACGGCACCGATCACCGCGACGAAGAGGACGACGGCGAGGAGCATCAGGATCATCCGTTTCTTCATGACGACAAGTCTCCCTTGGACCAACTCCAGCTATTACGGATTGCCTGGGGTGAGGTTTGCCTCCGGTCTGCTTCCGGCTGCTTCTTCAATGGCGAAGCAGAGGGCCCACATGACTATATGTCGAACCGGGGCGCCCCATTTCGACACCAGTCCAAGAAATAAATCGCGGTGGGGAGATCTCTATTCCCGGCGGGCGGCCTACCCGGGGGCGAAGTCCGCCGTGACCCAATCCCTATCGCACCCTGTGCCGGACTCCTTTCCACGCCTGGCACGAGACGATCGAGATCACCCACGGGTTCGCGCCGGGTTCGAGACTGGTCTCCACAGCAGCTAAAGAGTAGTCTGACGTCCGCTCCGCCAAAGCATTCGGTCATCCGTCATGACAAGATCTGCGGGTCTGTCCGTCTCCTCGACGGGAAGGTTATCCACTATCTGCCAGTCGTGACAAAAACCTACGATCACCCTGGCCGAGAAGTGCTCAAGAAAACGGTCCCAATGTCCACGGCCAAACCCTAGCCGATCGCAGTGCCGGGAGAAAGCCAGACCTGGAACAACACAGACGTCAACGTCCCTGTAGAGCGGACTCCCAGAGGCAGGAAACGGAACTCCAAATGTGCTGAGCCGCCAGTGGTCAAGTTCACGAATCTCACAAGCCTCCATAGAGGTCTCGTCCAAAATCCGTGGGACAGCCACGCGCTTTCCTCTCCGCAAAAGTTGGCCGATCAAGTCGTGGGTCGCCACCTCATTCCCCACCGAGACGTAGGTCAGGACGACGCTGGCCTTGGAAACAAGACCAAGGTCTAAGAACCGGCTACAGATTCTTGTCGAGGAACTGGCAACCTCGGCACCCGCCATCGCGTACCGTCGAGCCTTCATTCTCAATCTGATCTCTGATTTCGAGTCCATGGATCTCTCCAGCAGAGCTCAAACGTCGGGCGGCTGCGTCTTAGGATCTCTTCAGGCGAGAGCGACGCGCCTAGCTCGCCTTAGTGGAGCCGTCTCAGCGTCCTCCAAGAGCATGAAGACGTGATCCCTGGCAGGAGCCAAGTCCGAAAAGACTTGGTCCGGACCTTCAAAGAGGCCCTCCGAGGGGTCGCTGGGGTGCTCAGCCAACTCTGAAACTCCGAACCCCTTCCCCGCTCTCCATTCGACCGCGAGGGACCGACCTGCATATTCGATATCCAACCAGCCGAAATGAGGTCCTAGGACCTTCTGGTCGATTCGAACGGCCGCGGCGGGGAATTCCCTACGAATTGCCTCTTGAAGTTTCTCGAGATCGTTCATGGGTCCCACACCTTTCGGCCGTTAGAGCCAGCCTTGGAAAACACCACGTTCTCCGTCTTGATGTCTTGTATCTCCAGGGCGCCATTGGTCGAGATTAGGACGTAGTGCCCTCGGGTCCGCATCCTGGTAATACTGGGATAACCATCCTCTGGCACCCAGTGATCTTCTTGCGGAGGATACAGTCGCCCGTCGGACTGCCATTGGGACGGGTCGTTCTCGATTCCCGTCAGCTCGTCCTCGACCTCTTCCAGAGTCGACACCAAGGCTGAATAAGCTTGGTCCCGAGTCGAGAAGGGGTCTTGTCGTTCCAGCCGGCTGAAAAACTCTTGAAGGCGAAGCTCCCGGGAAGGGATCGACGTAGCCGGCCGATGTCGTTTGGGCATGTCTCGTCGGTAGCCACAGTTCCGGCACGCAAGGATTTGGCGCCAAATTTGCCGAGCTCACTGCCGTTACGTCCCGTTCTGAGCCGGAAGACGAAACTCCCGCCCCGACTGTGGGAGTCCACAACTCCCATGGGTTGGCAGAAAATTTCCGCAATTCTATTCCCACTCGCCTGCCACCTGCAAGAGAGACTTCCGCCCACTCCCCACCTTCTTATCCCCGCAAGAAGGGTGCCGTAAGGAGCCGAAAGCAGGGACAGAAGGCAACGACTCAACTTTACCGCGTCGTCTGCTCCTCGACCGGCGCCGGACCTGGCAGATCGCGCGCCAGCACGCCATAACCCGAGGTCCCCAGTAGCAGGCGGCCGTCGATCACGCGCGCGGCGGCGATGTCGCGGGCCGGGACCGGGACGGCGAGCGGCTGGAACTTGCGGGCTTCGCGATCGAAGAGGCGGACGGTGTCGCCGCTGATCATCACCGCGGGGAAACGCTCGTCGCCGGTGGCCAGGAGACGGGAGCTCTCCTTGGTCAGCTGGGTCCAATCGCCTTCGGCGCCGATGCGGGTGAAGGTGCCGCCGGGCCCCCAGAGGAGGAGCTGCCCTTCCAGTGGCTGCAGCCGGCCGCCGGGGAAGGGCGCCGGAATGGTGTGGTTGGTGTCCGCCGCGCCCGCATTCGCGGTCAGCCGGTAGAGACCCTGGGCGTCAGTCACCCACAGAGAATTGGCGTAGAAGGCCGCCGAGCGGGGAGCGCCGGGCTGAAACGCGCGGCGGACGAAGATTTTGCCGTTGAGCTCAAAAAGGGCTGTCGGCGTGCGAGCCAGGAGGCGCGGGCCCTCGGTGATGAATTGCTCGACCGTGCCCACGCCCAGATCCCGCACCCAGTGCCAGCCCTTGCCGCGGCGCTCGAAGAGCCCTTTTTCCGTGGCGGCGAACACCCGTCCCTTGAACACGGCGAGGTCGAGAACCGTGGGGAGGAAAGCGAAGTCCTCGAAGCTCTTGCCGCCGTCGCGCGACGAGTAGACGCCGGTGAACGGACCGGCGTGGTTGACCGCCACCATCAGCTCCTTGCCGGCCACGGCGAAAGCACCGATGCGGGTGTTGATCATGCCGCCGCTGCCGGGGCGAAGGGTAGTGCCGCCGTCGTCGGAGGTCCAGACGCCGGCTCCTTCGGTGGCGAGGACGATGCGCTGCGGCTTCGCCGGGGAGTAGGCGATCGACAGGATGGAGATGCCGGGGTCGCCGACCCGCCGCCAGGTCTTGCCGCCATCGTCCGAGATATGGAGGCCGGCCACCGTACCCGCGAGGAGGCGGCCGCTGGGCAGCGCCGCGAAGGCCGTGGTGCGCCGTTCTTCAAAACCTTCCTTGAAACGCTCCCACTTGCCGCCGCGGTCATGGGTGACGTAGACCCAGCCGCAGGTGCTGGCCCAGATCTCGCCGGGCTTGCCGGAGACGGGAGTCAGGCTGAAGACCTCGGAGTCCAGGACCATGCCCTCGAAGACCCCCGCCCAGCTCTTGCCGGCGTCGTCGCTGCGGTAGGCTTGGCGCCAGGTGCCGGCAATGACGGTGTCCGGCTGGTCGGGATCGACCAGCAGGCTGGTGACCTTCTGCACGTCGGGCAGACCGGGCGTCAAATAGCGCCAGGTGTTGCCGCCGTCCTCGGTGCCGTAGACACCGGAAGCGGTGCCGGCGAAAATCCGCCCGTCGTGGCCGGGAACCAGAGCCAGCGCATAGACCGGCTCGTTGGGAAGTCCTTCCCGGGCTCGGGAGATCCAGGTCCGCCCCAGGTCATCCGACGAGGCCACGTGGCCGCCGCCCCAGACGCCGCGCAGGGCCGCCCAGAGCCGCGGTGGATGATCCGATGGGGAGTTGGGATCGAAGCGCAGGCTCGCCACCACCCAACCGGGGAACGGCAGCGCCGGGCCGGCGTCGACCCAGGTCCGCCCACCGTCCCGCGAAAGGTAGATCTGGCCGGCGGAGGTGCCGGCGAAGACCACGTCCGGGTCCTGGGGGTGGATGGCGAGGCTCCAGACGTCGCTCCCCCAGATGGGGAGCGAGCTCCAGGCCGGACCGGCGGCAGTCGCGGTCGCGGCGCTGGCCGCGAAGGCGGGCGCAAGCAGGAGAACAGCGCCGATCAACAGGACCGCGACGGTCCAGGGACACGGATTACGACTTGACAGCAGACTTCTCATACCGCTTTCCAATGACCTCCGCCAGAATTGAGATGGCGATCTCGCCAGGACTGTCGCCGCCGATAGGCAGCCCGATCGGCGCATGAAGCTCGACGTCGCCGAGAGTCGAAAGGTCCAGGCCCCGTGCTTCCAGCTCTTCGCGCACTCGCGCAATCTTACGCCGGCTCCCCATAAGACCCAAGTAGCGCAGCGACTCGGGAGCCTGCCGCAGCACCGCGGCCAGGGCGGCCGTGTCCGTTTCCCAGCAACGGGAGACGACGGCCACGTAGAGATCGCGATGGCGAAGGGGACTGAGAAAATCCTCCTCGTAGTCCCGATTCACCACGGTCAGGCGGGTGCCGGCAGGAAACAGCTCGGGATTGCGGAACTCCGGCCGGTCGTCCGCCACCAGAACCTCAAAGCCTGCCATCGCCGCCGCCCGCGCCAGGGCCTGCCCCACCGGACCACCGCCGCAGATCGCCAGCACGGGAGCCGCGATCATCACTTCCAGGAAAACCTCGGCCATGCCGCCGCAGACCATCCCCGTCGGCTCGCCGCGGGTCGCCTCTTCCGTCAGGTAATAGCGCTTGATCTCGGACGCGTCGACACCGGCGCCCGAGCGAATCTTCTCTAAGGCATCGGCTTTCACCAGGGCCTCGAAGGCGCCGCCCCCGAGATTGCCCACGAAAGAGCCGTCCGGACGGGCGAGGAGCTTCCACCCCACCTTGCCGGGCGTCGAGCCCTCGGCGCGGACGATCTGGCACAACACCACGCGGCCGAACGTCTGCAAGGAGCGTTCCGTCTCGCTGAGCACCTCGGGTGGGACGGCGGCGATCATCGTGAGGGCAGGATACCAGCTACATCGTGATCTCAAGCCCTGTGCTCAATCCTCCGTCCCACCCTCCGAAGCCCTCATCACCCCGACCCTCTTCTCCCAGCCTCCCCCCCACCTGACGGGAGAAGAGGGAGAAAAACAAGATTCCAGATCTGAGAGGGAGTGGTGGGGGAAGGCTCGAAGCGGAATTAGGGTCGGGTCTTCATCGATCCTGCGCCGTCGAGCCCCCCTCTTCTCCCGGCGGATGGGGGGGAGGCTGGGAGAAGAGGGCCGGGGTGATGAGGGTCTTGGGCGGGGGGAGCGCGCCGGAGGGGGTCGGGGCGCGTAGGGTCCCCGGCACCGGCACCCACCAAACCGCCGCCGCCACCAGGGCCAGCGCCGCCAGCACGAGGCCCGCCACGAAGGTTCCCGGCCGGTACAGCAGATCCACCTGGGCGTCGCCCGCCGGCAGCCAGACGCCGACCAGGGGGCCGTTGACGAGCACGTTGCGCCGCCACTTTCCTGCCACCAGAACGTTCCAGCGGCCGTCCTGGAAGACGCTGGAAGCGAGGAGGCGGGGCTCGGCGAGGATCACCCGGGCCTGCAAGTGCTCCGGCTCCAGGAGGAAGAGATCGAGACTCGAGGCCTCCGGCTGGCTCGCCCGCCAATCTTCGGCTTCGCCGGGAATCGACTGCACCAGCGCGCGCATGGCGAAATCGTGGTTCCCTTCCAGCCAGTCCCACCAGATATCTCCCTGATAGGCGACGGCACGCTCGGGCAGGAAGAGCCGCGGCAGAGGTGTCGGGCGTTCGTAGATCCATCCCGCCGGGTCCTGAAAAACCCGCTTCAAAGGTAGTTTGACGTTGGGCTCGGTCATCACGTAGCGGACGCCGAGAAGGTCGTACATCGGATGGCGGGGACGGGAGAGGCGGTGATGCGGATTTTCACGCCGCAGCGGCCAAGTCAACTGCGAGTAGGCGAAGGGCAGGGAAGGGTTGTCGATGCGGACGTCCTGCAGTCCATACATCAGGTAGAAGTTGGGCGGCAGGGCCCACTCCCCAAGGCCCATCATGCGCGAATCTCCAAGGTTCTCCTGTAGAAAACGCACGGGGGGCGTCACCGGGTAGGCTAGACGCCGCGGCGCCGGTGGAACGAACGGCAGGTGCATCAGCAGCAGCTCCCCGGCGACGACGCCGCAGAAAAGCCAGGGGACCGCGCGTCCCCACCGTCCCTTCGGCCGCAGCGCGAGCAGGCAGGCGGCGAGGACGAGCGCTACCAGGTGAGCGGCGAGCATGCGGCTGCGGAAATCTGCCAGCAGGGCTGGATCCTGAGGATTGGGATGGACCCGATAGCCCCAGATCACGAGAGCCGCGAGCCCTGCCGCGACCACGAAGAGCGGCCAGCGGGAGCCCTCACCCCGCGTCCGGCGATCGAGCTCGCAGGCGGCGAGCCCGGCGAGGCAGAAGGAAATGAGGAGCAGGATGCGGTGGCACTGGTGAACGAAGGTGGCGCCGACCACCGGCAGCCGGATGAACAGGCGATCGACGCCCGGCGGCTGGTCCAGGAGCAGAAGTGCCACGATCAGCACCGCAAGGGCCAGCCGCTCCTGCGGCATCCGGCGTCGTCCCGGCAGTGGGACCAGGGCGACCCCGGCCGCCAGCAGGGCGGCGAGGCCCACGAAACCAGCACTGTCGTCGATGACGTTGCCGTCTCCCCAGTAATAGTTCGCGTCGCCATAGGCCCGCGGCGCCACGACCGGCAGCAACCGCCCGACGGCCTGCTTACGCCAATGCTCCTGGATTTTGGTATTCCGCAGGTCCCGCCACAGCTCGCTGATCGTGATCGGAGGCTCCGTGGCCATGACCGTCGCGGCGCGGTCGGTCTCCGGCAGGTACTCCATGGCGGGCAGCAACATGGGAGACGCCAAGCCGCCCGCCAGCGCCATCGCCGCGCCGCAGCGCAAGAGCAGCCGCCCACCGCCGGACCGCCCGCGCCGCCGGACGCGATCGAGAAGGAACACGCCGGCAAAAGCCAGCGCGTACACCATGACCTCTGGGTGCCCGGCAAGCAACAGCGCCGCCGTCGCCAAAAACAGCAAAACAAGATCCCGTCTGTCCTTCCCGTCCCTGACGTCCCTCCCGTCCCTGACGTCCCTCCCGTCCCTGACGTCCCTCCCGTCCCTGGCGTCCGCCGCTCCGCGGTCGCAACGGACGATCCCGTAGAGCACGGCCGCCAACAGCGGCCCGCAATTGCCCATCGGCCAGCCCAGCCAGAGCATGGTGAAACCACCGAGGCCGAAGGCGAGGCTGCCGCCGAGGGCCGGCACCTCGTTCAGGCCCAGCCGGCGCAGCAACAGGAAGGTAAAGATCAACGCGACGAGCACCCGCAGCGCCGCGGTAATGCCGACCGCGGACATGAGCGGGAACGGATAGCCCGCGACGACGAGCGGCTGCAAAACTTGCGACTGTGGATCGGCAAGCAACGGCATGCCGGCGCCGACACCGGCGTTCCACAGGGGCCAGTGTCCGTCCCAGAACGCCCGGCGCACCTCCTGCGACCACGGCGTGATCTGGTGGATGAGATCTCCCTGGAGGACCACGGTCGGCGGATCGGCCGGCGGCAGGCCGCGGAACGGATAGAAGCCGACCAGGCTGCCCAGCGGCAGGAGGACGCCGCCCGCGAAAAGGACGGCGCCGAAGAGGACGGCGAGAAGCAATCCAAAGACGGCCAGGATGCGCCACGGCACCGGGTCGAACCACCGCCGCAGGACGGCGGCAAGCACAACGCCTACGACGATGACGTAGAGACCGGGAAGGAGGTCGGAGGCGGACCAGCCGCTCATCCGTCTGCCTCGGCGGCATCGGCCCAGCCCAGCCGGACCTTGAAGCGGAACCACGCGTTGCGCAGCTTCCAGAAGCGGCTCGCCCGCATGGCGGCGATGCGAGTCGCGAGCGCCCGCATCTCGACCGCGGTTCGCGCCCTCTCCTCGGCGAGCACGGCCTCGTTGTGGCGGAGCCAGCCCCGAAGCTGCTCGGCTTCGAGGCGGGAGGAGGACAGGAGCAGGTCGGCGATCGAGCCGGCCCAGAGGACGTGGCCCCGATCGCCGCCATCCACCACCCGCAGGCGCAGCACCGCCGCCGAACGCGAGATCTCCGCCGGCAGCCGGCAGGAAAAGCTCCACCCCGAGCGAACGTGGCGGGGGCCGCCGAAGAAGCCGGCGACGTCGCCGCGCTCGCCGTCGACCGGCGCCGAGCCGAGCCGCTCCCCGTCCAGCCAGACCTCGACCTCCCGCACGCTGCCGTTGCGCACGGCGGCCCATCCCGCCAGCTCGAGCTGCCCCTCGGAGTCCAGCTCGGCCCGTTCGACGAAGAGCTGGGGCTCGCCCTGGAAAGCCAGCGAAGAGAAATCCACGCCCGGCTCCGGCACGACGAGATAGAGGTCCTGGAAGTTGCAGAGAGCGCGCTCGATGAGGTGGAGGGATGCGGCCTCAGGCCCCACCGCCCGCGCCAGAGCCGAGTGGACGAAGTCCGCCGTCACCCAGGTGGAGCCGTAGTCGCTGGTGTCGAGGGAGCCGCTTTCGCTGATCGGAGCGAAGAGGATTCCGCCGGCCGACATCTCGACGCCGGCGGGAAGCACTTCGGAAGAATGGGCGCTGAAGGCCAAAAGGCCGCCCGGATTGAGCCGTCCCAGCAGCACCCGCAGCCAGGCGATAAAGCGCTCTTCCGGCAGGTGGGTGAAGAGGGAAGTGACGAGGATGGCGTCGAACCGCTCGGCGCAAGCGAAGTCCTCGGGACGGATGGCCGAGACGACGGCGTGAACGCCGAAATGCTCGGACTGGAACCGCACGCCGTCGGCATAGACGTCCGCCACCCAGACGCGCGCCGCCGGCACCGCGCGCACCAGAAAGCGGGTGACCCGGCCGTAGCCGCTGGCGAAGTCCAGCAGGCTTTGAGCTCGACCGGGATCGCCGAAGCGCCAGCGCAGTACCTGGGCGAGGGAACCGGCGATGCTCGCTCCCGACCGGAAGTACTGGAACAGGGCGCTGTCGCGGTCGCCTCGGTTGGCCCTCAGGAGGAATTCGAGCATCTCGTCGCGGGAGTCGACGGCGAGATCGATCTCGCCTGGAGCGAGGCCCAGGTCGGCAAGCAGGAAGGAGACGCGGGAGTTGGACTCGTCGGGGCGGAAGGCGAGCGTCATGGGGAGCCCCAGTCTACCAGGTGAATCAGCAGGGTAAGATCGGCGTCATGCTCAAACGATTCCTCCTGGGGCTCCTCGTCCTCTGGTCGGGCGTCTCCCTCCTTGCCGAGGCGCGCCGCGCCGTAACGTCGTGGGACGCGCGCGCCGGCTGGGAGGCCTGGCCGGGAGGCTGGCGCCTCGGCACTCCGCCGGTGGCCCGCCTGGAGGCCTGCCTGGCCGGCGCGCGGCGCCTGCTGCCGGCGGGAACCGCCGTGGCCTTCGCAGCCCCAGGCGAGTCGGCCGAGTCCACCCTGTTTCAAGTGCGCTGGGCAGCCTACCTGATGCCGGAGCAGAACGTGTTCGGGCACAGCGAATCCACGGCTGCCGGGATGGCGCGCTATGTCATCTCGTGGCGCAAGCCGCTGGCGGAGCCCGGCGTCGCCAAGCTCCGTCCGGTCGGGCAACTCCCCGGATGCTTCCTTTACCAGGCGATCCGGCCTTGAGCCTGTGGGCCCTGGGGGCCACCGCCGCTTTCTTCGTGCTCCTCGGTCTTCTGGGGAGCCGTTTCGCCGCCTGGCTCGCGTCGCCGGCAGACGGCACTCTCTATCGCTGCGTCGTCTACACGATCGCCGGCATCGTGATCCTTCATCTCGTCCTCACCGTCCTGGACTTCGCGGGAGTGCGCTGGAGCCTTCCTGTGCTCGCGGTGGCCGCGGCGGGGATCGCGGGGATGGCGAAGACCCTCATCACCCCGGCCCTCTTCTCCCATCGCCCTCCCCCCGACCGGGAGAAGAGGGAGCAAGGCAAGCACGCCCCAGGGGTTCCCCCTCTCCCGGTGTGGGGGGTTGGGAGGGGGCGGGAGAGGGGGCTAGGGGGTGAGGGTCCTGGGCGGGGACCTTTCGGGAGAATCGGCTGGGGGGACGCCCTCGCGTTCTTCGCCGTGGTCGTTTTCGCCGTGTTCGCCGTCACCGGCTGGATCACCATGCCGGACTTCGTCTACCACTGGGGGTTCAAGGGGCACCGGTTCTACTTGGCGCGGGGGGTGGACTATTCGTTCCTGGGGCACCGCTGGAACTGGGCGATCCACCCGGAATATCCCAGTCTTGTGCCTGAGCTGTTCGCGGTGACGGCCCTGCTGGCCGGCGGTTTCGATATGCCGGCGATGATGCTGGAAGCGACGGTGCTCTTCGCCTTGTTGGTGGCGGCCTGCCGGGAAGGCCTGCGCCAAGGAGGAGCCGACCGCTTCATCCAGCAGGCCGGAACCGCCCTGGTGGCTTTGAGCAGCGCGGCTTTTGGGATTGGTTACATCATGGCCGGCGCGGCGGACTGGCACCTGGCCCTGGTGTTTGCCGCCGCCGTGCCGCCCCTGCTGCGGCCTCCCGACCGGACGGGAGACCTCCAGATCGGAGTGATCGCGGCCTTTGCCGCCGCCTCCAAGATCGAAGGGGTGCCGCTGGCGGCCTTGCTCGTCGCCGTCCAGATCGTCCGCCGCGTCTGGGCCGAGCGCCGGCTGAGCTTGAAGCCTGCGGTCACCGCCGGACTGCTGCCGGCGGCGGTGGTGTTGGCGTGGCTGGCGCGAGTCACCCACCACCATCTCTTCCAAACCCTCGAGTCGGGCGCCTTCGAGCTGTCTCGCGCTGGGGAAATCTTCGCCGGCGTCGGCGAGGCGCTACAGAATCCCGCCTGGCACGGCTTGCTCCCCGTCATGTTCCTTCCCCTTCTCCTTCTGTTCCCGAGACGGACGCGCGCCTTCGCCGCGGCGGCCACGCTGGAGCTGGTCTTCTACTTCTATGTCTATTTCACCAGCCCCGTGGGGGACTACCACTACTTCGTGCTCTCCAATTTCCCCCGCCTTGGATTCCAGTTGATCCCGGCCTGCATCGTGACCGCCCTGGTGGTGTGGGGCGCCCCCAAAAGCGAACGGCCGGCGGGAACCCTCTGAGGGTGCCCTCCGGCCGCGACAGACCAACGAGATCGCTTCAGTGCGGCAGGACGATGGTCACCGCCGCATAGGGAGAGAACTTGCCGTTCGGCCCCGCGGAGCGGATTCGGAAGGTGTAGGTCGCTCCCGGCGTCAGGTTACTCACCAACGCCGTGTTCGCGTTGGCGTCGAGTTGCTTGATCTCCTGGTACTTGTTCTTCCCCACCTTGACCTCGAGCCGGTAGCCAACCTCGCCCACCGACCGGTCACGCCAGGTCAGGCTCACCTCGGTGTTGGAGTTGGCGTGGGCTTTGAAGTTCTGGGGCGCCAGCAGGGTGGCGCTGCTCGACCCGCTCCCATAGAGCACGTTGATACCGGCCCGGTCGTCGTCGGTCAGGTGCGCGCCGCGGCCGTCGTTGTGGGCGAAGGCGAACATCAAGGCGTCGTGCAATAGGGAGTGCCCCAGGCCCAGGGTGTGCCCGAGCTCGTGGGCCCACACCTCCTCGGCCGCCGAGGGATTGTTGGCAAAGAAACACTCCGTGCCGTCGTTGGTCTCGATATCGGCCTCCGCCGCCTCGTGATAGGGCTTCCCCTTGAACAGCCGGGTGGAGGTGAAGAAGAAGGGGCCGCCCCGGGCGATGATGCCGCCGGTGCCGCAATCGAAGACTCCGTCGACGGCGCTGTTGGGATCGTTGAAGATAATGGCGTTGATGCCGTCCGAGTTTGCGAGCCCGCTGGTCGACGAGGTCGTGCCCGCGTAGGTGTAGTTGATGTTGGTGTTGGGGTCGCTGTTCCAGGCGTTGAGCGCCGTCTGGAAGGCCTGGATGCTGGCAGGGAGACCCAGGCCAGGCTGCCCGTCGGAATGGACCTTCCACGCCACGCTCTGTCCGGCGTCGAAACGGAACCAGCGGATGGAGATGCCGTCGGTATAGGTCAGCAGTACGAACTTGGAGTCGATGCCGGCGAGCATCGCCTTGGTCGGGCTCACGAGATAGCTGCCCTCGTGCCTGATACCCGCTGCCCGGTCGGCGAGCCAGTCGGCGAAGCGATCGAAGTCGCGAACCGCGTCCTGTCCCAGGCCACCCACCTCGTGCGCTTCCGAGAGGTCGCGAAGGGCCACCGTCTGACCCTCGACCGTCCGCCTGTGGAAGGCGCCGAGCATAAGCTGGAGGATGTGATAGGTGCCGTCCTTGGCAGGATTGAGGAACAGGAGAGCGTTCTCGCCTTCCGTGAACTGGGGAGCCCCCCAGATCTTGAGGCCGAGCCCCTTGGGGTTGATGCCGCCCGGCACCCGCACCACCAGGGTGCTGCCCGAGAGATCGCCCTTGATCACCCGGTTCACCTCGATGAGATAGTCGGTCGACGGCGGTCCGTCGACGACGGGCGCCGAATCCACTCCGACGACCTTGACGTCGACCACGACCTTCGCCTGATCCGCCAGGGCGCTGTCGGGCATCATCTTGTAAGTGGTGGACCAAGCGGGTCCGGCCAGGAGGGCGAACGAGAGGGCGAGGAGCGGCAAAACGAGGGGGCGGGCTGACTGCATGAGGCCTCCTGAAACTCGTACGACTCGTGGACGCGGAGCAATGGAACTCCAGGATGGGATTATAGCATGCCTGGGCCTTACTCCGAACCTCCGGAGCTCTTCGCCTCCGCCGCGACGGACTTCTCGTTCTTTGCGGACTCTTGTGCCTTTTCCGCCTTCTCGCCCTTCTCGGAGGACTCGCTTTTGTCGGACTTCTCGCCCTTCTCACCGCCGCCTTCGCCCTTGCCCTCCGATTTCGCCTTCGACTCCCCGGCACCGGGCTTCTTGCCGGCGTAGTCGGTGACGTACCAGCCGGTTCCCTTGAACTGGAAGGCCGGCGACGAGATGAGCTTCTTCACCTCCCCGCCACAGCTTGGGCAGGCGGCGAGGGGAGCGTCCTCGAAACGTTGGATGACTTCAGTCTTCTTCCCGCAATTCAGACATTGGTACTCGTAAAGCGGCATATCGACTCCAGTGGCTTGCGTCAGGCGCTGAACTTGTCGCCTTGGGTCTTGAAACGGATCTTGATCGCGCCGGTGGCCCCCGTCCCCTCCCGCGGCTCCGGCGGCGGTTCCACCGCGGGCGTCAGGCAGCGCACGAGTTGGAGAATCGAGAAAGCGTACAGCACCTTGCCGTTCTCGGCCGCGCTGTGGGGCCCCTGGGTACAGATGTCATAGAGGTTCCGCCGGCCATCGACCAGGCTCAACAGCTTGTACTCGTCCCCGTCGAGGGCGAGCTCGATCAACTGCTCCGTCTTGTAACAAGGTTCGAAGACCGTCTCTTTCCGACCCAGCCTCGCCACCAGGGTCTTGGCGTCCGGGGCGCGCTTGATGCCCTGCAGGATGACCTGCCGCATGGGGATCTGGATGCGCACCGAGTCCGGCTCGCGAAACTCGCCGATGCTGAATATGACGCTGCCGTCGTGCCAGTAGAAGAGGCTCCAGACGACGGCCTCGATCTGCTTGCGGATCGCCTTGTAGACCTCCGCCGGGGAGAGCAGCCCGGCCTCGATGAGCAGCACGCCGTAGCGCTTCTGCGTGCGCTCGCGCTCCCGCATGGTGGCGAGATAGGCCTCCGGCGTGATGACGCCGCTGCGCTGGAGGTAGGCGCCCAGGCTGTCGTTGCGGTCCGTCGAGATGGCATGGACGACGTTGCCTTCCTTGATGTAGACCTGCTTGACCACACCGTCCCGGCTGGCCTCGATGACACCGGGGACCTGGAACCGGTCGATCGTGTAGAGGATCTCCGGCAGAGCGGTCTCTGCGAGATCGCCACGGTACTGAAAGCTATTCTCCACCGATCCCACGGAGAGGATTACCTCCCAACAGATGACATCGAACCCACGAAAAACGGCCGAAGTATACCATTCCGCTACGCTTAGGGACGGAGGTGAAGAGATGGCGCCATTGCAGCCCGACGAGGCGTGGAGACGGATCGAGGAGCGGCTGGGGCCGTTGCCGGAGGAGACGATCGAGCGGCGGGCCGCCCGCGGCCGGGTCCTCACCCGCGGCCTGGCGGCCCAGGTGGACGTGCCGGCCGGGGACGTCTCGGCCATGGACGGCTACGCCCTGCCGGGCGAGGTCCAGCCGGGAGAGAGCCGCGCCGTGAGCGGCGCCATCGCCGCCGGCGATCCGCCCGGCTTCCAGCTCGCGCCGCCGGCCGTGGCCCGCATCATGACCGGCGCCCCCCTGCCCGCGAACGCCGACCGGGTGGTGCCGGTCGAGGAGACGGACGCCGGCCGAGAGACCGTGATCTTCCTCCGGCCGTCGCTGCCAGGCCAGCACATCCGTCACCGGGGAGAGATCCTGCGGATGGGCGATCCTCTGCTTCCAGCAGGAGCGACCCTGACGCCCGGAGCCCTCTCTCTCCTAGCCGCCCACGGCCACGCCACGGTGCCTGTCCACCGGGCGCCCTCGGTTGCGGTGCTCACCAGCGGCGACGAGGTCGTGCCGCCCGAGCAACTGCCCGGACCCGGGCAACTGCGGGACTCGCACACCGACTTCCTGCTGGCCGCGGGGCACAATCTCGGCCTCCGCTTCGACCCCTTGGGAATCGCGCCCGACCGTGTGGACGCCCTGCGCCCCCTCGTGGCGCGCGGCCTGCGTTCCGACGTTCTCCTTCTCTGCGGAGGCGTCTCGATGGGCGAGTTCGACCTCGCCGAAGGCGTGCTGGCGGAACTTGGCTGCGAAGCGATCTTCGACAGCGTCAACATCCAGCCCGGCAAACCGCTGGTCTTCGCCGTCCATCCTGGCGGCTGGGTCTTCGGCCTGCCGGGCAACCCCGCCTCGGTGATGGTGAGCTTCTGGCTCTTCGTGCAGCCGGCCCTGCGCCGACTACTGGGGAAGGCGGCCTCTTGGTGGGGCGATGCCGTGGCCGGCAAGCTGGCCGCGCCGCTCCCGGGCTCCGGCCCGCGCGACCGTTTCATCCCAGCGGCCGCCGAGACCCGCGACGGCGAGCTGTTCGTCACACCCTTCCCGCCCAAGGGCTCCCACGACCTCGCCAACTTCGGCCAAGGCAACGCGTTGGTGCGGGTGTGGCCGGGGGCGGAGCCGGCGGGGGCGGAGGAGCGGTGCGAGGTGTTGCGGATTTCCTAAGCTTTCGAAAGGAGAGGACGCGGACTGCAGGCGTGTCCCGGAGACAGACTCCGGAGCACGCCATGGTCCGACGTAATCCGAGAGTTACGGGAGCGGACCGGTCCAGCACTCGCAGTCCTTGGCGGAACAAATTACGTAGGCATGCTGGCACGTGAAGGTGACGCCGTTCTGGACTCTGCAGATCGTCCCGACGGGCGCCCCAACGCAGTCCGTCTCGCTGCAGCTGCCGCAGGTGCTGAAGCCCGCCTTGTAGGTCGGAGGGGGATCGAAAGAGGGGAGCTTGGCCAAGGCGCCGTCCGGAGACGCCGGGGCGGAGAAAATCGCCGCCAGGTTCGCGCTCGCCGCGTCAGCCGGCGTGGAGGTCTGTGCGGCGTTCACAAGGGAGCTGATCAGCAGCAGCGAGGCAAAAACCAGGAGCGTGGCTCTGAGCTTCATGCGGGTCTCCTTTGAAGGACGGTTCCGGAGGAGCCGCGCCGATTGCGCGGCTCCTCAAAGAAGAGGGTGCCGGACTCCCCCTTCGGCGGGCCGAATGAACTACGCATTACGTTCCTGGCCTTCCCACGAATTGAACCGATTGGCGGAAGCACATGGGAATCGAACCCACCTCGACACTGCAACGGAGCTTGCCACCACCTGGGCGGAGGCAAGCTCCGCCCATTTACACTACAGGGAGAATCTCCTTCCACCGGTGGGAAGGAGCCTCACTGTTGGCAATTCTGATCGCACGCATCAAGGTAGCTTTGCATTAGGGAGGGATCAGCGCCGTTCTTGAGCGCATCCAGAAACGGTTGTCTGCAACGTGCGAGACGGAACTGATTAGGTTGCACTTGCTCTGCAGGTGGAACTGCCTCGACCTTGTTCAGATTCTCCACAATGTTACCAACGTTGACACTGCATAAGATCGTATCACTGCCAGGTTGGATCATCAACTGAGGCGTCATAGACGCGAGAGGCCAGGTTCCGGTGAGGGGTGAGTTCCTATCACATGAAGGCGTGGAGCCAAAGCCTCTTACAGTAATATGCAATGCGGTCGCCTGGTTGAGCGTAAGGTGGACGTCGAGATTCCCGTTCGGAAGTGAACAAACCCAATGAGTCTGGGTGGTTGGGGTGAGAGTCAGGCACCTGTTTCCGGCGGTTAGTGGGCGGTTGAATGCATTGCCGTACAAGGTGAGCGCGTCGCAGACAGGTACCGCCTGGGCGAGAGTCGGGCGGGCAACTCCTCCTACAGCCGCCATCACTAGCAGAGCGAGCAGAGTTTTTTGAATCGCCTCCTTGCCTAGTAGGGACACGGGAATCCTCCTCTGACGGTCATTCTTTATATGGGTCGCCCAACCAAATTTAAGCACTTCGAACTGCCCCTTCTTGCTATCGTCGCTCGGCTTGAGTTCACCACTCCTTGCCATGACTTCCTTCCTTTCCGCCTCTCCCTTGAGGCCGGCTTTGCTTGAGATCTACCTGGAGGTAGAGCCTCTGGTTTATGAGCTTGGCTCGCCTTTGCCGGGCGCAAAGGGCTGGAGCAGGCTCCGTGCCACCCGAAACGTCTCTTACTGCTCGCCTGATGCAAAGGCTCGGTTTGGGAAGCTCATGCTATTTCCTGCCGCGAAGCCACTGAACGAAGTTACTTGTAGACCCAAGTCTCCTCGATCGTTGGTTCGGTTATTCAACGTCTGCTCAGTCTTCCTTCAAGATAAAAGGCGGAGATTTACAGCTGGCGCCATTACCCGCAAAGATTGTGAAAACGTTGGTATCTGTCGGCTCCAAATCATCCGGCATCTCAAGAACGATTGTTCCTGTTTGCCCATTGAGTTTAAACGAGACAAGATTTACCGGCTCTTTCCCCCACTCGACGCCTGGATTTTCTGTGCCTACATAGTCGAGCACCACGATAGTCACATTTGTTAAGACCGGTCCACTAGCGGGGTTCATGGAATTAACTTCCATCCTAAACAGCTCCTTTCTTTTTGATCGGACAGCTCGGGCGCTGCACGTCTAGGCTATCCAGCGATCCGTGCCTCGCGTGATCTCTGGTTGGCGATTCGCTTATCGACGCATTAAGCAATCAGGATGCCAAGGATTCTAGAAACGCTGGCCGGAGGCAGAGATCCTCAGTCTAGTGCCGAAAAAAAGGCGCGACGTCGGTAGACATAACCAGGACAAAAAGCGACATTCTTCGACATAGACTTGGCTCTAGCTTCCTCGGTGCTCCGAAGCCTCCCGTTGAACGACGTTAACAAGGAACCAGGTGTAGATGTAGATACAGGCAATGATGCCAGCAGTACGCCCTGTTGGCATATCGATTGCTCTAAGTCGGGAGAAGGAGCTGGTCGCATTCAACGGCCCACACAGCCATAACCGCTCGGGCCACTTGAGGGTCCGAACAAATTCAAGGAGAGAAAATGAGCACGCCATTTGACGTCACCATCCAGATGAGTATCGGAACCGTGGAGGCTTTGGCTAACAGCAATTTCACGCTCTACGGATTCAAGGCCGTACAGTCTACGCTTGGCGGAGGCGCCCCTTTGGTCTGGTTTGAGAGCCAGACCTTCTCCATGGTGACAAACGTGTCCTGGGTGTCCCAGTATCAGGCATACACATCA